>Ga0255309_1000097_pt1 | contig 12705 bp, 2 predicted proteins | sample MistaT_FD_186103 | JGI IMG/M metagenome (GOLD analysis project Ga0255309, IMG submission 186103) | Metatranscriptome of freshwater microbial communities from Mississippi River, Louisiana, United States - Miss_Colum_RepB_8d (Metagenome... | ecosystem: Environmental > Aquatic > Freshwater > River ... | reverse complement strand
TCATTGTTTAAGAAGATCGCCTTGGGCGCAGCGGTGGTGGGTTTACTCGGGGCATGTTCGCAGGAGCCGGTCAGAGAGAGTGCTACCCTCGGTTCGTTTGCGTCGTCAGGTCAAGTCAACAGCCTCAATGCTTCGTCCGTGTCTGCTTACGCGGCTGCACGCTTTGCTGAACAAGCAAGTTTCGGTGCTTCACCTGCAACAGTCGCTGCGATTCAGCAGATGGGTTTTGAGCGATGGATTGATCAACAATTTACCTTAGCCGTGAGCGAGGCCGACGTTAAGCCCTTTTTGGAATACCGAGATCCTCAACCGCCCGAAGAGCATCGTCGTTATGAGGCCATGTTTCCCGATATGGCAGTCGGCGCTCAGGACCAATTGCGCTTGCGTGTTGCCTGGGCGTTATCGCAGTTTATCGTGGTGAGTGATCGCACCATCGATCGTGTTGGGGTGTTGTACTGGTTCAATATGCTGCAACGTAATGCTTTGGGTCGCTACGATCAACTGCTCTACGACGTCTCGGTTAGCCCAGCGATGGGTGTGTATCTTAATAACAATCAGAATCGCCCGAAAAGTGCCGAATGCCAGCATTGCGCGCCTAATGAGAACTTCGCAAGAGAATTAATGCAACTCTTTTCATTGGGTGTTGTGAAGCTGACTGCCGATGGCCAGTCGATACGCAACCCCGATGGTAGCTTTGCCGAGAGTTACACCCAGCGAGATGTTGAGGAGATGGCACGCGTCTTAACGGGTTGGCAAAACGATCCTTCGCCAAATAACCGGCCCCAACGCAACTACGCTAATTGGGGCAAGCCTATGATTCCCTCAACCTGGCCACCAGAGCGGGATAGCGGCTCAAAAGTGGTCCTGGGGAAGGTATTTCCTGCGAACCAAAGCCAAGAAAAAGACCTGCGCGATGCAATCGACTTGTTGATGAGTCATCAGAATATTGCACCTTTTGTAGCAATTAGGCTGATTCAACATTTAGTCAAGAGCGATCCCTCTCCGGCCTACGTTGCTCGGGTTGCCTCGGTGTTTCGAAATAATGGGCAATCGGTGCGCGGTGATATGAAAGCGGTCGTGAAAGCTGTATTGCTCGACGCTGAAGCAAGAAGAGGCGATGATCCGAAATTTGCAGCGGCAACTGACGGAAAGATTAGAGAACCATTGTTGCACTTTACCGCAGCGTGGCGTGGGCTCGGCTGTGAACGTGCTCCATCCAACGAATGGGGTTTGAGCCTGCCCGGGACACAACGCCCTTTTAATGCAGAAAGTGTTTTTAGTTTTTATGCACCGACTGATCGAGCGCCTGGCAGCAACTTGCTCGCTCCCGAACAACGCATCGTCACAACGGGTGAACTGACCCAGCGTCTTTCCCTCAATAGTAATTTGGTGCGTTGGTCGCCTGATGACCCACCTGCAGCACTATCCGCCTTTCGAGCCTCACGATGTGAGATTGACAAGTTTGTCGATGCTTATGCATCGTCGCCGAGTGATTTTGCAAAAATATTGAGTGATCGCTTCTTCCGTGGCGCGATGCCCTATGCACTGCGGTATGACATTGAGCAGTTGATCAAGCGGCCACAGTGGAATGCTAATTCGCCAGAGCAGGGTGCCCTGCGGATGATTGACTATGCCTTATCGAGTCCCTACTTTGGAGTGATCCGATGAACCGTTTGCGTTTTTGGAATCATTCGGCGTCAAATCCCAGTGGCCATCGCCGCCGCTGGTTACGGGCGATGGGGGCAACAACCGCAGCTGGACTGCTAGGCGGTGCAAGTATCAACAGCCTTGCTGTTGATAGCAGTTATAAGGCACTACTGGTCATTCACTTGAATGGCGGCAACGATGGCAACAATATGTTGATCCCTTCGGACGCAGCCTATGGTGATTACGAATACAGCCGGCAAAATCTCGCCATTCCGAGGCGCTCCCTCGTTAGTTTGTCTGGATCCACAGCGGGCCACAGTTTTGGATTACATCCAGCCCTTGCTCCCCTGGCAGCGTTATATGAACAACGTCGACTGGCGTTTATTCCAAATGTTGGACCACTGATCGAGCCAGCGACGGCCGAGAAGGTCATCAATAATCAGGTAAGACTCCCACCATTCTTGTTATCACACAATGACCAGACATCGATGGTTCAAGGCTGGCTCGCTCAGGAAGACAATAGCGGTTGGGCGGGTCGTGCACTCGAGTTGATGCCAAGTGCGCTTCGACATCCGATCAATGCCGTCACGATGGACACTAACCGAACGCTCGTGCTTGGCAAGAACACGCCTGTTTCTTTTATGGTTCCAGGTGGTGGTGGGCGATGGGGACCAGCCGACCTAGCGCATCCGGAGACCGCGGCAGCCCAAGCTATTATTAGAATGGGCCGTTGGCAATTTAATAACGCTTATGAAGCCGAATACGCTCGAACATTCGGCAACGCGGTCAATGATTCAGTTCGCTTTACCCGAGCCTTTCTTGCGGCAAGCGAGCCGGAGGCCGATTTTGGTCCGCAGAGCAACGGCTTAAGCGGTAATTTACGCGCTCTAGCGTCAGTGCTGCCAGTGTTCAAGTCACAGGGATTGCGGCGACAAGTTTTCTTACTGCATTGGGGTGGCTTCGATACCCATGCCAATCAGCGTGGCACAACCATGAATACGCAAGACGCCCAATTTGCTGATCTAGCAAGGGCGCTCGCAGCATTTGATTACACCAACCTTCGAAATGGTTTGGGCGGGGATGTTCTCACGCTGGTCATTTCTGAGTTTGGACGCACATTGCGGCCAGGCTCTGGAGGGGGCAGCGAACATGCCTGGGGCAGTCATTGGATGGCAATTGGAGGCATGGTTCAGGGTGGCTCTGTCATTGGGCGATTCCCTGACCTAACGCTTGGAGGCGTTGACGACGGTGACTTAGGCCGTAATGGCAGGCATGTTCCATTTATTAGTAGCGATCAGGTCGGTGCAAGTGCCATGCTTTGGATGGGGCTGGGGAGTGACCAGCTTGTAAAGGCATTCCCATACCTTGCTAATTTTCAGAATAAAACAATTCCGCTGATTCAAAGCTGAAGGATCTTATAGCTTCCTTTTCTCATGGCCGATATTCGACTAACCCAGGGAAGCGACAGCTACGTCGAAACTGACCCTCAACGCACCGACTGGAATAATGTTTATGGCGAAGCTGGTGATGACTATATTGAGGTCATTCAAGGCAACATTATCGGCGGCCCAGGCAACGATACCCTTGTGCGCAGTGACCTGGCCTTGCCAGATCCTTGGCGGGTGCAAATCCAGTACTGGAGCTCGCCCCAAGGCATACGAGTCGACTTGCAAGAGGGCTGGGCAGAAGATGGCTATGGCGGTCGCGACTCGATTATTGGCGTTGATCAACTCAGTGCAACTGGCAGCAACGACTGGCTAAAAGGAAACGAGCGAGACAATTTCTTTTGGCCAGGCTCAGGCCATGACACCATCATTGGCGGTGCTGGCAATGATGGTGTGTCTATTCCAAGCTTTCAGCCAGTGCAGGGGTTGCCCTGGCGTCAGGCCCTACTCGAGGACTTGCAGATCAGTTTGAGTGCTGATACGCGCCAGGCAGTGATTGAGGTCAAGGGGTACCAGGGCTTTCGATACGTCCTCAACGGTGTCGAGTACTTCCAGTTACCCGACGAACGAGGCCAATGGGTCAATTTTTCAATTGTAGATTTTCTGACCCAGCGGGCGATGGCAGAAGGTGGCATCGTTGCCGGGACGAATCAGCGGTGGAACGCATCGGACCCGCTAGGCACCGAGACGGTATTGACTTACAGCTTTATGCAAGCCGCCCCAGCCTATGGGCTTGGCGGGATTGTCGGATTTCGAAGCTTTAGCGAGTCCGAACGCGCCGTCGTTCGCGAAATGCTCCAAAAAACAGAAACTATAACGGGGCTGCGATTTCAGGAAGTTAGTGAGGCGCCAGGTCTCGTTGGACAATTGCGCTTCGGCGTGTCACAGCAATCCACGACGAAAGCAGTCAGTTGGCTTCCCGGTAGCACGGCGCAAGCGGGCGATGTGCTGGTGGATGTTGAAACCATGGCCTTATTGCAGCCCGGTCAAGAAGGCTATCAGGTGCTCTTGCATGAGCTCGGTCATGCCCTTGGCCTGAGGCACCCCCGAAATGTCGACGTGCAAGATGCTTGGGAGACCGAATTGCGCTTGCAAGACGACCGCATCGCGCTCACCGTTATGTCGCAAGTGCCGAGTGCAGAAGGTCTGTATCGCCAGGACTGGGGACCGCTTGATGTGCTTGCGCTTCGCTATCTTTACGGAACCAAGCCTACAAACACCTCGGATAGCGTCTATCGACTAGGTAAGCAAGCAAACGCTTCACTGAGCCTCGTTGTCGACGATGGTGGTATTGACTTAATCGATGCATCGGACCTCAGTTCGGGTGTTTGGATCTCGCTTGCTTCCGGTGAATTGTCAAGTCTTGGCCTCACACCAGGCGGCGTTATCGCTGAAGATAATTTCGCAGTGCTCGAGGGGAGCGTGATCGAACAGCTGATCGGTACGCGCTTTGATGATGTGCTGGTGGGCAATGCAGCTAACAACCGTTTGCAAGGCTTGCAAGGAAACGATCGGCTCGACGGTGGCCCTGGTGAGGACACGGCGGTTTTTGAAGGTCGACGCGATGATTATTTGGTGAGCGCTCAGTACGGCTTCACCCTGGTTCAAGCAAAGGATGGCATATCGGGATTCGATGTACTCACTGATATTGAGTGGCTAGTCTTCGCTGATACAGTACTGCCCGACTTAAGGGCAAGTTTGATGGGCCTTGCCCGAGAGGGTGAAACACTCAGACTCGAGGTACAAGCTGCCAATTGGAGTGAGGCGAGCGCAGTCGGCTATGACTGGTATGTCAACAACCAACGCCTAAGCGACGAGCATGGTCCTGGTTTGCTGCTTGGTTCGAATATGATTGGACAGCGGATATACGCCGATGTCTATTTCATGGACTCGGCAGGTCAGGAAAATATCCTTCGTACGAGCCTTAGTGACCCTGTTGAAAATCGCAATGATCCACCGGTTGGTAGCTTAACAATTACCGGTCTTGTGAGGCAGGGCCAATGGCTTCGCCTGATCGATGCGATCGAGGATGCCGACGGTCGCCACACGAATCCCGAGGGTAAGCCAAACGCCAATATTCGATGGTTCGCCGATGGTGTCCAGATTCCTGGTGCATATGAAGAGCAAATTTATCTGAGTCAATCGCTCGTCGGCAAGAAAATTTCGGCATCGATTGATTATCACGACCGTCAAGGTTATTGGGAACATGTCGAGACAAAGCCGACCGAACTCGTCGAAAATATTAACGATCCAAGTGCTGGTACGGTTCGTATCATTGGCACACCAAGTTTGGGGCAGACGCTTCGGGCTGTGAGTGCCTTAAGTGACGGTGACGGCCTGGGTGTATTGCGCTACCAATGGCTCGCTGATGGCATTGAAATTCCCTCACAACAATCAGCGCAACTCCTTTTATCATCGGCCTTTCTGGGCAAATCCTTATCAGTTGTCGTTCGTTATGTCGATGGCGGTGGTACAGAGGAAATTGTTCGCAGTGAGGCGAGCCGTATCGTCCTTGAGCGTAATGAGGGCCCGACTGGAAAAATCTCAATCCGTGGTTGGGCTGCACAGGGCAGCGAACTAAGCGTCGTAAATACACTAGCCGATGCCGATGGCATGGGCCCTTTGAGTTATCAATGGTTTGCCGATGGCATAGCCATCCAGGGAGCAAGCACCGGGCGCTTCACACCCAGCCAGGGTGAGGTTGGCAAGCGGATTGGGGTCAAGGCAAGTTATATCGATGGTAAGGGCACAGCCGAACAATTCAGCAGTGCACTCACCAGCTTGGTGGCCAATATCAATGACTTGCCAAGGGGAACCTTAGGTTTTGAGGGAAGGCTTGAACAGGGTCAAACGCTTGTTGCCAGGCCTCAGTTTACCGATCCAGATGGTATGGGTCCGATCAGCTACCAGTGGTATGCCGACGATGTTTTAATTTCAAACAATAAGGGGGCCGAGCTAAGCCTAAGCCAACTTGAAGTTGGTAAGAAAATTAGCCTTGTTGCAAGTTATACCGATGCCTTTGGCGTACAAGACAGCATTTCGAGTGCGTACTCAACGCCGGTGCTGAATATGAACGATCCTCCTGAAGGTTGGGTTTCCATTCAAGGTGGGCAGCAGGATCCTCAAGAGGGTTGGAATCTCTGGCCTCAAACCAACTTGCGCGACCCCGATGGTATGACGGCCTTGACTTATGTGTGGCTGGCCGATGGCGTAGAGGTGGCAAGATTTAGTGGCAGTTCCGCCAAAGATCCGAGCTTGCTGTTAAAGCAAGAGCACGTTGGTAAAAAGATATCGGTACAGGTTGTATATGTAGATGGACAAGGGACGCTTGAATCGCTCACAAGCATGCCTACGACAGCCGTCATTAATCGTAATGAGATGCCCCTTGGGCGTATTAAGGTGACGGGCGAGCCAATCGTTGGTCGCTACCTAGAGATAAGCAACAACATCACCGATGCAGATGGTTTGGGTACCTTCACGTATCACTGGTTGATTCACGGGCAAAACGTCGTCACAACTGAACCACGGCTGCTGCTGATTAGTCAGTATGTTGGGGCACAGATTCAGGCTGAGGTGCGCTACGAGGACGGCGGAGGTACGGCAGAGCGTGTCTGGACTGCGCCCTATCGAGTTGTTGTCATGAGCAATAATTTGCCCTCTGGTCAGGTGTTGCTAAGCGGTGATCCCAAGCAAGGTCAGCTACTTACCGCTACAAATAATATTTCAGATAGGGATGGCTTGGGCGAGATCGGTTATCGCTGGCTCGCAGACGGTGAAATCATCCCTGGTTCAATAGGGTCAACGCTTTTACTGACATCGGCACATGCAGGGCGGGCGATATCGGCAGTCGCCCACTATACCGACCGAAATGGTGCCCAGGAGGAGGTGGCCTCGAAGCCGACAGTTCCTGTCGTAAATATGAATGATCCACCCGTTGGTTCGGTGGGTATTGCAGGGCTGCTAAGCCAAGGTCAAACACTTACAGCCTTCAACAATCTCTCAGATCCCGATGGTATGGGGGTTTTGAGTTACCAATGGTATGCAGCAGGAAAGGCTATCGACGGTGCTAATGCTCAGACCTTAAAACTCGATCAGTCATTAGTTGGAAAAGCTATATCAGTTTATGCGATTTATACCGATGGCTTTGGCACGATTGAGCGTGTCGAGAGTCCACCGACTGCTGCGATAGCAAACCTAAACGACCCGCCAATCGGTTCTATAAGCATTCGTGGTGACCTCAGCGCTGGCTCAGTGGCGATTGCTGAAGTGAATCTTCAGGATGCAGATGGGCTGGGCCAGTTTCGCTACCAATGGAGCCTCGACGGTCAGATCGTTCCCCGTGCGCAAAACGATCGCTTAAGCATCGATGAAAGTATGAAGGGTAAGCGCCTGAGCCTTACCGTGAGCTATTTTGATGGCTTAAATACCTTTGAAACGCTAAGCATCGATGCCTTGTCTTTGGTGATGCAAAAGCTCACCGGTACGGAGGGTGATGACAGTCTTGAAGGTACATCGCGGGCTGATCGACTACTGGCTATGGGTGGCAACGATGTCATCGTCGGCTATGCGGGAGACGATACGCTCTTTGGCGGTGCGGGCGACGATAAGCTCTATGGTGCCTTAGGCAATGATTTGTTGGACGGCGGCTCAGGTCGTGATTGGGCGGTTTTCGGCCCGCTTGGTTACACCGACCCTAATCGATCTGTGAACCTTGGGTTGTCCGAGTTCCGTTGGGGCGACTCGTTGTTTACCATCCGTGATGAAAGTTGGCATTTAGATACCCTGGTTGGCATCGAAGGCGCATGGGTTGAAGGTACCGATTTTCATGACCGTATTCAGCTGGGTGCTGGTGATGACTTTATCGATGCAAAGGGTAGCGGCGATCACCTTGAATTGGGCGCAGGCAACGACTGTGTGCTGGCTGGCGATGGATGGGACTACATCGTTCCAGGCCCAGGCAGGGACACGGTCGATGGCGGTGCAGATGAGGATCACGTTGACTATGCCTGGACTGTCGAGTCAAAAACGCCGATACCAACCCGCGGCATTGAGGTCAATCTCGAAGCGCTCTATGCCATTGACAACTGGGGTGACCGCGACCACTTGATTCGCGTTGAAAACATCGGCGGTAGTTTTCTCAATGACTTAATCATTGGTGATGCATCTAACAATGCGCTGTTGGGCTACGATGATGACGATACTTTGCGGGGGCTTGGAGCAAACGATCGACTTGATGGCGGCGCGGGTGATGACTGGCTTTACGGCGGGGAAGGCGACGACCGAATCGTTGCAGGTGGTGCTGATGATTTTGGCAATGATTACGCTGATGGTGGCGCGGGTTATGATGTTGCAGAATATAACTATCGTGATCTAAACCAGTCGATTTATTTTGTTGTCACAGCTTCGACCGGTCAGCAAATTGATGCTTTTGGTGGCCTCGATACACTCATTGCCATTGAACAGGTTCAAGTTGTTGGGGGGCTGGCATCTGATGTATTGATCGGCGAAGATCGACGCGATGAGCTCTACGGTGAGGCAGGAAACGACACGCTTATCGGGTATGCGGGCAACGATCATCTCGACGCTGGCTCTGGTGATAACTGGATTGAGGCTGGACGTGATGGTGATTATATCGTTGTAAGACCAGATGGGATCAGCAGCAATTACATTGATGGTGGTGCTGATCATGATGTCGTAAGTTATCAATTCTGGAATCGTAACGAGGCCGTTCAGTTTTCCTCTGCGTGGCTGCCTAATCAAACCTTTCTTCAAATACACCCCGCTGGTCGAGACACCCTTATTTCGATTGAGTCGATTCAAATAGATGGCAGCCGATTCGGCGACAGTCTCGTGGGCGATTCCGGCGATAACTGGATTCAGGGCCGCGAAGGCGACGATACGCTTCGCGGCGGATTGGGTAACGATCAGTTTGCGTTTGATTTACGTATGCAAAACCTTGGCCACGACCTTATTGAGGATTTCGGTCTGGGTGGAGACCAGTTGCAATTTTGGAATCTTTATCTGCAGGAATTGCAGGCAGGATTAAATGCAGACACATTAAGCCGCGGTCAGGTGGCGATAGAAGCGATAAGTGCCAGCCTGAAGCAGATCGCGATAGGAACCGATGAACAGCCCGGAGCCGATCTACGTATCAGCCTTTATCGCGATACCTGGCAAGAGGGCGTGTTTACTCTTCGGCGTGATAACTGGAACACATGGATTAGCTATAGCACTGAGATCGTCTTAACAGGTACTGATGCAAACGACCAACTTGATGGTAGCGCCTTAAACGATTGCCTTGATGGTGGAGCGGGATGGGATCGCATTCAAGGCTTTGAAGGTAACGATACCCTCATCGGTGGGCCCGATGGTGACAATATTTGGGCGGGGCCAGGGGACGACTCGGTGCTTGGAGGGCCGGGTAATGATTGGATCGAGGTATTTGGATCATGGCCCAGTGGCAAGGACACGATCGATGGTGGCGATGATTACGACGTCGTGCGCTATGAATTTGGGTCCAACGGTAACGATCGAAGTCTTTTCTATCAGATCCAATCGGGTGAGCAAATTCAGCTGAGTCCCTTTGGGGGATCAGCAAAGCTTATATCGATTGAGGAAATTCAGATTGCTGCTGGTCGAGGCGACGACACCGTGATCGGCACCGATGGTCGCGACTGGGTCGCAGGTAACGATGGTAACGATTCCATCCTTGCCGGCAATGGTCCAGATTGGCTATCCGGGGGGCGTGGACGGAATTGGCTCGATGGTGGTGATGGCGATGACAACATACAGGTCAGTCAAGAATCGACCAGTAATACAGTTATCGGAGGCCCGGGTTACGATCGTCTTGAGTATGGCTTTTGGGGTTATGACTCGCCGATCACTTTTAGGTCGGCCTTTGTCGCGTCAGGAAGCTACTTGCAAGCCCAACCCTGGGGCACGGACTCTATTCAAGGTGTCGAAGGGGTCAATATCTTCGGCGGACGAGCTGCAGATCGACTGATTGGCGATTCGTTCAATAACTTCATTGTGGGAAACGAAGGCAATGACACCTTAACGGGCGGCGGTGGTGGTGATGGGTTTGGCATTGACTTAGGTCGTGCCGATCAGGGCTTGGATTGGATTACTGATTTCGGACTTCAGGGTAGTAATCTGTGGTTTTGGAACGGTGGTATTTCCCGACTCGATCTTCGCTTAAATCCTGAACAGCTCCTTGCTGGTGAAGCAACGCTGAGGCAGATAAGCCCTCGAGATGTGATGCTTTATCTCGGTCGAGATGAGACATCAGGCGCTGATATGCAAATTAGATTGCAGGCGCTTTCGCTCGACCAAACCCAATGGAGACTGTCAAATCACTCGGGTGGCAGTGGGATTAGCTTTTCCTGGAATGCCCAGTTGACTGCGACCGAGGCTTCAGACCGGCTTGAAGGTCGGCCTTGGGCAGAGAGCCTTGAAGGTCGAGCTGGAAACGACACGATTATCGGTTTTGAGGGCGACGATAGCTTAAGAGGAGGCGAAGGCGCTGATCGCTTTGAGTGGTTGGGTCCACAAGACGGTAGAGACCGATTACTTGATTTCGATGCAAATGATGTCATTGTCATCCGAAAGGCCATGTCGAATGTTTCATTTGTTGAAGCACAAGGTCTACAAACTGGTTTCGGCCAGATTGATGTGGTGCGGCCGCCTCCAAGCAAAGGTCTTGGCGATATTACCCAGCTTGCCATAGGTCTGGATACCATTGCAGGGGCAGATTTATGGATCGATCTCCAGGGACGTTTTTTCGCGCAGCAGTTCCAATCTAATTTAAGTAGCGATCAGCAAAGCACGGAGATTCGACTGCTAAGTCAAATGCTTACGGCGCGAGTGATCGATGGCTACGTTCAAGCTGCTTCGGTCTATGTCGACTTGAATCGCAACGGTATTGCCGAACCGCTGGAAGATACGGGCTTGCGCACCGATGCCCAAGGCAGATTTAGCGGCACGGTTTCAAGCACCCATCCGATTCTTATCGCTGGGGGTACCAATCATGATACAGGCTTACCCAATCTCATCACATTAAGTGCCCCAAGCGGCTCGACTGTCTTCACACCGCTTACGACCTTATTACAATCCTTGATCGACAAATCGGGGAAAACCGCTGAAGGCGCGATGCAACAACTCCAGTCGGCATTAGGGGTCCCCGCAAGTGTCGATCTTCGTTTTTACGATCCACTGCAAGCGATCCAAACGCCTAGTACGGCCACTACCGCTTTACTAGTACAAAAGCTGAATGTTCAATTGGCAACAACGGCTTCTGTCCTTGGGCAAGAGCTTGTCGATGCGCTGGCAAGTGGTTTGCTCGACCCCGCAATGGCGTCCGCAAAGCTTGATTTATCAAATCTAGATCAATTAAGTAAGCTTATGCCTCATGCGAGTTTGGCTACATTAAATGCAACAGCAAGTGCAAACCAGCAAATCGCCGCTCACAACTCGCTCACAGGCATTGCGCAAAGCCAGGTATTAGCGATTACGAGCGCCGGTCGAGTTGGTGGCGATGGCGCTGATCAACTCAGCGGTGGCGCAGGCGATGATGTATTGGTTGGCAAGGGAGGAAATGACCGCTTGTTTGGCGGTGCAGGCAGCGATCGGCTTGAAGGCGGTGATGGTCTTGATCTTGCTGTTTTTGAAAAATCTAAATCGAACTACAAAATAGAACGTATGTTGATCGATGATCAATCGAGTTGGCGCGTTGAAGATTTACAAACTGGTGACGTCGACTGGCTATTGTCGGTTGAGAAGCTTCAGTTTGCCAATGGGTCTAAGCCCCGAACTGAAGTTGCCCTTGATATCGACGGAAGCTCTGCAGTTGCCTATCGACTTTACCGTGCAGCCTTTGCACGCGAGCCTGATTTAGAAGGTCTTGGCTATTGGATAGGCGTACTGGCGCAAAGCTATGACACCCGTTTGTCGCCCGATCAAAATCTTGTGTTACTTGATGTAGCGCGCTTTTTTGTGGAAAGTCCCGAGTACGAGTCAAAGTACGGACGAGGCAATTCGAATGAAGACTTTATTCGTGCTCTCTACACCAATACCTTGAACCGCGCACCCGATGAGGCAGGGGTTGCCTATTGGAAATCAGTGCTTGATGCGGGCTATACAACAAGGCAACACATGCTCGTGTTCTTTTCGGAGTCGGGAGAAAATCAGCAAGCGGTAGCCAAGGTGATCGAGACGGGTATTGATTTCATACCGTGGTTGCCATCCGGTGGCTAAAGACCCTTAACAAAAAAAGTACCAACATTGACAACTCGATTACTTCCGCCTTCTTTGATCTGAATCGGGTAGGTCCCTGCTGCCTTGTATAGTGTGTTGGGCACGGCGGCCGTTACAAGCGCTGGAGTGATGACGACTTGCTCAAGCGGCTTACCATCCCACAATACTTGGGTATCGGGGTGGTTTGCGACACCGCTCACCGATATCCATATTGCTGAGATATTCCCTGGTTGCAGGTTGAATCCGGTGCCTGGCTTAGTGTCTTGCGGGCCCCAATCCTTGAGCACGATGGCTGCAGCTGGACTTGTCGGTTCGGCTTTGCTGGGACTGGCTGCCTTCTCCTGCTGGCCTTGGGGTTGAC
>Ga0255309_1000094_pt1 | contig 12903 bp, 10 predicted proteins | sample MistaT_FD_186103 | JGI IMG/M metagenome (GOLD analysis project Ga0255309, IMG submission 186103) | Metatranscriptome of freshwater microbial communities from Mississippi River, Louisiana, United States - Miss_Colum_RepB_8d (Metagenome... | ecosystem: Environmental > Aquatic > Freshwater > River ... | reverse complement strand
CTTCGGGAGACATTATTACGTTCTTTCTCAAGGCCACCATAGCTCAGCTGGTAGAGCAACTGACTGTAATCAGTAGGTCGTTGGTTCGATCCCGACTGGTGGCTCCGTGTACGATAGTGTATCGCATTGAATGTCAATTTATTGCATTCTAATGGGGAAATACCAGAGTGGCCAAATGGGGCAGACTGTAAATCTGCTGGCTTATGCCTTCGGAGGTTCGAATCCTTCTTTCCCCACTACACATTATCGTACTTTTGCGGGAGTAGCTCAGTTGGTAGAGCGACAGCCTTCCAAGCTGTAGGTCGCGGGTTCGAGCCTCGTCTCCCGCTCGATGAATCATCGGGTGTTATGTTGTCACACGTTGATTCATAACAGCCGATGTAGCTCAGGGGTAGAGCGTTTCCTTGGTAAGGAAAAGGTCAGGGGTTCAATTCCCCTCATTGGCTCAAAAACAAAAACACAACACACACAATTATGGCAAAAGAATCATTTGACCGTTCCAAGCCGCACTTGAACATTGGTACCATTGGTCACGTTGACCACGGTAAGACCACTTTGACTGCGGCAATCACTACTGTATTGGCCGAGGCTGGTCTTTCAGAGAAAAAATCATTCGACTCTATTGACTCTGCTCCAGAGGAAAAAGAGCGTGGTATCACCATCAACACAGCTCACGTTGAGTATCAGACGGCTAACCGTCACTACGCTCACGTGGATTGTCCTGGTCACGCTGACTATGTGAAGAACATGGTAACAGGTGCTGCTCAAATGGACGGTGCTATCTTGGTAGTAGCTTCAACTGATGGTCCTATGCCTCAGACTCGCGAACATATCTTGTTGGCTCGTCAGGTTGGTGTACCTCGCTTGGTAGTCTTCATGAACAAAGTTGACATGGTAGACGATCCTGAATTGTTGGATTTGGTTGAAATGGAAATCCGCGAATTGTTGGACTTCTACGAATTCGACTCTGACAACACTCCTATCGTTCGCGGTTCTGCCTTGGGTGGATTGAACGGTGATGCTAAGTGGTCTGGCACCATCATGGAATTGATGAATGCCGTTGACGAGTGGATTCCTGTTCCTCCCCGTTTGGTTGATCAGCCTTTCTTGATGCCAATCGAGGACGTATTCTCAATCACTGGTCGCGGTACTGTAGCTACTGGTCGTATCGAGCGCGGTGTTATCAACGTAGGTGATCCTGTAGAATTGTTGGGCTTCGGTGCCAAATTGTCTTCTACTTGCACTGGAGTTGAGATGTTCCGCAAATTGTTGGATCGCGGTGAAGCTGGTGACAACGCTGGTTTGTTGCTTCGCGGTATTGACAAGACGGAAATTCGTCGCGGTATGGTTATCTGCAAGCCCGGTTCAGTTAAGCCTCACAAGAAATTCAAAGCTGAGGTTTACGTTTTGAGCAAAGAAGAAGGTGGACGTCACACTCCATTCTTCCAGAAGTACCGTCCCCAATTCTATTTCCGTACCACTGACGTAACAGGTGAAATCACCTTGCCAGAAGGTACTGAAATGGTAATGCCTGGTGACAACATCTCCATCACTGTAGAGCTGATCCAGCCTATCGCATTGGAGAAGAACTTGCGTTTCGCTATCCGTGAGGGTGGTCGTACCGTAGGTGCTGGTCAGGTAACTGAGATTATTGAATAATAGCATAAGCTATATATGAGGGGAGGGGTTTCGTGCCTCTCCTTTCTTACGGGCATAGTTCAATGGTAGAATAGCGGTCTCCAAAACCGTTGATCAGGGTTCGAATCCTTGTGCCCGTGCTAATAAAAGCGCGATGTTTGGTAGACTATCAAATTACTTTCAAGAGACCAAGGACGAGTTGGTAAACAAAGTTTCTTGGCCTACTTGGGCTGAACTCCGTGAGAGTACCTGGATTGTGATTGTGGCATCAATCATCCTGGCACTGATCATTTGGGGTATGGACTCTGGTCTGGGTACCGTATTGACCCAGTTCTACAAACTTTTTAATTAATCCTATGACAACCCCGGCAGAAGAGAGACATAAGTGGTACGTAGTTCGTGCAATTACCGGTCAAGAAAAGAAGGTAAAGCACAACATTGAGGTCGAGCTTGAGCGCGACCGCAAGCTGGACTATGTTCCGGAAATCCTCATTCCGACCGAAAAGGTATACCAGGTGAAAAACGGAAAAAAGGTGATCAAAGAGCGCAATGCGTTCCCAGGTTACATTTTGATAAACGCCGATTTTTCTGACCCTGAAATTATGCCCTTGATTCGCAGCGTCTCTGGCGTTGTGGGTTTTTTGGGTTCTAAAGACCAACCCGTTCCCCTCCGTCCCAACGAATTGACTCGCATCTTAGGCACAGCCGACGAATTGAGCGAGGCAGAAGTAGGCTCTGAAGAGCATTACCTAGTTGGAGAAGCGGTGAAGGTCATTGATGGTCCTTTCAATGAATTTGATGGGGTCATTGAAGAAGTGAATGAGGAAAAGCGCAAGTTGAAAGTGATGGTGAAAATTTTCGGCCGCCGCACTCCGCTTGAACTCAATTACAACCAAGTTCAAAAATTGTAACGTAACAGTATAATGGCAAAAGAAGTATCAGGTTTTGTAAAACTCCAAGTAAAAGGTGGTACGGCTAACCCCGCACCTCCAATTGGTCCCGCACTAGGTGCAAAAGGGGTCAATATCATGGACTTTTGCAAACAATTCAACGCTCGTACACAAGACCAAATGGGGAAGGTGTTGCCGGTGGTGATCACGGTTTATTCCGATAAATCGTTCGATTTCATCATCAAAACCCCTCCAGTGGCAGTACAGATTTTGGAAGTAACCAAAATCAAACAAGGTTCGGCAGAGTCAAACCGCAAAAAGGTAGGTTCCCTTACATGGGACCAAGTTCGCACCATCGCAGAGGCTAAGATGCCTGATTTGAATTGCTTTACAGTAGAGTCTGCCATGAAAATGGTAGCCGGCACTGCTCGAAGCATGGGTGTGAATGTGGTTGGAGACTCTCCATTTTAATTCTAGTAAATATGAAAGTTGGTAAGAAAAGAAAAGAAGCGCTTTCCAAGTACGACAATACAAAGTCATACACGCTGTTGGAAGCTTGTGAGGTTTTGAAAACCATCTCAAGCACGAAGTTTGACAGCTCTGTTGATATTGACGTACGTTTGGGTGTAGACCCCCGTCAGGCGAATCAAATGGTTCGCGGTGTGGCTTCATTGCCCCATGGTTTGGGTAAGACCGTTCGCGTTTTGGTTTTGTGTACTCCTGACAAGGAAGAAGAAGCCAAAGAAGCGGGTGCCGATCATGTTGGTCTAGACGAGTACATTGATAAAATTGCTGCAGGATGGACTGACATCGATATCATCATTGCTGTTCCTGCCGTAATGGCGAAGTTGGGTCGCTTGGGTAAAATCTTGGGTCCTCGTAACTTGATGCCCAACCCTAAGAGCGGCACTGTTACTTTGGAAGTAGGCAAAGCTGTTACGGAGGTAAAAGCAGGTAAAATTGACTTTAAAGTTGATAAAACTGGCATCATCCACACATCTGTAGGAAAGGTTTCCTTTGATGCAGATAAATTGAGTGAAAACGCATTGGAGTTGGTTCAAACCTTGCATCGTTTGAAGCCCAGCGCGGCAAAGGGTACATATTTCAAGAGTATATTCTTGAGTAGCACCATGAGCCCCTCTGTTAATGTTGACATTAAATCAATACAAGGAATCTAAGCCATGGCCATGAATAAACTTGAAAAAGCAGCTGAAGTGGCTGAATTGGTTGGTAAATTGAAGGAAAACGACTTCGTTTATTTGGCCAATACCGACGGCATGTCTGCCGGTGCTACCAATACTTTCCGTCGCATGTTGTTCCAAAATGGAGTCGAGATGCGCATGGTTAAGAATACCTTGCTGAAAATTGCCATGAAAGAAAGTGGCAAGGATTTTTCTGGCTTGTTTGACTCGTTGAAGGGAACCACTTGCGTGATGTTCTCGACGGTTCAAAAAGCTCCAGCAAAAGCTTTGTCTGACTTCCGTGGGAAGGCTGATTTGCCTTCGTTGAAAGGTGCTTGGATCGACAACGGAGTATTCGTTGGCGACGATAAACTGAAAGATTTGTTGTCACTGAAGACACGCGAGGAATTGATTGGCGACGTTATTGGTTTGCTTCAGTCTCCTGCAAAGAATGTCATCAGTGCATTGCAATCGAATGCCGGTCAGAAATTGGCTGGTCTAGTAAAAGCTCTCGAAGAGCGCGCATAATTAACCCCATCAATAGAAAAACACTTAAATTAAATAACAATGGTAGATTTGAAAGAATTCGCGAATCAGTTGGTTAGTCTCACTGTAAAAGAGGTAAATGAGCTTGCTCAGATCCTCAAAGAAGAACATGGCATCGAGCCTGCTGCTGCTGCAGTTGCTGTTGCTGCTCCCGCCGCTGGCGGTGATGCTGGCGCTGCTGCTGTAGAGCAGACTGAGTTCGACGTTATCCTAGTCAACCCTGGCGCTGGCAAGTTGAACGTGGTTAAAGTTGTAAAAGACTTGACCGGTTTGGGCTTGAAAGAAGCTAAGGAGTTGGTAGACGGTGCCCCCAAAGCTGTTAAAGAAAAGATCTCTAAGGCAGAAGCCGAAGATATCGCAGCTAAACTCAAAGAGGCGGGCGCTGACGTTGAAGTTAAGTAAGACCACACAGAACTAACGACAAAGGCCCCGGGGAACCGTGGGCCTTTTGGTCGTTTGACAGCCTAAGACCATTGTCTAACCTAATTTATTAAGCATTTTGAGCACAACACAACATAAAAGGATCTCTTTCGGCAAGGTTCAGCATGCCATTGAGTATCCAGATTTCTTGGATGTTCAGTTGAAATCATTCCAAGAATTCTTCCAATTGGAGACACCTGCCGACAAACGTGAAGGAGAGGGCTTGTTCAAAGTTTTCCGCGAAAACTTCCCGATCAACGATACGCGAAACATCTTCAATTTGGAGTTTTTGGATTACTTCGTTGATCCTCCCCGCTATACCATCCAGGAGTGCATTGAGCGCGGCCTGACTTATGCCGTTCCTTTGAAGGCAAAGTTGCGCCTGAGCTGCAACGATCCTGAGCACGAAGATTTTGAAACCATCGTGCAGGATGTGTATTTGGGCACTTTGCCTTACATGTCTCCCAACGGTACCTTTATCATTAACGGGGCTGAGCGAGTCATTGTAAGTCAATTGCACCGTTCACCTGGTGTATTCTTCGGTCAGAGTTTCCACTCAAATGGAACCAAGCTGTTCTCGGCTCGAGTCATTCCGTTCAAGGGTTCTTGGATTGAATTTGCCACCGACGTGAACTCTGTCATGTACGCGTACATTGACCGTAAGAAAAAGTTCCCTGTAACAACATTGCTTCGCGCCATAGGGTATGAAGCTGACAAAGACATTCTCGATATATTTGGTTTAAGTGAAGAGATCAAGGTCTCTAAAGCAGGTTTGAAGCGTGTATTGGGCCGCAAATTGGCCGCTCGCGTTCTTCGTACTTGGATCGAGGATTTTGTTGACGAGGATACCGGTGAAGTCGTAAGCATTGAGCGAAACGAGGTCATCTTGGAGCGCGATACTGTGATTGAAGATGAGCACGTTGATGTCATTTTGGAAGCCAATGTAAAATCCATCATCCTGTCTACCGAAGGCGATGGAGAATTGGACTACGATGTCATTTACAATACGCTCCAAAAAGATACTTCCAACAACGGCAAAGAAGCCTTGGAAGTTATCTATCGTCAATTGCGTAATGCAGATCCACCAGACGAAGAAACAGCTCGTGGCATCATTGACCGTTTGTTCTTCTCGGATAAGCGCTATGACTTGGGTGAGGTAGGTCGCTACCGAATCAACAAGAAATTGGGCTTGGACGAAGGAATGGATATGAAGGTCTTGACCAAAGGAGATATCATTTCCATCATCAAGTATTTGATTGAACTGGTCAACGGATCTGAAATCCTAGACGATATTGACCACTTGAGCAATCGTCGCGTGCGCACTGTAGGCGAACAATTGTACGCTCAGTTTGGAGTAGGTTTGGCTCGAATGGCTCGTACTATTCGCGAAAAAATGAACATTCGCGATAACGAGGTGTTCACGCCACAAGACCTAGTCAATGCCCGCACCTTGTCTTCGGTTATCAATAGTTTCTTTGGTACCAACCAGCTTTCTCAGTTCTTGGATCAAATCAATCCCTTGGCTGAGATTACGCACAAACGTCGATTGAGTGCGCTGGGTCCAGGTGGCTTGAGTCGCGAACGTGCTGGTTTTGAGGTACGAGACGTTCACTATACCCACTATGGTCGTTTGTGTACCATTGAGACTCCTGAAGGTCCCAACATTGGTTTGATTTCTTCTCTGTGTGTACATGCGAAGATCAATTCTATGGGCTTTTTGGAAACCCCGTACCGTAAGATTGATTCGGGAAAAGTTACCCCAGATATTATTTACTTGAGCGCTGAAGAGGAAGATGGAATGACCATCGCCCAGGCAAACGCCGAGTTTGATAAAACAGGTAATTTCAAAACTGAGGTTGTAAAGAGCCGCAAAGAGGGTGACTTCCCCTTGGTGGAACCTACCCAGTTGGATTACATGGACGTAGCTCCCAACCAGATTGTTTCGATTGCCGCATCTATGATTCCTTTCTTGGAACACGATGACGCCAACCGTGCTTTGATGGGATCAAACATGCAACGTCAGGCGGTTCCATTGATTCGCCCCGAGGCTCCTGTGGTCGGTACGGGATTGGAAGAGAAAGTAGCCCGTGACAGTCGTTCTTTGATCAATGCAGAAGGTGACGGTGAAGTAGATTATGTTGATGCCAACGAAATTCGCATACGTTACTTCCACAATAGCGATGATGATTTGGTCAGCTTTACCGGTGATATCAAAACCTACAGCTTGATCAAATTCCGCCGCACCAACCAGAACTCATGTATCAACTTGCGCCCCATCGTTAAAAAGGGTGACAAGGTTAGCAAGGGTCAAGTATTGTGCGAGGGTTACGCTACTCAGGGCGGTGAATTGGCCTTGGGTCGCAACTTGCAGGTGGCATATATGCCCTGGCAGGGTTACAACTTTGAGGATGCTATTGTGATTTCCGAGAAGGTGGTAAAAGAAGATTGGTTCACCACCATCTACATCACAGAATATGAATTGGAAGTTCGTGACACCAAGCGCGGTGAAGAAGAATTGACCAACGATATCCCCAACGTTTCTGAAGAGATGACCAAGAACCTTGACGAATCTGGTTTGATTCGTGTGGGTGCCGAGGTAAAAGAAGGTGATATCTTGATCGGTAAAATCACTCCTAAAGGTGAAACCGAGCCTTCTCCAGAAGAAAAGTTGTTGCGTGCCATCTTCGGTGACAAAGCCGGAGATGTCAAAGATGCTTCATTGAAAGCGCCTCCAGGTGCTACCGGTGTCGTCATCAGCAAAAAGTTGTTCAGCAAAACCAAGAAAGACAAGAATGCCCGTAGCAGCGACAAGAGCCGTTTGGCCAAGTTGGAAGACGAGCATCAGAAAGACTTGAATTTGTTGAAAGACGAATTGGTGAAGAAGTTGTTCCAAATTGTCGGCGGCAAAACCAGCCAAGGTGTGTACAATATGTACAGCGAAGAGCTGATTCCAAAAGGAACCAAGTTTACACAAAAGAACTTGTTGGCTTTGGATTACAGCAATTTGAACTACCACAACTGGGCGGCAGATGAAGAGAAGAGCCATTTGGTTGTTCGCGCTTTGACAAACTACATCAACGTACACAACGAAAAAGTAACCAACTTTAAACGCGAGCATTATTCCATCAGTGTAGGCGACGAATTGCCTACCGGTATTTTGCAATTGGCCAAAGTTTACGTAGCTACCAAGCGTAAGTTGAAAGTGGGTGATAAGATGGCAGGTCGCCACGGTAACAAGGGTATTGTTGCCCGTATCGTTCGCGAAGAAGACATGCCATTCTTGGATGATGGAACTCCGATGGACATCGTGTTGAACCCCTTGGGTGTACCTTCACGTATGAACTTGGGTCAGATTTACGAGACCGTCTTGGGATGGGCTGGTAAGGCTCTCGGCGTGAAATTCGCTACCCCAATTTTTGACGGTGCTACCTTGGATGAGATCAACGAATACACGGCTAAAGCTGGTATTCCTGCCAACGGATTGGTTCGCTTGAACAACGGTTTGACCGGTGAGAAGTTCGATCAGCCTACCACAGTTGGTGTGAGCTACATGCTGAAGTTGGGTCACATGGTTGACGACAAGATGCACGCTCGTTCTATCGGTCCGTACTCGCTCATTACGCAGCAGCCTTTGGGTGGTAAAGCTCAATTCGGTGGTCAGCGTTTTGGTGAGATGGAAGTATGGGCGCTGGAAGCATTTGGTGCTTCGAACATCTTGCGCGAAATCTTGACCATCAAATCTGACGATATCGCAGGCCGTGCCAAGGCTTACGAAGCCATCGTTAAGGGTGACAACATCAGCCAAGTTGGAACGCCAGAATCATTTAACGTTTTGTTACACGAGCTCCGTGGCTTGGGCTTGGAAGTAACCTTCATGGATTAATGCTATAAGTATCTGATGCAACTCCAGAAAAAAACACAAAAAATCGGAAGCAATTTCAGCAAGATTCGCATCTCGTTGGCTTCCCCTGAGAATATTCTGCGCCGCAGTTATGGTGAGGTTGTAAAACCAGAAACCATCAACTACCGCAGTTACAAACCTGAAATGGGTGGTCTATTTTGCGAACGCATTTTCGGCCCCATTAAGGATTATGAATGCCATTGCGGCAAGTACAAGCGTATTCGCTACAAAGGAATCGTTTGTGACCGTTGCGGTGTAGAAGTAACCGAAAAGAAGGTTCGCCGCGAGCGCATGGGTCACATCAATTTGGTGGTTCCTGTCGCGCACATTTGGTACTTCCGCTCCTTGCCAAACAAAATCGGCTACTTGTTGGGAATCCCCACCAAGAAGTTGGACATGGTCATCTATTACGAGCGCTACGTGGTTATCCAATCGGGTATCGCTGATTCAGCCAACCAGCTGGATCTGTTGACCGAAGAGGAGTATTTGGACATCTTGGATTCGCTTCCACGCGAAAACCAAATGTTGGAAGACTCTGATCCCAACAAGTTCATCGCTAAGATGGGTGCCGAAGGATTGGAGATGTTGCTCGAGCGCATCGACCTTGACAAATTGAGCTATGATTTGCGTATTGCCGCGGCTACTGAGACTTCTCAGCAGCGCAAGCAAGAAGCCTTGAAGCGCTTGAAGGTAATCGAAGGTTTCCGTTCGGCTCAGAAGTCTGGTGAGAACCGCCCTGAGTGGATGATCATGAAGATGTTGCCTGTCATTCCTCCCGAGTTGCGCCCCTTGGTGCCCTTGGAAGGCGGTCGATTTGCAACCTCTGACTTGAACGATTTGTATCGTCGTGTGATCATACGCAACAACCGTTTGAAGCGTTTGGTTGAGATCAAAGCTCCTGAGGTGATTTTGCGCAACGAAAAGCGCATGTTGCAGGAGGCTGTTGATTCCTTGTTGGACAACACTCGTCGTGCCAGTGCGGTTAAGAGTGAAGGAAACCGTCCTTTGAAGTCTTTGAGTGATATGCTCAAAGGAAAGCAGGGCCGTTTCCGTCAAAACTTGCTGGGTAAACGTGTTGACTATTCAGGTCGTTCTGTTATCGTGGTTGGACCTACGCTCAAATTGAATGAGTGTGGTTTGCCTAAGAACATGGCCGCTGAATTGTTCAAGCCATTCATCATTCGCAAGTTGATCGAAAGAGGCATTGTCAAGACCGTAAAAACGGCGAAGAAAATTGTCGAAAAGAAAGATCCCGTGATTTGGGATATTCTCGAGAACATATTGAAGGGTCACCCTGTATTGCTTAACCGTGCTCCAACACTGCACCGTTTGGGTATTCAGGCTTTCCAACCCAAGTTGGTTGAAGGCAAGGCCATTCAATTGCATCCTTTGGTGTGTAGCGGTTTTAACGCTGACTTTGACGGTGACCAGATGGCTGTTCACGTGCCTTTGGGCAACGCCGCTGTCGCTGAGGCTCAGTTGTTGATGCTCGCTTCTCACAACATTTTGAACCCTGCTAACGGTGCCCCTGTCACCGTTCCTTCTCAGGATATGATCTTGGGTCTTTACTACATCTCAAAAGAGCGTAAGGGGACCAAAGACCATCCTGTTAAAGGGGAAGGTTTGACCTTCTATGGAGCTGAAGAAGTTCAAGTCGCTTTGAACGAAGGTCGTGTAGAATTGCACGCTCCCATCAAGTGCAAAGTGACGGTTCTGGAAGAGGGCGAATTGAAAGAAAAGGTGATTGAAACTTCTGTGGGTCGCGTTATTTTCAACCAAGTGGTTCCCACTGAAGTTGGATATATCAACGAAGTTCTCAAGAAGAAAAACTTGCGTGATATTATCACCCAAGTGATTCGAATCTCCGGAGTAGCACGTGCTGCCCAATTCTTGGACGATATCAAGGACATCGGGTTCCAATACGCTTTCAAAGGTGGTTTGAGCTTTAACTTGAGCAACGTTGAAATTCCTGTTGAAAAGGATGAAATGATTGCCAAGGCCATGGAAGAGGTTCGCGAAATTCAGTCGAACGCTGACATGGGCTTCATTACCAACAACGAGCGTTACAACCAGGTGATTGACTTGTGGACACGCGTCAACAACCAGTTGGCTCGCGTATTGTTCGATCGCCTTCAGAAGGACGACCAAGGATTCAACCCCATCTATATGATGTTGGATTCTGGTGCTCGTGGTTCAAAAGAACAGATTCGTCAGCTCGGCGGTATGCGTGGTCGGATGGCCAAGCCCCAAAAGAACATTGGCGGTGGTTCTGGAGATACCATTGAAAACCCCATTATTTCAAACTTTAAAGAAGGTTTGAACGTTTTGGAATACTTCGTATCTACTCACGGTGCTCGTAAGGGTCTTGCCGATACAGCTTTGAAAACGGCTGACGCAGGTTACCTGACCCGTCGTCTGCACGACGTGGCACAAGACGTGGTTATTGTTGAAGAAGATTGTGGAACCTTGCGCGGTATCACCATGCAGCCCATTTTGAACAATGATGAAGTGACCGAGTCCTTGTACGAGCGTATCTTGGGTCGTACCTCTGTTGATGACGTGATTCATCCTGATAATGGAGACATTCTAGCCAAAGCTGGTGAAGAATTGACGGAAGAAATCTCTCAAGCCATTGAAGACGCGGGTGTTGAAGAAGTAGAGATTCGCTCTGTATTGACTTGCGAAACCCAAAACGGTGTTTGTTCCAAGTGTTATGGCCGAAACTTGGCCTCTGGACGCATGGTTCAAGCCGGTGAAGCAGTGGGAGTTATCGCGGCTCAGTCAATCGGTGAACCTGGAACTCAGTTGACCCTTCGTACCTTCCACACGGGTGGTACAGCCTTGAACATTGCCGCAGAAAATACTTTGGAAACGAAGTATGACGGTGTGGTAGCGTTCGATGGTATTCGCACGGTGACCAAAGAGGTAACCAACGATGAGGGCGAAACCGTTAAGACAGATATCGTATTGGGCCGAAGCGGCGAGGTTCGCATTTTGGATCCCAAAGCCAAAACCATCATCACCACCTACAACGTTCCTTACGGTGCGCATTTGATGGTGAAAGAGGGTGACAAGGCTAAGAAAGGCGATATTTTGTGTACTTGGGATCCATTTAACACCTTGATCATTTCCGACATTGACGGAAAGGTTGAATTCGAAAACATCATTGAAGGGGTGAACATGCGCGAAGAAGGCGATGATCAAACTGGATTGTATGAATACGTTATCACCGAGAGCAAGGATAAGACTAAGGTTCCCATGATCAAGGTGATCGGCAAAGACGGTAAAGAAGAGTTGGTCAAGATTTTCAACATGCCTGTGAAGTCTATTTTGGTAGCTAAGAATAGCGCCAAAGTGAAAGCAGGTGATATCTTGGCTAAGATTCCTCGTTCTGCTTCTCGTACCCGAGACATTACCGGTGGTCTGCCTCGCGTAACAGAATTGTTCGAAGCCCGTAACCCATCGAATCCCGCTGTTGTGGCTGAAATTGATGGTGTAGTTAGCTACGGTATCTCGAAGCGCGGTAACCAAGAGATTATCGTTACTTCCAAAGATGGCGATGTGAAGCACTACCAAGTGCCTTTGTCTAAGCACATCTTGGTTCACGATGGAGATTACGTTCGCGCAGGTCAGCCTTTGTCTGACGGTGCGATCACTCCTCAAGATATCTTGCGCATCGAAGGACCTGCTTCTGTTCAACGTTATGTGTTGAATGGTATTCAGGAAGTATACCGTTTGCAGGGTGTAAAAATCAACGACAAGCACATCGAAGTTATCGTTCGTCAGATGATGCAGAAGATGGAAATCAACGATCCCGGCGATACTCGCTTCTTGGAAAATGAGGCGACAGACAAGTGGATGTTGATCAAAGAAAACGATTGGATTTGGGACAAGAAATTTGTGACCAATGCTGGCGAAAGCTCTGTGATGCATGCCGGTCAAATCGTTTCCTTGAAAGACTTGCGTCAAGAAAATTCAGCCTTGCGTCGTCAAGACAAAGCTTTGGTTGAATACCGTGATGCGGTTCCTGCCACGGCTTCGCCCATCTTGCAAGGTATCACCAAAGCCTCTTTGGGTACCCGTAGCTTCATGAGTGCTGCATCGTTCCAGGAGACGACCAAAGTCTTGAACGAGGCTGCTATCAGTGGTAAGATTGATGATTTGCGTGGCTTGAAAGAGAACGTTATCGTCGGTCACTTGATTCCTGCTGGTACCGGTATGCGTCGCTTCCAAAATGTAGTGACAGGTTCTCGTGAGGAATACGATCGCTTGATGGCGGTTCGCTATGCCGAAGAAGAGGCCTAAGCCTAGATTCTATGATTGTGTG
>Ga0255309_1000082_pt1 | contig 13169 bp, 1 predicted proteins | sample MistaT_FD_186103 | JGI IMG/M metagenome (GOLD analysis project Ga0255309, IMG submission 186103) | Metatranscriptome of freshwater microbial communities from Mississippi River, Louisiana, United States - Miss_Colum_RepB_8d (Metagenome... | ecosystem: Environmental > Aquatic > Freshwater > River ... | reverse complement strand
TCCACATCACATCACATCGTGTTAGATCGCATCATGATCCTGCCACAGCCTCAACTCACTTGCAGCACTGCCAGAAGCATTCCGAAAGCACTTCGTACATGGTGACACTGCTGTTCACATTTTCTACCTGTTTCCTCCTTGTTGTTGTTTTGTTTTGGCGTTTTCTCGCTGCGTTGTTTTGCTGCTGCTGTCACTGATGCAGCAAGCGTTGCGTCTTGTAGCATTGTTGTAGCAGGGTTGTTTTTTCGCGTTTGGCCTTGAGGCCCTCGCGAGTACGCGTCACCACACTTCCGTTGATGTGGTGCCGATTCACGCTTCCTCTTCTTCGACCACAGTGTACGGGTTCCGCGGCCCGCCGGGCGTTGCGGCCGCGGTGGCAGCGGTGCTCGGCTGATCCTCCGCGACTTCCATGGACGCGTTCGCGTTAAACGGGGAGGCGGTCATTCCGGGGGACGCTGCGTTGGCCCCGGTCTTCAGGAACGTGGCCCATCGCACGGCACCGCGCGGGAAGGCCGCGTCGGGGTTGAAAATGCGCCCATCGGCAGTTTCTTGCCGCACGCGCAGCTCGCGCAGGCGGGCGAAGTATCCAACGACCATGGGGACCATCGCCACCTTGACGAACACGAAGAGGAGGACCAGAACATAGGCGAAAGTCGTGGCGACCATGAGGCCCGCCAGCCCGTCGGAGGAGGGGCGATCAAAAATGAGCACGCGATGGACGGCCATCCATGCGAGCTGCACCAGCTGGTGGATCGAGCCGAGCTTGCCGATCCAGTCCACCCACGGGTTCAAGTACGGGTACGTCACGAGCAGGAACCCGAGTTGCGCGCCCTCCACGACAGCAGCGACGCCGAGCTGGGCGATGCTGTTGGGGTCGAGCAGCACGATGGGCAGCACTAACAGGATCTTGAAGAGCAGGAACATCGGGTGCAGCGCCATGTTCCGGCAATCGAAGCAGCTGTACAGGCTCTCAAGCATTGTCTCGTCGAACTGCATGATCGCGCCCCACACCTCGCGGTCAACGTCTGCGGTGAGCATCGCGAAGTACCCCTGTGGACGCGGCAGCGTGGTTTTCATCCCGAACACGCCAGTTACAGCCTTCTTTTGCACGACGTCCTCCGGGGACATGTCCGCGGGCCCCTGCGCCGCGGCGATGGCAAACGCGTCGTCTTCGTCGTTCATGTCAACCGCGGCGGTGGTACCAGGGGCATAGGCCTCGGCGCCGGGGGACTGAACGAGCGCGACGTCGTCGGCGTCGGTTTCGCCTTCATTGTTGAGAACGTCCGCCTGGGACGAGACGAAGTGACCGTCCAGGGCGCCGCTTTCGATGAGAGTGAACTTGCGTCCGACGACGAGCGAGTACAGATAGACAATCAAGCCGATTCCGAAGAATACGGTGATGAAGGCGCTGAAGGTGACGGAGACAGTGAACAAGCTCACGCCGCCGTCGAAAAAGCCATCGTAGCCGTCGGGGAACTGGCATTGGAACAGCGGGTGGTTGTACAAGATCATCGCCGCGGTCTGGAGCACCGGCAAGTACACGAGCTGTGCCAGTGCGATGATGACGAATCCGACTGCGCCCATCGATCCGAGACGGGAAGTGGAGTAGCACCAGCCTTTCAGCTCGGCACACCGCCTCGTGATGACGCCGAACGGGCTGCACGTCTGACACACGCAGTACGCGCAGTCGTCTTCCTCGCACACGAAGAACTCGGTGCCCTCGATACCGAAGCACACGTGCCGCTCGTCGTTCGACGCGGCATACCACGGGTGGTCCTGGAAAGCGCAGCGATACGGCCATTTCCCGCCGACGGACACCGCGCCGTGCACCTTCTCGCTGGCCTTCAACAGCATGCCGCCGTGGCGGGGGCAGCTGTACTTGATGTTGAGCGACACGTGCAAGGGAAGCGCATCGCCAGGCTTGCCGATTTGGTCCGCCACGTCGCTGAGGACCATCGTAATCCTGAAGTGGTCCTTGTCGTCTCGACCGGCAGGGGCGAAGTGCAGCGTCCCCCGCACGGCAATCATCGGGCCGTCGTCGGAGCGTTGCACCTGCAGCGCGAGCGGGGCACCGTCAAACGCTTCGCCGTTTGCGCCTTTCTCGCCCTGTGCCACCGCCACGGCGACGTCGGCGACGGACTCGTCGCACACGTGGAATGTCTTTCCCGCCTTGCTCTCTAAAGCGAAAGCGAAATCTGGACGGGGCACGTCGGACACGTTCGGCATGGGGATTTCGTCCTTCAAATGCTCGTCCTCGAGCCCGTCGGCGCGGTTCTTTGCGCGCTGCACGACGCGGCGCTCGAACGTGCCTTTGTCGCGGCGGCTGATGTAGATGACGAGGAGCATCAGGAACGAAGCCACGCCGAACAGTGCCAACGGGCCGTACATGCCCGTGAGATGCAACTCGGGATGGGAGAGGTCGATGGCGATCGGTGTCACGACGGGGCCGATCCAGGCTTCGTAAACGGAAGGCCACTGAAAGCCCAGCATGTACAGGTTCATTGTTTGCATCGTCGTCAACGCCATGGGTGCGATGTTCGTCATCTGCTTGGCTCCTTCGTTCTTGCCCGTGACCTGCACGACGAATGCAGACGCGCCCGTGGCACCGCCGGCCGATGCGTCAGCGGTTTCTTCCGCATCGTGCTTTTCTTCCAGCGCCTCCGCAAGGTCGAGCTGCTTCTTCAGCGTGACACCGGACCAAATCAGCGACACCAGGCTGAAGACTAAAACTGCTGCCGCAAATCCCATGTTGACGGTGCGGTCGAAGTCCACGAATGCTTTCATGCCCTCCGCACCCATTCCGACGACGCGCTCCTGCTCGATGAAGCCGTCGTGCACCTGCAGGTTGTACACGCCGCCGTTGAAGTAGCCGATGTACAGCAAGCCACCCTCCTGTACCGTCTCCTCCAGCGCGGAGGTGACCCGCACCGTTGATCCGACCTGGAGCTCACGCACATCTTGCATCGTCTTCTGCTCGTCGAAGCATTGCTTCCACCCGCTGGCGGAGAAACTGGTCTGCCCGTCAACGAATAGCTGCGCGAAGCGACGGCCACTGAATTCGGAAAGCGCAATGGCCATGAAGTGCCAGCCGCCGTCGAAAGCACGCTCGACCCCAAGTGCGGTCATTGGCCAAGGCAACACTTGGATTCCGGCGTTCTGGCCGTCGTCGTCAGGGTTGGCTAGCACGAATGACAGTGCTTGGCTTTCGCCGTCAATGTAGAGACCCCAATACAAGTGGAAGGTGTCGTTTGCGAAGGATGCCCCCTCGTAGGCGCCGCCCTCGAGTTTGCTGAGGAACGTATCGGCGATGGGTGATGCAAACGTGTCCCGGGAATACCAGGCGTCGCTGGCAACGAAGACGAAGCCGCGACTCTCGGACGACGCCTTCATCCAGAAAGTGATGGTAGTCGGGTTGTTGCTCCCGACGAAACTGCTTGCAATGTCGAAACGAGTTCCCCGGATGCCTCGGACTCGGGCCGCCCTCGCACCTGCCTCCTTGCCCCGAGTCGCCAGCGCGGACCCGAAGTCGTTGAACACAATGCCGCGATCAGAGAGATCGTTCGGGCCGGAGCCGACGACGCTGGGCGGCCACGACGTGTTCTGATGGACGAACGTCACAGGTTCCATCTGCAACTTCGCGAGCTCCGGGAGTTCAATGTTTGTGAACGCAGCCAACGCGGGGGACATCGTCGGTCCGTCGAGCTTGGCGACGGCGAAGCGACTAGCGCCTTGGAAGAAGACGGTGCGGTCTTCAACGCCTTCGACCTGCAGGAGCGCTGGCAGGGCAGCGACGGTGGCGACGCCCGTCATGGGATAGTCCTTCTGGTAGACCCCCTTGATCATCGTCTCGCGCAACTGGGCTTGCATATCCATTGTCGTGACCCACGACCATTTATCTCGCCGGGCGTAGGGACCGTTGCTCAGGCAGCGGAAGCTGACGTATTGTGTGTCCAGCACGGCCTTCCAGGGGAAAATGTCTGTTTCGTTGCGGCACGTGCCGTTTACCACGGGTATGTATGCGGCCTGCTGGCATTCGTTTAGCGTTCGCCCAGCGGCCACGAAGTAGGTGCCGGTGTCTGGCTCCTCGGTTGCGGCGCTGCCCGCTGTGCCCGTGGGAATCGGGAGCAGCCCTTTTACCGGTTCGATGCCGACAGCAGCCGACCCCGAGCAAAGCCCCTTGACGAAGACGGCGCCTTCTTGACTGCCGAAGGACTTCACCGACGTGCACTTCCCGTCCGCTGCCAGCTCCAACACGCGGTTCGGAATCGGACCGAGAGGCGATGCACGGCAGTGCGGCGAGCGGTGCTCGTCGATCATCATGACATGGCTCGCAATGACCTCGCGCTGCTGGGAAATCGCGAAGAGGATGAACGCGGCGCAGAGCAAGCAATACACGAGCCAGGTGCAGCAGCAGTACCAGTCCACGGCGCGCCGGTGGCCGATGGCGCAGCAGCACTCGGGCGTGCAGCACCCGCAGCAGCAGCCGGTTTCCGGGTCGGACTCGCCGCATTTGTTTCGGCAACGGCAGCAGCAGCTCAAGAGGCCGAGAAGAATGACAACCATGAGCTGGATCTGCGCAACTACCAATGACCCGTTGCTCTTTGTGGATCGGGAAGTGATTGCGACGGGATATCTGCCAATCGGGTCAGGGAGCGGCAGCACGATCTGGAACTCGGCGTACACGACCACACCGTTGTCCTCCGGATCACACCCAGCGGAAGTCACTGTCACCGCCCGATCAATGTCGACTGTGAAACTTGTGACGGACACTGGCGTGGAGGGCGTGTGTCGGCAGTGGACGGCGGTGGCGCACTTTCGGTCACGCATCGACTGGTTTGTGTAGATTTCCCAGCTCCCATCACATTGCCACTCTTCGGTGTTGACCGTCCCGTTGCTGGGAATCGAGAGCCCGCGGAAGTAGAAGTCGATCGCGGTCACGAGTTGAGGCACGACGTCCTCATTGACGTGCTGGTTGTATCCCACAGATCGCCACAACGCGCTCGCGATCTGGCCACTCTCGAGTTGGATCACGCATGACGGGTTAAATGTCGACCAAGGTTGGACACGTGTGTTCAGCGTGGTTTGCGAGATGACGCAAGTGCCCGTCACGGTAGTTCTGAAGAGCAGTTGCGACGTGCTGTCGTTGTAAAACAGGCCATTTGAAGTAAAATGTTGCCGAACCGCCGCCGTCGCGTTGGGAGTGAGCAGGGCTCGGTTCGCCAACGCAACCTCGACCGAGTTCGCGGCCGGGTTCGTCGCCTCGACGGTGACGCGAGCGTAGTCACCATCCCCCAGAATGAGCTTCTCCGTCACGCTGAGCCCGAAGCCGCTGGGCAGCAGTGTGGAAAGCAGTGACGCCAGCGCGGTAAAATCGGCGTCGAGAATCGAGCGAGGCACTGCACCGGGGCGGAAAGCACCACTGTCGAATGCGAACACGACGGCCTTCACAGTACCCATGTCCATACGAACGTCGCAGCTGTCACCGATGTACCCTTCGTCGCACGTGCAAGCGCAGGGCGGCGTCGTCGATCCCACCGTGCCGTGCCCGCCGCAGTGGAGGGCCGCGAGGCAATACTCGAAGTCATCAATGCTTTCAGCACGCGCGTACAGTTCTCCTTCCGAGACGGTCACTTGCGCCAGCGCGGTGCCGGGGCTGTCCAGCCACATGCACCCGTAGGCTACGCACTTGACGTTTTCTTCGAAGAGCATCGCGTGAGAACTACCCGCAATACCCACAGTCACCGCCGTCCACCGGATGCAATCGTCCTTCGAGATCAGGTCGCGGGGCGGCATTACGAACGTCTCGGGGCAGTTGAGGGTGAGCGTTGTGCCCAAGATCCGATAGTGTGAGCAGTACGCTTCGTCGCTCCCGTCGCCGCAATCGACGATGCCGTCGCAAACGCGCACCTCCGCGAGGCACGTGCCGTTGGCGACGCAGCGCATCTGACCCAGTTCGCAGGGGAAGTCCGTCGCGGATCTGAGCACACTGGCAACCGCAACGGCGGTGTTTTCGCAGCCGCCGGTTTCGGCATCGACGCGCTTGCCTGGAAGCCCCACAAGCGCGGGCGGCGTCCATGTGATGAGTGCCTCGGTCACTCCCGGGTCGACGATTCCCACATAGCACGACAGGTAGCGTCCGCATCCTTGGTTCCGGCTCGTTGCTGCAACGCCATAGAACTCGCGGCTTTGGGAACACTGCGTGCGGCGGCGACCGACGTCGACGGAAACGGCGAAGCCGGGGTCGGTGACGAAAGCAGTTTGCGCAACTCGCACGACAAGCATCGTTCCGCCTGCGACGGGCACACGGCACGACGGGTATGTGGTCGGGTCCGTGAAGCTGTCCACAAGGCAGACGAACGTGCCGGCAGTGCCCACGCTGTCCACGGCCTTCGACGTTTCGCTCATCGTGCTCACGTCGAACGGTTGGACGACGGTTGGCCCGGCGGACAGCGGCCCCGCTGTGAAGCTCAGCGTCGTCGCCAAGGGGCGGTACGCCGTCGCGGCAAAACCAGCGGCCGTGACAAGCGACGTTGGGTTTGTGCCAGCGGCGGCGGTGAACATGACGCGGACGGACGAGGTGTCCTCGATGACAGTCACCGGGCGGCCCGCGAAAAACAGCTGCAATTTTAGCTCGGTGCCGACGTTTTGCGCAAGGCAGCTTTGGTCCACGCTGCCGCCCTCCGACTGCGGCGCCGGGTCGACGCTGATCTCGATGGTGTCCGGCGCGCTGGTAGGGGCCGGGAATCCGACAATGACGCTTCCAGTGCCCGCGTCACGTGCCGTGGAATCTGGCCCGCCGCAGAGGGAGAGCGTTCCGCACTGGCTCGTCGTCGCAAAAGCGGAATGGGCAGTTCCACCGCAAAGCAGCCGCGTCGTGTTCGTCGTGGCAGCTTGGCGGCGGCGCGCTGGCGCGGCAATTGTGGATGCGCGGATGAGGGGCCGACCCGGAGGCAACGGGTGCGTTGTGTTCGTCGTGTACACGTCTTGGTAGAGAAGGCCCATGCCTGAAAGCGCCGCGCGGAACTTCAGCGTGGTGCCAACGGTGGCTGACACGGAGAAGCGCCGGCTCAGGGGGAGCGTAGCGAACGGCGTGGCGAAATCGAGCTGGCTGCCACTGAATTTGAAGTGAACGACGGCGGCGAACGGGCAGACGGCCTGCGACGACACGGAAGCTGGGATGCTCACATCAATGACGCCGCCGGCCGGCACGAGCAGCGGGCCGTCGAAGCATGTTTTCGTGGTCTGGCAGGAGCCGGTGGTGCCCTTTGTGCCTGCAAAGCCGTGGCGGCCGCCGCAACGGAAGGCTGGCCTTCCGTCCACGGAAACGACGATTGTGTGGCTGGGGCGCTTCCAGTCCGTCTGTGGCACTACCACCGTTGCGTAGGAAACAGCCGACGGCATCTTGATGCGGCAGATTCGGCGCCCGGTGGAGGCCACTCGCTTGCGCCACGAAGTGTGGTTCGCCCCCAGGGACGCGCCGCCGGGCCACGCGGGCGCCGGCTCCGCTTGGAACACGGCGTTCGCCTTGAAGAAGCAGATCGGCACATCGCGCGGGGAGTACGGGAGGACGGCGGTGACAAATCCTCCACAATCGGGATCGGCTGCGCACGCGCTAATGGCGAAGTCCACCGTCGAGTTCGGGTTGGCTTGACGACAGCCTGAGAGGGCAGTTGGCACCACAGCATCAGTCGCTTCGAAACCAGGCGCGTCGTCGAACACGCAGGCACGCGTCGACAACGCTGCGACGGAGTCGTTCCATCCAACCTCCACCATTGGCTGATCTTCGAAGTCCAGCTTCAGCTGCTGCGTCGTCGAGGACGCTACGCCGCTGCTAACGTAAAACAGTCGCACCGTGGGTGCTGCGAGCGTGCCCTTGACGGCAACGACGCCGTGGATGACTGTGTCGTTGCACGCCGCGGTGTTTTCGATGGCTCGGTCGTTTAAGAGCGTGTCCAGGCGCCCCGTCGTCGCTGGCAAAGACGCGTGCCCACAGGTCCGATATTCCCAGTCGCGGCAGGGCGCAGCCGCCGCAGGGACGGCGTTGTCACGTTCCTTGAAAGCGGCCATCACGCCGCCGCACTGGGCTGCGAGTCCCGGCAGGATGAAAGAGGCGGCGGAAGTCGACGCGGTCGCGAAGTGCGTGCCTGGTACAATGAGAGCCGCTTCCGTGACTCCTACGACGCCGATGGACGAGGCGGTACGTTGAAGATTGAGCAGCACCTTGCTGTACCCCGCGGCGGTGGCGAATTCTAGCGGCTTCCCAAGTCGCGGCCCGCTTGTGGCAGGTGGCTTGGTCAGCTGTGGCACGACGCCGACCGCTTTGACAACTGTCCGAACTTCGGGGGCTGACGATAGTAAACTCGGGATCTGCGGTACGTTGGTCGATGCGCATGACAACGCCGTGACGAAACTTGCTTCAGTGGGTGACATCGAGACGGCGCCCACACCTGGGCCCGTGAAAAGAGTGCTGGAGCATTCAGACGGTACGGGTTGCCGCTCAGTTTGACCCGACGTGCGGTCGATGTTGTATGAAATCAAGTTGGCCGATTTCGAAACGAAGGCGGCACCGACGACGTCCATGGCCCACTTTCGGTACGACGGGAGCGAGCACGTGGATGTCTTGCGAATCCACGTCACGCCTAACAATAGAACGGGTGCCGCTTCGAGCGAAACGAAAGTGAGGCTACGAATTGTCTGGGAGGGATTGAACGCGACGGCGACGATCCGAGGAAGGTCCCCACGATTGCGAACTCGATCCGCCCCAAGCCACGTACCGTTGCCCACACAGGGATTGATGGATGGCAGTGGAACCGACCCGTCGGACACTGAGATCTCGTTGTTGGAGTCCACTGAAAGAGCAGCGAGACGCTCGATCGACCCGCTCTCGTACGTTGCGTACAGGGGAGCGAAAGGGGCAGTTGGCGACCCGGGGGCCCGAGCCACGCAGCCCAGCGCTGTGTCACTGCCGCTTTGGTATGAGCTCTGAGTTCTGAGACTCGCAACAACTTGCGAACCCATCTCATTCCGAACGCCGGACTGGATCGTACAGCCGTGGGCTTCGATGAAGTTGAGCACAGGAGGCGGAGCAGGGGTGCCTTGGGACACGTAGCCTTGCCCGTCTGGATGCAAAACGGCTGAGTACCGCAGGTCTTCGTCGCCGTCGTGGTACCGGTATTCCCAGAAAAGGCCGAAGTTCCGCTCGACGAGCCGCGTCGCGCCACAGCAGATTTGGGTGCTGAACACAACGACAGGGGGCGACGCCGTGTGCTGGGTAACGATCAACGAGTTGCCACTCAGCGCTATCGTGAGGTGCGTGGTCCGGTGTGGGGGGCCGCCAAGGTCGAGCGCGAGGCCAACGAGGGACTCGGGCGCTTCCGTCTCGAAAGTGGCCTCGCGTAGCAGCAGCAGCGCGGCACCGACGCCAGCCGGGGCGGTAAAATTGACACTGGACGTTGTGTTGTCAAAGCCGCAGGCTGGCATCGTGCCGCTCCCTTGCTTCAATGGCGCGGGGGTCGCGAATGGGGCCGGGGTCTGAGCGGATGGCCCTAACCCACTCGTATCTGGATCTGACTGGAAGCGGGGAGAAGGTGTCGGGACCAGAACTGGCGGAGGTGCTGTATTCAGCGTGGCAGTCTCGATGCTTGAGAAAAGCGTAGCAATCTCGGAGCGCCACTGGCAGTTCGAGATCAGCGCTGTCTTCGTGGTCGCACAGAGAGAGGCGAGCGGTTGCTTCACGAGGCACGCGTCCGACTGAGTAGCGTACGAAAGACTAGCGTCGAACATGATACTGTACAGCTGGTCTGGGGTCTTGGGCAGCGCGTTGACTGATTCCGGGCCGAAGTTGAACCCTGACGAGGGAACCTCGACTTTTGTTACGATCAGTTTCATCTGGTGCTCCCCAGCGGTCAGCGTCACCCGAGCGCTACTGAAAGCTCCATCTCGGATCGTGATGTTTGCGGTGGTCGCGGGGTTCCCGTCGAACTCGAGCGTGTACGTCGTGGAAGTACTCCCTCCGTACGTCGTAGTGGATGTAGAGTCGAACGACACTTCGTACATGCCAGTGACAGGCATGGTGAAGGTGTACCGGAGCCACTCCCCCTCGCGCAGATTCGTGATACCGGGCGCCGCGCGGTTTACCTGAAGAAACTCGAAGGGTGAGCCAGGGCGAGGAGAGAGGAGAGACCCCAGCGGCTCAATGCCGAAGCCGGCCTCCGGCAGAGCGACTTTGTGGTACGCGTAGCCTTCAGCGCCGTTGTCGAATTGCCACACAGGGAGTCCCGCGAATCCCACAGTTGGCGGCGGTGTTGAGAAACTTGATGTGTTCGTTGTTACCGCGCTCACCCACTCGAGCGAGAACTCTGCGAGTGAGAAGTCCGCTGCACTCAACGTTCCTGTGAATGTAAGCTGCCCGTGGCCCGCCTCCAGAAGATACGTACCTGCGTCAACGGCTGCGAAGGCAGTGCTGTAAACAGCGACTGGGGCGATCCGTTGGTTGTTCCAGTTCAGGACGACAGAACCCATGGTGCTACCCGCTTTGACAAACACGCCCGTCATTCGCAGGCGATACATGCCGGTCGCCCCAATTCGAAGCGTGTAGGTCAGACGCGTGAACTTGCTGACCACCATATTACCGTCCAAAAAGTTGACGTCAATGAATTCGAGGGGGCGGAATCCGGCTTTGCCGAGGTTTTTGCAAGAAGTGCTGCTCGGAGAGACTGTCCAGCAATTCCCTCCAAGACCGCCACTGCTCGAATCGTAGTTGAAATGCGATGCGTTGATAGTCACGGACGTCGTCGTGACGTTGCTGACGAATGGAGTCACCCAGTTCTGTGCAGCGTAGCGACCTTCGACGTATGGACCCCGAGACGGGAAGAGATACACTTTGTCCACATCGACGCTGCCACTTTCAAGCTCGAACACAATTGGTCCGGGGGTTGCCGGAACCGGCTGTGACGAATAAACTTTGAACGTCTCCCAGCCGCCTGGCCCGGTTGGAGGGGCGGGAGTCGGGGCGCCGAATGGGGAGGAGTAGTAGGGGGTAGTCGGGGGAGCAATCGTGATCGAAGCAGATGTGCATTCGTAGGGTGAGCCATTTTGATCGCGGCCTGGCGAGTAGATGTTGTTGCAGTTGGTTCGTACTTTGACAGATGCAGAGCCTCCGGAAGGCAACCGGGCAATGAATACGAAGGCCAGGTAGTTGTTGCTGTTGTAGTTACCGCCCGGATTTGCGGCAAGATTGCCTGGGTCGCCTATGTCGAAAGAAAACATAAGCCACTCTCCCGGGCGCCAATCGGTGATCCATCGGCGACGGGATGTCGCATCGTAGGAAAGATCGGGTGATAATGCAGTGTGGTCGGAGCGGTATGTTGTGTCGTTGCCGGCGTAGCCGCCAGACGTCGATTCTGCGAAATTTGAGATGCCCTCGTACGGCGACACCGCGCGGTCGTAGTTCTCAAACTCGATCGGCTCGGTTGGCGGGTGTGGCGGAATCGTGGCGAACGGCTTGCTTGTTGCGTTCGCGCACTCCCACTTCGTCAGATAGTACACCTCACCTAAGTGGCTGTCGTCGGACAAAATTCGAATCGACAAGTTCAGCGACGCGCCAGTTTCTCGTTTGGGGAAAAACACTGCGTATCGATCCACAGCCATCTCCCCGATGCCCGCCGCGAGCCTGTACGTGAAGCCCATGGATGTCGGTGCTCCGTCGATGATCGGAACCACAACGACCCGAAATTCGGATAGCGATGCGCCGTCGCGTGCGTAGTACAGACGCAGTGAGCAAGTAACGCTTTCAGAAACAGCGACCTTGTACGTCAACTCGTCGTTCGGTTCACCGACAACCGCAGTGGTGCCGCCGATGTTAACGATGTCAACGTCACTCCTGTAGTACAGAGTATGGTTTCCGTAGTCATTCGCGGACCCGTCTCTCGCCGAGTGAAACTGCTGAATGGGAACGGCCGCACCGGGCACTGGATGCGCAGCCCCAGTGTACCCCGATGCGTCTGCGCTAGAACCTTGAGCCACGGAGGCGAACACGAGACGGTCGACCAGCGTGTCCCAGCTGGACGAGGCGTAGATGAACCGGAACGTCGTGCGGCCCGCCGGAAGGTAAACCGTGGTGATTGGCGCCCCGGAAGCCCACAGCTGAGAATCTGGAAAGAGCGTCAGTTGTGTGGGCCGACTTGCACCCATGAACCACAACCTGTAGCGCGCGGGAGTATTTGACAGCTTGGCAGCTTCCAACGTGATTGAGTAGCGACCGGCGGCAGCAACGTTGATGGTGTAGTTCGCGTAGGATTCGAAATGGCGGGACCATTGCGCATTGATCGCAGGAAACGCGATCGCGGTCCGTCCGCTTGCGCTGTAGAAAGGGAAACGGTTGTCGCGGTAGCTGAGATTGCCCGTTGACGGCTCGTTGAGGTACATACAGTCCTCAAACGGCCCGTTGTCATAGTTTTCAAGCTCAACAGGGTCAGTGGGCACCGTTGGGATTGTGGAGTACGGTGTCACCGTCGCCGGGCTGATTTCGACGGCGCGGATGCCAAAATCCGCGGCAGACGACCCGGAGGAGGAGCTGAAAGTCGTCGTCGAGCCGGTATTGTACACGGCATTCGTCGAGTGCGAAATGCGCATGGTGGTCATCCCCGTTGTGAGCGAGACTGTGGCGACGCGGAAGTAGCTCGCGGTGAACGTGGTTTGCGAGTTTAGGTTGGACCATTGTGGACAGCTGCTGGTGGAAAATCCTCCCGATGTCGACGTAAACGGCCTGACATCAACAGCGACGGTAACGGGAGTGGCGCCGCCCTGAAAACTGACGTTCACGTGGTGATTGCCGGTGTACATGAGCTTCCAGCACAGGCCGATGTGCACCGCGTAGGTACCAGCTGTGGGAACCGCAATTGACCACTCGGCCCACGCAACGCTTTCCTTGAAGTAAAGCGCGCCGTTGTGCTCGACCACGCTGCCCTGGGTCGTCCCCGGTAGAGGGGTGCCGGCTCCTTTTGAAGAGTAATTGGCACCCCCCAAGTGACCGGGGACACTGATGGTGGATTGTGCGACAGCAGCAGTCGCGATGAAAAAAAGAAAGAAGAGTGCCATCGTCATCGTCATTTCGAGGATGATCGTTCGCTGCTGATCGAAAGAGTGTCAATAAAGTACAGAAACTGTAG
>Ga0255309_1000081_pt1 | contig 13200 bp, 2 predicted proteins | sample MistaT_FD_186103 | JGI IMG/M metagenome (GOLD analysis project Ga0255309, IMG submission 186103) | Metatranscriptome of freshwater microbial communities from Mississippi River, Louisiana, United States - Miss_Colum_RepB_8d (Metagenome... | ecosystem: Environmental > Aquatic > Freshwater > River ... | reverse complement strand
GCGCGACATGCTCACAGAGAAGGCGTTGACGAACTCATTTGCGGTCTCATTGCAGACAGGGAAGAGGCCATACGGCGTCACGCGGAGGCGCTCCGTGTTCATGTTGACCGGGTAGCCGCAGGCAGAGACGAGCATCGCGCTGAATGCCACCGAAGAAAAGCCGACGATGGATGCCGCGGAATCGCAGAGGGGCAGAGGCCCACTACAGAGCCCCGTCACTGGGGAATTTCCACTGCACACTGCGGAAATGATGTTGGGGCCGTAGTAGCCGAGTGATGCGGCCTGGGAGTTCACGTTCGGCGAGCCGTTGCCGCTGTCGGGACTGATCACGCAGACACCCGCGGAGACAGCACCGGTGCCGTCGAGAGTCAGGCCCGTCAAGTAGCTGGCTGCGGGGCACTGCACAGTTCCGTTCCCGTCAAGGGACACATTCAGCGTCGGTAAGATACCGCCAAGTGTGATGCGACCGTTTCCAGGACTAAGCTGCGAACAGTAAATGCAGATCTGGAAGGCGACACTGAGTGGCCTGTGATTCCTTGCGAAGGGTCCGAACACTGCAACGGTCGGCCAGGCGCGCCGCAGACCGCAACGAGGGTGTTCGATTGAGCGAACGTGGTCAGGCACTTGGTAACCGTGGGAAGGCTCGCAAGGCATTGGCCCGCGTTGCTGACAGCACGATAAACGCCCGGGGGCGGATTGGTCGCGTTACCTCCGCAGAAGTTTTCAGACGGTGTCAGTGAGCACATTGTCCTTTCATATGCAGGCGTCACGACATTCGAAGTGGTGCCACGAGGCAGCGACGGGGACAGCACGTTCGCTTCGAACTGAGGCCATGTGTTCGCGAAGATGTTACTCGACATCTGTGACTGGAGCAAACCGTTGGCGGTTGCCATCAGCAGCAAGCCGCTGTCCGTCAAGGCCATGCTACTCACCATGAACCCGAGGACGCGGATGTCCGAGAGCGCGACGTTGTTCGTGAAACCGTAGCCGCTCGTCAGGGGCCCGTGAGTGGTCCAGGTCAGGGCGCTCGACTTGGTGCCCGATAGGAGCCGCAGGGAGGTACCGTCGTACGCCCAAAGGTACCCAGTCTTCGTCAAGTAGATGATCAGTCGCGCCTTCTGCGACACTGCAACGTGTTGAATGTTTTCTTGCGTAAAGGTGAGCCCTGTGGATGCAGTGCAACTGGTGCCTGCGCAAACTGCTCCGGGGTGACTCGACACGATGTTTCCTGATCCAGTGAGACGAGTCACCATCATGGTCGATGGCGTGAAGGCGTACAACCCGGTTCGGCGGCCTGTTCGCTGACCAAACACCAGGTTAGAAACGCCAGCAGAATCAATCCACACGCCGACAGTCTGCGAGATATTCTGCAGCGATGCTACGCCCGAAGCAGCACCAGTGAGGGGCGCAGCACCGAAGTAAGCGTTCGAATCAAGAATTATCTTCACGGGCCGAGCACTGGTGCCCCGCGCGGTGGAGTCTAATTTCCACACCGAGCCCTTGTTGTCGACGGCGTAGATGAGAGGCGACTGGGGGTCAGCGAAGATGGCCTGGAAGCTGCGCAGAGGGGTAGGCACGCGGACCGAGGCGTAGGAGACGGTCGGGCTGTTGCCGATGTACAGTGCCGGCACAATTCCAACCATGGTGATGTTTCCACCCGCCGCAACGTAAACAAGTTGCGCGTTCGTCGCATTCGGCACGAAGTTCGACCATGTGCTTGATGCTGTGAGTGCGGTGTTGCACAAAACGGAGTGCAACAAGCCGTCGTTGTCCGCGGTACGCTGGTACAAGCAACCGATCGTACTCGGGAAGCGGCTGGTCACGAAGTAGTCGACACCTGTGGTCGGAGTCGATGTTGGGTTGACGACAGCGCGCACCACTAACGTTTGAGAGATGGCTTCCGGAGCGATGTTGACTCCGTTCGTGTTCGAGACGGGCAGAACAATGCCACTTTCGATGCCGGCGGTGAGAAGGCGGAGGTGGTTCGGAGGGCAGTTGCTGAACGAGTGCGGCAAGTAGACACGAATGCACACCACGTTGGACGCTGAGGAGCCGCCACCAATAATCATGTCTGAAGGGCAACGAACGGTGCCGGTTCCTGACGTGCCGTAAACGTAGCTGTCGATCGACGAAGTCGACCCGATCAGCAGCCGACGACAGCGGCCGAACAGCTGCCCCGAGCTGACGGTGAGAGCCGTGACGACGTAACCCACCGCGCAACCAGGGTAAGATAGACTAATTTCGATCGGGGGCGTTGTATAGTCGATCTCCAGGTTGCCGTCGCACAGGACCATGTAGCGGGTTGTTTGTGAGTCCAAACCAATCGCCGCCGTTCGCGCTGGGCATTCGGGGACTTGCGCCAGGGGTGTGTTGATGTCGCTGGCGATCCAACGTGCGTTGCTGCATTTGGAGTTGCGAGGATTACGCGTCTTGTAAGCTTCACCTGCCGTAGTGGCGTGCTCGTTGCTCACTAACGCGGATCGCAGCATGCAGCAGGTGACAGCGGCGAAGTGCTCACTGGTACCCATTGTCGACGCCGGGAGCACCGCCGTCACGACCGAATTGCTTCCGCAATCAAACGTTCCGTTGGCGCTGATGGTTCTGGTGTAGCAAGCGTTCGGTTGCGAGAGGAGGTTCGTCGTGGGCAAGGCACAAGTGATCGAAGGGCATGCTCCACACGAACCGAAGCAAACGGCGGTGACGGCCATTCCCGGGGGGCAGCTTGTTGGTGTGGTGTATCCGCTGAAGCAGACGGAGACGGTCGCAACGGAACGGTTAACGCTGACGGACACGGGGCGATGACAGAGGGCGCCGACAGTATGTGCTCCACTCGTGACAAATGCGGTGCGGCACAGCCAAGTACCGCGGTGCATATCGCTGTGAAGCAGACGCACGAAGGATCCCGTGGCTGTGTCGCAGTTCACGTTGTTCGACGAGCACGTACGGTAGTCTCCCACTCGGCTGCTGCCGTCTGCAGGGATGGCACTCAAGTTGAGCACACGAGTGAAGGCGAGGTTGCGATCTCCGCTGTTGGAAGCGTATGGCATGGCCGCAAGGGTGGTAACGCCGGTGACGTCGTAGGTGCGGAAAACCACATTGTACGGCGTCGCTGTCACGCCTGTGAACTGAATCTGGTTCGATGGCGGTGACGTGCCTTTGTACGAGATACGTAGCCTAAAGACGGACGCTGCACGGTCGTAGTTCGTCGCCTTGAAGAGCGTCAATACAAAGGCACCCATGACGATGAAAAGCGAGTCACAGTTCTGCGGATTGGCGGCGATGCTCACCGTGCTCGGATTGAGAATGTAATTGTTGCCGAGTGGATCGAGGCTGTCCTGCGCGACCCAACTGTTGTACGAGTAGGTGGCTGAGTTATCGCCCCGCGAGAGTACAGGCGTGACTGTCCAGTCGGGCGCATCGGCTTTGTAGATGCGACGTGCATGCATGAACCAGACGCGAAGCAGGTCAGGCCCAATAATGGAAGCTGCGACGGCTTGGACGGAGTCGGAGAGCTTCATCTTGATCGCGTTCGAGACAAACGAATTTGACGGGGGGTTGTCGGAAACAGTTCCGAAGCCACAGTCGACGATGCTTGACAAGAAGGCCGAGTTCTTTGCGTCGAAAACGAAAATGCAGCCGCGTTGCGCAGCGACGACGGTGCTGCCGACGGACGCCATCGCAGTGATGCGACCAATACGGCCGTTAGCAAAGGTCGAAGTAGGTGACTGGATCATCCCTGTCACGCCTGACTGACCAAGAATAGCACTGCATGCATCAAGGTAAGCCATATCGCCGTAGCTCGAAGTGCACTTGAAGATGACGTTATCCGCGGTCGCGACGACGAGATACGGGGTCAAGGAGTCGACGGCTAGGTCCCAGCTGGTGGAGCGGCGAAGCACGCGCATCACGTTCGCGCTAATGGTGCTGACGTTCGAGAGCTTGGAAGGGCCGCTGCGGAGGACGTTGATGGCGTCGTACCTCCACAACACGCGTTGAGACGGAGCGAGGGTGTACACGTATCCATCTGCTGGGTTGTACCGCAGCGTGGAAGAGCCGTTGTTGTTGGAAACGCCGATGTTCGCCATGTTGCTTGTCAAATCAAAAATCCCCGCACCACCGTACCCTGCGGAGCTCGTTTGCGCTGAGCCGAGATCGCAACGGAGGTTGGCGTGGCGGGAGTCAACGCGGCAGCAGCGCAAGCTCATCTGGAAATAAGTCTTGGTGACGGGGTCGAAAGCGCAGTAACCGTAGGCCGGCACGTCGTTGTTGTACATCACGCATCCTGAAGTCGCGACGAAGCCCTCGCCGCATGACAAGCTTCGGCTACCGCCGTTGTGATTTGAGAACTGAGTGTGGCATTCCTCACTGCGGATGGTATACTGGATGTTGAGTCCCTGGCATGTGATCGTCGTCGCGGCAGCCGCACCGTTGGGCGTCGACACCGCGACCAGGACTTCTTGTGCACCGCACTCAAGCTGCATGGGATTGTAGCCCGAGTAGGTGGTGGCCGCACCAACTGAGTAGTAGGTCGGCGTGCATACGCGGTAGCGACCACCAGTGAAGCTGATCTGAGTGATAGCCATGGAGGCTGGGCACAAGGTGCTGAGAGTGTTGCTTTCAGATGCGGAACGGCACGAGTACGTTGGGGAAGCAACCATCACTTTCGCTTGATGGCATCGGAAAGCACCGAAGCGTCCAATGGTGACCCCGCTAGGAACCTGCTGGCAACCGAAGGACGAGTTCGCGCGAATGCACAAGGCGGTGATGGCGTTAACGTTCCAGGCGCATTGGTTGATGCCACCCGTGTTGTTGTCGATGGGGTACCATTGAGCTGAAACCGTGTTGTCCCATGTGTAACCGGGCACCTCTCCGCACTGCGCGATGCCACTGCTGAAGTCGATGCTCAATAGGAAGAGGCCAGGGCTGCACTCAATCCGGTCCGGCCCAGCGGGATTGAAGGTGAGGCCAGCATAGGTTGTGTTTGTCGCAGATTGGTAGTGCGACTGCACATTGATGTCGTTTGCGTAGGCCACAGCGAACTGCATATTGGACGAGTACGTGCCGCAGAGTGTCAACGGCGCGTCGTAGCTGAAGGCGAAACCGCGCCAGGCAGGGTTCTGGACGCTTTGACTCACAGCTGGGCCTCGGCGCGCTCCTGGCCCGGTGCACGCAAGCGGATTGTTGATTCCTTGCACGTTGCGGAAGAGCTTGTACTGGGTGAGCGAGGTACTGATGGCCATTCCGTACAGCTGGGTAGCAACCGTGTCCTGGAAGAAGAGGACGCCGCCATCGTACCACAAAGCCTCGGGCTGCTGCATGAACAGACCATTCCACGGTCGGTTGGCCTGCACTGCGGCGATGCCAGAAGCACCGACGAAGGTATTGGGGGACTGGCCGGGCCACTTGCAGGCGGTGCCTGCAGCGCGACTCGCGACACGCGTAACAAAATCGTACTTAAGCACACAGGACAGGCCAACGGTCATGAAGAGCGTTGTTCCGAGGCCTGCTTCGCCCGCTGCGTATGCGAGGCCGGTGATGTTGCACGAAGTGCCACCGACGCACCATGTTGCGAAGATGGATGGCACCGAGCCGAGTGAAACGACGATGCGAGCGTTCATGTCGATGTACTGCAGCGTGTTCGACACGGCTTCGCTGAAATAGATTCGCTCCCACGGGTGGCCCAGGGCGGCGTTCGCGCCGGCGTATGCGAGGTGTGTCGGAAGGCCACGGCCTGCGCTCAGGGTGACGTTGGTCACCGCAGAAGGAAGCGCAGTGCAGTCGCCATAGTAGTTGGTCACGGTGACCAGCGGGCCCACCGTTGCGGTGGTCCATCCTGAGGTCCCCGTCGTGTTCCACCCATCAAGGAAATTGATGCAACCAACTGTGCTGAAGAAGGGCGTCTGCCAAGAGTCGACAATGAGGAACGTGTAAACATCAAGGAATTTGTACGAGTTGACGTTCATGGGCAACGCGGTGTTCACGCCTGTGCTTGCAACTCCGATGTACCCGGCGCCGATCGCACCGATCGTCGACCCAGCGGGGTACACGTAGATGCCGTAGCTGTAACCGGCCCAGTACCAGTACGCAGAGTGGATCGGGCTCCAGAAGAGCTTCGGAATGCGCGAGAAGGTACCTTCAGGCGTCGCCGTCGGACTGGCGCTCGAGGCGTACCAAACAGTGGACGACGGCTGGTACACCCAATTTCTGTCATCAGAGGTGAGGCCCTTGCGCGTGTCTTGAACGTATGTGAACCCCATCCACTGTACAGCGTTCGACACGGGGTCTAAAGCACGGTTGCGGAGGGCAGTACCGATCTTGTACGCTGTGGCTGTAGAACCCGACTGGACGAACGTAACACCACCAGGTGTGCAACCAACTTCTCCGTTGTAGATGGAGCCCACTCGAACGCATGCCAATCGACGGTAAACTCCGTCAGAAGATTGAACGCAGCTGCCACTGAATGCTCCCGAGAACGCGCACGTGCCTGTGACGAAGTGCCCCGAGGGACACGAAGTGAAATCACTCGCCGTGGTGTCAGCTTTGATGCCCATGCTTGTCAATGCCATGGTCGAACCGAATCCTAGCTTCGTGCATTGAATCACGTAATCAGGCGCGGCGCTGCTGTCCGGACGGTACCTCAGTCCTGTGACGACGTAGCCCGAGGGGCAGTAGGTCATGAAAGCTCCGCTACTCGCGGTATGCGCGTAATACTGCTTCGGGGCGTTGGAGTCGAAGAAGAGGCTGCCTGCACAGCGGATCATCACCAAAGGAAGTGTAATCTGACCCACGCTCGAGCCTTGGAAAGGCTGGTAAGTGTAGTAGTACTTAGGGCTCGTATAAGGACCTGACGGAGTGCAGCCCGGCGAAGCCGACGTGCATATCGAGACAACAGCTTGGCCGGCAGGGCAAGTCTGCCACTGAGGATTAAGCAGTGTGGGTGCGGCGATGCACGAACTTGAGCGAAGGGAAACGCCGCAGCAGCGCACGCTACTGCCTCCATTGGGGCAACGTGTTCCGACGCAGATGCCCGTGGCCACACGGCCTGCCGAGCAGCGGTGTCCGAACGGCGCGCGCGCGCTTTCCCATGAGCACGTCTCAGGCACGACGGTGCGGCCCGCTGTCAGCGGCAGGCACTCAATTGTTTCAGATGGCGCAACGCCGGTCGCTGCCGTGCACGCGTCGCTTGCCGGTAGCTGACACGTGGTCGACGCGATGGGTCCCGCAGTGGTGTCGATGATTGCGCCGAGTTCTGTGTTCGACACTGTTCTTGGCACGTCGAAGACAGGATGAGCAACGCAGACGCTGACGACAACTGAGTTGGCGCCAGTGCAAAACAACATATCGTCGGTGGAACGCTCCGCGCCTGACGGTGGCGAAGGCTGCACGAGCGAGTAACCACAGTGACGTTCTGCGTTGGGCAGCGTATTGTCGACGCCGAAGGTCTGTTGTTGATCCGTGACAGTGGTGACGTCATACAGGTACTTGGCAGGATCGTGAAACTGTGCTGCAGCAGTTCGACGAATATGCGCGCCGCACACTTCGCACGAGCGAGTGTCTGCGTTGTCTTTCGTTGTCGTGCCGGCACGGTCACGGTCGTCCACGCAGAAGCCGAGGAGGGGGAAGTAGGCACCGTAAACCTTTGCCATGATGGTTGGCATGGTCGAGTCTGTGAGTTGAAGTGCCGAGCACCGCCAGGGGAGCATGTCGGGACTTGGGGTCTTCCACAGCGAGGACGGTGGTGTGGCGCTTGTCGCATTTTCGAAGTTGTTCGTGAGCGCAATCGAAACAAGGCGCTCATTTCGGTCGACGATGTAAAGTCGATCGGGAGTCGCCGAAAGATCTGTAATGCTGTCGAAGCGCAGTCGCGCCGCTGGCCCATACGAAACCGTGGAAAGGTGGTGCTGTTCGCCAACGTTGGGACCCGTGGCTCCACTGAACACCGTTGCGACGGATAAACCTATCATGGTCATGTAGACCAGCTTGCCTGCGACGAAGTAGATGTTGCCGTCAGAGGTTGGTTCGACGATGCCCGTCACGGGAGCTGAGGTGGTGATCCACGTCGTAAAGCCAGAGCCTCCAACTCGGAATCGGACGATCCCAGTGGTGGTACCACAGTAAACGACCGTATTTGAGCCTTCCTGTCGCACCAGCAGTGCATACATGATAGGCAGCGAAGTTCCTGTCAGCACAGTTCCGGTAATGGGCCCGACAGTCCCGTTGCCGGCGAGAACAGTAGGACTGCTCGCCGCGCTGGAAGTCACGTCGATGGATGCGACGCGGCCCGCCGCAGCGAGGTAAAGGGTGTTGCTCCCTCCGCCGATCTTGGAGCTGTGGATTGCGCTTAGCCCGGTAACCGACACGCTCAGAGGAATGATGCGCTGCTGGCCGTAGTGCGTCGCGTTCAGGGTCACTGCTCGAATGTAGTCGAAGCCGTCGATGCGGGTCACGTAGTACAGTTCGTCTCGGGTGGGATTGATCTCGATCTGTGTCGGCGCTCCGATCGCACCAAAGCGCGCATCAAGATCAGTCTCGGTGCCGAAATTGCTCTGGGGCTTCATTGGATCGCCGAAGGCAGCGCCATGGAACCCGGATCCGTAGGCAACTTCGGCCTGGATAACGCCGATGTAACGCAGGGCCGGTGCGGAGTAGAAGAGGACGCCGAGGCGGGGGTAGAAGCGCGCGCGCATGGCCTGCGTCCCAGGCGTTGGATTGTTCACGCACCCACGGGTGTTGACGAAGTGCCAGCCGCTGACGCCAATTCCGAGGGGTTGAAGATTTGATTCGGACGTCAGCGTCGCGACGGGGTTCATCATCGTGAAGCCACCGCCGCTGTAACACACCGGGCTGGGGCTGCTGAGAAGAGGAGACGGCAGGAGGGGGGCCGCAGCCGACCGAGCGACGTCGGGAACGCCAACGCGGCAGCACTTGATGTGCGCATCTGCGTTGCGGTTTACGCCACACGCCTCAACCTGGCCACTGTACATGTCCAGGTTGGTGAATTGCACAGGTCCGCCACAGAGACTCGTCGCCGCGTAGCCTGCAGGGCACTTGAGCAGGCCGTCACCTTCGAGCATGAAGCAGTCCAGCAGTCGCGCACCCCCAGTGAGCTTGGCGCAACGGATCACCGTGACTTCATCCGTATTCGCACAAAGCAGCGGCGAGCTGCTTCGACTCGCTGCCGTCACGATGATGGAATCTGACGTGATGCAGTGCGTCTGGATGCTGCAGCTGTCGATAGCGGATTCGTCGAGCTCGGTAGGGAAGTTGCCGCCGCAAACGTATGCGTGTTGGTCGGGGCGGGCACCAAAGCCCATCTCGCCCAGACTGTTGAGGTTGCGCGCGGCAATTCCGATCACGGCTTGGCCGGGCAGGCACGTGACAGGGTCACTCGAGTGAAACGAGGGAGAGCCGCATGGAGCCTCGGGGTTAGACGGATGAGGAATCATGGAGCGGCACCCGATAGCACCTGCAAGTGTCTGGTTAGTCGGCGTTGCAGCGGATCGAGGGCAGTTGGCACCGAAGCACACCCCAGCGAGGAGTTCGGTGCGACGGCATTCTCGGTGGCCTGTCGGCGAAACGATGGCGTACCAGTCCACGGCACCGGCCCAGACGGCTGCGTTGTTGATGACAGCTGCGCGTTCGGAGCAGCGTATCGCAGCATAGCTCGGCGAGCTGCTACCCGGAGGGCATTCGGGGACTGTAGGGTCGCGACTGACACAAAGAGTTGTGATGCCCATTGTGGTACTGCCGCTGCACGTGACGGGGCTGTTCAGGTCGATTTGGAGCCACTGTCCGGCGCCTCCTGCGCCTGCGCTCTGAACCGTTGCGTTTCCTTCGCACTTCAGCGCGAGGGGAGCGCGCTCACCGCCGACACCGACGCAAGGAGTGCAGGGACTCGTCGGAGCAGTTAGGCGATCAGGACTTGTCGTTGGCCGCACGCAGACCCCAGTCGCAAGTGCGGATTGGCATGACAACGTTGTGATGGCTGAGACAGGCGCGCCGTTGAAAATGACTGGGCAAGCCCATGACTGAATCGTGGACTGAGAACCCACATCTGCATTGTACGCCCATGTGTAATTGCTGTTTGGTGCGACGTTGACGAGGGCATTGCGGAAGCACTGAGTCGGGTTTGGCGAGCGCTTGACGCGACGGCTCGTCGTGGTCAGGACGATTAAGTTCGAGCCGGCTCGAGGGAGAATGTACAGCTCGTCACCGGTCGCGACCATCGTGCCAACGCTCGTAATGAAGCCGGACATGCCCCAAGGGCGCGTCACGGACACTTGATCACTGCCTCCTGGAAAACCACCACCAACAAAGCGAATGATGCGAAGGTCGAGGTCGGCACGGAAAATGCGTGGCGCCGTAGCGGAGACGAAGTAGACGTAGTTTGAGAATCGGGGACAAGGAGCGACAACGGTGTCGGAAGCAACGAGGTCAAGTTGATCTGAGTTTGGGACCTCCCATTTGGAGAAATCGTAGAACAGGGAGGCGTTGGCGCCACTGCCGAACGTAGCTCCAGCGACTTTTACAGCCGTGTCAGCAGCGATGTCGATGCGAACGATCGTGGCGCCTAGGTTGACGAAGAGGAAGCTAGTGTTGGATTGAAGTGCCACCATCCCTTTCGTCAAAACAACGTGAGCAACCAAAGAAGATCGCGTGACGGAAGGTCCTCCCAGTGTCATCGATGTTGGCTGCACGGCAGTGGGCGTTGCGACACCGAAGTACTTGTTGCCGATGCTCGTCGTCATGTCGACCTTAAACATCACGCGGTTTGCAGTGACGTAGTAGCTGTTCGATGCCTGATGGACGACGATGCTGGTGGCAGCGCAAGGCGCACCACCATTCCAAGCAGTCCCATCGCTTGGCAAGTTCGAACGACACTTTGGTGCCTGTGAACCTGCGTTCCACACATTCGGCTGGGCTGACAACATACTGTGCGAGCCAATTCGCCCATCAACACGTAGCGTGGTCAGAATGTCAACGACATTCACGCCGCTCGTCGAGGGCACGGAATCGACGCTCAAGTCGATGTGGCGGCGAAGGTTCGTCTGCATCGTCCCCATCGCGGAGTTCGGCCCGAAGAAACGAACTGTGTGATCACAACCAAGGTTGTACGCAGCGATGTAGGTGACATTCTGTCGACCGTTTGCTTTGGAAAGCGACATGTAGAGTGTGTCCGTAAAGGCGGAGTACGCAACTGCAGTGATGATGTCTGGGTTCGGAGTCCAGTAGAAACCGTGAACCGTTGGCCGCGCGACACTCAGTGGGGCCTGAAGCGGTCCTTCTACGCCGTTCACGTCGCTCGAGGCGAAGCGATTCCCGACGTAAGGGTAGGGAAGCTGCATGGGCTCCGGACGCAAACCGTCGACAGCAGCCACTGAGATGAAGCAGCACTTGATCGAGGCGAGACCCGCATAGCTGACGTTGACGGCCACAACACCGAATCCAGAAGGGCAGAATGCTGGACCCAGGCCAATTGTAACGACGACACAGCGGTCTGTCATCCGCATGTCGATCATGTGCGGGAAGTTGTTGCAAGTGATAGATGTCGCCGGCGGCGAGCTCGACGCAGAGGTAACCGAAACCCCGGTGGCGACAAGGCCTGGAGGGCAATGCGCAGAAGTTGAGCCGATGCCAACGGTGACGGAGATGGAGGCGTAAGCACCGCCCAGGCGGTAAGTTCCTCCACAGTAAGCCGACATTGTGTTCGTCTGCGTTGCGCCGGTGTTGTCCAGGCACGAGCCGCCGCAAAGCCCGACTACTACGGTCGGTGGAGCGCATGAAATGCTGAGACCGCCTTGCCAGTAGATACTGTTGATCAGCCATTTGTGGTTGGGGTTGAGCGGATCGGCGTTGGACGCCCTGGGCTGATTGACGCCGGTGGTGTCGAAGTAGCAGCAGAACACCCAAGGATCGGATTGCAGGCCACGGAAGCCAAAAAGTGCAGGGCGTACACCCCAAGCGACGCCAAGCGTTTCTTGTGAGCCTTCACTGCTGTATGTTGAGCATCGTGTGCCTCGCACCCACGAGCACAAATGTCGATCAAATTCGGAACGGTGGGGAATGCATCCAATCGCGATTCGACCTGCAGCACACATGGGTGCAGTGCCAACGGTCTCGATGTTGTTAGACGGACCAGTGATCGAACTGAGAAGCGTTCCACGCGGGCAGAGAAGCTGGGAATCGAGGTGAGCGCCACAGAGCACCTTTTCGGTTGTAAGCGCGGGATCGTTGTACAGAGCGCCAAAGGAAGGGTTGGCTGCGAAGGTCCACAAGGGCGACCAGTCAACGGGGGAAATTATGCCGGATGAGGCACAAAGTCCAATAGAGGCGCAAGAGACGTAACCGTCGAAATCTGCAGGCGCCCACGGCCGCACGATTCCCACAGCGAAGCCAGTGTACGAGGTGTTTGCGGTGTAGAACGGCGATGAGTAGCCTCCTCCGCCACCACCGGAAAGCTTGCAGACGCAGCCCATTCCGGGAGACAAAGAAGAAGCTTGAGTCACCACGCTCCAGACGAAGCAGGCGCCGAGGGCAGCAACGAGCGAGCGAACGCGCGTCATGGGGGTCGTAAGGCACGAACGAGAGAGAAAATATTTTGGAGCGGAGACGCTTCTCTGTGAAGCGGACGACCTTCAGAGAGTCAGGTAACGAGTGAACGGTAAAAATTCACGATCGCCACAACAGTGCGATTGGGAACGTGAAGAGCTGTGCTTCGCTTCGTGAAGTTCTCGAGGCAAGCGGGTGTTTGATCCAAGTCTAAATGCAACGTGTTTGCGGTGCTTTAGAATGGATTGTTGACAAGAGTGAGACAGGCAGAAACAGAGAGAGAGAGAGAGAGAGAGAGAGAGAGCGGGAGAGGAATGCAAATGCAAGTGGACCTAGCGCAAAGGGAGGAGGTGGGGTGTAGAAGGGGAGATGCGCTGACAGCCAAAAAAAAGAATGTTCAAAGAAACGACTCGAAAACTCAGAACACAGAACAAGGACAGCCACGGGAAAGGCGGCGCTACGCAAAAAAAACTTGGAGCGCCTTTGCCTGAGTGGGACGGACGGGAACTTCACAGAGGAGAACGCGAAACGGAAAGACGAATCGCTCACTCCAGGAAACAGAAACTTCGATGAACAACGGGAACGCGGATCGAAAGGAAGGGTGCTCTCTTTGTTGCAAGATCGCGGCCTCAATAAAGTACAGAAACTGTT
>Ga0255309_1000079_pt1 | contig 13248 bp, 12 predicted proteins | sample MistaT_FD_186103 | JGI IMG/M metagenome (GOLD analysis project Ga0255309, IMG submission 186103) | Metatranscriptome of freshwater microbial communities from Mississippi River, Louisiana, United States - Miss_Colum_RepB_8d (Metagenome... | ecosystem: Environmental > Aquatic > Freshwater > River ... | reverse complement strand
GGGACGTTAAACTTTTTGGCGCGCTCCCGGCTCATGTCTTTGGCCGGGACCTGTTCGGTGAACAGGGAGACGATGCGGGATTTGGGATAAGGCGGGCGCTCGTCCTGGTTGAAGCCTTCGAGATACTTGCCGACGATGACGTCGGCGTGGGACATGGGCCGGTACTCGGTCACGATGGCGGCGATGCGGCGGGGCGGAGTCTGGGCGGGGACGGAGGCAGCGGCGGCGCTGGCCAGGAAGAGTCTTCTTTGCATGGGGAGTTTACCTCGGGAGAAAGCGAAACGGCCCATTCCGGGTGGGAAGAGGCCGTTGGTTTCGGTTGGTGGCTAATGAACTAGTGTTTCGCGGGTGCCGGTGCGGGGGGCGCCGCCGCCGGGGCTGCCGCGGGGGGAGGATCAACTTTACGCAGACCGGTAGGGTAGACGCGTTCGCGACTGTTGATATCGATCATACAAAAACCCAGCAGGATACCCAGAAAGATCAGTGAGCTGACAAAGATGATCGAATTGAGAGGTTTGTCATGCCGGAGGTGCATGAAAATGAGGGCGACCAGAGAGGCTTTGAAGGTCGCAATCAACATGGCGATGATGATATTCACCGTTGATGATCCGAAATCGACGTACGCCGCGCCGACGGTGATCCCGGTGAGGATCAGCAGGGCGATCAGCGTAAGCAGGTACGGAAGAGGAGAGTGCGGGGTGTGGTGCGCTTGTTCGCTCATGAGAATCCTAGCTGACGAGATAGAGAAGGGGGAACAGATAGATCCAGATCAGGTCAACCAAGTGCCAATAGAGACCGATCAGATCGACCGGGGTGTAGTAGGCGCTTGAGAAGTCGCCACGATTGGCCCGGATCATAATCCAGGTGATCAGAATGATGCCGATCAGCACGTGGAAACCATGGATACCTGTCATGGCGAAGTAGAAACCAAAGAACATCGCCTGCTGGGGGGGACCGCCGATCCCGGCCAGATTGAAGAATCGACCCGGCAGCAGCCCGTCATGGAACTTGTGGGAGTACTCGAAGTATTTGACCACAAGGAAGGCGAAAGCAAAGCCGAGGGTCAGACCCAGGTTCAGGACGGTCTTCGACTTTTCGTCGGTCGAAGCGTAGTGCACCGCCATCACCATCGTAAAAGAGGAACAGAGCAGGAAGACGGTGTTAACCGCTCCGAGGACCCGATCGAGATGATGATGGCCGGCCACCCAGGCTTCCGGATAGACGCCCTGCATCAGACCAAAGCCGACAAAAAGGCCGCCGAACATCAGAATTTCTGTGGCCAGGAATAGCCACATGCCGATCTTCGAAGTATCGAGTTGTTGTTCGGCGGTAGCGAAGTGATGCTGGCGGAACCGATGTTCCGCCACATCATGCGTAGAATGACTCAAGCGTTCCTCCCCTGTCCCACGGGCCGGTAGTAATCGTAAGGACCACCGCCAACGGAGGGGACTTCGTGGAAATTATGGGTGATGGGCGGCGAAGCGGTCTGCCACTCCAACGTCCGGCTATGCCAGGGGTTGGCTGGGGCGTCCATCTTCTTCCGCAGCGAGGCGAACAGATATCCGGCCATGATCAGGAAACCAAGACCCAGGATCCACGACCCAACGGTAGAAGCTTGGTGCAGGAACTGGAACTCTGGCAGGTAGTTGTAGTAGCGACGGGGCATACCGCGGCTTCCCAGTACAAACTGCGGAAGGAAGGTGGCGTTGAAGCCGATGAACACGAGGGCGCAGGCAACCTTGGCGGCCGATTCGTTATACATCCGGCCAAAGATCTTAGGCCACCAGTAATGGAGACCGCCGAGGAAGGCGATGACAGTTGAACCCATCATGACGTAGTGGAAGTGGGCGACGACGAAGTAGGTGTCGTGCAGGTGAATGTCGACCGAGACGGCACCGAGGAAGATCCCGGTCAGCCCACCGATACCGAACAGCAGCAGGAAGCTGAGGGCGTATAGCATCGGGGCGTTAAAAGCCACCGACCCTTTATACATCGTGACAATCCAGTTGAACGTCTTAATGGCCGATGGCACCGCCACAAAGAAGGTAATGAAGGAGAAGATCGCCGAGGCCAACTGGGACTGGCCAGAGGTGAACATATGGTGGCCCCACACGATGAACGACACGAGCGCGATTGCGACCGAGGAGAAGGCGATGGCTCGGTAGCCGAAGATCGTCTTCTGCGAGAAAGTCGGGATAATCTCTGAGATAATCGCCATGCCGGGCAGGATCATGATGTAAACGGCCGGGTGGGAGTAGAACCAGAAGAAGTGCTGGAAGAGCACCGGGTCGCCACCCAGTTTCGGGTCGAAGATGCCGATCCCGAAGGTCCGCTCCATGATGAGGAGGAGAAGAGTGATGGCGAGGACGGGGGTGGCGAGCACCTGAATGAGCGCCGTGGCGTAAATACCCCAGCAGAAAAGAGGCATGTCGAACCAGCCCATTCCGGGAGCACGCAACTTGTGGATAGTCGCGACGAAATTGACGCCCGTCAGGATGGAACTGAAGCCGAGGACGAAGGCCGCGAAGGTCATAAGCGCCACGCTGCCGTCGGTCGTGGTCGAGTACGGCGTGTAAAACGTCCAGCCTGTGTCGACTCCGCCGGTCACCATGGCAGCAACCGCAATCAGTGCGCCGGCCATGTAGATGTACCAACTGAACAGGTTCAGTTTAGGGAAGGCCACATCCTTGGCCCCCAGCATCAGCGGGAGGACGAAATTGGCGAGGGCAGCAGGGACGGACGGGATGATGAAAAGAAACACCATGATCGCGCCGTGGAGAGTAAACACCTTGTTATAGGTTTCCGCGCTCATGATCGTCTGTTTGGGCGTCAACAATTCTAGACGAATCATCATGGCGAAAACGCCGCCCAGAAAGAACATGAACAAAATGGACCACAGGTACATGATGCCGATTCGTTTGTGATCGACCGTGGTCAGCCAGGATTTCAGGCCTTTGCCGTCGTGTAGATAATCCACATCATGGTGATCGGCGTGGCCGCTGATGTGTGGTGTTGTGATGATGTCAGCCATGTGAAACCCCCTTTCTTTTACTTTAATTCCTTGATGTACGCAATGATACCGCGCATCTCCGGGATCCGCAGAAGGCCCTGGAAGGTGGGCATTACCGGTTCGTATCCGGCCACAATGCGCGCCTGCGGGTTGTTGATGGACTCAGCGATGTAGTTGTCGTCCACGGTAACGGTCGAACCGTCGGTGAACTTTTCAAGCCGCCCGTAGAGGCCCTTGAACGAGGGGCCGGTGTTCTTGCTTCCGTCGATGCTGTGGCACGAGTTGCAGCCTTTGTTTTCGTATACGAGTTTGCCTACTTCGACCGGAGGCATCGTTTGCAATTCCGGGTCACCTTCCACCAGCCACTTTTCGTAAGCCTCCGGCGAATCGACGAACAGGTTCGCCATCATGTCCGAGTGCGATTTCCCGCAATATTCGGCACAAAAGACCTGGTGCCGGCCGGGCACCGTGGGGGTGAAAGTAAGATCGACGAACCGACCCGGCACGACGTCCGTCTTCTGCCGCATCGAGGGGATATAGAAGTCATGCAGAACATCCTCGCTCGTCAGGATCAACTTCACCGGGCGATTGACCGGCACGTGCAGGTTGCCGATTGTGCGGGTGCCGTCCGGGTACTCAAACGCCCAGAGCCACTTCTTGCCGGTGACGTGAATCTCGATGGCGTCGTTCGGCGCCACACTGGCGCGGACGTAGTCATTGAATCCCCAGAAGAAGATTCCCATGACGATGATCAGCGGCACGATGCTCCAGAGGAGTTCGAGGGCTAAATTGTGACCAATGTTCGGGGTCAAGACCCCTTCTTTCCGCCGACGGTATTTCCATGCGAAATAAACGGTCAAGAATACGATAAGTACGAAGAAAAATACGCTGAGCCACACCAAGAACATATAGAGCACGTCAACGTCGTTGGCGTACGCGCTTCCCTGTGGGCCAAGCATCCAATGCCTGATGGAATCCATAGTGCCTTCCTTATGATGAAACCGGCCCCGCGAGGGGCGACTGCTTAAGATCCTCCCGCTCCTTGCGCCAGAAGCGCAGGAGGGAAGCGCCAACAATGAACACTGTGAGGGCCCCGCCGCCGCGCATGATGTTCCGGGCGAACAGGACGTAACTTTTGGCCGCAGGGTCATACTGGAAGCAGTACAAGAGGAGATGCTCACCCGTGGAACGCATTTTCCCGTCGCGAGCCTCGGTCAATCCCATGCGGAGGTCGAAGGCTTTGTATTTTATGCCATAGAGGTAGCGCGCAATCTTCCCTTCGGGGGTAAGCAGAACCAACGCGGCGCTGTGAGCATACTGTTGTCGATCTTTGTCCCAGCGGTAGCGAAATCCCGCCTGATCGGCCAGCTTGCGGGCATTGTCGTTATAGTCGGACAGAAAATGCCAGCCGGGGGCTGGGCGATCGAAACTAATCAACTGCGCCTGCTTTTTCGCGGCGGCCAGCGTGTACATCTCCCGGGGATCGATCGAAACGGTGACGATCTCGTACTCCTGGCCCGGAGTCCAGGGGAGCTCGCGGATGCTCGACGTCAACCCGTTCATCACGAGACTGCACAACATCGGGCAGGAGTAATACACGAAATTCAGAACCACGGGGCGTCCCTGCCGCAGGAAAGCGGACAGAGGGGTCGGCCGGCCATTCTCGGCCACGAACTCGAGATTGCCGTCAAGGACCGTTCCCAACCGCTCTTCCACCCCAACCCCGTCCAACTCCTGCGGAACGGAGGCATTACCCTCGGCCAGAGCGAGAGAGAAGAGGGCGAAGGTGAGAAGCCGGGCCAGCATAGAATTCAAAGGGACTGGTTCACTTGGCAGGGGCGGGAGCCGCAGCTGCCGGAGCGGCCGGGGCCGCATCCTCTGGTTTTTTGACCGGATAGGGATTGGCCGGAAACTTCCATTTACCGCCAGGAGCGGATTCCGCCACTACCAACTCCATGGCTTTTTCAATCGGCAACCGCACGGTTCCAGCTGCTTTGTTGATGGTGCCGTAGGTTCCGAGCTGCTGCGCCTCGCGAGCTTGCAGGTCAAGATAATCCTTCGAAACCGGTTCGAGTTGGATACGCTCAACGGCCGCATCGCGGAAGTTATTGTAGTAGATGGCACAGCCAACGCAGACCGCTACAATAAATCCGACAATCGCGACGGTGACCACCAGAACGGGTACCGTTTGTACCTCCGTGCGATCGAAACCAAGCTCGGCGACCTCTTCCGGGGTAAGATTCTTGGGGGCGTTAGACATTCTGGAACTCCAAACCTTTTTGCAGTCGGGGATCGCCGACCGCGACAATCGGGGCCGACTTCAGCCGCCACCAGAAGCCCAGCGCCAGCGTGCTCATGACGGCGACAAAGCAGGCCGCATCCATCCAATGCGGGGCGACGCCCGCCTTGGCGAAGTTGGGCATGACCAACCAATAGACGTCCACGTAGTGCATACAAAGAATCCAGACCGTCACAAAACGGAGGACGTTCAGGCTGCGCTTGCTCGCGCGGGCCAAAAGCACCAGGAAGGTGGCCGCAAAATGGCCAAGCAAAAGGACTCCGCTGACCGTCTCCCAGGATCCCGTACGACGGACCTTAAAGAAGATCGTCTCTTCCGGCAGGTTGGCGTACCAGATCAGCATGTACTGTGAGAAGGCCACATAGGCCCAGAAGACGGTGAGAGCGAACATCCATTTCCCCATGTCGTGGTAGTGCTCCACCGTGACGGAGTTCGCCAGGATACCGTTAGCGCGAAACCGAAGCAAGGTGAAGGTGAGGATCGCGAAGAAGGCCCACATTCCACCGGCGAGACAGTACACACCAAAAATCGTCGAGTACCAGTGCGGCTGCAACGACATCACCCAATCGACGCTGGCCAGAGAAGCCGAAAGGAAGAACAACAGCATCCCGGGAGCGGAGATGCGCTCGCTCTTAAAGGTTAAGTTAAGGTCCTTCGATTGGTCCTGCGCCCTTGACCAGCTCGATAAGCGCCACGCCCAGAAGCTCCAGATCAGAAAGTAGATGACGGCGCGAATGTAGAAGGCGGTCGGGTTCAGATAGGCCTCCTTCTTCTTAAGGAGAGCATCCGTTTCCATGATGCCCGGATGCGACCACTCATACAGTTCATGTAATCCGAAGGCCACCGGCAGGAAGAGCAGCGCGAGAACCGGCATCGACATCATGATGTTTTCCATCAATCGGCGAAGCGGAACGCTCCAGGCAGCGCCTGTAAGATGTTGAATCATCGTGAACAGGGCCGCCCCGATCGCGATACCCGTCCCGAAAAAGAAAGCCACCAGGTAGGACGGGAAGAATTGTTTGTGGTCGATACTATAACCGGCCAGCGCTGCTACCCAACCGAGGACAACAACGCCAAGAAGGATATTCCGACCCTTCTCCCAGGTAGCGGCCGGGAGCTCGTAACTGTCTTGCGGAGTGGCGTGATGGTGATGTTTGCTCATGTGGCGACTCGTAGTCCTCGTTTAATTCAGTTGAGCCCGGAGGTTCTCCGGCACGTCTTCTTTGGTCCCGGAGTTGGCCCGGTGCAGCGCCCGGAGGTAGGCTACGATCGCCCAGCGATCGTGATCACTGGTCTGGGTCCGATAACCCATCATCGTCCGCCGGCCCTCGCTGGCAACCGAGTACAGCTCTCCATCGTTCATCTGCTGCACCCGCGGTTCAAGAAGATTGGCGGGCTGGAAGGCCGCCCCGGCGCGAATTCCAACGATGCCTTTACCATCTCCCACCCGGGAGTGGCACGGGGCACAGTAGGTGTTGAACTTAAGTTGTCCGTGGGCGAGAAGTTCCGCCGTGACCGGTTCCTGAATCTTACCCACGTATTGCGAGGAGACTACGCCCCAGCGGTAGGCATCGTCACCGCTCAGCTGACCGACTGCCACAGTCCCCTCCGGGGGACGACGGCTGGACCGCTGGTCCGCGAACAAGGAGCTCTGCTGCTGCGACTTGTACTTGGGCTGAGCTTTCATGTCATCCCAGATCTGCAACGGAGTGGTATCCCGACTCGGACTGAGGCACCCGGTCAAGAGCAGACTGCCGGCCAGCGGCAGGAGAAACGGCAAACGGGAACGCATTATGCCTCGACGACCTCCAACTTCTCGGCTCCCAGTGAGGCGAGGAAATCTTTTGTGGCGTTGGCGTCGAACTTCTTGTCGGAAGCTTCGATTACCAGCAGAAAACGGTCATCCGAGGATCCAGCTACCCCCGAGTAGTTGAAGATCGGATGGCTGAGGCGGGGCAGACCGTTCAATCCGAGCATGCCGAAGACCGCCGCGAAAGCCGAGAGAAGAACGGTCAATTCGAACATGACCGGAAAGCCGAATTCGAAGGCAAACAGCGGTTTGCCGCTGATGACCAACGGGTAGGCGATCGTTCCGGTCCACCACTGCAACAGGACAGCGGTGGTAAAGCCGGTAGCGCTTCCACAGAGAACGATATACCCAAGGATGGAGGGCTTGGCGCCCATCGCTTCGTCGATGCCATGGATTGGGAAGGGAGTATAGGCTTCCATCCTGGTGTAGCCTTGGGCCCGGGCGGCTTTCACCGCGTCGAGGAGGGTATCCGGGGATGCAAAGTCGGCGACGACGCCGTGTATGGAGGAGTGATCAGCCATGGCGTTCCTCAGTGAGCCTTCACGGACTCGGGCGAGCCGGCCGTCGTGGCGGGTAGGTAATGCTTTTCGTGTTCGGTCTGGATCATCATGCCCTTCACTTCACTGACGGCGATGATTGGCAGGAACCGGGTAAAGAAGACAAACAACGTAATGAAGAGGCCAAAGGTGCCGAAGAAGGTTAAGATATCGACGATCGTCGGACGGAAGTAACCCCAGGAGGAGGGCAGGAAGTCGCGGTGCAAGCTCGTCGCGATGATCACGAACCGCTCGAACCACATTCCAATGTTGACGAAGATCGAGAGGACAAACATGAACGGGATATTCGTCCGCAGCTTCTTAAACCAGAAAAACTGAGGCGAGATGACGTTGCAGGAGACCATCGACCAGTAGGCCCAGGCGTAAGGACCCATCGCACGGTTGATGAAGGTAAATCGTTCATACTCATTGCCCGAATACCAGGCGATGAAAAACTCGGTGGCGTAGGCGTAGCCCACGATGGTACCGGTTGCGAGGATGACCTTGTTCATATTCTCAAGGTGCGTCATCGTGACGAGGTGCTCGACCTTGAACACCCAGCGCGCGATCACCATGAGCGTGATCACCATGGCAAAGCCGGAGAAGATAGCGCCAGCTACGAAGTAGGGAGGGAAGATCGTGGTGTGCCACCCCGGGATGATCGAGACCGCGAAGTCGAACGAGACGATCGTGTGGACAGAGAGAACCAGGGGAGTAGAAAGGCCCGCCAGGATCATGTAGGCCTTCTCGTAATTCTTCCAGTGAGTGGCCGAACCGCGCCAACCAAGCGAGGCGATCCCGTAGATAGTGTGACGGAGTTTTGTCGTGGCCCGATCGCGGATGATGGCAAGGTCAGGGATGAGACCCACGTACCAGAACAGGGCCGAGACCGTGGCGTAGGTCGATACGGCGAACACGTCCCAGAGCAACGGACTACGGAAGTTCTGCCACATGGCCAGGTCAGCGTTCGGGATGGGGAACAGCCAGTAGGCCCGCCAGGGACGTCCCACGTGGACGAGCGGATAGATGCCGGCGCACGCTACGGCGAATAGCGTCATCGCTTCGGCGAAGCGATTGATCGAGGTGCGCCACTTCTGCCGGAACAGAAACAGGATGGCCGAGATCAGAGTACCGGCGTGGCCGATGCCGATCCAAAAGACGAAGTTGGTGATATCCCAACCCCAGCCGACCGGGTTATTGTTCCCCCAAACACCAATGCCGGTGGAGATGAGATACGCCAACATGGAACCGAGCAATAGGGTAATGCTGCCGCTGATGGCGAGAGCGATATACCAGTTCCGATGGGTTTCCAGCTCCGTGTGAATGCTGACCGCTTCGGTGACTTCGTGCAACGAGGGCTTGCCCGTCACGAGCGGAGGACTTAACTGTTCAACAGCCTTGGGATCGAATGCGAGATCAGCCATTAGGCAAGCTCCGGATTGGGATTGCGCACCTTCGCCAGGTACGTCGTGCGCGGCTTGACATTGAGTTCATGAAGAAGGGTGTAATTCCGATTATTCTTCTTCAATTTGGAGACGGCGCTTTCCGGGTCGTTGAGATTACCGAAAGAGATCGCTTCGGCCGGACAGGTCTGCTGACAGGCCGTCAGAACGTCACCATCTTGAATCGGCTTGCGGCCGTTCACTTTGTGCGTGATCTTGACTTCCTGAATGCGCTGGACACAGTAGTTGCACTTCTCCATCACACCCCGCATACGAACGGTAACGTCGGGGTTGAAGACCATCTTGCCAACCTCTTCGAGGTCTTTGTGCCAGTTGAAGTAATTGAAGCGGCGCACCTTGTACGGACAGTTGTTGGCGCAATACCGGGTGCCGACGCAACGGTTATAGGCCATGTCATTGAGGCCTTCGGGACTGTGAACCGTCGCCGCGACCGGGCAGACCGATTCGCACGGAGCGTTCTCACATTGCTGGCAGGCCATGGGCTGATGCACAACCTCCGGATCTTCCTCGGTTCCGGTAAAGTACCGGTCCAGACGAATCCAGTGCATTTCGCGGCCTTTCGACACCTGGTCGCGACCCACGACCGGAATGTTGTTTTCCGACTGGCAGGCCACCAGGCAAGCATTGCACCCGATGCACGACTGCAGATCGACCACCATGCCCCACTGGTTCCCCTTCGAGTAGTCGTAGGAGTCAAACAGTTGGAACAGCTCGATGTGGGCGTCCTCGTGCGACGCAAAATGCGCTTCCTCTTTATACTTGGCCAGCGTCGCCTCACGCACCACCGGACGTCCGGCCTGGTCGTGATGCTCCTGCGTGGTTACCAGGGAGTAAGTCCGGGAAGACTTGGTGATGGTCACCCCGGTGCCGAAGCCCATCGCATCCGCGGTGCGGAGCAGGTAAGCGTTGTACCCCACTCCGGTTCCGACGCGCCCGACCGCCGTGCGGCCGTAGCCGAGGGTCAGCGTTACGGAGTTGTCGGCGTGGCCCGGCTGCACCAGAACAGGCGCCTCCACCTTCCGGCCGCCCCGTTCGACCACGATCACCGAGCCCTCTTCGAGCTTCAGCTCTTTGGCCGTCTTAGGACTCACCAGAGCCGGGTTATCCCAGACGATCTTGGTCATCGGCTCGGGTGCTTCCTGAAGCCAGGCGTTGTTGGCGTAACGGCCATCAAAGGTGCTGGCCGAGGGAGCGAAGACCACTTCAATGCCGGCTGCCGGCTTCGGAGCGGCGGCCAAGGCCGCCTCAACCGCCTTGGCATTGAGGGCCGGCTTCACCGCCGCCGCCTGCGAACCCGCAATCAGACCATCGTGCAGGGCCTGGCGCCAAGCCGCATCCGCCAGTTTGGACTGGGCCTTCACCTGTTCGTAGGCGCTCGCGGTCATCCCAAGCGCTAGCGAGAGTACCTCGATGGCCGACTTGGTCTTAAAGATCGGTTCAATCAGCGGCTGCTGCAGCGATACGGTGCCATCGGAGGATACGGCATCGCCCCAGCTTTCAAGGGCATGGGATTCAGGGAGATGCCAGGTAGAGGCTACCGCCGTCTCGTCGACTTCACTGCCGAGGTGGATGGTAGTCGATACCGTCTTGTATTTGGCGGCGAAGTCCAGATCGGCCGGGGCGTTGTACACCGGGTTACCGCCGAGTACGACCAGCGTTTTCACTTGGCCCGCACCGATCTCTTTCGCCAGTTCCGTGATGGCGACCGCGGAGGAATCGCGTCCCGCGCGGGTATAGGAGACCGTCTCGCCGATATTGCCCAGCACCTGATTAAGGGCAGCCGCCAGGGCATGCACCACAGCCGGTTGCCGGGGACCGGCCATGACGACGGACCGGCCTTTGTGCGCCAGTAAGTCCTTCGCCAACGCGGCGATCAGCTTGTCGGACTGGCCCAGAATCTTGAGACCCTGGGGCAGCGCGCCGACTTCGCGCGCCAGGTCTGCCGCAAAGGCCTGCACATCGGCAGCGCGAAGACGCAAGCGATGGTCAGCCTGCGCACCGGTGAGCGTAAAGTTGTTTTCAACGACGTAAAGGCGGTTGACGGTGGCGGCTTCGGTAGCGGCGGCTGGTGCTGCCGGGGCGTGAGCGGCCGGGGCGGCCTGCGGGGCCGGGGTTTTGTGCTCTTCGGTCTTGTGTTCGGCGGCCTTGTGCTCGTCGGACTGGTGGCCGGAGGCGGCGTGTCCGGCGCCGTGACCGGCCGATACACCGACATCCACGGCCTTCCGGCGCTTGGCAAAGTCTCGAATGACGTGAAGACCGGGATTATCCAGTTGCAGGAAATCACAGTCAAGCGACAAGACGACATCCGCCTTCAACAGGTTGTACTGTGGGCGCAGACGGTCGCCGAAGGCCACCTCGGAGCCGGCCAAAGCGGCGTCCTCATTAACTGCCTCAAATTCAAACCACTTGGCTTTGGGATGCTTGGCCAGCAACGCCGTACGCAGCGCGCCCAACGTGGGCGACAACACCGCACCCGAGAGTAGCCGAACGCCCTCACCGTCTCCAACAAACGTGGCTTTGGCGGCCGTTGCGAAGGATTCCCAGGTGCTACCCTTGCCCTTCTCGAGAACCTGCTGGGATCGATCCGGGTCATAGAGGTTCAATATCGAGGCCTGAGCCCACGCATTGGCGGCACCGTTGGAAAGCGGGTGCTTCCGGTTGCCCTCAATTTTTACCGGGCGACCGTCGATGGCTTCCACCACCAACGCCTGTGCCTGTCCGGCCACGTTCATCACCGTGGCATAGTGCTGCGGCGCGCCGTGTACCAAACCCTCGACGCCTTTGGCGTAAGGCAGAATCTTTTCAACCGGACGCCGACAGGCGGTCAACCCCGCGAGGCCCATCGACGCCGCCATGAGTTGCATGAAGCGGCGACGCGACCCGGAATCGAGCAGGTCGGTAGCTCCCTCGGGGAACTCCTGCACCAGCCACTCTTTGAACATCGGCGTGGCCGCGAGTTCGTTCAAACTGCGCCAGAACTTCTTTCCGGTCTGATTTCCAATCCCTTCGATTTGAATCATCGATGACACCCTGAGCAGTTGACGGGCGGGTTAATGCCCTTCTTGGCAATGATTTCGCGACCAAGGGCAACGGGATCACCCTCAGCTTTCCAATCGAGTTTGGTAACGAACTGCGTCGGCCGTAGATTCGGCGCGGGGTTGCGGTGACACTCCAAACACCAGCTCATCGCCAGCGTCTGCACCTGCTTGACCTCTACCATCTGATCAATGCGGCCATGACAGCTCACGCAGCTTACCCCGGCGTTGGTATGCGCACTATGGTTGAAGTAGACGTAATCCGGCAGCCGATGCACCTTGACCCAAGGCACCGATTCGCCGCTCGCCCAACTCGCCCGCACCGGTTCGAGCACCAGGCTCTTCTCCTTGACCTTCGAATGGCAGTTCATGCAGGTCTGCGTGGGAGGAATCGACGCATAGGCGGCCTTCAAGACCGAGGTGTGGCAGTAGGTACAATCCATACCCATGTTGCCGGCATGCAGCTTATGGCTGTAGGGAACTGGCTGTTGCGGCTGATACCCGGGCTCGAGAGTAGTCGGCAGCGTCGCATAGTACAAAGTACTGGCGCCTCCGATCACCCCGAGACCGGCCACCACCAGAACAGTTCGCAAGATGCGATCTGATTGTTTGGAAAACTTGAGTCCCATGGTCGTTATAGCAACTCCTGAAAGGCCGGGTAGTCTTTACGACCGACCGGAGGCAAATTCCTGGACGTGTCGCAGCCGGGATTGCGGAAGGGGTTTAAACGCGTCACAACTCTCCCTCTCTACCTGTATCATAGCGCCACCTCTTCTGCAATATCGGCAAAAATTCCGGTTTGACAGGAATTTTTCCCTCCGAACGCGCTGGACGACGCCCTACGCTGGAAAAACGCATAAACTTGTTTGAGGATGAGTTCGGGCTGGAAAATTCGTTTTCCCGAGGTTCGCTCCCCCGGCTATCTGGGGCGGCGGTTCGGCAATCTGCAACTGCGCCTGAAGCTCATTCTCCTGCACAATCTCTTTTTTCTGGTACTGTCGGGTGCCGTTTATTTTACCGTCTTCCCCTTACTGGAGCAACGGGTGCAGGACGATCTGGCCCGCGAGGTCACCCTCTGCATGGTGCTATTTGAAG
>Ga0255309_1000077_pt1 | contig 13370 bp, 2 predicted proteins | sample MistaT_FD_186103 | JGI IMG/M metagenome (GOLD analysis project Ga0255309, IMG submission 186103) | Metatranscriptome of freshwater microbial communities from Mississippi River, Louisiana, United States - Miss_Colum_RepB_8d (Metagenome... | ecosystem: Environmental > Aquatic > Freshwater > River ... | reverse complement strand
CGACCGCGGCGGAACAAAGGGCTGGCGGGCGTCCCGCCGTAGGGGGCATCGAAGATGTAGATCGGGACGATCGGCACCCTCGCCCGCAAGGCCACCAACACGGGCCCTGGCCGGCAAGATGTCAGGATCTCGCCCGTGGTATTGATGCGGCCCTCAGGCAACATACCCACCATGCGACCATGATGCGCGGCGCGCAGAGCGGCCTTGATCGCGGCCACATCCAGTCCCGTGCGGGCCGCGGGAATCACGTCGCAGGCCCGTAAAAACCAGCCGAACGCCCAATGCTCGACGTACTCTCGCGCCACCATCCAGCGGGCGGGTCGGTCGAACAGAATCTGGATGAAGAACGGATCGACGCTGCTGCGGTGGTTGCAGATGAGCACCGCGCCCCGCGCCGGATCGAAAGTCAAACGCTTCGGCAGTTCCGTGCGCCATTGGTGGCGAACGAGGAAGCGAACTCCATGGAACAACACGTACTGGGTCAGCGAATAATGCGTTCGCCGCCAAGCTCGGAGGAACAGGATCAAGGCCCCCGCCACGGCCGCTAAAATGGCCGCCGCCACGATCCAACGCGTCATATCATCGACTTTCAGCTCATCGACTTTCAGCTCATCGACTTTCAGCTCATCGACTTTCAGCTCATCGACTTTCAGCTAACACGCGCGTCGTCGGGATTCATCATCCACCATCACGTCGCCCGCCGTCGACTCGTATCGAAACTGCATCAGGTAGGCGTCCTCCGGCGAGTCCTCGTAGAATTCGCGGAGCAGCGAGATGGCCCGAAAGCCGTTCGCTTTGAAGAAGAGCTGAGCCGGCAAGTTGGTTTCGCGGACTTCCAAAAGAATCCGGTCGCGGCGCTGCTGGGACAATTTCGCGGTCAGGCGCCGCAGCATCTGCGTTCCGACCCCCCGCCGACGGAACTCGGCCCGCACGGCGAAATTGAGGACATGCAACCGGCTTTTATGCAGTTCGTAGATCATGAACCCGACGATCCGCTCGTCATGCTCAGCGATCATTCCGATGGTGTTGCGTTGGCGCAGGCTGCGCAGAAAGTCTTCCTCGGACCAGGGAAACTCGAATCCCTGCCTTTCAATCGCCATGACCTCCGGCATATCGCGGCGGATAAACCAGCGGATATTCACGCAAAACGCCTCTTTGCCGACCGTCGTCATCTCAGACTCCTTCCAGACTCGCGGCCTATCCTTTCCGCCGCCCGGAGCCAACTGGCGGAGCACACGAACCGAATGCGATTTCCGCATCCTCCCGCCCCCGCCTAGCCGCGTTGCCCGGACTTCGTGAGGGTAGCAGAACCGGTTCGACTTTGCCAAGGCGAAATGCGCCGGCCCGTTCAAAAGGACAGGCGTCCAGCCGTTTCAAGGATCAATCAAGGCGCGTCCAGCGACGGCGGCCGAGCCATTCGATTCCCAGTCCAATCGCGACGAACGCCAACCCTAACGCTGGCCAGGGACCAAACAGCCACCACCCCAGTCCTAGCCCAAACAGCGCGATCCTCACGGTCAAACGCCAGCCAATTCTTCGGCCAGTCGGCACGCTCCGGTCCCCGGGCTGTGTCGGCGGCACAGAAGTAGCCGTGCCGGTCTGCGGATCGGGAACCTCGCGAATTCGCCGCGGTCGCGTTGCCAAAGTACCTGCGATCAGACCGGCGATGACGGCCACGAAACTCCAGGTTCCCCGCGCCAACTCGACGTTCCAGCGCCGGTTTGTCAAAGCTGTGGAACTCATCCACACGACCGATGGCGTCGATACGGTTCCCGATTTCGACCAGCGAACCGTCCGCATCTGGCCAACTCGAGAAACGTTGCCCTCGGAGAATACTCCGTCGGAGCCCTCGAACCAGAAACCAAGGCTGTCGCCCGCCGAATCGATCCCCGATAGCCGGTCCCCTGCGGAGATTGGCGACCGTTCCGTGACGAGTTCCCGATCGGTCGCATCTTCCCTAAGCGACTCGACGATCGGCATTTTCAGACGCACGCGAGCCGCCTCGAACCGTTGTACGAGTCCGCTGAGCGCGGTTTGCCAGTCCGCTTCGGCGGCGACTTCGTCGGCGACCGCCACTTGAGACGCGAAATTGGCGAGATAGGGTTCGCGAGCCACCGCCGCGGACCGCAGTTCGCTTGCCCGTCTTGCGGAAGCGAGGGCTCGCTGGAAGCGCCGTTCCCAGGCCGGCCACCAATCCGCCAACTCGCGCGGAGAGCGTACCAGCGACGAATCGGCGGCCGACTCGACGGCTCCGCAAAGTGTTTCCAGCCGATCGCGGTCGCCTGTCCGCGCCGTTTCGCCCCAGGGCATCGCTGTCGCGGAAGGCTCCATCGAGGTCGCCGGTCGAATGCCCGCCGTTGTCGTGGCTGGGACCATTTCATTCGCGAGTGGACCGTCGACCACCAGCCGAAAACCCGAACGTTCAACTCGCCACGAATCGATGGTGGCGAACGGGACCGCCACGGTCGCGAGCTCGTGGGGCGATGGCTCCTGAGCTGGGGCCATGTCTTTTCCGGCCACCTGTTGAGTTGGCGTTGTCTGCGGTTGGGACGCCGAGGGCTGCTGGCCAGCGCTCGCCGCGGGACTGTGCGTGAATACCACCTCGAGCCATTGGGGCCAGTCGGCGCCGAGCAAGTCGACTCGCCACGGCCCTGGCTGCCGCAGGTCTAGTCGAGTGGGGCGGCCGTCAAGCCGAATGTCGACCAACGTACAACCGGGTGGCAGGTCGACGAGGCAGGCGTCGCGACCGGCGCCGTCGAGCAGAAACCGGCTGATGCCGCCGGCATGCTGGCGAGCATCGAGGAAGACCTGATGTTCAGCCCATTTGACGGCCGGGGTGCGTGGACCGGCGTTGGCGGTTGGCAGCAGCACTCGGAACCTCGGGGCGACGACCCGGAACGCGGTTCCTTCCCCTTCCTTCCACTCGGGAAATGGCAAGGGGACTGGCGAACGTCCGCTCCCGCCTGTCGCGACCGCCTGGAGGCCGCTTGTATCCCACGGCAATTCGCCGGCCGCGTTTCGTCGCGGCAACCACAGGTAGTATTCGGTGGCGTCCCAATCCGGCAGGCGGGCTGCGGGGACGTCGACTTGGCTCTCTTCGACGGTCGCGACCGGTCCGCTGATCCGGAGGTCGATGTCTCCCGTCCATGGCTGTTGGGGACGCAGCAGGAGCCGTTTGCGTTGGCCATCCGGGGCGTTCGCCCAGGCATAGGACACGGCCGGTTCAATCACCGGTTTGTCCGGCCAGCTAAACGGCAGCTCGACCCGCAATTCGTCCAAGCGTCCCTGGCGAATGTTCAACTTCAACCGCAGTTCGACCGCGACTCCCGCCTCCGACGGCGCGAGCGAAGTGCCAACCCGGGCCCCGACACGAACCGTCTCGGGACGCACCTTCAACTTGGGCAGTTGCTCCACGGGCAACCGGCCGGTCGCCTCCCACTGTCCCAACTGTCGACCCCAGCCAGCTACGAAATCGTCGGTTTCCGGGGACGCTACCGCTTTCGCTGGTGGTGGTGGCTTTGGCTTTCCTTGAAAGTCGACAGCCACATGGGCCGGGAGGTAAAGCGTCAGGCGTTCGCTCAGCGTTTCGGCACCGACCACCGACAGGTTTGGCGGAGTCCAAACGCGGGCGGGACCCGTCGGCAGACGTCCCCGCACCCTGAGTTCATGGGGCGTGTCGCGAGCCGCATCAAACGAACACCAAAGCCGGTCGGGGGTCGGTTTCGTCCAAGGGATGGGACGCCCCGTGGCGCGGCCCCGGTCGCCGATAGTCACCTCGTCGATTAACAAATCGGCAGGCACCGCGATCGAATGGGACCAAACCGATCCCTGGGAAAGCTCGATGTCCGCGACCCAGGAGAATTGGGACTCGCCGACATCCAGCCCCATGCGGACGGCCGTGCGGGCGGAAAACCGCGGGTCGCGGAACCTTGTGGAGAGTCCACCGCCCGCTTCGCCCATGGACAGTCGGAATGCGGCGCCGGGGGGCGTTTCCATGCCTCCCCATGCCTCCTGGAACTCGGAGATCGGCAGCGGTGCCAAGGTGCTAGCCGCCGTCCGCTGCAACTCGAGATTGGAATCGGTGGAGACGGCGAGCCAGCGGCGATCGAACCGCGCGTTCCAGGGCTCGAGCCGCGGCATTCGCCACTGGCCGACACCGGTAGCGCCAGCCAGGAGGAACGAGAGCCGGATGCGGGCTTGGCTACCGACCGTTTCGTTCCACTCCCACTGAATCCACGGCTGGCCAGGCTCGGGGCTGGAAATCCGCGCGATCGGTTGGCCCGCCGAGAGCGGCAGCCATCGCAGCCGCGGATCAAGCGACAGACGGGCGAGCCTCGGCAACGGACCTTCGGCGGAAGAAAACGTCCAGATGGTTTCGAGCGTCACCGAGCCGGGCCGAAAGCGGATCCAGGCGAGCTGGTCGACATTCACCGGCATCGCCGGGTTGAGGTCATTGGCGGTCGCCAAGCCTTCGATGATGAAGAGCGGAACGGGGCCTAGTTCCGCACGCCACTCGCGGCCTGGCTCGTCGCGGACGATGCCGCCTCGCACTCCGGGCAACTCCAGCCACCGCGGTCCCTCGGGGAACTCGATCGACAGCCGGCTATCCGGGACTCGGGGAATCGCCTGGGAGAAACCATAGCGGTCCCCCAGCGCGAGGCTTTCGTCGCTGTCGGTCGCTTCCGCCACGGTTCGCAAGCGAGTGGCCGGCCGCCACGAGAGCTCCACGGTGTAGATCCCAGGCTGCGGCAACAACGCGGTCCAGCCCGCTTCGCCCCAGTCGCCCACTCCTTCCAACTCGACGCCTTCCCGCACGATCCGCTGCCTTAGCGGCACGCCTCCCACCAGCCGCAGCGGCAGGCTGACACGTTGTTCCGGCGCCAGCGTTTCGATTTCCCACCGCCCCGTGAACGCTGGAATTTCCCAAGCTGGCGTCGAACGTTCGAGTGACACGCCGCGATCGCGAACTAAGCCGCGATACTGGGCTGACCGCGCCAGCCATCCCGGCAGCGGCGTGGACAACCCGCGAGCGCGCCGCCGCAACTCTTGATAGAAAGCCCGCGGAACATGCACGTAGTCGCCGGTGGGCCGCCCCTCGTCGTCCACAGGAAACAGGACGGGCGAAGGTTCCGCCAAGGCGGGCCGAGCCGACTCGTCCGCCACCGCTCGCTGGCCCCCGCCTTCCCGCCACCAGTTCGACCACTCGACCGCACCGGCGAATGACCGCGCGTGGCGAGCTTCGGAACGCCCGTCGGACGTCGTGCCAACCATCCACCCACCGCCGCCGATCATGCACAGCGCCAGTGGCAAGACGGCTGTCGCGGTTGTCAGCGGGCTCGACAACTTCGCCAGCAATGCCGGGGATGTCCGCTCGGGTTCTCCCGTGGCCACCGATAACCGAGACCAGGTCGCGCACAGCCAGCCACAGGCGCAGCCGAGCACTTCGCCGCACAGGAATCCGCTGAAGGCCTCGATCGCGACTTCGGGCAGCCATGGTGCTAGCGCAAAAAGCACCCCTACCAAGATGGCGCCGCGGCGGACGGACCGCCCCGGATTCCGGAACGTCGACCAAGCCGCAAAACCCCACTGCCAAAAGAACAGCGTCCAGCCGCCAAGCCGCAGCCAATTGCCATCCACCGCGCGGACTTCCACGCGAAACGCTTCATGGTCCGTCCCCGACGAATCGCGCGTCGATGCCGGCAAGACGGCGACTCCGCACGCGGTCCAAGCGTCGCCACCACCGGCGGCGTTCGCGTCGTATATGAGCGGCAACAGCGCGAAACAGCGATCGAACGCGCACCGGGCCACGGCGGAGAGCGTCGTCGAACCCGAGCCCGCATTCACGCTCGCGAGCGACTCGGCCACGCCTGTCCCGGCTGCATGCGACTCGGGCGGTTGCGAGAAATCCGCGACGCGTTCGCGTCCGTCCAACGGCGCGGCGCGGACGAAGTCCAGCCGATTCCAGCCATATTGCGGTCCGTTCGACTTCGATACCGCCGCCAGCACTCGGTAATTCCTCGGCAACATCGGCGACCAACGATAAGCGAGTACTGGCGCGTCGAGCGAGGGCGCGTCTTGCGAGGGTGCATCTTGCGATAACGGGTCGAGCGTTTGTCTCTGGGTGGCGGACGCGGTGAATCGAGGTCCGCGCAGTCGCAGCCACGGGGTGAGTGGCGGGCCGTCAATTCGGTACTCGATGCGGAGCCGGGGCCGCCGTTCACCGGCGGGCAACGCGACCGCGAGGATTCGCGCACGAGGGGAAGCGGAGGCGGTGGGGCGATTCTTCAAATCATCGTGGCGTGCGATAGGCTCCGGCAGCGAATGCATGGCTTGCGGGACACCATCGACAAAGACGGCCGTATCGAATATCGCGGCGGGCAATCGTAGTTGAACTTGGCGGGCCCCGCGATTTTCGAGTTCGTATTCGAGCGAGTGGACGGTTCCGCCGTGCGGAAGGTAGCGCGTGACCAAGTTCGCCATCCAAGCCCAGACGGGCGGATCCCCGGACGGAACTTTGGGTGGCCCGAGAATGAGCGCGGGCGAGCGGGCCGGATCGTAGCGGAAACCGCCGAGCCATTCGGTCGTGGTGTTGGGGCTGCGCGGGGGAGGTGGGACTCGTTCGAGGTCGGACGCGAACAGTTGGGCATTCTTCCCGACCGCCTCGACCCGCACGGCCCCCCGCTGGGTCTCGCTTTCCGGCAACGAGATCAAGGCCAAGGGCAACGAGTTCCCGTCCCAAGATGTGGTGCGTTCCGCGCGAACGGTGAACGGCTTGGTGCGGGCGGTCCGCAGTTGCAGTTCCCAGCCCTCGCCCGCCGCTCGGGTCAGCGCGGCGAGCTCCTCGGCGGAGAGTTTCCGCGCGGGGACCAACGCGTTGGCGGCGTCCGCGATCCGCCAGGACAGCGGTTCCGAGCGGCTTTGGGAGAGCAGCACGACGAGGCGCGACACGGGTGCGCCGCGCGGTTCGCAGCCGATGCGATACTGTTCCACGATTCGATCGCGAAGCACGCTCACGCCCACGTCCAGCTCGGCGCCGTAGGCCTGCGATTTGCGCTGCGAGACGCCTTCGAGCCGCGCCGCGCCGGGGCCATCCACAAACAGGTAGTCGGCGTTCACGTCGATCAAACCCGCTTCGGTCGCCGACAATCCGCTGGAAGAAAGCCAGGCGACATCGGCGTCGGAACGCATGTTGAGCGGCGTTGCCGGATCCTCGCGGACGGCCACCAGTTTTCGGCTCGTGACTTTCAACTCGGTAGTCCCCGCGACTTCCAGGAGTCGCAGGCTGTCATCGCGAAGCGTATCGCGGTCGGGGGATCGCGGCCGGTGGGCGCGGATCGTCAAACGAAACGGCCGCTCGCGCGTCAGCGGATCGCGGAGCCGCACTTGCAACCGCTGGTGGGTGACGCGGGGGGCCGCCTCCCAACTGTAGTCCTCCACCAATTTGTCCGGCGTGAACTCAAGACTGTCCACAATCCACGCCTTCGGCACTTCCGCCGACAGCCGGCCGGGACTTCCCCGGATCACTTGAATCAGCGCTTCCCCCTTCGCCGTCAACGCGGCGGGTTCCACCGTGACGCTGGTGCCGACGAGCACGCGGGCTTCAGCGGCTGGCATGCCGAGTTTTAGGGCGAGCCCGCCGGCCGGGTCATGGAATTGCGCTTCGAGGCTAAAGCCAGGCGTAGGCGCGGCGAGTTCACGGGCCAGCGTCTGCCGGCCGCCGCGCACCTCGCACCAAAGCAATTGCAGGGGCTCGGATATCGCGACAGCGACGGTCGATTCCTGCCAGAATCCATCCAGCAATCTAAGCGATGGCAAGCTCCAATTCGTGTCCAGCGGCACCGCTGCGAACGCGGTCACGGTCAGCAATCGATCCGAACCCTGCAATCCGGGCAGTTCGAACCGCGCTTCGAGTTGCCCGCCCGCTTCGGCCGCCGGTCCCATCGTCCAAGACAGGGTTTGGTCGCCAAGCCGAGCCGTGCGCAGTTGCAAGCCGGCGGGAACTTCCAATCGGAGGTCGCGAAGCCGTTCGGCTCCAACGTCCAGACGGATGTTGGCCCGCAACTCGACGCCCACCGCATTCACTTCGTATTCCGTATGCTGCCTCCAAGCAAATGGCGCCGCCCGCTGCGCGGCTTCGCTGGAAGTCTCGAGGGTCCAGTCGAGTTCCGTGTCTCCCGACCACTCCAGGCACCACCAAACCCGGTTGGCGGCGCTCATGGCGGCGGTCGCTTCCGGAACGTCGCGGAGAAAAGTCTCCGCTCGCGGACCCGAGACAATCGCCCGTTCGCACCGCGGCGCGAGCGTCTCCGGCAGTTCCAGCCAGAGCCGCTGTCGCGGGGCGGACGGCAAACGAACTCGGAAGCGATTGGCGGAAGATGCCGTGCCCGCATCCTCCGCACGCAGCGAAAAACGCCACGCGAGCGCGCCGTCGGCGTCGACCACGACGCCGATGCCCGCAGGCGACAATCCCACGCGGGCCATTCCGCGAGGCGTCGCCGTCAGCGGTTCGATTCCCGACAACAGGTTCGCGTTGCTTGGGGCGGCTGGATTTCCGCCGCGGACGGCGGGCGTCGCCGAACTGCCCGCGGCCGTCGGGATGAGCGTGGCGGGAATGGCCGACCAACGCGGTTCGATCACCGGCAAATCGCACGGTTCGAGCGACAAAAACGCGGCGTTCTCGCCGGCGTGGCGGACGGCCAACTGGGCTTGGCCCATCAGCAATCGCGGCGACTCCCAGCGAAGAATGTAGTCGGCCCGTTCAATGCGGGTCGCGGGAGCGCTGGTTGGCAAACGAGCCGCCGCCGCCGACCACAACTCGTCGAATTCGCGGCGGGCGATTGGCAGGTACCCGCGCGCCAATTCAGGCAGTTGCTCTTCGCGCACGAGTACTCGGCGGAATCGCAGCGTGTCATCCTCGGCGGCTGACGGCGTCGACCAACCAGCCGCGAATACGACGATCAAGAGTCCCAGTGCGGTGGGAGGCACGGTGGCGGTCGGCGCGGGCGGCGCGCTGTCGGGACGCTGACGCCGCAGGTCCGATAGCGGTTTTTCCACCACGCTGACGGTTGAGGGACGCAAGACGGGCCGAAGCGGCGTTCGACGCCGCAACGCCAAACGCAGGACGAGACCCAGCAATGCGAGAACGATTCCGGCCAAACCGGCCTGAAACAACGCCAAAGCCAGGGACGGAGACAAGACGGCCGATCCAAGCGCCACCAAGGATACCGCCCAGGCCCACAGCGGATGTCGAAACCAGGGGAGATAGACAACGAGCAGGCCGGCGGCCAAGAGGATTCCCGACGCGAGCAAGACCAAGGTCGGACGATCCGCCACCCACACTTGCACGTCGCCCGCGGGAACGAAAGTGCTGAATAGGTACTGGTTCGTCTGCGGGGGCGGCGCGGCCTGCGCCGACGCGGCCACGGACTGTTCGAGGTCGCGTTGCGAACCCGACATGCCACGCTCGATCCAGCCCGCCCGCCATCGCCATTGCGGCTGCGCGACCCAGCCACGCGGCTCGCCAATCAAATGCTCGTCCGGCGGCAAAACCAATTGCCACCACCAACGCTGAGCCCCGCGGGCGCCGGCGATCCGCGGCATCGGCACCGTCAGCGTGCCGGCCGCCACGGCTCTCGGCGTGGGGCGGCGAGCCAGATACGACAACTCCACCGTCCGCTCACGCCCATCGTCGCTGGCGGCCTCGCTCCGATCGACAGGCCAGTCGATCCGCAACATTCCCGCTCCCGCGTCAATGGGAATCACTCGCCGGCCATCCACGGCCGCGAGCAGATCGCCGCGTTCGGCATCGGCTGGCAACGCGACAAACAGCCGCGAGTCGCTTGCCGCTACGCGGATGGAGACGCGATCCTGTCGCCATTGTCGGGAAAACCACGACTGCACCCAAACTTGCCGCACCACAGTCCCGCGATCTTCCAAAGCCCGCGCCAGCACAATCTCCAACTCGACCCCAGTCTGCCAATCAGCCGCGACCCGAGTCAGTTCGTGAGTGCCGGCGCGACGGTCGGCAATCCGTAAGTCGGGCAGCCAACGGGCGTCGGAAACCGCAATCTCCCACAAATGGTCGCGGGCCACCGCGAGAGTGTTTCCCACCAAACGCGTCGACGCGTCCGCGACCGGGGCCAACAACGGCACCACAACGTTGGTCGGCAGCGGTGGCGGCGCCGCCACCGCGATCGCAGTCGCCAAGTCCCCCGAGTCGCCAAGCGACGCGACTCCGTCGCCTTTCGCGGATGCAGCGCTATCTAGTGGCGAACGCTCGGCAGCCGACCAGGGAACCGTGTATCGCACGACGAACTGCAACACGCCCAAACCCGGTGGCTCCACCGCGAACCGCCACTCGCGAGTGCCCATCGCCGAACCGCCTACCGTCGCTGTCTCCGCCGTCTGCGAGTCCGCGGACTCGGTCGTCGCGGTGGCTGACTCCGAGGCGTCGGTATCCGCCGTGTCGGCCTCCGCGGCGGCTGTCTCCGCAATGGCCGTTTCCGCATTCACTCTTTCCGGTCTGTCTGCCGCATCTTTCGCTGCCGCATCTTTCGCTGGCGCATTGTTCGCCGGGGCATTGTTCGCTGAGGGACATTGGGTGGAGTCTTCGCGGGCATCCGTGGAACTGGAATTTTCGGTCGCGCCGGGCTGTTGCGCACCGCCACTGTTTTTGAGGCCGCTTTCGAGGACTCGCAATTCGTCGAGTTCCCCGCCCGTTCGTTCGAGGAATACCTGGAGCCCGCCCACCGCGACGGCGTTCGGCACGGCGAGTCTCAATTCGCGAAGTGGTTCATACGCCACTCGGTAACGGAATCGCTGTTCGACTACGACCCGCCGCGCCTCGACCCGCAGGCGGCTCTCCAGGCCTACCGACAATTGCCTTTGCCGCACCTGCAAGTCGGCGACGAATTTCGGTTGCTCGACGTCGCCGCGGATTTCCAGGAGCAGCGGCTGAGCGGCTCCACGCGCCTCTTCTCCGGGGCTTTCCATCGCGGCGGCATTCGCCGATGTTCCGGGCTCAGTGACGCTCGGCGAGTCATCGGTGTCCGGCATCGGCGTCGCTGTCTGGATGCCTCCCGCGATCTCCGCCCAACGTGGGCTGAGGACGATGTTTTCGGCGGCGGAAACCTTGAGCCGGGTTGGCGCGACGGAGTCCGCCTTGGGCCGGGGCAAGGGCACGGCGAGCGGTTCGGCTACGGATACGAGTGGGCGCGAGGCCTCGAAGCGGAGCTCGAAATCCTGTGTCGCCGCGGCGGCCGTTTCGCTGGCGAACGGCAAGGTCCACAACCCGTCCGTTCCCTCGCGTGCTTGCTCGCGGTCGAACAAGTCCTCGGGGCGCAAGCTATCGATCCGCCAACCAGCGAGATTCAATTGAACCCGCGCCGCGTTGGGACCGCGCACCCGATACCGAATCGACGCCGACAACCGCAGCGCGTCGGCATCCACTCGGAGCGTATAGCTGGGTTCGGCATACACGCGGGTTTGGCGTGGCTGTACGAGCACTCCGAGCGAACATGGTTGGCGGTAGAACTCGAACCGCGCCGCCACGCGCTGCTGTCGCAACGCGGCCGGCACCTCCATCTGCAGCACGTTCTGCCGATCGGGCCAAGTGACCGACCAGTCGCCTTCCACCACGAAGTCGGCCACGCCTTGCTGGCGGACGGCGTTCACGACTTCAAAACCGAGTGTCTCGATCCGGGCGTCGGCGGGCGGTTCCTTCGCCGGCGTCACCGCTCTCAGCCGGACGTCGGCGACGAAGCCCGACTTATTGTCGAGCGTGACTTCCACCACGCTTGCCGGTGCCCGCCCCGCTTCCCGCTCCGTGTCCACTTGAGCGACTCGATAACCGGGCTCGTTCAAGGGAAACCACTCCAGTCCCGCGGGTAGCCGCACCCGAAACGATGTCAGCGGCGCGCCGTAACTGCGGACTCGCAGCCGCGCCTCGCTCGTCAATCGCTTGGGACCCTCGATCCGAACCGAAACCGCCGTGGTCGCCTCCAAGGCCACCGCCGCCGCCACCGCCGTGGCCGGCGAATCGCTCCACGACAGTTGAAACTCCCCGCCAATCCCCGATACCTGTATTTCCGACTGATTCGGGCCGGAGGAACGAACCACCGGCGGAGTCGCGCCGTCGCTGGCTTGCGCGACGATCTTTTGCCCCGGCACCGTCAACTTCAGGTCGGACACAGCCGCCGCCGGCGCTGTGAACCCAAACCGCCGGCCGGCGCCTTGCTTCCTCAAGGGGACGGCTAGGTCCATCGTCAGCAAGCGCGGCTTGTCCGCCGTGTCCCGCAGCCAAACCACATAGCCATCCCGGCTCGCTTGGTGCTCGAGCAAAACCTGCCCGGGGCCGTCGTACTGCGGGTCCGCCCGCAACACGGCTCCGTTAAACCGGATCGGCACCGCCACCCAACTGTTGGTCTTGAGCGTCAAACGGAACTCGACCCGCAAACGGGCGACTTCTTCCTCCACCCGCCCCTGAGCCGTGATCCGATTGAGCACAAAGCGGGGAGGCGCTACCGCGTCGGCCAACTGCCGATCCAAGTCGTAGAGACGCTTGAAGTCCTCGTAGGTGAAGTCCGGCACCGGAACCAGCTTGCCGTCCTTATCCCGGAGATAGTAAACGTCGGGACGGGACGCTGGCGGATCCAACGCGGATGGCACCTCCGACACGACTGACGGCCTGCCCATCGGCGGCATCGCCTCGCTCGGCTTGGTATCGGTCCGCAGCGGATCGATAGGTTTTGAGTTCAGCGGCGAAGGCCCCGCCGGCTTCGAGTCCGCCGGCTTCGAGTCCGCCGGCTTCGAGTCGGCCGGTTTTGGGTCGGCCGGTTTTGGGTCGGCCGGTTTTGGGTCGGCCGGTTTCGAGTCGGCCGGTTTTGAGTCGGCTGGTTTCGAGTCGGCCGGTTTTGAGTCGGCCGGTTTTGAGTCGGCCGGTTTTGAGTCGGCCGGTTTTGAGTCGGATGTCTTCGAGTCGACCGGTTTCGAGTCAACCGGTTTTTGTTCGCTTGTCGTGGCTGCGGGTTTTGTCGCAACGCTGGTTTCCGGAGCGGATTCTTGGGCGCTGGAGGGCGAGGAGTAAGGACTTGCGAGGGGCAGGGCGAGTCCGATCGCAAGGAGGATGGCGAGCGTGAACAATCGCTTCGGCATCACGCGGGAGCGGCATGCGTCATCAAGAGTCCGACTTGGGGAATTCATCCTGCCACCCTCCTGGTTTTCGGACTGTCGCTTCACAGCCAATCAGCGTTCCCGCTTGTCGCCGTGGGCGACGCGAACACAGGCGACGATCGGGGCCTGATTCACCGACTTGCCATGACACGCATTCGTTCGTTGTCTCGGCTGCCACGCCCTCGCGTTGCCCATGGGTG
>Ga0255309_1000071_pt1 | contig 13664 bp, 10 predicted proteins | sample MistaT_FD_186103 | JGI IMG/M metagenome (GOLD analysis project Ga0255309, IMG submission 186103) | Metatranscriptome of freshwater microbial communities from Mississippi River, Louisiana, United States - Miss_Colum_RepB_8d (Metagenome... | ecosystem: Environmental > Aquatic > Freshwater > River ... | reverse complement strand
GCCGAACTGGTACAGCCGGTGCGCGAGACCGAATCCGTCTCGCCCATGCAGGCGCTGGACCGCATCCTGGCCGAAGACGTGGTCTCACCCATCAGCGTGCCCCCGCACGACAACTCGGCCATGGACGGCTTCGCTTTCCGCGGCAGCGAGATGCAGACCGGACAAGCCACACGCTTGCGCGTGGTGGGCACGGCGCTGGCCGGCAAGGCCTGGGCGGGCTCCTGCGGCGCGGGCGAATGCGTGCGCATCATGACCGGGGCCATCATGCCCGCGGGGCTGGACACCGTGGCACCGCAGGAGCTGGTGCAGGTCGATGGCGAGCAGGTCGTGATTCCAGCGGGTCTGCTGCACACCGGTGACAACCGGCGACTGCTGGGTGAAGACCTGATGGCTGGCCGCCCGGCGCTGTCGGCTGGCACACGGCTGACCCCCGCTGCCTGTGGCCTGATCGCCAGCCTGGGCCTGCCGCAGGTCAAGGTCTGGCGTCGGCCACGCGTTGCGTACTTCTCCACCGGGGACGAAATCCTGAGCCTGGGCGAGCCCCCGCGCGAAGGCGCGGTCTACGACAGCAACCGCTACACCGTGTTCGGCCTGCTCACACGCCTGGGCTGCGAGGTGATCGACCTGGGCGTGGTCAAGGACCAGCCCGAACTGCTCGAAGCCGCCTTCCGCCGAGCCGCAGCGCAGGCCGACGCCGTCATCACCAGCGGCGGCGTGAGCGTGGGCGAGGCCGACTACACCAAGGCCATGATGAAAAAGCTCGGCGACGTCGCCTTCTGGCGCATCGCCATGCGCCCCGGCCGCCCCATGGCGGTGGGCCGTCTGACCGCGGGCGGGCATTCGGCACTTTTATTCGGCCTGCCGGGCAACCCGGTCGCGGTGATGGTGACTTATGCCGCCTTCGTGCGCCCCGCCCTGCAAAAGCTCATGGGCTGGAACGCCCCACCCCAGCCCATGCTGCGCGCCCGCGCGGTAGACACCATGCGCAAGAAACCCGGCCGCACCGAATACCAGCGCGGCATCGTCGAGCGGCGGGAAGACGGTGAGCTGTGGGTGCGCCTGACCGGCAACCAGGGCTCGGGCGTGCTCAGCTCCATGGTGCAGGCCAACGGCCTGATCGTGCTCGGTCACGCGCAGCCCACCGTCCAGTCGGGCGACTGGGTGGACGTGATGATGTTTGACGGGCAGCTGTAAGGCCGGACTGCCTCAGGCGTTGATGTCCGCCGCGTCGGTCTGCGGCGGATACTCGTTGGCCACCGCCTTGTTCGGCCCGGGCACCGCCTGACGCGCGAACAGCGAGTACATGGTCGGCACCACAAAGATGGTCAGCAGCGTGCCCAGGCTCATGCCACCCACGATCACCCAGCCGATCTGCATGCGGCTCTCGGCGCCGGCGCCCTTGGCAAGCGCCAGCGGCACCGCGCCCAGCACCATGGCGCCGGTGGTCATGAGAATCGGACGCAGGCGCTGGCTGGAGGCCTGGATCAGCGCTTCCTTCATGGCCATGCCATGCTCGCGCAGCTGGTTGGTGAACTCCACGATCAGGATGCCATGCTTGGTGATCAGGCCCACCAGCGTGATCAAGCCGATCTGCGAGTAGACGTTGAGCGATCCCCCGGTGAATTTCAGGGCCAGCAGTGCACCGATCATGGACAGGGGCACCGACAGCATGATCACGAAAGGATCGACAAAGCTCTCGAACTGCGCTGCCAGCACCAGAAAAATGAAAAACAGGGCCAGCACGAAGACGATCACCAACGCACCCTGGGAATTGCGGAATTCGCGCGAGGTACCGTTGAGCTCGGTGGTGTAGCCCGGCTTGAGCACCTGGGCCGCCGTGGCGTCCAGAAATTTCAGGGCCTCACCCAGCGAATAGTCGGGCGCCAGGTTGGCGGTGATTGAGACCGAGCGGCGCTGGCCGAAGTGGTTGAGCTCACGTGGGCTCACGCTTTCGCGCACCTTGACCACGGCCGACAAGGGGATCATGGCGTCGTTCTTGCCACGCACGTAGATGTTGTCGATGTCTTCGGGCGTGTTGCGGCCGCTGTCCTGCACCTGCACGATCACGTCGTACTGCTCGGCGTCTTTTTTGTAGCGCGTCACCACCCGGCCGCCCAGCATGGTCTCGATGGCACGCGCCACCGCGTCCACGCTCACACCGAGTTCGGCGGTCTTGGTGCGGTCGACCTCGACACGCAGCTCGGGCTTGTTCAGACGCAGGTCCACATCGGGCGAGAGGATGCCAGGGTTCTTGGCGATCTCGTCGAGCATCTGGCGCGTGACCGCGTTCAGGTTCTGGTAGCTGTCGGAGGTCTGGATCACGAAGTTGACTGGTCGCTCGCGAAAGCCCTGGCCCAGCGAGGGCGGCGTGATCGGGAACGCCATCACGCCAGGCAGGCCACCGAATTTTGGGGTCAGCTCGCGGGCAATCTCCAGCGTGGTCTTCTCGCGTTTTTCCCAGTCCACTGCCCGGTAGATCACCGATCCCTGGGCCACCGTGGGGTTGCCGATGTTGGCAAACACACGATCGAATTCGCTGTAGCCCTCGCCCATGCGCTCGAGCACCTTGGCATAGCGGTCGGTGTAGTCCAGTGTCGCGCCATCGGGGGCAGTCACCGTGGCCAGCAGCACGCCACGGTCCTCGAGAGGGGCCAACTCCTGCTTCATGGTCGGGTAGATGACGGCGATCGCCACGCCGCTGCCGGCCATCACCAGCAGCACGAGCCAGCGCGCGCGCGTCAACACCCAACCCAGCACGCGGGCATAGCCGTCGGAGAGGCGGTTGAGCCAGCGGTCCATGCTGCGGTCGAACCAGCCCGGGTTCGGGTTGTGCCGCAGCAGCTTGGCACTCATCATGGGCGAGAGCGTCAGCGCCACAAAACCCGAGACGATGACCGAGCCGGCCAGCGCCAGCGCGAATTCGGTGAACAGCTTGCCGGTGCGCCCCGGGGTGAAGGACAGCGGCGCAAACACCGCGGCCAGCGTGAGCGTCATGGCCACCACGGCAAAGCCGATTTCGCGCGAACCCTTGATGGCTGCGGAGAACGGGTCCATGCCCTCTTCGATGTGGCGGTAGATGTTCTCCAGCACCACGATGGCGTCGTCCACCACCAGGCCGATGGCCAGCACCAGTGCCAGCAACGTGAGCGTGTTGATGGTGAACCCGGCCAGCGCCATCATGGCAAAGGTGCCGATCAGGCTCACCGGGATGGTGATGATGGGGATGATGGAGGCGCGAATGGTGCGCAGGAAAACGAAGATCACCAGCGCCACCAGGATCACCGCCTCGACGATGGTCTGGAACACACTCTTGATGGAACGGTCGATGAACACCGAGTTGTCGTTGGCCACCGTCACGGCAAGGCCTGGCGGCAGGTCGGCCTGAAGGCGCGGCATCATCTCGCGCACCCCTTTGGACAGCTCCAGCGGGTTGGCTGTGGCCTGGCGGATCACGCCAGCCGAGATGGCAGGCTGACCGTTCAGACGCACAGCGCTGCGCTCATCGGCAGCACCTTCCTGCACCCGCGCCACGTCCCGGATCTTGACCGGAAAGCCATTGACGGTGCGGATGACGATGTCGGCGAACTGCCCCGGCCGGCTCAGGTCGGTCTGCGAGGTCACAGTGAACTCGCGCTTGCTCGACTCGATGCGTCCGGCCGGCAGCTCCAGGTTGCTGCGGCGGATGGCGTCTTCCACATCGGCCGGCGTCAGCCGGTAAGCGGCCAGCCGCTCTGGCTCCAGCCATACGCGCATGGCGTACTTGCGCTCGCCATAAATGCGCACATCGGCCACCCCGGTCACGGTCTGCAGCCTTGGCTTGACGATGCGGTTGACCAGGTCGTTGATCTGCAGCGGGTTCATGGTCTCGCTGGAGAAGGCCAGCCATATCACCGGGAAGGCGTCGGCCTCGACCTTGGCGATGACCGGCTCCTCGATCGCCTGCGGCAGGCGGTTGCGCACGCGCGAGGTGCGGTCGCGCACTTCGGCGGCGGCCGTGTCGGCGTCTTTTTCGAGGCGGAACTTGACCGTGATCTGCGACTGCTCGGCACGGCTGATGGAGGTGATCACATCCACCGCGTCGATGCCGGCGATCGAGTCCTCCAGCGGCTTGGTCACCTGGGTCTCGATCACCTCGGCAGAAGCGCCGGGGTACTTCACGCTGACCGTCACTGTGGGCTCGTCGATCTTGGGGTACTCGCGCACCGACAGGCGGTCAAAGCTCACGGCACCGACCAGCAGGATCAGCAGCGACATGACCACGGCCAGCACCGGCCGGCGGATGGAGATTTCGGCGAGCTGCATCTCAGCCTCGCTGGCAGGGGTTGGGGCCGCTCAGGGCTGCGGGGACTGTGGCAGAGGCCGCTGCGGGCCTGGCCGCCGGTCGTTCGGACGCCGCGACAGGGGGTGCAGCAGGTGCAGAAGAGGCTGCCGCCGGTGCGCTGGCACCCGCCGCCGGGCCCCGGCCCGCGGCCAGATCCACCACACGCACCGGCGTGCCGTCCTTTTGCAGGCGCTGGTGGCCGGCAGTGACCACCGTGTCATCGGCCTCCAGGCCTTCGGTGATTTCCACCTTGCCCGGCTGACGCACACCGGTCTTGACGGCCACACGCTGGGCCACCAGGGTGTCGGGCTTGTCGCCAGGCACCACCTTGACCACGAAGGTCCGGCCGCCCTGCGGCACGATGGCTTCTTCGGGCACGGTCAGGGCGTTTTCGCGCACACCAAAGACGGTGTTGACGCGGGCGAACATGCCCGGGCGCAGCTGGCGCTGGCGGTTGTCGATGCAGCCGCGCACGCCGACCGAGCGGCCATTGGCGTCGATCAGCGGGTCCACAGCCTGCACCAGCGCGGTGAAGGGCCGCCCAGGCAGCGCATCCACGTTCAGCTGGGCTTTTAGCCCTGGGCGGATCTTGCTCTGGAAACGCTCGGGCAAGCGGAAGTCCACCAGCACGGCGTCGATGTCCTCAATGTTGACGATGTCGGCACCGTCCTTGAGGTAGTCGCCCACGCTGACTTGCTTGAGGCCGGTGACGCCATCAAAAGGCGCCACGATTTTCAGTCGCTGCTGGGTGGCCTGTGCCAGCTCGAGTTTGGCCCGGGCCACGTCCAGCGCAGCCGCGCTTTCATCCACCGTGCGCTTGCTGATGAAGTTCTGCGACACCAGGTCCTGGTTGCGTTTGTGGTTGGCTTCGGCGATCGACATCTCGGCTTTGGCCTGGGCCACCTGCGCGGCCTGCAGCTGGTCGTCCAGCTGCACCAGCAGCTGGCCCTTGCTCACACGCTGGCCTTCGGCAAACAGGATGGCCTTGACGCGTCCAGCCACTTCAGGGCGCAGCATCACGCCCTGGCGCGAACGCAGGCTGCCCACCGACTGGGCTTCGTCCACCAGCGTGAGCTGAGCCACCTTGGCCACCTCGACTGCCGGGGCCCGCTGGCCGCCCGCAGCAGCGCCGGAGGCCGAAGGCGCTGGCGCCGGGGCGGCGCCGGGCGCACTGGCTGCGGGGGATGCAGAAGATGCGGTATGGGGCTGGCGTTGCATCCACCAGGCGGCGCCAGAGGCGATGGCGATGCCGGCAACCGCCACGAGGGCATATTTCTTCTTGTAGGCCATGAACTGTGTCTCGACTGCTGATTCGGATAAACAGTTCGGCAATGTAACAGTCCTGACCGTTTTTCAGCATCCTGAAAAACCAGCCCGATCAAGGCCAGCGCAGGTTTTACCTGCGGTTTACAAATCAGCGACCCAGCGCCTTGGCCACGCCCTGGTTAGCCAATGCATCGGCCCGCTCGTTGCCCGGGTCACCGGCGTGGCCCTTGACCCAGTGCCATTCGATGCGGTGTCCCGAAGAGGACACCAGACGGTCCAGCTCCTGCCAGAGGTCCACGTTCTTGACCGGTTGTTTGTCAGCCGTGCGCCAGCCCTTGGCCTTCCAGCCGTGGATCCACTGGGTGATGCCCTGGCGCACGTACTGGCTGTCCAGGTACAGGGCCACAGTGCAGGGCCGCTTGAGCGCCTTGAGCGCTTCGATCACGGCGGTCAGCTCCATGCGGTTGTTGGTCGTATTGAGCTCGCCGCCAAACAGTTCCTTGACGTGGGCGCCAGAGACCATGCGCACGCCCCAGCCCCCAGGGCCGGGGTTGCCCTTGCAGGCGCCATCGGTGTGAATTTCGACAAGGTTCAGGGCGTTTGGGGCGGTCAAGACAGGCTTTCGTTTTTCGAACGGGCACGGGTGCGCATGGGCGCTTCGATCGAGGCTGCAGGCGCGGCAACAGCGGAGCGCGATGGTACCTTGCGCCAGGTCCGTCCCTGCAGCAGGCGGCCACCGGGCACCCGTTTGGTGGCCACGATCAGGTACACCCCGCCCAGCACCGGGCACCAGCGCCGCCCCACCGCATCCAGCCAGGACCAGCGCTGCACCCAGCGCTCGCTGCGCCAGGTCGGCGTCCAGCCAGCAAAGTGCTGCAGTTGCACCTCAAAGCCCAGCAGGTGCAGCCAGTCACGCAGGCGGTGCGGCGCGATCGGCTGCACCAGCCAGGGCGCCAGGCCGTCCTGGGCCGCCTGCCTCTGCTGACTTCGCAAGCTCTGGCCCCAGAGACTCCAGGGGTTGATGCCGACGATGCAAACGTGCCCCTCGGCGATCAACACCCGTTCGACTTCGCGCAGGCAGGCGTGCGGATCGGCCGAACGCTCGAGCGTGTGGGGCAAGACCACCAGGTCGAGTGATTCGGCCGCCCAGGGCCAGGCCCGGCTGTCAAACGACAGATCGGGGGTGGGTGGTGCGTCATCAAATTCCTGCTGTGCCAGCCAGCGGTGCGGCATGCGGTTGGTCTGCAAGGCGTCAAAACCCGGCCAGCCGGCCTGAACCGCGTGGTAGCCGAACACATCCGCCAGACAGGCATCGGTCTGCGCCTGTCCCCAGGCCAGCAGGCGCTGCGCCGTGGGTTCGCCCAGCGCCTGCAGCCAGGGCGCCGCCGTGGGGGGGGTTTTTATAATCCTGGTTGCCATGCGCTTGACTCCACTGCCCGCCTTTGCCGACAACTACATCTGGCTGCTGCAACACCAGCAGCGGGTGCTGGCGGTTGACCCCGGTGACGGGCAGGCTGTGCTGCAGTGGCTCGCACGCGAGCCTGATCTGCAACTCGACACGATTCTAGTCACCCACCACCACGCCGATCACACCGGCGGGCTGGTCGAACTGGTGCAGGCCACGGGGGCCCGCGTGTTCGGTCCGGCGCTCGAAAAGCTGCCGGTGGACCACACCCCGGTGGCCGGGGGTGACGAAGTCAGCTGGGGCCCGCTGCGCTGGCAGGTGCTGGATGTGCCGGGCCACACCGCAGGGCACATCGCCTGGTGGGCACAACCCGAAGGCGAAGCGCCCATCCTGTTTTGCGGCGACACCCTGTTTTCGGCCGGTTGCGGTCGCCTGTTTGAAGGCACGGCCGCCCAGATGCTGGCTTCACTTGACCAGCTGGCACAGTTGCCCGCAGACACGCGGGTGTGCTGCGCACACGAATACACCCTGTCTAACCTGTGCTTTGCCCGTGCGGTGGAGCCTGACAACCTGCCACTGGCTGCCTATGAAAAGCGCTGCCAGACCCTGCGTGAACAAGGCTTGCCCACGCTGCCTGCCCGGCTGGGCCACGAACTAGACATCAACCCTTTCCTGCGCAGCCGCACTCCAGCAGTTCGCGCAGCCGTCGAGCGCCACACTGGTACTCCGGCCTGTGATGACACACAGGTTTTTGCGCAATTGCGTGAATGGAAGAACGGATTCAAATGACTTTTGCTATTTGTACACGCCCAGTGCGGCTGGCCTGCATCGGCCTGGCCATGGGCTTTTCACTGTGGCTCACGGGCTGTGCCACGACAAGCCAGGGTCCGGAGGTGTCGGCCCAGCCAGCCACGGTCGCTCCACAAGCCCCTCAGGCATCTCCCAGCCCAAACGATTTGTCCGTGAACTTCAAAGCCCAGGGCAACCTGGGCTTGCAGCCGCCCACCGACATCTGGGAGCGCATCCGCCGCGGCTTTGCCATGCCCGATCTCGAAACCCCCCTGGTGCGTGATCGCGAGCAATGGTATGCCGCGCGACCTGATTACATGCTGCGCATGACCGAACGCTCGCGCCGCTACATCTATTACATCGTTGAAGAGCTTGAGCGGCGCAACATGCCGACCGAGCTGGCCCTGCTGCCCTTCATCGAGTCGGCTTTCAACCCCGAAGCCGTCTCCAGCGCCAAGGCCGCCGGCATGTGGCAATTCATGCCCGCCACCGGAAAGTACTTCGACCTCAAGCAAAACATGTTCAGGGACGAACGGCGTGACGTGCTCGAATCCACCCGCGCGGCACTGGACTACCTGCAAAAGCTCTACGACATGTTCGGTGACTGGCATCTGGCACTGGCCGCCTACAACTGGGGCGAGGGCAGCGTGGGCAAGGCCCTGGCACGCAACAAGGCCCGTGGCCTGCCATTGAGCTACACGGACCTGCAGATGCCCAACGAAACACGGTATTACGTGCCCAAGCTGCAAGCCGTCAAAAACATCGTGGCCCAGCCGGAGCTGTTCAACGTGCAACTGCCGATGATCCACAACCACCCGTTCTTCAAGAGCGTGGCCATTGAGCGGGACATCGATGTGACCATGGCTGCACGGCTGGCCGAAATCAAACTGGAAGACTTCAAGGCCCTGAACCCGCAGATGAACCGGCCAGTCATCCTGGCAGCTGGCACCCCCCAGATCCTGCTGCCCTGGGACAACGCAGCGGTCTTTGAACGCAATCTGCAAGCCCATGCCAACCGGCCACTGGCCACCTGGACCGCCTGGACCGCCCCCAAGACCATGAAAGTCGACGAGGCGGCACAACAGGTGGACATGCCTGCAGCCCTGTTGCGCTCGGTCAACAGCATTCCCAACGGCATGCTGCTCAAGGCAGGTTCGACACTCCTGGTGCATCGCAAGGGGGCGCTGGACAACGATGTGAAAGAAAGCACAGCAGACAGCGCCCAACTGAGCCTGGCCCCTGAAGTCATTCTGCGTCGGGTGCTCATCCATGCACGCAAAGGCGACACCCTGGCCAGCCTGGGCGCTCGCCATGGCGTCACGGCGGGCAATCTGGCGAGCTGGAACAAGCTGTCCACTGCTGGCGCCCTCAAGAACGGTCAAAAACTGGTCATCTTGGTGCCCAGCCTGCCTGCGCGCAGCAATACCAAGCTGGCAGCACGGGGCAAATCACCGTCCACCCACAAATCAGCCAAACCGGTCAAACAAGTGGCGCAGGCCGATCGGCCTCGCACTCAGCGCTGACCGCCTGCTCCAGCTTCAGCCCTTGGCTCGGGCCACAAAAGCATTCGTGAATGTACGGGCCAGCAAATGGCGGTGACTGGGCGCATGGCTGGCCACCCGCGCATGGGTGCGCCAGGCATTGAACACCGCCTCTTCCTGGATCTGGCCATCACGGGCATAGGCGTCACGCAGCTTGTTCAAGGCCCCCAGATACACCGCACGGTCACCGATCCATGGCGCCACTGGCACCGTCTTGAACAGGTCTGTAGGACCGGCAGTCTGCAGCCAGCGCAACGCCTGCACCACCCCACTGGCCAACACCATGGCGACCTGCGGATGGCGCGACAGGAACTCTTCCCGGGCCATCAAACACCCCCCCGGAAGGACGCCTCCGGCCATCTGCTGGACACCCGACAAGGTTCGGGCTTCAGAAATAAGGCGAATTTCTCCGCGCTGTTCCAGCCAATGCATCACCGGATCAGGATTGCACAGCGCATCCACCTGCCCTTCCCACAAAGCCCCCAGGGCCGACGCCGATGTACCCACCTCCACAAATTGGACATCCTGCGGCTGCAGACCATGCCGCAAGAGCCACAAGCTGGTCATCCAGTGGGTGCTGGACTCCAATGCCGACACCCCGATCCGTGCCCCCTTGATGTCTTGCCATGACCGCGGCGCCACCCGCCCCGTCGCGACACCCAGACTGAGCATGGGCGTCGCATTCATTTGCGCAAAGGCTTGAAAAAAATGACCTTTGTATTGCAGCTCGAACAGGTGCTCGAAGGCCCCCGCCAACACATCGGCCTTGCCCTGCAGCACGCTGGCCACACCTGCCGCGCCCGACTCGTGCGAAACCAGGTTGACCTGCAAGGACTGTTGCCTCAAATAGCCAAGCCGCTCGGCCAGCACCAGGGGCAGGTGGTAGAGGCTGTTGCGCGCCGTCAGCGCGACTGTGACCTGACGTGGTTCAGGGACAGCTGCGGCCAGGCTGGGACAGGACAGCCAGGCACCGGTGGCCAGCGCCATCGAAAGCATACGCCTGCGCTGTCTGTCCATGGTGTTGCTGCACGCCTCCTGCCGTTTTGCTGCTGAGGCAAGCATAGGCAGGCCCCAGACGGCGCGCATCAGGAAAGCACCCGAGGGGGTTTCCACTTAAGGGAAAAAATCTGTATCGCCGTGTAGAAGCCAGGCTCAGCGGCGATCCACCAACGCGTGGGCAATGGTGCCCAGGTCGACGTATTCGAGCTCGCTGCCCGCCGGCACACCGCGGGCCAGCCGCGTGACTTTCAGGCCACGCGCCTTGAGCATCTCCGCGATGACATGGGCCGTGGCTTCGCCCTCGGCGGTGAAATTGGTGGCCAGAATCACTTCACGCAAATCGGGCCCACTGCACCGTTCACGCAAGCGGGCCAGGCCAATGTCATTCGGTCCAATGCCGTCCAGCGGGCTGAGCTTGCCCATCAACACGAAATAGAGACCACGGTAGGTGCCCGTGCGCTCGATGGCTGACTGGTCAGCCGGGGTTTCCACCACGCACAACTGACCCCGGTCGCGCTGTGGATCCGCACAGGTATCGCAGATGTCGTGTTCGGTGAAGGTGTGGCACTGGCTGCAATGTCGCACCGCAGCGACTGCGTGGCTGAGCGCCTGCGCCAATGTGGTGGCCGCCTGACGATCATGCTGCAGCAAATGAAAAGCCATCCGCTGCGCCGACTTGATGCCCACCCCCGGCAGGCCCTTGAGGGCCTGCACCAAAGCGGCAAGTGCGTGGGTGTCGGCCATGTGCGCCGGATCAGAAAGGCAGTTTCATGCCGGGCGGCAGGCCGGCAGTGAGCTTGCCCATCTTCTGCTGCGAGACTTCTTCGGCCTTGCGCAAGCCGTCGTTGAAGGCAGCGGCCACCAAGTCTTCAAGCATGTCCTTGTCATCGGCCAGCAGGCCAGGGTCGATGTTGATGCGGCGCACCTCGTGCTTGCAGGTCATCAGCACCTTGACCAGGCCCGAGCCAGACTGGCCCTCGACCTCGATGTTGGCCAGTTCTTCCTGGGCCTTCTTCAGGTTGTCCTGCATGGCCTGGGCCTGCTTCATGAGGCCGGCGAGTTGTCCTTTGTTGAACATGATGTCGTCTTTCTGTCGGTATGTGAATCAGAGCGGCTGGATGCTGCCGGGCACGATCTTCGCGTCGAAGTCGCGGATCAGCGATTGCACCAGCGGATCGTTGCGGATGAGTTCGATGGCCGCGTCCATTTTGGCGGTGGCGGCCTGGGCGTTGCGCCTGGCGGGGCTGTCGGTCACGGTGCCCTGGCTGACCTGCAAGCGCACGGCATGGCCTGCGGCGTGCAAGGCGGCCTGCAGGCGTTCACAGGTGGCCGGGCGGGCCAACGATTCGCTGTCCACACACAGGCGCCAGACATTGCCTTCACGCGCGAGCAGTTGCGACTGCAGGGCCAACTCGCGCACCAGCGCAGTGATGGCTTCGGCCGCTTGCAGCTGGCCCACCACCTGGGCCCAGACATCGCCTTCGGGCGTGGGCTGGAAGGGCGCTTCGGGGCGCTTGAGCACTTCGGTACGACTGGCTTCGGCCGGTGCTGCAACAGTCACCGCCTCGCGCACGGGCAGGGACTGCACCAACGCGACCTCGGGCAGCTGCGCAGGCATGCGCTCGGGCACGTCCTCGAAAGCTTCCCAGGGCGGCAGATCGTCGAAAGCCGGGGCTTCGCCCACATCGTCCTCAGCTGCATCCGAAGGTGCCATGGGCGGTTCGACAGGGCGGGCTGGCGCAGCGGAAGGGGGCGCCACGGACGCGGGGCGTTGCAACGATTGCGCAGCAGGCTGGGGGACAGCAGCGCGTGGCGCTGGTGGCGCAGCAACAGGTCCCGGTACAGGCGCAGTTACAGACTGCGCAGCCGGTCGCGCGCTCAACTCAGGGCTTTTTTTTTCAGCCGTGGCGGCTGCCCCTGCAGGTTTGAAAGCCAGCAGCCGCAGCAGCACCATGGTCAGCGCCGCATACTCGTCGGGCGCCAGACCCAGCTCGGTGCGGCCGTGCAGGCACAGGCTGTAAAGCAGCTGCGTCACATCGGTGGGCATGGCTCGGGACAACTCGGTGATGACCGGCGCATCCGGGTCGTCGCTGGCCTGATCGGCCAGGCCCGGTACCGCCTGCAGCACCGCCATGCGCTGCAGCACGGTGCCCATGTCTTCGAGCGTGGCCGCCGCCGACACGCCCTGCAGGCGCAGCGCGTCCACCAGCGCGACCAGCGCGGCACCGTCCCAGTCGGCCAGGGCGCGCAGCAGCTGCAGCACATGGCTGCGGTCCACGCTGCCCAGCATCTGGCGCACACCGGCTTCCTGCAATTGGCCGCTGCCAAAGGCAATCGCCTGGTCGGTCAAGCTCAGCGCATCGCGCATGGAGCCGCGCGCCGCACGCGAGAGCAGGCGCAGCGCCTGCGGCTCGGCGGCAATGTTTTCCTGCGCCAGCACGCGGGTGAGGTGCTCGAACACCGTCTCGGGCGCCATCGGCCGCAGGTTGAACTGCAGGCAGCGCGAGAGCACCGTGACCGGGACTTTTTGCGGGTCGGTCGTGGCCAGCACGAACTTGAGGTATTCGGGGGGCTCTTCCAGCGTCTTGAGCATCGCGTTGAACGCGGTGTTCGTGAGCATGTGCACTTCGTCGATCATGAAGACCTTGAAGCGGCCCTGCACCGGTTTGTAGACCGCCTGCTCCAGCAGACTCTGGACTTCGTCCACGCCCCGGTTGGACGCGGCATCGAGTTCGGTGTAATCCACAAAACGGCCGGCGTCGATGTCGCGACAGGCCTGACACACGCCGCAAGGTTCAGCCGTGATGCCACCCTGGCCGTCGGCGCCCTGGCAGTTGAGCGACTTGGCCAGGATGCGCGACACCGTGGTCTTGCCCACCCCGCGGGTGCCGGTGAACAGGTAGGCGTGGTGCAGGCGCTGCTGGGTGAGCGCATTGCTCAGGGCCTGGACCACATGCTCCTGCCCCACCATTTCGGTGAAAGAGCGCGGGCGGTATTTGCGGGCCAGAACAAGGTAAGACATACAACGATTCTATCGGGCGTGCGCTGGCGCCCTTGCCGATGACAGAGCCCGCAGGCGGGAAAGGTGAAAAGTGTGCTGCAACGCAAAAAAGAGGACCGGCTCGCCTACAATCAACCCCGACGGGCCTTCCCGCATGGGGAAGCGGCCAACCGGGTCAGGCGGGGAACCGAGCAGCCCTAACCGCGGAGCCAGTGCCGGGGTCAAGGCTCGTCACCCTTCTCATTTTTATATTTCCCCCGCAAACAACAACGCCCTGCAAAGGCAGGGCGCTGGATGGAAGCCGCAGGCTTCAGGCTGCGCGACGACGCAGCACCGGGAACG
>Ga0255309_1000070_pt1 | contig 13705 bp, 1 predicted proteins | sample MistaT_FD_186103 | JGI IMG/M metagenome (GOLD analysis project Ga0255309, IMG submission 186103) | Metatranscriptome of freshwater microbial communities from Mississippi River, Louisiana, United States - Miss_Colum_RepB_8d (Metagenome... | ecosystem: Environmental > Aquatic > Freshwater > River ... | reverse complement strand
GCACACCCTCCTGCCGCGCGCCCCCCCGATGGAGAGTCGAGGCGGCGACTGGCGGGTGGGGCTGCGCTGAAGGGAAAGAGCAGCGCACTCACACAAGGCAGTGCGTGGTGGCCACGATCACACGCACGACGGCGCGTAGCGCTCATGCCGGCGTGTGTCTTCGCCACGAAGCCAAGAAAGACGATAAAAGGAAAAAATAAAAAAAGAGGAGGCGGAGGTAGGTGCGAGCCGGCCCGCGGGCAAGCCCAGGGGCACGGCTGGTGGTCCACTCGCGCGTGGCCATTCGGCTGGTGCGGCGCTGAGTCGACTGAACGGGAAAGGAAGCCACTGTAAACGTCGCCGCTGTTCTCCACCTTCAGAGAAAACGAAGGGCAGCGGCGCCGGGATGCAGCGGTGGCGTCCACACCTGCGCTGTTGCTGTTGCGGCTGAGGTGTGGGGACGCAGAGAAGAAAAAAACGGGGGGATTGGACAAGGGATGGGCAGGGGGCCCTGGTGGAGACGTCTGTTGATCGCTTCTTTTCGTTGTTGGTTGTGGGCTTCTTGGTTTCCATCGCGCCGCTCGCTGTGCTCTACATAATCAGAGCAAGGACGGCGGCGACGAGCAGCGCCATCAGCACGTGGAACGTGCTGGCCGCGGACGGAGGAGGCGCGTTGGTGGGCGCAGGGGTGGCGACCGGGGGCGCGGGGGTGGGCGTCTGCGTGGCGGTCACGATCGGCGACGTCGAGGAGACGGACGACACGCGCGACGTGTCGATGGAGAACCCAGACACCAGCGCGGAGTTCGTCTTCAGCACGTTGGTGGCCACGGAGGCCAGCTGCGTGTACGCGGCGACGATGTCGGCGGTGCTGGTGCCGGAGAACCCGACGGCCTTGGCCAGCGAGAACGAGGCCTCCACGCGCACGCTGGTCGAGTCCAGCAGGTAGCGGTTCAGCAGCATCGCGCGGGCGGTGGTGCCGGCGCAGATGCACTGGTACACGTACAGCGGGCAGTTGACGTTGCGGGTCGTGCACAGGCCTTGGGCGCCGCACACGCTTGTGCCGAGGTCGGCGTCGCCGAACAGGGCGTCGACATCGCAAGCGGTGATCTGGATCACCTGGTCGGCGTTGTTGGCGTCGAAGATGGGCGTGGCCATCTGAGCGCTCATCGCGGCGGCCAGCGCCTTCTTGAACTCAGTCGCGTTGAACTGGCCGATCGACGGCAGACCGGTGACGATCTTCAGGCGCGGAGCGGCGGCCTGCGCCTCCGACGATGAGAACGCGGACGCCGGGGCGCTGCTGTCGACGATCTGGATCTGGCGCGTCAGCGCCGTCACGGACTGCAGGCGCGTGTAGCACGGGTTGTCGGTGCTCTCGCCGGCGTTCAGCAGGGCGGCAGGGCGTGTCTTGGGGCACGAGAACCGCACGCGCACGCGAGTGTGGTTGTTGCTGCCGCTGGTCACCGCGGTGGTGCCGATGAATCCAATCGAGAAGCTGGCAACACCCTTGGCCACGCGGGCGTACAGCGGCGCGGTGGTCGTGTACGTGGTTGGCACGCCGAGCGTGGCGCTCGTGGTGTTGATGTCGAGGTCGGCCATGAGGACGGAGTTGGAGTCGGCGATGACGGCCTGGTTGTTGCTGTCCGCGACGAACACGCTGACGTTCGCGGCCTTGCGCGAGGACGAGTTCAGGTACTGCACGTTGGTGGTGTTGTCGGTGAGCAGCGTGTACGTCGTGTTGGGCAGCACGCAGTCGCTGGCGCAGTACGTTCCGCTGGACGGCGAGAAGTTCGTCGTGTTGATCAGGATCTTGGACAGCGCCTGGACGGTCACGAGGTACTTGCGGGTGGACTTCACCGTGCTGGAGGCGTCCGCGGGGCCGACGGAGATCGAGAACGTGCCCTCGGTCGACGACGTCCAGCTCAGGCCGCTGAAGGTGGCCTGCCCGGCGGTCAGCGTTGTCGCGGCGGCGCCGGTGGCGAACGAGATGGGGAACGAGCCGGTGACGGTCGGCTCCACCACCCACTGCACAGCGAGGTTGTTGCCAGCCTCGGAGGAGCGGGCGGCGACGTTCGGCGAAGCGCCGACAAGGCCGAGGGCTGCCCACGAGGGGTCGAGGCTGTCCACGGCCTGCACGCCGAACGAGATGTTGGCGGCGGTGCCGGCAGTGATGAAGTTCCACGACGAGACGGCGTAGCGCGGCAGGTCGGTCGTCGGCAGGAAGCGCAGCGTCGTCGCGGCGATGGTGGTGTCCACGGCGCCGGAGATCGCCGAGGCGCTGGTGCCGCTGATTGTCGGCGTGCTCGAGCTGGCAACAACACGCACGCGCACGGGGCGAGCGCCGGCCACGGTTGTCGTGTTGGAGAAGACAACGGAGAAGTTGAATCCGCCGTACACAGCCTTCACCGTGTTGCGGGCGCCAATGCTGGCGGCAAGGTCGTAGACGGTCGTGGCGGGCGCGGCCGTTGCCTTGGCAGCGGCGGCCAGGCCGCTGGTTGTTGTGTCAACCAGGTTGATGTTGATCGCCTTGACGCTGTCGCTGGCGCGCGCGACCAGGTCGGTCGTCACGGCGTCGATCGTCAGCGATGTCGAGTCGTCCTGGCTGTCGCCGGGGCAGTGCACGCCGCTGGCGTCAAGCATCTTTGCCTCGAAGGTGTATGCCTGGCCGGTGCGCAGCACAGCGCCGCCGAACTTCGACGTCACGTTCGTCACCATCACGACGCGCGCGGGCGTGCACACGCTCACGGTGCCAGACGAGTACGTGGGGCTGTTCAGCACAACGTTCGCAGCGGTCTTGACGCTCGCGGTGAACCCGCACGTGTACGACGTCGGCGTCGACTTCCACGTGACAGAGGCGGTCGCGGTGCCGTCGGTGTCGAACGTCGCGGTCACGGCGCTGGACACGGGGGCGTTGGTGCCGCAGGCGGTGAAGTCAAGCGTCAGCGTGCAGCCAGTGCACGCCACGGCAACGTCGCTGGTGCTGTCCAGCGGGTTCACGCCGCGGGTGGCGACCTGGAAGAACGTGCGGCGCCCAGCAGCGCCGAAGTACGGGCCGGCGGCGATCGTGCCGCCGTTGTCGGTCGACGTCGGGCGCACCCAGACCCACTTGGTGGCGCTCACGCCGCTCACCGTCACGGTGATCACCTTGCTGCACGTTGTGCAAACGCCAGTGCCGGCGCCGGCGGTCAGCGTGATCGAGCACTGAGTGTTGGCGGCGGTGGCGTCGGCGAACGTCAGGGCGAGGGTGCCGATGCCGTACGCGAGCTGCGTTGTGATCTTCGACGTTCCGGACACCAGCGCGGGGCACCCGGTGCCGAGGGTAGCGGTCACGACGTTGTTGGCGCTGCCAACGACGTACATCGCCTGCGTGCTGTCCACAGAGCGCACAAGACCGACGGTCACGGTCAGCGGCACCTGCGCAACGGCGCTGGTTGCGGCGGTGGCCGCCAGCACAAGCTGCGTGTTGGACGGCACAATCGACACGGTCGGCACGGGCAGGCTCAGGCCGGAGGGCACAACGCTGGACACGGTGACGTCGTCGGTGGACGTGAACAGCGGAATGCCGACGTTCACGGGCGTGGCGAATGAGACCTGCACAACGGCGCGGCCATCGGTGATCTGCGATGCGGTGGTCAGGAAGGTGCCGGCCTGCTTTGTCGCGTCCGAGTCGGCGCTCTGGAACCCAACGATCCCGGTGGGGGTGAAGCCGCCAGACGTCCTGCCGTTGGCGCTGAGAACAGCGCTCATCGCAACGCTGGGGGAGGTCGAGCACTGGAACGGCATGCTGAATGCGCAGCTGTAGCTGTACCCGCCGAACCAGCGGTCGATGAAACCGTCGTTGTCGGCAGCCAGGAGGGTGAACGAGAAGTACGTCGTGGTCATCGGGTACGACTGGGTGTACGCAGCGCTCGCGGCGCCGTTCAGGTCGAAGCGCAGGTGGGTGGCCACGGTGTACACGTTCAGGCTGAACGAGTCGGTGCCAACCTTCAGGGTGCACTTGTCGCACGTCGCGAAGAACGAGATCTGGTGCGCCTCGGCGCGGTCCGTCGTCCAGCTGCGAACGGTCACTGCACCGCCGTCGCCGTTGGTGTTGTTGTCCACGCTCTTCGTCACCGTTGACACGGTGCTGGCGTTGGTCGAAGCAACACCGGCATACACGATCGGGTTCGTGGACTCGCTGGCGAGCTCGGAGCCCATGTGCCAGACGGCAGCGGCGATGGCGTGCTTGCGCTGAGCGTAGCGGGGGCGGAAGCCGACGAGCACCTGCTGCGTCTGCGCGGTCACCACGCGGAACACGGTGTTGCTCGAGGCGCCGTTGTTGCGGACAACGAAGGACGCGCTGGTCGTCCCAACGACGTAGGCGACGGTCACCTGGCAGCTTGCGCACGTGCGGGTGAACATGAACGCCAGCGTGCCGGAGCCGGTGAACGACGAGGACGCGCCGTGGTGGTCGGTCAGCGACGCGGACTTGCTGCTGCGCAGGATGCCACCGTTGCCAGTCCACCACCAGTTGGCGGTCGTCGACCCGATGATGGTGTTGTACGCATACGCGACGACGGCGGCGGTGGTGTCGGCGACCTGCAGGCGGCCAACGTGACCGTAGGCGCCCAGGGCAAGCGACACGGAGTCGGCGACGGTCAGCGACTGCTTCACCTCGGAGAGCGCGTTGGTCACGATCAGGCGCCTGCCGACAGCGATGCCGGCGACGGTCAGCGGGTGCGACAGCACGGTCAGCGCACCGGGGTTGTTGTTCAAGTCGGCGTACAGGTCGGTCTGGGTGCTCGACGGGGTGAGCGTGAACGAGAGCACGCAGCTCTGGCACGCGGCGCTGAACGACACCCAAACGGTCACGCGACCGTTGTCAAGCTGCACCTGCTTTGTGCTCGAGCCGGCAATGGTCATGGTACCGCCGTTGTTGCAGCCAACCCACGACGCGAGGGCAACGGTGACGGTGCCACCGGCGGTCAACACGCGACGAGACGCGCTGTCGAGGACCTCGGTCGTCACGGGGAACGAAACGCCGATGGGGATCGTGGTCGTGTCGCGGACATACGAGAACGCGTGCTGGTCAAGGGTGGCGAACTGGGGGTATCCGGTGGGGGGGCACACGGTGTCGGTGGTGGTGGAGAGGCACGCGTACGTCGTCGCGCCGCTGCACGCGGAATCGGCGGTGGTGTTGCGCACAACGAACGACTGCGGCTTCTGCGGGCCGCGCCAGATGAAGCTGTTTGTGCTGGTGATGCCGGTCACGGTCACGCCGCTGGCGTTCGTGGTGGCGGTGGCGGCGAACTTGCCGTTGACGGACGGGATGGTGCGCACCTGATTGCTGCTGTCGACAGCGTAGTAGTTGCTGGGGTTGACACCCTGCAGCAGGAACGACGTCGCGGCGAAGCCGCTGAACTTCGTGATGGCGTCGACGACGCTTGTGCCGGCGGCGGCGATCGTCTGCGACACGCTGGTGGTCTTGTCGTTCGTGCACGCGCTGCCGACGCACGTCAGCACCTGGGTGCCGATCGACACAGCAACGCTGTACGTGTTCAGCACGTCAACCTGCATGCCGATGTTCGCCGAGGTCGTGCACGTGGTGGACGTGCCGCTGGTGCCGCAGATGGGCTCCTGCACAGTCGAGTCGAGCGGCGTGGCGGCGGCCTCGGTCACAACAACGTACATCTGGATGGGTGTGTTCGACGCGCCGGCGCTGATGGTCGTGGCGCCGCGCGGGTCGCACGTCGCCTGCAGCAGGCCGATGCTCTCCTTGGCGTAGCACGAGGACGTCGACGTCGTGGTGGTGGTGTCGAAGCACGCGGAGGCGAACGTCACGAGCCCGGTGGTCGCGCTGGTGGACCCAGCGGCCCATGTCTGCCAGTAGCTGCTGCGGTACGGGCTGGTGCCCTTGACGAACGCGAGGCGGCGGCCGATGTTGCTGTCAAGCTGGATCAGGATGTTGACGGAGACCGTCGCGCTGATCGCCGAGACGGTGCTGCCGTCGGCGATCAGCTTTGTGGTCAGCAGGTCGGTGCCCTTCTTCACGTCGAACGTCAGCTGGCAGCCAATGCAGTACTTGTCGAACGTCAGCGCGTACGTCGCGGCGGTGGCCTGCCCAAGGGCGGCGGAGGTGGCGCTGCCGACGGTGACTGTCACAACACCAGCCTCGGCGGCCTCGCGCGTCGTCGAGACGACGGGGCTGCCGTCGGCGGAGCCAACGGTGCCGCTCTGGCACGTGGAGTCAAGGCCGCCGGTCGTGGTGCCCTTGCACGAGCGAATCACGACGCCGTACCCGGTCTCGACGATCTGCGAGTTGCTGATGGCGCGGCCGTAGTGGTCGTACACGCCAAACCCAAGAGTCAGGGCGGTCGCGCTGGTCGCGGAGGTGCGCTGCGCGGCGACAGTCACGGCGTTCGACGGCAGGGTGGTGATTGTGTTCATGCCGGTCGCGCTGGTCACGCGGAGCGCGGCGATGTTCTTGCGCTTGAACACGGTGAAGGTGCCCATCGAGCACTGCCCGTTGGTGCCGGTGGCCCAGTAGCCGGCGTCGTTGAACTTCTGCGCGACAAAGCGCAGGCTGAACGTGGTCGACTCAGCGGTCGCGGTGGTCGCGCTGTACGACACGGTGAAGCAGAACGTCGCGGCGGAGCGGACAAGCGGGCGGTAGCGACGGCGGTCAACGTTGTTGTTGGTGTCGGTGATGGTCACGCCACCAGCGTCGGCGAAGTACAGCACCCAGTTGGTCTCGTACAGCGTCTTGACGTTGTTGGCGTTCACGGCCTCGACGTTGATGCAGATCGGGGTGTCCTCGTAGATCATCGTGCCGACGTTGTTGCCAGCGGTGGTCGAGTCGAACGTGAACGGGCCGCTGATCGTGCGCTGCGCCACGGGGTTGTAGTTGCCGATCACGCCGGTGGTGGTGCCGGCAAGCGAGCAACGCAGCTTCTTGGTGCTGGCGGTCGCGACAAGGCTGCCCATCGTCAGGAGGTTGGCTCCCCAGTCGCTGAGCACCTGCAGGTTGCACCCAGACGCGCACGGGCGCGACAGCGTGACGGTTGTCAGCACGGCAACGCCGAGCGAGGCCTTGGCGCTCACAAGCGACGCGCCGCGGCCGCCGCTCAGCGCGGCCACAGTGGTCAGGTTGATGCCGCCGGCGGTCGTCATGCCGTTGCCGCTGTCCAGGACGGCCAGGACGTTGCCCTCGAAGTACTCGTCGGCGTCGCCGAACTGGTCCTTGGCGGTCACGCGCACGAGCCATCCGTTCTCAACGGTCGAGGCAACGCGAGAGCAGGTCGAGGCGCCGGACGTCAGGGCAGTGGCGTCGTATGCAGCAACGCCATCGTCAGCCCAGCACTCACCGGTCAGCTGCGTCGCAATGCTGCGCACGGGGGTGGTGATCGACGTGACGCCGCCAAGGTTGGCGCCACCGAACTGGAACTGGATCACGCATCCGCCCTTCGAGCGCGTGCAACCCTTTCCGTTCTGCAGGCGGAACGTCACCATCTGCTTCACGCTTGTGAACGAAACCGCGGTGAACGAGTTGGTGCAGCTCTCGTCGCTGCACGAGCCGATGACGGCGTTGCCGGCGGCGGTGAGCGTGTCAGTGACGATCGTGATGGACTTGGTGCTGTCGAGCAGGGTCGCGGCGTTGATGTAGCTCGACACGCCGCCGGCCGTGCCGACCGCGCGCAGAGTGACGGTGTAGAACTGCTGGGCCACCAGGTGGTATCCGTTGGCAGCGGAGAGCACGGACGAGCCGTCAAGAGCGGCGCGGCCGCCGGTCCAGTAGCCGGTCGCCATCGTGGGCTCCCACGAGGGCACAAGCGCGCTGCGAACGAAGAAGTCGGGGTTGGTCTCGGTCTTCACGGAGGTGACGGATTTCAGCACGGTCGCGTCGGCGTAGATGTCGACAATGTGCACGGCGCTGATCACGGGGCGCAGGACAGTGATGGTCGTTGTCACGTTGAGCCCGGAGACGCTGAACGACAGCGACACGGCGGTGTTTGCGGTGAACAGGGCGCCGTTGGTCGCGGCGAACTCGAACTGAGTGTCCAAGAAGCCGCTGGCAACGTTGCCAGCAGCAGCAGCGCCCGTCAGCGACGACGCGCCGTTCATCGTGATGCCAATGCCAGCAAAGTTCGCGGGGGTCACGGTCACGGCGTTGGCAGCGGTGTACGCCAGAACGTTCTCGGACGTGTACACGGCCAGACGCACGACGCACTTCGCGCCGAGCTGGCACGTGGAAGGCGCGGACACAATCTGGGCGCGCGCGATGGTCGTGGGGATCACATCGAACGTGCAGGTGCGCGAGGCGCTGATGGTGGTCGTCGGGGTCGAGAACTGCAGCTGGCAACCGCCCGAGGGGCACGCGCCGATGGCGGCGAGCGTGAACGTCACCTTACCCTTCTCGGTGAACTGGCGCAGATTCGTTGCGGACCACCCGTAGGTCGCGGCGTCGGCGCTCTTGCAGCTGCCGCCGGTGTTCTGAATCGGCAGGGCCTTGGTGGTGTCGGCGGACACAACGTTGATCTCGTTGGCGTACGTGCCCACAGAGAAGTCCATCTTGTTGTTGTTGGCGTCCGCAACGAACACGGTGATGTCGAACGTCGATCCGGTCTTCAGCTTGCGCGTCATGTTGAACGGCGGGCATGCGTCGATCACAAGCTTGGCGGGCTGCGAGTTGACGAAGAACGAAGAGCTGCCGCCGGTGGCGGACGTGCCAACGTTGTCGATCTGGTACCAGTTGGAGCGCACGTACGGCTTCGGCGTTCCCGTCGACGACCCGGTGTTGTTGACCTTCGCCTCCTGCGAGCGGTACACGCACAGCTTGAACCAGCCGCTGTACGCTGACAGGTTGGCAGCCGACAGCCACCACACGGACATGCCGACGGACCGGATGGCCTGCACGGTGTTGGTGGCGGAGTTGTTCAGCGGCAGCGCGGCGGTGGCGACGGCGTAGTTGTTGAAGCTGTTCACGGCGCCGCACACGTCAGAGCGGTTCACCATGTACACGGTGTCGTTGTTGGACAGGCCTCCCTGCTGCTGGTTGTTGTAGTTCCACGAGTCGGTCACGGTCACGCTCAGCGCGGTCAGGTCGGCAACGAACGTCATGCGGTTGGGGACAATCGTCAGCGGGTTGCCGACGGCGGCAGCCGCAGCGGGGACCTGCACCCACACGTCAGTGTTGGCGCGGCGGTAGCACACGAGCCACTTGCCGCTGGTGGGGAAGTTCAGGTACATGTCGCCCTGGGACGTGCCGGAGGCAACAGAGGCGGCGCCGGTCACCTGGCTCGGAGACAGGCAGTCAGCGCCGACCACGGGGGTCCACACGCCGGCGGGTGTCTCCACGGCGGCCTGCACGAGCTTCCACGAGTCGCTGGTGCTGGAAGTGTAGCCGCCGGTCATCACAACGGAGAAGTACGGCGTTGTGCCGCCGCTCACCTTCACGCTGCTCACGCCGCCAAGCACAAGGCCGGTGTACGCCACGCCGGTGGCGTAGTTCGTCTGCACGCCATCCGCGGGGTCCTGGGCAAGGATCTGCGTGTTCACGGTGAACGACGTGACTCCGCTGGCAACGGGGTTGATGCCCTCGGAGCCAAGGCCGTACTCAAGGAACCCAACGGGCGCCTGCTCGACCTCGAACCACACGCCGGTGCTGGCCAGCCTGTAGCACACCTTGAGGTACCCGGCAGTGTACGGCAGCGTCGTGCGCATGATCGCGATGGCAGAGAGCGGGTCGTCGGAGGGGCCAAGGTCAACCAAACCGTCAGCCTTGATCGTCGTGTTGGCGTTGGCCAGCTCGATGCCGACGTGCTGCGACGCCACTCCGCTGGGGACCACGGCGCTCGAGCCGACGCACGGGCTGGCGATGTCGACCAGCTTGGCGCTGTCGCCTCGGGCGCTCGTGTTCAGCGCGTAGTTGGCGTTGGCGAGGAACTTGAACGTTGACACGCCACCAAGCGTCGGCTTGTTCTGCCCGGTGTACACAACACCGGTCGACAGCACGTTGATCGTGCCCAGGTTCTGCCAGTTCTGCGTCACGGTGCTGGCCGAGGCGCGCGTCATCAGGCACACCTTGTACGCCGTCGACACGGTGCTGCGGCCACCAACGGTGGGGAACACCATGTACGCGCGGGCGGTCGTGTACGTCGTTGCGGGCGTGGCGAGCACGGCGTCGGCGTCGGTGTTGCCCACAATGCGGGCACCACCACGGGCGCCGGACACGCCGGCGAAGCTGATGAAGTTGTTTTCCTTCGAGCCAGTACCGGCGGCCTCGCGGTCGCAACCGCCGGCGGCGTCGGGCACCAGCTTCACAAGGTCGGTCGCGACGGTGATCACGTTGGTGGCCGAGCCGGTGATGGCGATGTACCCGTAGCTGCCGGCAATCACCTGTCCGTAGTGCGACACGCTGGCGACGTACGACGGGCGCTTCGACACGGTGAGGAAGTTCAGCTGGCCGACGTTCACGGAAGGCTGCACCTCGATCCAGTTCTGCGCGAACTGCTTGTAGCACACCTTGTACCCAACGGGGCGCCCGCTGACGATCTGAGCGGGGATCGTCATGAAGCCGACGGCGCCGTTGTCGTATGCGATGTTGCGCGAGTTGTCCTTGCTGTTGAACAGCGAGTACGGGTAGCGACCAGCGATGGACTTCGTGGGGTTGATCACATCCGAGTAGCACGCGGACGTGGAGTCAGCAGACGACGCAGCGCAGTAAAGCCCCAGATCATTCACGCTCTGCTGCGCGTTGAAGTTCTGCAGCACGTACTGCTCGCCGGCGGTGGCCGTGGCGCCCCAGACGTTGTCACAGAACACCTCCTTGCCGCGCGAGGTGGTGTTGACGACAACGCGGAACACGTCACCGTCGCCGTTGACGTTGTTGTTGGGAACGGCGTTCAGCGGGTTGATGACGCTGTTGCCGCGCTTGAAGACGAAGCGGCCCCAGGTGCCCTCGCGGTAGTCGTACAGCTCGTAGGTCATCGCGGGCGCGGGCATGGGGCTCAGCAGCCACATGTTCAGCGTTGTCAGCGTGCGCACGTACTTGGGGTCGGGCAGGATGTTCCAGTTGTTCACACCCTTCTTGAAGCACACGCGGTACTGACCGCCGGCGGCGGGCACGCGCACGTAGAACGAGACGCGGTGGCGGAGCGTGGCGTCGTCCTCGGAGCTGCCGCGGCAGTTAGCGCACGTCTCGGACGCGCCGCACTGCCCAACGCTGCACTCCTTGTTGCCGGGGTTCGTGCTGAACGCGGCGGTGCGCCCGGCATCGACGTAGCAGCTCTGCGTGTACTCGACGATCTTCAGCGCAGAGCCGACCACGTTGGCGTCAGCAACGGAGCTGTCGTAGTAGTTCAGCGGCATCGTGTTCAGCTCGGCCAAGCGCGACGTCACAACAAGCTCGCCCCAGGTGCCGGCGGACGTGTCGTTCATGTGGTACGTGAAGTTCATCTGCGTGTAGTCGGCGATCGGCATGAACGAGAACGCACCAGCCTTCAGGTTGGCGCCGACGGGGACGGCACCGATCGGGATCTGGCGCCAGTTGTTGGTGCCAACCTGGCGGTAGCACACGCGGAAGTTGCCGGCCTTGGGGAAGCGCACGTACGCCCACACGTCAGTCTGGCTCGAGGCGGAGAGGGCCCAAGCGCTGTACCCGCTGCGCGGGTTGCCGCCAAGGTCGCCGGACGCGCTCGGCCCGTCGTCGAAGCGGTCGGTCATTGAGCACGTCGAGCCGCTGCAGTACGAGTTGGACCCAACGCTGCAGCACTGCGAGCCGGGCGCGCCAAACAGGGCCTTGGTGCCGTCGCCGAAGTTGTCGTTCGCGTGGTACCAGCATCCGCTGGTGGTCAGGAATGTGCCGCGGTCGGGCTGGCCCAGGAAATACTGGTCGAAGCGGTTCTCGCCCACGGTGGTCAGCGCAGCGCCGCCAGCGGTGGCCGTGACGCGGATGCGGCTGCGGATGTCCCACACGCCGGACGACGTCGGCGCCGCAGCAGCGGACTCCTTGACCTGCAGGTTGATCGTCAGGCGCGTGCCATCGGCGCGCTTGTACACGTCGCCGTAGAACACGGTGCCGGCGGCGGCGGTGAACGCGGAGTCAGGGACAATGCGGAAGTTGTCGCCGCCAACGGTCGTGTAGTACTCGCGGGTCGCCGAGTACTCCCACTTCGTGGCGAGGCCCGAGTTCAGGCCGGTGCCGCTGATCTTGATCGTGCCCCACGAGCCGGGGGTCGTGTCGATCGCCATCCAGGTGATCGCGTTGGTCGCGGCAACGGTCGTCAGCATCGTCATGCGCGACGCGCACGAGGGCAAGGGGTTTGTCAGGATCGTGCCAACCGTTGGCAGGCACGACGAGTCCTTGTACAGCTTGAACCACACGGGAACGGGATTCACCAGCTTGACGTTCACAGGGGCGATCGTCACGTTGATGATGGCCTTGCGGTACGCGGCGGGAGAAAAGCAGATGTCGTAGTCGCCAGCGGCGGGCAGGCGGGTGTACCCAACGAGCGTCTCGCTGTTCGTCACGCGCGCGTTCGTCAGCGTCGTGAAGGTCGCGAACGGGTTCTGCGTGTTGGTGCCGGTCTTGAACACACCCTCCGCGATCGAGCCCTCAGCGACACACGTCGAGGTCAGGAACCTGGCGCTGGTCGCGGCGATGGCGTTCGACCCACAGTACTGCTTGGCGTTCGTGTCCGCATCAATCTTCGAACCAACGTTGTGCACCGCGTCGGACGACGCAGACATCTTCTCGTACGTGCAGGGGAAGCCAGCAGGGACAAACTTCATCTGGTCGCCGATGAGGCCGCCGGTGCCGATGGTGAACTCGGTGGGGTTGAAGTGGCGGAGATTGTACAGGCTGTAGTCGGGGTTGGCAGTCGAGCCGACGCGGATCGCGGCGAAGTCGCCGACCTGCATTGACGACGCGCCCTGCCACACGTACAGAGGATCGCGCACGTACTGCACGCCAATGGTGTGGTCAAACTCCAACCAGTTGGTGCTCTCGGTGTCCATGCCGCGCGTCATACCCTTGCGGGTCGAGTTCTTGTCCGTCGTGTCCTTGAAGCACGCCTTCCACGGGAACGGCGGCGCAGTGAACGTCACGTACCCGCTGAAAGCGAGCTCGCGGCCCCACGCGGTCGAGCGGGCACTCATGCCCCACGACTCCTGCCACACGTCAGTCTGCTTGAAGCACGGCACCTCGATGCCGCTGCTCGCGCGAGAAGGGAACGCGGGGACAATGCGGACGCGCACGGCGGAAGGGCCGGTGATGTTGAAGGCGGTCAGGTTCAGGAGCCTGGCGCCCGCGGCCCACGCCCACAGGGGGAAGTGGGCGAAGGTTTCCAGCGAGGTGGTCGACACGCGGTACTTCTCAAGGTTGAACAGCGTCGTCGACACGCGCAGGCGCGCCTCCTGACCTGCGAACAGGCGCGACGAGTTCGAGAACGGGTACACGTCGACGCGGAACTTGTTGCGCGACGCTCCGCCGGCGTAGCGCTGGAACTGGTACTGGGACTTCGACATCCCCTTCTGGTAGCTCTGCGCGGCGACAAGCGACGCCGCGACGGCGAGCAGAACCAGCACGGTTCGGATCGATACCTGCATTTGTCTCCTTGCTGTCTCTCTAGGAGGAATCGGGAAAAAAAATGGAAAAAAGTTCTAGTCAATGAATGGGCGGGATGACCTTTTCAGGCTGTCGCGCACACACACACTGAGTGGGAAGCTAAAAAAAGTAAGCAATAAAGTACAG
>Ga0255309_1000061_pt1 | contig 14104 bp, 1 predicted proteins | sample MistaT_FD_186103 | JGI IMG/M metagenome (GOLD analysis project Ga0255309, IMG submission 186103) | Metatranscriptome of freshwater microbial communities from Mississippi River, Louisiana, United States - Miss_Colum_RepB_8d (Metagenome... | ecosystem: Environmental > Aquatic > Freshwater > River ... | reverse complement strand
TGGAGAAGGGGAGTCGCGGTTTACGCAGTTGTCGATGACGCAGCCGTACACTGGTGTGATGGTTAGTATTCACAAAACGAAGGGGGGAGGACACGCAAAAGAAAAAAAAAATCAGGGTTCGGTTCTACTCGACGACGTCCAGAAGGAGACCGACACCGGCGATCACCCACTTTCGTGCGGGCACCTTGGTCTTCAAGAAGAGACCCACGACGAAGCCCGGGCCACGCTGTTGCGTCTTGTACACGGGGCATTCGTACTGATCCTTGCGGTCGATCTTGGCCAGGGGCAGCGAACGAATGGTGACGACGGGCATGCGCGGGTAAAGCTCCTTCATCTTGCTTTCCTCGATCGAGGCACCGGCGATGTCCCAGCGGCCGCCTTCCATCATCAGGCCATACACGTGATGACCTTCACGGGCAGCAGTGTCGACTTGGTCGGCCGCCTTCTTGAGCACATCGACCACGAGCGACATCTGATCCAGGTCGTACGAGAACGTAAGCGACATGGACTGCATGATGGCGGTCAAGAACGACATCGGGTTGAAGAAGTACGAAATCATGGAGACCTTGGGCGTCACCATTTCGGGAATCCAGTCAAGAAGCTGCTGGTTGCGCTGCTGGAAGTTCTCGAACCACGACGGAAGCGGACGCATCGACAAGAAGCTGTCCGTGGTCCAGGCAGTGGGCAGGCGATCCATGAAGATCTCGTCCGCGAGGGACTGCATCGCGCTCGTCATGGAAAGGGCACCCTTCAACCCAAGGTCCAGTTCGAGGAGGGTGGTCTTGACGGTCGCGATAAGCGCGTTCATGCGCTCGCACTCCTGGTAGAAGACGTGCTGCTGGGGCGTGCGCTCTTCTTCGAGGCGCTCCGACAACTCGGCGAGGTTGTGCTGCTCGGGAAGACGTTCAAGGATCTCGGTCACCTTGGCGCGAAGCGCATCCTCGACGGACAAACCACCGCTGCCACCCTGCTGCTTCGGCTGCAGCTCGTTGATGGTCTTGAAGAGCACGTCGGCTTGAACCGTGCGGAAGTTGATCTCAGCGTTCGGGTGGAGACCGTACAACAGAGGCGACTCCGGCGGGATCGCATCCGACTCGATGTACTGCTTGTACTCGACGAAGGTCAAGGGTGCAGGCACGACAAGGCCAGGGGCCAGCTCAAGCCCATCGAGGACCTCGGGGATGACGGACGCTTGGAGGTAGGCCATGCACAGGACACGATCCCAGTCGTCGGTGATGTGGCCACCGTACATGATCTCGCCGAACACGTAGCGGAGATCCTCCCACGGCACCTTGGGGCGCTCATCAATGTAGTTGGCCGTGACTTCAAGGCAAGTGGTCAAGTCACCAGCGTTGAAGGGGTACACGCGGTTCCAGCCCTGCGGGCCGAACTTCTTGCGCTCCACGACGACGGCATGGAAGAAGCACATGGCGAACATGATCGCACGGTACTCGGTGGGCTTGTTGCTCTTCTCCCAAGGTTCATCGCTGAAGTTGGCGAGGGCACGGTTCATGTTGGCGGCGATACCGGTCGGAGGCTCGGACGTCAGCTTGATCGACCGCTGCAGAATGCCGATGGGGATGACGTTCGAAGGCTCCGCGCTCAGGAAGACGCGGAAGTCCCACGAACCCTTCGGGCCGTCCATCTTGAGCTCAGGGTCGTCGTCTTCCTCGTCGTCTTCTTCGACCTCCTCCTCAACCTCCTGCTGAGGCTGCTCCTCGGTCGACTTTTCGCCTTCCTTGGGGGGCTCAGCGGCGGCAGCGTCGCCCTGCGGAGGCGGGTTGGCCTCACCTTCGGCGGGTGCGCCCTCGGTCGACGCGGCAGGCTCTTCTTCCTTGTTCTCCTGCCCTTCTTGAGCCTGAGCGCGGAGCATGGCGCGCTTGGCAGCACGCTTCTCGGCCTTGCGCTTGGCGATCTGCGCCATCTTGGTGTAGATTTCGCTGTAGCTGTCGAGGCGCTTCTCAAGCTTGATCAGCCACTTCGCGACCAAGTGAATGTTGTTCAACATGGCCCAGCCACCCTTCTCGAAGCACGCTTCGAGCGCGCGTTCGGCGACGATTTCCTGACCCTGTCCTAGAGAGACGTTGTAGAGTCGCTCATTGTCGTAGGTGAAGTTGAGGCGCTGGCCGAGAGCCTCGACGGAGCGCACGGGATCCACACCGGGCGAAAGGATGAAGAACAGCGGGGTCGTAGCGCCGGAGTCCTTGTACGAAACGGAGAGGTCGACAGCCTGGTCGGACACGAAGAAGCGGCCGATGGATTCGGAGACGAAGGACTCAAGCGCCGACGTGAGGCGATCGGGGCGAAGGCAACGCAGGATCAGCAGCTTCTGGAAGGCAGTGAGATTCTTCCAGTCCGTCGGAAGCTTCTCGTCCTCGGGCTTCTCGGTTTCGGACCAAATACGCCAGCGGTTGTGCTCACCCATGTCGGCAGGCAGGGACTCGAAGCTGGGCGTGGCACCTTCGACCTCAGCGAGTGCTTGTACGCTGGCCCAGTTCGTTTCAGGGCACCATTCAGCGACGCTTTCCGGGCGGTCAATGCCGAGCTTCTTCTTACCGCGCAGCAGGAAGTCGAGCTGCGTCGTGTTGATCTCACCGCGGCGGCTCAAAATCGCGAAGCAAAGCAACGACGAGAAGATGAGCTTGTGGCGTTCGAACAAACCACGAGACACGTAGGCGAAGACGGTTTGCGTGATGCTGGACAGCACGTTGTCGACTCGCTTGGCGATGTCCTTCTTGTCCTCGGGCTGCTCGGCCTTCAGGAGGGCCTTGTTGAAGACAACCATGAAGGCCTCGAGGGAGTACTGGTACATGTGGTCGATCTTGCAGAGCTGGTCGATCTGGAAGAAGAGCAGAGAGCCGCGGACGGCCACAGGGGTGTAGGTCAGGCGGGACTGCGCGATCGTCTTCTGCGTGTTAACGGCGCTTTCCATGCTGGCGTTGATTTCCTTGGCTGTCTTCTTGGTGGCCTCCAAGTTCTCCACGAGAGTGACGTTCTCGAGGATGTCGCCCTTGGCGTTGGACAGCTCGTAGAGCAGACCATCCTCGCACTGCTGAAGCTCAATAGTCATCATGTTCATGGAACGCAGCAGGTTGACACGCTTCTCCTCGAGGTCAGGACGCTCCTGGTTGACGACGACGGCGAGCAGCTGATCTTCGAGACCGCTCTCAGTGACCATGAAGTTGATGAGAGTGGTCTGCGCGTTCACTTCGGGCTTGTAGAGCGGGTTACCCAGCTTGGTTTGCAGGTAGAAGCGGAACTTGGCGTTGTACTCCACATCGGTGGCACCGAGCTTCATGTACTGCTTTCCGCTCTTCTTGAAGGTGACGCGGCCGAGCACGTTGTCGAGAATGGGCTCGATGTTGTCGCCCAGCGACTCGAGCAGGCAGGGGAGACCCTCCTCAATGCAGTTGGCCAGAGTCTGAAGCCAGTTCTTGCCACCGACTTGGATCACCTTCAGGCCGTTCTTCTCCTCGCGGTTGCGGATCCACTTCACACCCTGGAGCTGCGGGTCGATCATCAGAGGCCAACGAGTGCAGTTCGTCACGATGGCACCGTTTTCGGTCGAAACGCGATCGCTGGGCAGCCCTTCGTTGTTCCACGAAGCGATGGTGGCTTCCGTCGTGAGAACGCCCATGACGACATCCAGGCCTTCAGTCAGCGGGATGTTAAGCGTCTTGATGCTGGGAACCCAGAACTCGTGGACAATACGCTCACGGAACGCCTTGGAGAAGGGGCCGATGTACGAAATGAACGCGGAACCGAGCAGGACATCTCCGATGAGCAGACGAGCCTTCACCTTGAGCTGCTTAATGGTGGCTTCCCAACGCTTGTTCTCGTCGCCGAGACCGCTGACGAGACGAGTCGCGAGGTCGGCCTTGTCACGGGTCTTCTGTGCCTTGGCCTCGATCGCGTTGGCGGCTTCGACGGCGTCGTTGTATTGCTTGAGCAGCGTGTCCAGCTTGGCCTTGAGGTCGGCAACCTTGTCCTGGATCTTCTTGAGTGCGGCCTTGCTGCTTTCAAGCTTGACAGTCGCCTCAGCGAGCTTCTCCTCCTTCGGCTTCACGTCGCAACGCACCTTGTGGTACTCATTCATGCCGTTCACCCAAGCGCAGAGGCCAGACGCGGCGGCGGACTTGCTGGCGATCGACTTCGGCTCGAACGCAGGGTTGGTGACGTACACTTCAACCGCATCGATGCAGGGCTGAGGAATGTTGTTGCAGTCGAACGCTTGGAGTTCCTTCAGCCAAGCGGTGACGTTTGCCATCATCTTCTTCGCCTCTGCCCAGGAGCGGTTCTTCAGCGGCGGAATCGACTTCGGGTCCGACGTCAGCACACGCACGGCGCAGGCGACCATCACGACATCATCCGGGGGCTTACCCATGGACTTGAGCTCGGTCAGCGAGTTCTTGTCGAGGGTGTCGAGTGCCGCAAGGGCAGCGTCGACCAAAGGCTGAGCGGCGGCGAGATCGCGCTGGCATTCTGCCTGGAAGCCCTCCACTTCAACGACCATCTTGTTCGTCTTGGCTTCCTCGACTTCAGCGATCTCGTTTTGCTCCTGCACGATGGCCTTTTCGCGGCCGACGTGCTCCATGAGGAGACCAGTCTTGGTACGAGCTTCCTCGACTTCCACGCTCTCGCGCTTGAGGACGTCCTGAAGGGCAGAGACCTGATCACCGGCCTCACGAATCTTCTCCAGACCGGTCTCGAGACGCTGCACCTTCTCGTCGAGTTCGGCGCGCTTCTTCGCGAGCATGATTTTGTAGAGCGAAATGAGCTCCAAGAAGGACTTCGGTGTCGTGTAGCAACGCCGCTTCTCGGCGCGGAAGTACTCGTCGGCTTGCTCGACGATGGTGAGTTGGGAGCGTGCCATGAATTCAGCGATGTTGGCGGTCAGCTCGTCGGATTCCAGGTCGATTTCAGACAGGAAGCGCTTGGCGACAGAGCGCAGCGCATCTTCGGGCCATGGGTGGAAGTAGTCGATGACCGTCGTGTTGGACAGGGCGGGGAACTGACGGCACCAGCGCGCGAATTGCTGACCGACGGGCGAGAAGCAAAGGATGATGTGCATGTTGGTGCGCACCTTGTTGATGAAGAACTCCCAGCAAACATCGGGGTTGGAGTAGTCGGGGTGGCCAGATGCCTTCACTTCGTTCAGGACCGATCCGATGACGCCGTCACGCTCCTCCTGGTTGAAGAGGTCGGGCACGTTGCCGCTGTTGAGCATGTCGTTGAGGTACACAAGCATGTCCATGTTGACGATCTGCGAGTCCGTGATAATGAAGGCGTACAGAAGGCCCTTGATGCCGCTTCGGCGGTAAATCTCTTGCACATCTGTGCGGAAGTCGTTGATGCCGTAGTTGCTGGTGACCAGAATTTGGAAGGCGTCTTGACCGTTGATGAAGGCCGCAAGACGAGCGAGCGACTGCTTACCGCTACCACCGACACCGACCAGAAGGGCGTTACCACGTGGGTTGTTCGTGATGCGCGCGATGCGGCAGACGTGTTCGATGGCCTGAGTGAAGAGCACGAGATCCATGCGAGCGAAGGTTTCGTTGTATTCGCCGAGCTTCTGCGTGATGTACTTGAAGGCGCGGTCAACGTCGGTTTGGTCGTACACGCCTTCATCACCGTCCTTCGTCGTCGTGAAGGGACCCCAGAGGTTGGGCTCCTTGACCACTTCATCGAGTTGAACATCCGTGAGCTGCTTCACAGCCTCGGCCATGAGGGCGTCGTACTTCTTCAAGTCAGCTTCATCGATCATTCGGTCGCGGAAAGTACGAGCGCACTCGTGCTGCCACAAACGGGCGATGGCGACGGGGTCGTTGTGGAGCTTCTGGTTCGACTTGCAAAGACCCTGGAAAATGTTGAACATTTCGCGCATGTTCCACTGATAGTAGAACTTGATGGCCGTCGGAAGGAACTGCTTGGTGATGTTGACGTGAAGGTCGATCGTGGCGTTCGTGATCGACGTCGCCAGGCCGTCCGCGATGTCACGCTGGAAGCTGGACAGATGCGAGCGCAGGATCTGGCCGTAGATCTTCGCCAAGTCAGCCTTGTCAGGGACGTTGGTGGCGAACACGGCGAACTGGCGCAGCAAGCGGTCGAGGATGGTGAAGGTGCCGGACTTGGGGTTCATGGCACCGATGTAGCGGATGTCGACGACTTCCTTGGGGGGTCCGATCTTGTTGCGGTCGTACCAGAAGCCGTAGCTGTAGTGCTGCTGAATCAACGCAATCGCTTCCTGAGTGCCGTACTTGTCGGGCTCGGGCATGTTCATGTCGTCGAAGAAGAAGACGAGCTTCTTGCGGTTGAAGGGGCCCCAAGACTTACCACTGCGCTTCTCGAGATTCTGCTCCATGACGGCTTGCAGGCCGGCGGAACTCGTGCGGGCGTTGAAGGCAATGACACGGAAGACAGTCAAGTTGTTGTCGAGCTTGCGCAGCTTGGACATGATGAGGTTGGTCTTGCCGGTGCCGGACGTGCCGACGAGCATGACGGGCTTGCCACGGTCAACGAAGAGCGACATCAGGAAAGACATGCGGACGGTGTCAGCGGTCTGAACGGTCACGTTCGAGAGCTGCTCCTCGGGGTCACGCTTGTAGCTTTCGACCAGCTTGGTCCACGGCTTCCACTCGTAGTCAGTAGTGTCGAGGTAGAAATCGAACACCGTTCCAGTGTCAGCCATCTTCATCGTCGGGAACTCCTTGCGCCACTGGTTCGAGAAATTCTGGCGCATGTCGATACGACCGTCAGTGCCTGGCAAGCAGCCACCGAACGCCCAGACCACGGCGAAGCAGAAGATCTTCTCGTAGATGTCCGCGACAGCAACGTTGCCCTTCGGAATAACGTTCTCCGTCAGCATGCCCTCCAGCAGGTAGCAGATGGTCTGAACGACGTTGATGTCCATGACGGCGACAACAGGGCGCATGGAGCGCTTCCAGAATTCGAAGACCACGCCGACGTACTTGTCGAAGAGCGAGTCAAGCATCGTTGCCTCCTTGTCATCTTCGCGAGACGCGAGCCACTTGTCCTTGAAGGGACCCCAACCAACGTCGGTCTCGTTGATGAAGACGACACCAGCACGAGACACTGTTGCAGGAGATGCGTTGGCCAAGTGCGAAATCTCGAAGATCATGCGCATCGAACTCGTCAGCGGGATGCGCTCGTTGGACACCAGGGTCAACATCTTGTTGTCATCCATGACGGTGTTCATCGACTCAATCCACTCGGCGTCGATGATACCGTCCAGAACGATCCACTTGCTGTTCTTCTTCGTCTTGGATTCGACAGCGAAGTCACGGAAAATCGACGAGAGGATACCGTCCTTCCATTCCTTGGTTTGGGGGTGGAAGTAGCCGTAAAGTTCGTTGGATGTGATGGCCTTGGGGTTGAGGCACTTGGTAGCGCACTTGTCACCCAGTCGGGCCAAGGCACCCTGGAGGCAGCGCCAGCACTGTGTCTTGCCTGAGCCAGCAGGGCCAAGGATGAAAACAGAGTGGCGCACGTGCAACAGTTCTTCGTACTGCACGCACTTTAGGATGAAGATGTCGTTCTCACCAGTCAAATTGCCCATTTCCTTGCACGTCTGCTTGCAAGCGTCGACGAGCTCGGGCTTCTCCTTCTTCGGCACCTCGAGCTTGGGGAACAAGGCTTGAATCAGGCCCATGAACACGTACACGTCATCCTTGCTGAGCTTGGCCATGTTCGTGTCACGAAGAGCGCGCATGAGCACGTTGCGTTCAGGAGTGTCCGGGTCGCCACGCTTCAGCGCACCAGCGATGTACAGCACGGACTTGACAGCGCGAAGACCCCAATCGTAGTGGCGCTGCGGAGACAGAAGCTCCCTGTTGAGGCGGTAGAGAGTCACGAACTTCAGCGCGAGATCCTTGGCCTCGATGAAACCTTCAGCGGCCAACATGATTTCGCAAATGTTCTTCAAGTCAGGAACGCACATGGCGCAGGGGCGGAAGAGCGACTTGATGTTCTCGGGCAGCTCAGTGCGGCCGGCGTAACCAGGATTCATGGTGATCCACATGCCAACGGAGTTGATGATGCGAATTTCTTCGTCCATGAAGCGGAACTTCTTCTTCTGGGCCTTCAAGGCGTTGAGGATCGAGCCGACCTGCGTCGCGACGACGGACAAGACTTCAATGGAAATGCGGTTGAACTCATCGAAGCAACCCCACGAGCCACTCATGGCCAAACCCTTGAAGATTTGACCGAGCGACAGGTAGTTCATCTGATCGGAGCAGTTGAAGACGTAGCAAGCGATACCAAGGTTGCGGGCGAGATCCTTCGTCGTCTCCGTCTTTCCGGTACCTGCGGGTCCGGCCGGCGCACCACCCTTCTTCAAACGAAGGGCTTGCGACAAAGTGATGTAGCAGCGATCCGTGAGCTTGGTGATCACCAAGCAACCGCAGAGCCCGATGTACTCGTAGCCGTTCGGGAACTCAGCGTCGCAAATGCGGATCTCGCTGCCGCGCTTCTCGTCCCAGTAGTAGCGCAGTTGTGACTGCCAAGTGAAAGCGTCAACGGCGTCAGTCTTTTCATCGACCATCGCCTGGACGATGTCGCGGCTGTGGACGTCGATGGTGATCAAGTGGACAAGCATCTTACGGTCGTTCGACTTCTTGTCGAGCAGCACCTGTTGGATCAGCGCGTCGAGCTGCGACTTCTGGTTGCGCGCGCAGTCCTTCATACCTTGATCGTTGCCTTCTTCGAGTTGGGCGAATGCAGCGTGCACTTCGTTCGTGAACCAAATTCGGCTGGCCACGATGATTGCTTGGCAGGGGTAGCCGTAGATCCACTCGGTGCGGGTCTTATCCGTGTAGCCAGAGTTGGCTTCCTGGATGTGGTAGCGAATCGCCTTCTGCATGGCTTCGATGCAGCCGTTCAGCCAATCCTCAACGGGGCCGACGCACGAGTAGTCGTGGGGCATGGGGACGACTTCACCTTGGACGGACACGAAGTTGTAGACGTCGTTTTCACCAGCCGACGGGTTGGGGTTGTTGTCCATCGAGTAGTAGTCGATCGAGTCGACGATCTTGCTCATGTGAACCATGACGGCGCGCGGATTTGAGCCCTTTGACAGAATGTCGATCAAGTCGGTGGCGGAGACGAAGTAGAAGCGGGGGAAGATCTGACGCTTCGTTTCGAGGTACTCCGTCAGGGCCTTCTCGCACTGCGTGAGGATGTCCTGCATGAACACGAGCATCTCTTCAAGCTCTTGGTCCTTGTTCAGCTGAGTCTTGATGATGTCCGAGCAAACGACCTCGACGACGTTGGTGTACTTGTGCGCCTTGAGCATCAGGTTTCGGAAAAGTTCATCTGCAATGGCGAAGTTCTTGGCGTCTTCGGGAAGCTGTTCCTTGATGTCCGCGGAGAGCATGAAGATGGGGAACAAGTTCATCCATTGGCGCTGAATCTCCATCCACTTGTTGATGCAGGTGTCGACGCTGCCCAAGTTGCTCTGCCAGTGGTTCACCTTCTCGAAGAAGTATTCGACGAAGCGGTTCGAGAGCATGCCCTGCAGGGTGTTGTTGTCGGCTTCGAGCTGTTCGACGATTTCGTCGATGGGACCAAGGAGTTGGGTTTCCAGCGTTTCGTGGTAGTCGTACGTGAAGACCATCTTGTCCCAGACGTCGATGATCTTGGTCAGCGCCTTTTCGATGCTCAATTCCTTTGTTGCCTTCTCGACGATGTTGCTCACGTCTTCTTCGAAACGGTGGAGCCCCATTTCGATGAGCTTCTGCAGGGTGAAATCATCGGCCTCGGGATCGATGTGGCCTTGGTGCTTCGTCGTTTGAAGCAGCAGTTGCCAGTGGCGGTCACGCATCGCGGGGGAGCGCAGCTCAGCGCACAACGGAAGCGCGGTTGCCATGTTCTTCACCTCTTCCTCCAGGCCCTTGAAGCACTTCCACGCCTTCACCTTGACAGGCTGACCCTTCAGCTGCTTCTGCAACTTCTTCAGTTCGTCGAGAATCGAGTCGACGTCCACGACGCGGAAGGTAGACTTCATCCAATCCGCGAAGATCATTTTGACGTGCGTGACGAGATCCCACATGTTCTTCAACATGACGAGCTCTGCGCGGCAGTCGCGAAGCTCCTTGAATTCGCTGGGGGTCAAGTCGAAAAGCTCTTGGAGATTGCGCAGCGCCTTGGCGTCGTCTTCGATGTCTTGGAAGTAGCGGTGCTGAGCGTCGATGTCCTTGTACACCACACGGTAGTTCATGGAGTAGCTGAACAGCTCGTTGCTGCGGAACTCGAGCGCCACCTTGCTCAAGCGCTCGTCGAACTGCACCATCTGGTCCTTGATCTTTTCCGCCTCACGGTCTTGCACGATCGAGTTCTGTGCGCGAACTGTGAGAGACTTCTTGAACAAGTTGTTCCACTGCTCAGGGGCGGGCTTTCGCATCTCTTCGAGCCGTTCCAGGGTGGCTTGCTCCTGCTCATTCAGCGGATGGCCCTTGAGCATCTGAATAGCCTGCTGGATAGGAACGAACATGCCGACTGCCTTACCTTCCACGCCAGCAACCTGCTCGTGACGCTTGCGGCAGTCACGGATGTGCTTCATCACGCTCTTCAGAGACTCCAGGTTGCCGTCGAGCACCTCTTGGTCGAGACCCTTGTCGGCCTTCGCGATGAAATCGGACAAATCGGTGAGGTCAGACTCGATCTTCTTGGTGAGGTGGCCCGAGTAGAGTTCCTTCCAACGGCGGCACACATCGCTCAGGGCGGTGCGAATAGGCTTCACGTCAAGGCGAACGAAGCCGATGTTACGGCGCTCTTCGATGAGCACGATGCGCTCTGCGAACTTCTCGTACTCAGAGATCGCCTTGTCGTATTCCGACAACGGGACGCCGAAGTACTCTGGTGCGTCGGCCTTGTGATCGTCCGATGCATCGGCAGGGCCTGCGTCTTCGGAACCGGAAGCAACGAACTTCTGGAATTGAGCCTTCATGTCTGCTTCGTACAAGTGCTTGAATTCAGCGAAGGATCCCAGGTAGTGCTGGCACTGTTCGGCGTTGTGTTGAAGCAGTTCGTTGATCTGCTTGGCGAGTTGGTTGGCCTCCTTGTGATCAAGGACCTCTGAGAGGTAGTTGTCGGCAGCATCGCCAGTGTCCAGGCGGGAGATGTAAGTGGCCGTCGTGTTGATGTTTGAAATGACCTCATTGATGAGCGAGTCAACAGATTGGGCATGGCCTTCACGGCTTGTCAATCCGGGCTCGAATCGAGCTTCCGGGCGTTCACCAGAAGACTCCTTGGGACGTGTGAGAGCCAGCTTCACTTCGAGAAGCGGAATGCCGTCGTTGGCTTCGATCCATTCGGGGTCGAGCTGATCGCGCAACAGCTTGAGAGAGTTCACAACGCTGTCGCAAACGAGATCGCGAACGACTCCGTTGACGTACTCGACGTAGTGGCACCACACTTCAGTGTCAGAATCCAGGACGGGGAAACCTGAAGTGGTCTTGAGCTCATTGATGCTCTTCAGCGTGTCGGCGAGCAGTTCGTGAATGGTGTGACCGCGCTCGGTCAAGCTCTGCTTTCGTTGCTTGTTGTTTTCCTCGAGCTTCTTGCGGAACTCGGACTCAGACAGCGTTTTGTCCGAGCGGCTGGTGTTCAGCGGCAGCATCTTGTCAGCCTTGATGAACTCGTTGATGAGCTCACGCATCTGACGCAAGTTTCCGTGCATCTTGGTGACAACGGAGTCAATGGACGTCACGCTCTTCATGGCGCCAGCGATGAAGTCATCGATCTGGTCAGTGTGTTGCCACTGGAGCTCACGCAAGCCTTTCGCCATCTCGGCTTCGAACAGGTCGAGCTCTTGACGAAGAAGGGGCTTCTCGTCTTCGTCGCGAGTCGATTCCATCAACGCGTTGTACGTCGTTGTGATGAAGTCCAACTTCAGCACTTGGTTGCGGTACGTCTCTTGTTGCTTGAACAACGCAGCCGCTTGCGGCGGGATGGCGAAGCTGGTGTCATCAGCCGGTTCGAACGTGTTGAGAATTTCCAGGTACGAAACTTCTCGAAGCGTCTTCACCAGCTGAGCGTCGAAGTTCACCGCGAGACGACCGTTGTCATCCTTGGTCAAGAGGTTGAGCTTGAGCTTTTCCGTACTGGCTTGCCCGACCTGTGAAGCCCAAGCGTCGTGGGATTGATGAACGTACGACTTGAGCGTCTGGGTCAGAAGGTCATGCAGCTTGATGGTCTCAACGCCGAGTTCGCTCTGCAACACCTGCTTGGAAAGGTTGTTGATGTGCGGGTAGGGTTCGGCGATGCGTTCGATGAGAGCACGCGCCCAAATCAAGCTGGTCGCGGTTGGCGGCATGTTGGGGTAGGAAGCGATGCAGTCACGTTCGCGGTTGAACGTTTCTTGGACTGTGAGCAGATCGTCGTGGTACGCTTGCAGGGCAGCCGTTTGCTTCTTGGTCCACTCCTGAGCGACGACGGGTCGGTCTGTGAAACCGTCAAACGTCTCAACGGTCTTGAAGAGGTTGCCGAAGGACTTCGCATCGTCAATCGAAATGGACAGCATCGAGGCCATGCGCATCTCCAAGTGTCGGACCACACTGCGGAACTGGCCGTAGTCCACGTCAAAGCGAGCTTCATCCACATCCAAAAGGTCGTAGTCGACAGACTGGAAAGTTTGGTACGCCTTCAGGAAGTTCTCGCGAATGGCTTCTGCCTGCGTGGTGAGTTCGACACCGTTCGTTCCGCCGATCTTCATCGCCTCGCGACGGCTGAACAAATTGGCAGTCTCGAGAAGGTCCAACAAATCGTGGCAGCGCTCAAGGAAGGAATCCAGACGAGCGAAGAGCGCGGTGTTTTGGAACTTCCACGGGCTCTGAGTCTTCGCGGCCTTCGACTTGTAGGCGAAGTACGCGGCCTTGAAATGGCCGCAAACGGACAGCGTCTGACTGAGACGGTTGATTGCGTCTTGGGGTTCGCCGCTGAAGAGTTCTGCCACGTTCACGTTTTCACGGGCGCAGTCGATCAAATCGTTGCACATCTCACGAATGAGAACGACCAAGCGAGCTGGCGTGTTGTAGAACGAGCTGTTCGTCCACAGGAGATGCAGGAAGTGGAAAAGCTTCTTGAAGACGCCGTTCTTCACAAGTTCGTTGAAGTCCATCTTGTCGGAGCTATTCACATTGATGGCGCCGAACTCGGAACGAAGCGGTTTCAAGTAGCAGTAGTTGTCGCGTGCCTCGATGGACGCCTTCTTCAGCTCTTGCAGGAGAGACTGGAACTGCGGGTGATAGCTGCTGCCGGCCTTCTTGAGCAGAATGATCACCTTCAGGATCTTCGGAGAGTGGATCTGCTCCTCGAGGTAGGAAAGGTTCTCGGACTTGGTCTGCCAGAAATTGATCTCATCGAGAGGGCCAGCGTGTGCGTGGTTCGCGGCTCCAAGTTCCATCATCTCTTCCGGGCTGCTTTGCATGGCAGCACGGATCTGGGACGACCAGGCGACAGTTGCCGATTCGAGTTGGTACAGCAGGTCCTTGTCTTGCGGCGTGTCATCGACGCGAGGCGGAAGCTGAACGGGCGGAAGCGGTAGCAGCGTTTTCCCCTGCGACAGGCCGAGAGTGACGAGAAGTTGTGCGAGGAAGGTGTGAGTGGCTTCCATGAACTCAGGGCGCGCGACGTCGGGCACGGCGGTAGTGTTTGCCTTGGTGCGAATGAGAGGCATGTAGATCTGCTTCGTCACCGTGTTCAATGCGTCGAGAGTGTCAGGGGCGAGGTCACCGAAGGTAACACTGGTTCGCGCTTGGGCTTCGTCGTTGATCTTGGTTTTGCAGGACTTCAGCTTGCCGAAGAACATGCCCTTCTTCTTCACGTCTTCGGGAGCTTCCGTCCGGGCGACGTAGGTGGTCCCGACAGCGTACACGAAGAGGTGACGGGTTTCGGGGGTGTCGAGGAAATCGGTCAGTTGCTGACGATTATCCTCGTTTTCTAGGAACTTTTTCATGTCGGCGGGGCGGAATTTGAGCGAAGCGTTGATACGCTGCTCCATCCACGTGATGCGCTTGTCCGCGGGCAGCTCTTCTTTGTCAGCAGCTTCTCCACGGCCCATGATAGCTTTTCAATAAAGTACAGAAAC
>Ga0255309_1000058_pt1 | contig 14297 bp, 1 predicted proteins | sample MistaT_FD_186103 | JGI IMG/M metagenome (GOLD analysis project Ga0255309, IMG submission 186103) | Metatranscriptome of freshwater microbial communities from Mississippi River, Louisiana, United States - Miss_Colum_RepB_8d (Metagenome... | ecosystem: Environmental > Aquatic > Freshwater > River ... | reverse complement strand
CTTTTTCGGAACCTCTTCGGGACTGCTGTTACGCTTAAGTCGGCAGACGTTCCACTGCTAAAAGCGAAGCGACGCCAAATCGGGGCGTGCGCGATCGCAGACATCGCAGTAAAACAGACTGTTGGCATTGAACTTGGAGCAGCCGCCTTGCTCTGGGCTACACATCCAGTAGCCTTCTGGAACCTCTGTCATCCAATCAGCGCCGCTCTGGACTCCAGTTTTTTTCCCGGAGTCGTAGTTGCAAACCGCACAGTAACGTGAGTCGCCTTCATTAATGAACGTGCACTGTGGGCATGGCCACGGGCCAGCACCGTCGGGGGGACGCATGGCGGTGCAGAAAACACAGACATCGTTTGCCCCGGGATTCTCGGACGTACAAAGCGGGCATGTCCAAGGTGATGCTGCAGAAGTCGCAGCTGCTGCAGCTGCTAAGACTGCGGCGACATCCAGTGGCTTTGCACGCTTGGCGGCCTCTTCTTTTTCTCGTTGTTTGATTCTGGCCTCCTCGACTTCCTTCAATGAGACTTCGTCCATGCCCAGATGCCGCTCTAGCACCGGAATTGTCAGCATCCCTTCCACAGCGGCGGCACAAAGGAGAAGCGCCGCACTCATGTCGGTCGTGCTGACAAGTGGTCGGAAGAACGGAGCCAAGATGGTCGTGGCGACGGAGGTCGAGATGTGCACCTCATCAGCGACCAGCGCTGCTGAGCTACCAGGCAAAACGGCGGCGCGTGTCGCCGCGAGGAGGCGTTGTCGGATCAGCTCTCGCTTTGCGGCGTTTCGCTCCACCACAACACGAATTTTGCGCAATGCCGACTTTGCAGCAACACCCGCTGCACCTGCAAGTCGGGAGGGACCTTCAACTTCGCGTGCAGCATCTGGGTCATCAGTGGCCGTTTCCTCTTCGGTCAACAACCGGGCGACCGGAGTGTCGTCCCATTGATTGCGATGGCGCCGCCGCAGGCGAAGCACTTCTGTGAAAAACGTAGCCCGGCGTTCACGACAGGGAATGAAACGCAGAACCTCTGCTTCCAAGAAACGAAGTTCGGGTTCCGAATAGAACATGTCGCTGTTGAAGAAGCGGAAAAATAGTTGCGCGCCTCTGGGAGAAACGAAATGGGTCAAACGATCTGTTGAGCGAAGCGCAGCTTCGTCGGGCGCTGCACCATCTGGGAGCGCTTTCCCCTCGTCCACATCATGTTTGCCACCCATCGTCCGGTACAACGCGGTCGCGTCCAGTACGGACCCTGATGACAACAACCGTATACACGTCGCGACCTCTCCATTGAGTTTCGGAGAATGGTGAATCAGCCACCGCAATGTTTCACCTTCTGCGAGTGAAATTGCAGCGTAACTCGTTGTTCCACCATCCGTTGCGATCCATTGAAGAAAAATGACGCAGTTCTTCAAACGTCTGTCGCCAAGTCCGACCCATCGAAGTTTATAGAAGTTGTCCGAAAGTTGCAGCGCAACTGGAAGGCCCTCGAGTGGCGGTTGTTGCGGCCGACATGTGAACTTGCTTGCTGGGTAAAAAGAGGCTTGCCCTGCGGGAAGCGATGCTGGGTCCTGCCGAAGATGTCCTGCTGGCCATGGGAGATGCTGTTCGTCGTCACGAGCAAAGCTGCTAATTTTCTGCTCTTCTTGCTCTGCTTCCTGTTCTTGTTCTTCTTCGGCTTCTTGTTCGTGTACGACTTCGGCGTTGAGCCCCATTTTTGCCTCGTCGGCGTCATCTCGCCCTCCCGCACCAATTGCGGCAACGAGGCGCTCCACGACCAGGGATAGACGTTGCCGATTCAGCGCATCTAACACGACGCCGGCGGCGCCTCCTGCCGCGGTCTTGTCTTGAACCTCGGCTTTGACTTTCCCGACAAACGGCACAACTGGTCGCACGCGGTCGGAAACTACGTACGAGATCGGTTCGCGGAATTCAGTAATCGAAAAGCGCATTTCTCGCGCACACTGTGCCTTCTCTTCAGGAGTCGCACCGCTTGGAGCCAGTTTCTCAGTGAATCGGCAAACTCTCTGCCAGTCGGACTGCGACGCGCTTGACTTTGCAGCATCGACATCGCGGATCAGTCGCTGAAGTGTGCCTTTGCGGAAAACGTTGGCGAGCTCCTGTTGACAAAGCTTCACAAACTGTAATCCTTCGACTCTCATCGCGTTCAGAAGCAACCAAGCAGGGACGTCAACTTCGGCTCGAGCTGTACGGTGAGAGTCGCCGAGGGCTTCCCGAATCCGCGTGGCAACTTCAGGAATCACGTAGAGATGAACTCGTTGGCCTTTCCCGATACCACGCATGCGATAGGCCCCTTGGGCATAGTCGCGAAATACCATGTCCTTCCCAATTGTAACCACGGCAGTCGCTGTTGGTGCTTGTCTAATGTCCATGCCTGTGGTGTGAATCTGATCGAAAAACGTGAACCGTCGACTCAAGGGTACGCCGCACTGTCCGATGGGAACAATTACGGAGTTGGCTCGCAGGAGCACCATCTGGCGGTCCTTGGAATCGAGGAACACCACTGCTTCGAAATGGGATGGGAGAACCTTCACCAGGTACCGAGCAACTTGTTCATTATCCATGTTGGTGATGAGTGCGCCGGTGTCAATCAGTGCATGATACGAAGGTTGAGCCGTGGCGATGCGATGCAAAAGTAATTTCGGGGTCCATTCATTCGGCAGCACCTCTGCGCTTGTCACGCTTGGATCGGTGAGAGTGGACACGATTTTACCGTCGCTCCCTGGTTCGTAACAGCAATCGCCAAGGTCAAGAGGCAGGAGGTTCGACGGCGTTCCTGAGAAGCCGATTCGTTTGGCGAACAAAATGTCTGATCCCAACTCGTGACCGCACGCCGATACTTTCAGCTGTTGGAAATTCATTGTTGTTGGGAAGACCCTTTGTGCAAGGTTGTAATGAATTGCATCTGGCAACCGACGAATCAAAGACCAAACGCCACGAAGCTGGACTGGGTCGAGCACTTGCAGTTGTCCAAGTGGCACCACACCGGTGTGACTGACAGCATCAGACGCATGCGTGGAGCCAGCGGTGCCGAAAAGCAGAGCGCCGGACGATGAACCCAAACTCGTTCCTTCTGTTGCGCGGCTTCGGGCAATACTGAACGCAAGCGTCATCCATTCGTTGTAGCGTCGCGACGCAGGACGCAACTCTCTTGGTCCAGATTGGCGCGAATAGTCTTGCTTGAGTTGCAACAGGAGCTCTCGGCAGTCGCTGAGACGCATGCCTTCGTATCGAGTTGCCAAAATAGTGAGGCCTACCACCACATCGGGATGGGCGAACTCACTTGACCTGGAAGGGACATCTTTGGCGACGAAAGGAACCGCGAGCAACTTCCGACTGAGGGGCATACGTTCCAAGTCGGCGGGATTGGCATTGACGAGATCCTCCGGTTGAAGTAGACCGTACGACACGCGATCAATCTTTGACAAGACGTGAGGCAAGATTGTTTGAATCCAATCTCGCGCCAAAGTGAGGATTTGAACAGCGTGTGGAGCGAACCTGCTGTGGATAATCTCCGACAGAGGCCCAAGCGAGGGCCCAAGCAGAATCTCTGAGAAAATGTTGTCCGGCGTGCGATCGACCGCCGTTTGCGGAGGCACGGGACTTCCTGAAGCCATCGCAGCGGCGGCGACTGCCGCAGTGGTCCCGGGAAGAGAAGTACGAAGCCACAACGTCGTCCAAGCAGCAAGAATTGGCCGCAACCGCGACTCGTAAAACGCAACATCAAGAAGAACGGGGTGTGGCTCGCGCTGCATCACTCGATTATCGAAGCCGTCGGCTAGCGCTGCGGCAAGTGTACTGAGGATGCTGCGGCCGCTTTCTTGCAATGGACCTGCCGGCAATTCATGCAGAGAAGCACACCGTGAGATAGAGCGGCTTCCAGCTGCAAAGACGGCATCGAGGATATGTATCGGTAGCATCCATCGAGGCCCACTGCAGTCAATCGGAACTTTGTGCCCTATCGGAAAGTTAAGTTCTGAGCGCAGCGGGTGCAAGAGAACGTCGACTTCATCCATGATCAGCACTCCACGTTTCCATTGATGGAGAATGGGCACTAGTGCATCCGCCATGCCACTGCGCGCAAGCAGCTTTTGTCGCATTTGTCGGATTTGTTTCTCGAGCCGATCTTCAGTACCCGTGACTGCGGCGCCCTTGGCCATTTCCTCACTTCCTTCGGCGAAGAAGCTCGAAGTGGCAGCAAGTGGATTTGGGCTTGTCGCGTCTTCGATTGCATGAAGCTGTTCCACGAATTTCAGCTCCAAGGCTTTTATCGATTCCGGAGCCGCCACGACGAGGGATCTGTGACGCTCCGCGGCATCAAGCTTTTGTTGAAGTGTGTTGACAACTTCGGCGCTGTCGTCGCAACTCCGATCAAAGGTCAACGTAAAAATTTGCTTTGGAATCACCACGGAGAAGCAACGGCGAAGGACGTTGCGGCTTTGCTCGAGCAATGCTGTCGGCATAACCTGCGTGACAAGAGTCTTGCCGTCAGACAAAATCAATGCCAGCAGCGGTCCAACAACGGTAGTTTTTCCCTGGCCCATGATCATTTGCTGGACGCGGGACTGTCCACTACGTACGTTTTGGATGAACCAATTGACCATTTCGACTTGCCGTTTTCGCAGCAAGATTGAGAAAATGAACTCAAATACCAAGAATCGTGGATCGAACTTCGCATCCCCTGATGTCGAGTCGGTAATGTAATGCCGCTGTGCCGTGAGAATATCAACAAGTTGTGACGAGAGCAACAGTAGTCTGTCACGCATGGACCCTACATCAGCAAGTGCTTCAACAGACACCGCTCGTTCGCCCATTCCCTCTGAAGAATCTGCCGGCAAGCTTCCTGGAGTTTTCGTCGCGCGTTGCTGCGAAAGCGCTCGAGCTTGACAGACGGACAAAAACGCGAGAATTGCACGAGCCTGGTGAATCGCTTGACGAACAAAGTGGAGACGGTTTGACCGCAGCATGGCACCGATCAAGGCAGAATTCAACTCGTTTACGTCACCATGGAATGGATTCACCCGGTGCAAATCGAGATCCGCGGTTGTGGATAAGGACAGGCCACAAAGCCATTCGAACGTCGCGCAGCTGTCAGCATTACGCAGTCGGCGCAATCGCAACAAAACGATTTCCATGGGATCATCGTTCTTTTTTGATTTTCGCGTGGCAACAACATTGCCGCTCCCGGGAGGGTCGTGCACGGAATTGGCAATTTCGAGCGACCTTGCAATCAGCACCGCGGCCATCTGATCGTCAGCAGCGCGCAATGCTTCCAGCTCCTCCAGCAATGCGCTGAGGCCGTGATGCAGTGCGTCGGCGCCGGCAGACTTCCCACTTGCCATCTCGCGGAGCATGGAATCAACGTCCCCGACTTTCAGCAATGGTGCGAATGCTGGTTTCGATGCCGCCCTGACTTGTCGTCGGAACGTTGCCATGTCCCCGCTCAGTCTCCGAAGCATGTCCACGGCTACCAGAGACTGCGCTTCTGGGTGACCGGAAAGGTTTTTAAACGGCAGCATGCTGTCCGAAGCGAGTTCGGAAATGTCGCTCGCTACAGGAACCGTAACAAAGCCGCCAACGCGGGGTGCTTCGCCGAGAGGACACGATAGCAAACAACGAGGAACGGAGCCAAGAGCGTCGTCAATCGTGACAGTGACTTCGTGCCGGCCAGTATTGGCTGGACGCGGACGACCACTTCGGTGGCGAGCTTCAGGATCCAAGATCCACTTTGGAATCGAAACACCACCGAGGTGCTGCGAAAACATTCGGAAACGCCCGGCAGCGCGTTGCATTCCATCGAGGGCTGACGAACGATACAGCGGCAACAACACCCCGCGGTGGCATGATCGAACTTCGGATTCGAGTGCCGTGACGAACGCTGGAAGTAACGTTTCGCGGGCTTCCGGGCCGTGGACATTCACGCCGTTTGCCATCAAGCGTTGAGCCATTCGATCCGTGACGGCCGGCCAGTGTCCTTCGGGATGCGTCATGACACATGCCAATGTGCATATCGAAAACGAAGGACGAGGATCCGACTCGCCTTCATCAACAGCTTCTTTCCCCCAGCGCGCAAGTTTTAGGTGGAAGAACTTGGTCATCAACGCTGCGAAGCTCTTCGTCACATCCGTGCCGCCCAAGGAAACTGGAATTTTCAGTGTGTGCATCAAGTACATGAAGTAGAAACCCAGCTGGCGGTTCGTCCCACTTTCTTCATCAGTGAGCAAATCGTCCTCGAACACAAAACGAACCAGCTCCGCGTCGGACAGCGGTTTCTGTGGAGTGCGATAATGCATCCGCGTCAGCTTGCTAGCGTGCGCTTGCACAACTGATTCGGATAGCGAGATAACCTTCGCCCACGGTTGTCCGCAAACCTGAGGTTGGGGCGGATGAAGCACGGCCGCAGGGTTTGTACCTTTGCCGATGACTTCGGCAGCGACCCGCAGCAGCTCCAAACGTGCTTTTATGATCGGGAGACCATGCGAGCAGCGTTTCATCAGATCCGTCAGTTCTTCCACGGTCAATCGGCACGCCCCGGAAACGTGCGCCTCTTTGGACAGATACTTCGCCACCTCGACGTGTAGCGCAAAATTGGGCTTGTTGTCAGAGTGCAGAACTGCATGCGCAAGCTTCAGCCGCACTGCATGAGCGTCGGGGTGGTTGTCTGGACAGTTGCGATCAAGTGTTCGATCGATCAAATTGAACATGAAACGCTCCTCGGGTGTGAAGTCAACGTCAACGTAGCAGGCTTCAGCGTACCTGGTGGCGAGAGAGTACTGTTGCCGCGCGGTCAGCATGACGACCAAATAGAGCGTCGCAGCCAGGGTTGGGGGTTGAACAAAAGTGCCACTGGCATGAATCGGATATTGATAGTATGGCGTCGAAACAGTTTCACTCCATGTCAAGCTGGATCTATCGAAAAGCAGGAGTGAGCTGAACGGGTCTTGGTCGACGCGTAGACGATGGAACTCATGATTCGGAACAAGCAGTTGCAATTCGTTGGCTGCGTTGCACAGGATCGCGCACTGCGGAAAAGGTGCGGCGAGCTGACGAGCGAACGTCACCGTACTGGGCTTCGCGTCACTTGGTTCGTCGAAGAACGACGTTTCCATCCACCATCCAGGGTTATCCTTCAAGTACAACCGTAGACACTGCTTCCCCTGCGATAAAACTTCTACTTTTGGAATCAATTTCAGACGCAGTCGCGGCAACTCGATCAGCGCGATGTCAATGGGAGAGACGTTTTCGATGAACATGTGCGCCGCCTTCAGCGCTCGCTGCTGCTCGAGAGTAGCCGACGGACCGGCGCCGCATTTCGCAAGGGCGCTAGCTGGCAACTCAGCCCAGCACAGAATGTGACTTGCGTCTTCCAGATGCGTTGTCAGGAAAACCGCCAAGCCATTCAGGCTCGCGCTTTGAGTGACGTTCACGAAAATCAGCGTCTTATTTTCAATTTCGACCGTGCGATCGTCGTGATCGTCGTCATGGGCTGCAGAATCCTTCATCGGAGAATCCGGCTTCGAGCCTGGAACACCTGCCTCGAGGCGATCTTCTTCTAGAGTGGTTAGGTCTGCGAAGGACGTAGCAGTACGCGCTGTCGGCGATCCTGGAGCAGCTGCTGCATCTGTACCAGCACGTTCGAGCAACCCCTGGTTTTTCTCATCGACAACAAAGTCAGCTGCTCGGCTCACGATATTGGCGCTGTGCTGCAAAGCAATGCGGCAGGCGGGCAGCGAAAGCTGTGGGAACATGCTCAACAACATCGCCACGTTGGCATCCGAAACCTCGACGGCCCCGCGGCGATGAGGTGAAATGTCGGCGCTTGCACGAGCACCAACATCCAGAGAAGAGTCGTTGCGCGCGAGGAGACCCTTGGGTTTCACACCTAGCTTCGCCTGTCGTGCCTTGTCGAAATCGATGGGGGTCACTCCCTCGCTGGTCACATGGCGAATCACAATCGCAGGCTGGGCTCCAGACGCGATCGGAAGAGCTGGCGCCGCGGCAGCCGCACCGCGGGAGAGCAGCGAGCTTCCACGGGTTGCTTGGGGAACGAGAGGAAGTCGCACCTCGACGAAATAACGGAACCACGGATTGTCCTCAGGTGCTTCACCGCGAAGGATGTCGTCAGCACCCTGCCAGAAAAGGAAGTTTTCTAACAACGCGCTCGGTAGTACACCTTGAAGCAGTCGGGCCGGTAAGAATGCCTCGCGACCGCCTCTAGCAACGTTCAGACGGTGGATCTCGAGGGTGGTCTCGTTTTTGACTCGCTTTTTCAATTCACCGGCGTGGTGTTGCAACAAATGAATGACATCCTGACCCCTGGGTTTCGTTAGCGGGGCCAGTGAATGCAGCGCAAAATGGCTGTTCGTGGAGTAGACCAGGCTGCGGAACAGCCGTCGCGCGTGAGGAACGAGATTGTAGATAAGCAAGTGCGGCGGGCTCTTTACGCAAACAACTTCTTTCCACGTGGCTCGATCCTCTTCATCTTCAAACTGAATTTCATCGTTCGCAAGAAGACGGCAGATGTTCGCATCCTGTGAAACCTCTTTTTCGGGCATCAGTAGCTTGTACTTGAGCTCCTCGGGCATCGGATACGCCGACTTAAAGGCGGCGACAACCAGTTCCACAGCCCACCGCTCGTGTTTGACAGGCCATGGTGCTTCGTCGTCAATGTTGACAGGTCGATTGTACCGGACGTTGAGGAACGTGCATTCTGAAATCGAGTTGTCTTCTTCCTCGGGTTTGTCCTTGTCGCCCTCCCCGTCGTCATCCGAAGCGGGCCCGTGGAGCCGGCGTGTGTGACGAGGACCCGGCCCTTTGTCCTTCTTGTCCTTCGATCGTGGCTTTGGTGCGCCGCAGTGATGACACCTCGGGATGCCTCCGCAAACAATGTTCTTGCAATGGCTGCACAGCCAACAACGGCCCACATCACCGCACGCCGAGCATGGCGACCCCATCATTTCCGACTCTGGCATGTGTACACCCTGATCCCGAGGATTCGGTGCGTCCCACTCCAGAAGGTCGTAAGGGGTTCCCACAATGTGAACCCAGTGGCGGTGCATCGTTCGTTGGACCAGACCGCACTGTAACACGTCTTTGCCGAGGATGGTTTCGTAGTCAACAAAGTGCGACATTGAATCTGGAACGGGGCGCAGCTCATCGTGACGCCAAAAAACTTCGCATGTGTGGAGGTGGAAAACGAGCCCGCTCGGTGAAGCAGTGAAAACTCCCGCTGACGTTTGAGTCCAGTCTTCGTCATCGCTGAGGCGGGTGTGATCTTCCGTTTCGTCGTCGTCGCGTTGGTGGTCTCGCAATACGACGCGCACGACTTGAGAAAGCATCTGATTGAGTTCTGGCTTCGACAATCCACCCAGGAATTCCTTCAAGCTCGAGTAGTCTTCCTGCAACATGCCAAAAAGGGCAGCTTCGGGCACGTCGACGGGCGGCAACTTCAACGCGCGACAGTCCTCTGTCGACTCGGCGTTGGTGCGGATCAAATTCGGAACGCGAACAGTGTCGTTGTAAAAGCGGCTGCGAATTTGGACAAACACGGCGCGGCGACGCCCGCCACTTTGCATGAGCTTCCGACCCTGCTCCAGTTGATGGCGACTGACGTGGCGGGTGTCGAGCCCTTGTGCTTGTAAAAAGCGAAGCAGTTTGTCTTCGGAGCTAAGAGCTTCATCGCCAGCCTGGCTCGCAAGCTGGGTCCGGAGCATGCCCATTCCGAAGCCGTGCCGCACGCGGACAAACGCACAGCTACCCAAGAAAGCGGCAGCACGTTGAACTTTTTCGCTTCGAGTCTCTTTCCGCCCTTCTTCCAGTGAAGCGAAGCTGCGCTCCGGAGCGAGGAACAGGCAGCGCAGCAGCATGGCGTGGAACGAGTGCACCACACATTGTGACGGTGTGTCGTTCGCGTCCTGGCATTCCAATTCCCACTTGGCGAGGAGAGGGACGACAAGCGTTTCCAAAGCAGTGCTGTATTTGACGTCGAAGTCGTCCAGGATGCTTGGACTGGCTGGCTGCAGGTGTCGTCGCGCGAACCGAACGAACTGCAGGACCTGCGACAGCACCTCGCAGAGGTACAACACAAACGTAGCGTTCGCAGAGTAGACGCTGCTGGGACCCAACTCCTTGATAGAGCTGAAAATCTGTAGTAGTGGACGGAGGACTGCTTGCGGGTGCTGCTGGCAAAGTTCGTTCAGAAGCACCCCGTACGGCGTACCAAGCAGCGCTGTCGTGTCTGCGCCGGCAGTGGCACTTGCGAGCGTCTGTAAAAAGTGTTCCTTTTTCTGCACTGCGTTCAGCCGCATGGGCACTTTCTGAAGGTGCAGATCTCGCTCTCCGTATTTGGCCACATCATCAGCCGAAACGTAGGGACCGGGTTCAAAGAGAACAGCACGAAGAAGTGATTGCAATTTTGCAGCGAAGAGATACGTGTGACGGTCTTGCGAAGCGAAAAAGTCGAGCACCAAAGGAATTCGCATGTAGGGAACAGTGAGGCCGGAAAGCAAGACAGCGCTTTCCTCATCAGAAAGCACGTCTCCAAACGTGGGCAACCCTTTATGATGCAACACATCGTCTTCGGTTGGGTGATCCACGGCAAGAAGAGTAGCGACGTTCGCTGGGCTCTGCACGGTCAGTCCTTCACCGAAGAGCAGTTCGCGGTCTCCGAAACCGCGCGCGGTCACGTCAGCGATGTCCATGTCACGGCCACGAACCATCAGCAGCTCCCACTGAGGCGGCTCCGGGTTCGTGCGCCAGCCAGCGCTCATCTGACGGCCGGGTGCATCCTCATCGAACGAAATACGCCACGTTGCGAACTCGTCAAGCTGCTTCTTTTTTGCCAGAAGCTGCGCGTCGCGCATCTCCATGGTACAAAGGAACTTAAAAAGAAGTGTCATATCGCGAGCGGCACCAAATTGAGGATGCTCACGGTTCAACTTGCTTCGGCGGTCGCAGAACCACGTCATTAGAGCCTCCATTTCCGATTGTGGTGCCATCATCATCGGCCCCTCCCTGCGAGCCATGATTTCGTACCCGTTGCTTTCCAAATACTTGCGTGTAAACGTGGCGGTGTCGCCGTACTTTCGAATTTCAAGCTTGTCCGGTTGTCGGAAATCGAACAACTCGCGGCGGAACGCCAATTTTGTCCAACGGAAGTACGCAATGACGTGGTTGAGAACGGGAAGAAGGCCGGGACGGGAAAGCTCGAAGCTGCAGGCAACATCCTCGAACTTGCGATGATTCGTGCACAGCGCCGTGCTAAGGTGGTACCCACCATCGTCTTGGAGGAGAAAACTGAGCAGAAAGCACTTCTTTGCGTTGTTTTGGTTTCGATTGAGTGCGTCAAACGACGCAAGCATTGCAGCGGACGTCAACGCACGCTCAGAGTCGAAGGCTCGGGTCGGCGCGTCCACGGCTTGCCATGCGGTGCAGTACGACAAAGTCAAGAAAAAGATCGCCTGCGTCATGTCGTACTGCATGTCTTCCCCGGGCTTTTCGCTCGTTGGATCGCGGAGTCGCTCTTCCTTCTTCTCAATGAACTCGTCAGTGAAGTAAAACACACGCTTCATCGCATCTTGTTCGCCAAATGAGGGCACTGGAGCAGCAGCGCCCCCGCTGGCGGCCAACCGAGTTGCTGAAGAGGGATGACAAGGCACGGGAATCACGAAACAAAACAGATGCGTGATGAACTCGATGATCTGCAGCTGCAGCGCGACACGACTCGAGGTGCCGCTGTGCTTGGCACGAGCCCAAAGTTGTTTGACAGCTTGGATCGCGTCCGCAAGCATCTTGTCGAGCTCTTTCAAGCTTCGCGGCGAGGTTCGAAAGTTGGAGAGGTCCCCCAAGTTGGGCAGTTTCGTGTCGTACTGCTTTCCAAGGTAGTGTGCTACTGACTGAGATGCCAACAATTCCGTGTCACGGACCCCGCATGAGGACTTGGGGTTCAACTTTGTGACCGCTAACGAGAATGTTGGTGATTCGCCGGCAACTGCATCTGGGTCGTCCGTAACACTTTCGACTGGACCATCGAGTGAAAGAGCGCGGCCGCGAAGATCCTGCTTCGGCAGCACTTCTACGGTGGCAGAAATCGCTTGAAGCAACGTTTCGATGTTGCGTGTGTGTGAATCGCTCAGTTGCTTCGCGTCGAACCTTTTCGCTGCGTGATAAGAAACTTGAGCGACACCAAAGCTTAGCATCGCGATGTCTGTTGTCGAAAGCGGTAAGGCTCCATTCCACGGAGCAGCGGGAAATTTGTCGCAATCGGGATCTTGCCGAAGTGCTTTAACGCCATCTGCCGTGAGAAGGGTTCCGTCGGCGTCGAAAATCAGCAACTTGGGCACTCCCGTCACATCGAACGCCTTTAATGCGGCTTCGCAAGGATACGTGACTCGACACCAGGGCATGTCTTCAACGTGCTTGGAAAATTCTTGGGGATTCCGATCGCAAGAAACGAAAATGACTTCGAACTGCGCATGTGGGGCCGCCGCGCCACCGCGAAGCTTCTTGTAGGCTTCGCGGAGTAGTGGTGTCACTTTCTTACAGTACCCACACCAAGAACCGCTGAAGTATAGCCCGACAACTTTCCCCTGGAAGCTGCGCGCGGGCATGTTGGCACCGCTAGCGTTCTGTACGAAGTCTTTCGGTCCGAGGCAGTCGAACAACGCTTGAAGCGTGATTCGTGTTTCCGACGCTTCCACACCAGCCTTTTCGAGTCGATCCGCCGCTTTTGCAATCGATTGCCTACGGGCATCGCCTTCCAACGACGAAATCACCTTCATCGCTTCACCAACTGCAGTTTTCATCGTCCACCGCCGCGCGGAAAGCAGCAGTTCTTCTGCTGCTCGCAAAACAGCCTCGTAGCGAACAACGAACTTGAGCGCCTTCACCGTAGATGACGACATCCCAAGGGATTCGAGCATGTACCCGACGGCAGTCATGCACGCTTTCATCGCACTGCTTTCCGATCGCATCGGTGTGTGGAACTCAGTTGCAGGCGAATCGCCCAGCGGTGCAGCTGCTGCCGCCGAGTCGTCTGGCTTCTTAGTCAAGACGCCGGGAGGAGGTATCGCCGACTCGGCCATTCGTTCGGAGATCGAAATGCCGGTATCACCAACGTTTTGAGAAGCAAGCGCCGGAAGCAAAACGTCGTAGATGACTTCGACGCGCGAATACTCGCTCACAACTTGGGGGTCGTTGCTTTTCATCCACAACGACAGCGCGATCAACCACCAAGCCTTGTCAGTGATTTTCGCCTTGGCTACGTCCGAAACACGAACACAGGGCTTCACCTTCACTTTTTCGGACGTGCAGATGGTGGGATGGTACTCTTGCGCCGACGCACTCCGGTTGATCAGCACAACAGTGTACAAGTCGGTTGCGCCAGGCACTCCTTCCCGAGGTGCGTCAATGCGAGAGATCTGCTTTGTAACGAGGAGGTACATCGTCGAGCGCGATGTCATTCCAACATATCCAAAAGGAAGCATGCACCAGTCACCTTCGCTGACCTTTTCAATTTGGCTGACGACTTCTTCAACGACCGCTGCAATTTCGTCGTGCTTGGTGACTTGGCTCGCGGGACCCGTGAGTTCAGCGCACTTTCGAATGATTCCATGAACTTTGGCAAGGCGAGCTGTATCTGTGGCAGACATTGCGAGCATGGGATGAACGAGATCGGCAGTGTCGGTGTCGGGAGATGCGGGACTTGCCAGGACTCCTAAGAGACCTTGACCACCGACACCAAGAGGGTTGACGCGACCAAGCAGCAGGTCTGTCACGATGAGTGCAATGTGAGCGCTACCACCCTCCACTGGCCCGCCTTTACCGTCAATGTACGGATCCGCGACGATCGCTCCGTATGGCGGCAGCAGCCAGAATGGCAGGGGGAAAGCTTTGTATTGCTTCTTTCGAGCTTCTTCCTTGTCCTTAGGCTCCGCGATGGCCTCTTGGACAGCAGCTGCAGCGCTCCCGATGAGCATGAGCTTGTGCGGCTTATCATCCGCCCAGCCCAAGCCACCGGCTCCAAGAACGACGCTGTCATCTTTCAAATTCGTTTTGCCAGTCAGCTTTTGCAGCGGCGGGGGCACACCGGTCTTTTCGTGAAGCGCCTTGCGCAAGTCACCAAGCGTTGCTGTTGCGGGCAAGTCGAGCTTGTGTGTTTCTTTGCCGAACTTCACCTCAACTGTCGGCATTCTCCTCTCCAGAGGTTACGAGTGAGTGGTCTCTCGAGCGTGGGTGGCCCGGAAGGGTGCGGAACAATTCCAATAAAGTACAGAAACTGTAG
>Ga0255309_1000055_pt1 | contig 14616 bp, 1 predicted proteins | sample MistaT_FD_186103 | JGI IMG/M metagenome (GOLD analysis project Ga0255309, IMG submission 186103) | Metatranscriptome of freshwater microbial communities from Mississippi River, Louisiana, United States - Miss_Colum_RepB_8d (Metagenome... | ecosystem: Environmental > Aquatic > Freshwater > River ... | reverse complement strand
TACAGTTTCTGTACTTTATTGAGCAAAGCTCTGAGAGCTTGTAGCGATTTAACTAGAGCCAACAACCCAAGCTATCTGACAACCATGAGCGAAGACAACCGCCCGCGACTGGCGTGGTTGCGCCAGCAAGTGCTGAACGCGTTCAAGCCGGGCAGCAGCGTGAACCAGGCGGCGGTGGAGGATTCCCTGAACCAATCGCTGACGGAGATGCTCAGCCACGACGCCAGCCTGGAGCTCCTGACGGCGTGGTTCGAGACGCCCTCCACCGGCTCCGTCGCCGTCGTTGCGCCCCACGGCGCCACCTTCGAGACCGACGGGGAGCGCATGGTCGAGGACGACGACGAGGACGACGCGCGCGCGGCCAAGGACGTCAAGTTCCAGCGCTTGCGCCACCAGAAGCTCGTGCTGCACCGCAGCGACGCCGTCAACCAGGGCGAGCCGGGGCGGTACCTCTTCCTCGTGAAGACGACGCCGGCGTCTATCCGAGCCCCCGATGCCCTCGGCTGGGAGTCGGACCCGACGAGCATCATGCACACCATCGAGATCATGTCCACCGCCACGGCGCCCGACAAGGACCGCGGTGCCGAGCGCAGCGCGGACAAGGGCCTGAAGGCGCTGCAGACGGTGCTGCTGCAGGTGTACAAGCCGATGCTTGAGGACCAGCCGGCCGTGAAGCGCGCTGACGCCACCGACCTCCCCACCCCCAGTGCGGCCGCGGCTGCGGCACCGGAGGCGACGTCCGGCGAGGTGGTCCCCGCCGGCTCAGGCGAGGGCGTCGCTGCCGCCCAGGGCGGTGGCGCGGAGACGGCGGCAAGCAGCGGGCAGGCGAAGCTGAAAAAGGACATCGTCGACGGCATCACGCGCCTGAACGACCACGTTTCGAGCTTCGTCTCGCAGCTCAGTCACAAGCACGTGCTGCCGATGCCTGCCACCGACCTGCCGATTGCGGGTGACTCCGATTCCGACGTGAAGGCCGCGGCGTCCAACGACGACATCATCAAGGACATCGACGCCACGTTGTCGCTGTGGCAGACGGAGATCCAGACGGCGCTTGACCACGAGACGCCACGCGACTCGCCGCTGGCCGAGATTGAGTACTGGAAGCAGAAGTACAGCAGCCTGAGCGGCCTGTACGAGCAGCTGAACCAGCCAAAGGTGAAGCTCATTCTGCGCGTCGCCAAGGAGGCGGACTGCAGCGCGTACCAGACCATCGAATCGAAGCGCGCCGACTTGGCCCGCAAGTACACGCTGGCCAAGGACAACGTCAAGTACCTCGGCACGCTGGACCGCCACTTCCGCACGATTCACGCCGTGGGCCCGGAGAACCCGTCGCTGCGGCCGATCATCGACACGACGCACTCGATGCTTATGGCGCTGCGCATGGTGTGGATCATTTCGCGCTACTACTGCAGCGAGGAGAACATGCTCGGCCTGCTCGAGAAGATCGCCGCGCTGATCGCGCAGAAGGTCTCGCAGTACCTCGACCACCGCACGCTGCTCAACTTCCGCGGCGAGTCGAAGAACTACGCGGAGACGAAGAAGAAGCTCGACGAGGCGGCGCAGTGTCTGATGAAGTGGAAGACCGCGTACAGCACCGTGCAGGCGGAGATCAACCAGAGCGAGCGCGAGAATCACTGGGTGTTCGACACGAAGCGTCTCTTCGACGTGACGGACTACATGCACGACCGCTGCAAGGACCTCACGGAGATTGTGGAGCACCTTGAGTCATACCACAAGCTCTTCGTCGGCTCGCAGTTGAAGCAGGTGCTGAACGACACCGCCGCTGTTGAGAAGCTCGAGAAGGCGTTGGACGACCTCCGCACGCCGTTCAGCTCGGGTGGCTTCGACCCGTTCGACAAGCGCCGCTACAGCAACTGGCACCTCGCGCACCAGCAGTACAAGAGCAAGTCTGCCGAGCTGAAGGGCAAGGTGGATGACTTCCTGGAGTCCGTCTTCGACAACCAGCTGCGCCACGCCGAGGTGGCCTTCGAGTTCCTGCAACAGCTGCGCACGATGCAGCAGAAGGGCGGCACGGTCCCGCTGCGCAAGGGCCTGTTCAAGGACAAGGGCGACAACATTCTTCGCCAGTACCGCCAGGAGATCCTCGTCGTCGAGGGCATCTTCCTCGCCAACTGCGAGAACCCGCCGCTGACGAAGAATCAGCCGCCGATCGCCGGTTCGATCCATTGGAGCACGTCGCTGTACCACCGTCTCAAGAAGCCGATTCAGCGCTTCACGCAGGCCGGCATGCTGAGCGCGACGGACACGGGCTTCGACGTGAAGAAGCAGTACGTGGAGGTGGCGAAAAAGATGAAGGAGTACGAGATGCAACGTTACAACTCGTGGAAGCTGCAGGTCGAGTCCACCGCGAAGGAGTACCTGCGCATGAACATCCTCCGCCGCGAGGTCGACGCCAACGGCAACGAGTCGTACCACGTGAACTTCAACACGAACCTGTTCCAGATCATGAAGGAGGCGAAGTACTTGGACCGCATGGGCTACAACATCGCCGAGGAGGTGGAGGACGCGATGCACGTGACGCTGCAGGACGAGGCCTACCACAACTACGTCGAGAACCTGAAGGCGATGCTTGCCGACTTCAACCACGAGCTGTCGCTGGTCGGCCGCGAGGAGCAGCACATCATGAAGGCGGCCATCGACCGCCTGAAGAGCAGCCTCGAGGAAGGCCTCAAGCCGGCGTCCGGCGAGCCGGGCGGCCTAAACTGGTACTCGCTGGGCATCACTGAGTTCATCCAGAACTGCAAGAGCGCCATCACTCAGTTCCGCACCGTCAGCCGCGACGTCCGCAAGCACGCGATGAGCATCCAGAGCGTCGTCAACAAGATGGCGCGCACGCAGCTGGTGCCGACGCTGCGCGAGCTCACCGAGCCGAGCGTGCAAGAGTTGGGCCACGTGGTGAAGCTCATCGACGAGCGCCGCCAGGCGATGCTGGAGCCGCTCGTGCGCCACTACCAGAACATCCCGCAGACGCTCAAGCACATCGAGGACGCCGTGATGATCGGCGCCGGCACGATCCAGGCGGCCGCCACCGGCAAGTGCAAACTGATGGAGGGGTACTACCGCCGCTGGGAGGAGAAGATCGCCAAGGCGCTCCTGCAGATGGTCGTGCACTCGCTGGCCCGGCTCGCGACGCTCCTGTCGCACGGCGCCCGCGGCGGCCCCGGCAGCAAGGCAAAGTCGCCGCTGTTCCGCGTCGAGCTGTCCCTGCCGAAGACGGGCACGCCGATCATCTCGCCGAGCACGGACGAAATCGGCTCGACGATCGAGAAGGTGGCGGTGAGCACGCGTGTCGCGACGAAGGTGTTCCTGCGGTGGATGGCGGGCACGTGCATCGAGTACACGCAGGGCGACCTCCAGTACAGCGGCGGTGGCGACGAGAACCCTGAGACCAACGGCTACACATACAACGACGACGTCGGCGAGGCGAAGGCCGCCACGCGCGTTGAGGCCTTCATCAAGGAGAAGCGGATTCTGGCGGCGACGTCGGTGCTGAAGAAGACGGCGGAGCAGATGCACAAGAACAACCAGCACATCTACGCCGTGGACAAGAACCACGAGGTGGAGGAGCAGGGCAAGGAGGACCACTTCTGGGGGTACCTCACGTGGCGTCTGCAGATCTACCGCGGATTCATCCAGGACTTCACTACGAACGTGAAGACGATGGACATTCTCTTCGTGCGCGTTGACACGACCCGGTTCCACGAGCAGCTGGTGTTCCACCTCGACGACTGGATCCGCTACGAGGGTTCCCACATCAACGAGGACACGAAACGGAAGAAGTTCGACGATATGCACCGGCGAGTCGATCACTACCACAACAAGCTACACCAAGTCGTTGAACGTGACGAACGAACGCTGCACGAAGTGCTGGACGCCATGAAGGAAATTCGGGACGAGACGATGAACATGGAAATTGCGATTACGGAGATCGAGGACGTGTACCACGCCCTGCAGCCGCACAAGCTCGACCGCGTCGACTCCCGCGGCCTCGACCGCGACGATCGCGACCAGGCGGCGAACTTCGTGAAGTTCCGCGACGAGGCGCTCGCGCTCCGCGACCGCTGGCGCAAGCTTGTCTCCGACGTGAAGCAGCGCGACATCGATCTGCTGCCGAAGAAGATGGAGTTCCGCGAGCAGACGAAGAAGAACGTGCAGGAGTTCTCGCTGGAGGTGAAGCAGTCCCTCGCAAACTTCCGCGAGAAGGGCCCGGGCCGCGCCGGCATTGACCTGGAGGAGGGCCTCATGCTGCTGGAGGAAGCGAAGAAGGACCTCGAGGCCAAGATGGTTCGCCGCAAGAACCTCGGCAACGCGGAGGTGCTCTTCGGGCTGGACTCGACGCTGTTCCCCGCGTTGCAGACGCAGGCGGAGGAGCTCGCGCGAGTGGACTTTGTGTACCAGCTGTACGCCGACTGGCGCAAGCACCTCAAGAACTGGAACGCCAACCCGTGGATGCAAGTCCGCGTCGAGGACGTGGCCGCCACCGTGGAAGAGATGGTGAAACGCTCGACGCGCATGGAGAAGGGCATCAAGAGCAAGTCCAACGACCCGAAGGCGGAGCCGGAGAAGTACGGTGACGTAGAGCCGTTCCAGGACATCAAGACGAAGATCTTCAACTTCCGCGAGTCCCTCGGCCTCCTCCGCCTGCTGCGTGAGGCGCCGCTGAAGACGCGCCACTGGGAGGAGCTGATGGATATCACGAAGACGAAGTTCAACCACAACAACATCCTGTTGAACAACTTGATTCAGATGGAGGTGCACCAATACGAGACAGACGTGAAGCGCGTCGTGAACCAAGCTGGCAAGGAAAACCAGATCGAGAAAGAGATCAAGTCGCTCGCCGATCACTGGTCGAAGCAGGAGTTCAGTCTGTGCGGCTACGACCCCCGCGGCGATCGCGCGAAGAAGAAGAAGGAAGCCATCCAGGTTCTGATGGACGTCGCGCCCATTCAAGAACAGGTTGACAACGATATCATGAAGATCCAGGGTATTGCCGGTGTGAAGTGGGTCAAGCCGTTCATTCACGAGGTCAAGGACTGGGAGCGCCGCTTGGCGATGATGAACGAGGTGATCCAGGTGTGGATAGGCGTCCAGGTGAAGTGGCAGTATCTCGAATCGATCTTCGAGGGCAGCGAGGACATCCAAGTGCAGCTGCCGAAGGAGGCCGAGAAGTTCAAGATCATCAACAAGCGTTGGGAACGCATCATGCAGGAGGTCGTGCAAACGCCGAACGTGGACGTTGCGTGCAACTCCGGGGACCGCCTCACCGAGCTGAAGTGGATCGAGGAGCGCCTTGACGAGTGCCAGAAGGACCTGACGAACTACCTCGAGAAGAAGCGTTCGCTCTTCCCGCGCTTCTACTTCATCTCCGACGACGAGTTGCTGTCGATTCTCGCGTCGTCGCAAGCGCGCGCAGTGCAGGAGCACATGCTGAAGATGTTCGACAACTGCAAGGCGCTTGTCTTCAAGGGCAACACGGAGGTTGTCGAGGGTGTGGAGTCGCAAGAGTCCGAGGGCGTCACATTTGACACGCCGCTGGACGTCGAGCCGCTCTCCGTCGAAAACTGGCTGCAGCTGGTGTTGCTGGAGACGCGCAAGACGCTGCGCGGTATCCTGAAGGCCGCCGTCTTCTACTACCCGAAGATGGACCGTCTTGAGTTCATCAAGAAGTACCACGGCATGATCGTGCTCGCTGCCTGCAAGGTGTGGTGGACGTTCCAGATCGAGGACGCGTTCCAAAAGGTCAAGAAGGGCAAGAAGGGCGCCGTCAAGGACCTGTCCGCCAAGCTCAGCGCCCAGCTGTTCGAGCTCGTGCAGCAAATGGCGGACGACAGCCTCACATCGCAGTTCCGCAAGAAGGTGAGCACGCTGATCATCGTCGACGTGCACGGCCGCGACATTGTTGACCGCTTCGTCCGCGACTCCGTGCTGGACGCGCGCGAGTTCGAGTGGGAGAGCCAGCTGCGTTTCTACTGGGAGAAGTCCGTGGACACGTGCGTGATCCGCCAGTGTACGGGCCAGTTCAACTACGGCTACGAGTACATGGGTCTCAACGGCCGTCTCGTGATCACGCCGCTGACGGACCGCTGCTTCATGACGCTGACGACTGCCCTCACGTACTTCCTCGGCGGCGCCCCTGGAGGGCCGGCCGGTACGGGCAAGACGGAGTCCGTGAAGGACTTGGCCAAGGCGATGGCGCTGCAGTGCGTGGTGTTCAACTGCGGTGAGGGTCTCGACTACAAGGCGATGGCGACGATCTTCTCCGGTCTCACGCAGGCCGGCTCGTGGGGCTGCTTCGACGAGTTCAACCGTATCGAGCTGCCCGTGCTGTCCGTCGTCTCGGAGCAGCTGCGTTCCATTCAGTACGCGCTTAAGAACGGCCTCAGCCGCTTTACTGGTCTCGGCGACCGCGACATCCAGGTGGACCCGAACGTGGGCGTGTTCATCACGATGAACCCAGGTTACGCCGGGCGTGTCGAGCTGCCAGACAACCTGAAAGCGCTGTTCCGCCCGGTGGTCATGGTGGTGCCGGACATGGAGCTCATTGCTGAGAACATGCTCTTCTCCGAGGGTTTCACGACCGCCCGCGAGCTCGCCAAGAAGATGGTGACGCTGTATTCGCTCGCCAAGGGCCAGCTGTCGAAGCAGCACCACTACGATTGGGGTCTGCGTGCGCTCAAGGCTGTGCTCGTCATGGCCGGGAGCCTGAAGCGCGACAGCGCCGGACTGGACGAGAAGGAAGTGCTGATGCGCGCCCTGCGTGACATGAACGCCCCGAAGTTCGTCGCCGAAGACGAGCCGCTCTTCAAGTCGCTGATCGAGGACCTCTTCCCGCGGATGAATCCACAGCGCGTGCCGCAGAAGGACCTGCTGAAGGCCGTGCGTGAGGTGATGAAGGTGAACAACCGCTACATCGACGACAAGGAGAAGCAAGTGGACAAGATCATCCAGCTGTACGAGACGAACCAAACGCGCCACACGACGATGGTGGTCGGCCCGACGTGCGGCGGCAAGACGGTGGTCATCAACGGGCTGGCGCAGGCGCAGGAGCTGCTGAAGCTGCCGACGAAGCTGTACGTGATCAACCCGAAGGCACAGCCGGTGACGCTGTTGTATGGTGTGCTTGACCAGATGACGCGTAACTGGACCGACGGTATTTTCTCGAACATCTTCCGTCAAATGAACCGCCCACCCCCGCCCAACGCCCCGCGCGAGAAGAAGTACATCGTGTTTGACGGCGACGTCGACGCAAAGTGGGTCGAGGACTTGAACTCCGTCATGGATGACAACAAGCTGCTGACGCTGCCTAACGGTGAGCGTATCCGCCTGCACCCGACGGCCGGCATCATTTTCGAGGTCGGCGACCTGCAGTACGCGTCGCCGGCGACGGTGTCGCGTGTCGGTATGGTGTACGTCGACCCCGCAAACCTGAAGTGGCAGCCGTACTTCTACTCGTGGTGCAAGGAGCGCAACAAGGACGAAGCGGAGCTGCACAAGGAGAAGGCGGACCGCTACATCGACCCCCTGCTGCGCTTCGTGCTGGACGGGATGAAGGAGGACGAGCAGGAGAAGCCACTCCAGCTGTCGGTGCCACTGTGCGAGATGAACATGGTGCGTCAAATGTGCACGATGCTCGAGACGATCCTCCCGCGCAAGGGCGACCCGCCGGATGACAACGTGCTGAACTGCGTGTTCATCTTCGCGTGCGTGTGGTCGTTCGGCGCGTGCGTGGCGACGGACGAGGACCGCGACCGTTTCGACTTGTACCTGAAGCACATCAGCAACATGCCCAAGCAGGACAACGGCGGCGACGGCGACATGCTGCGCGCGGTGCCGGCGAGCCACATTCCGGAAAAGAAGACGCTGTACGAGTACTTCTTCTGCCTTGAGGAGAACAAGTGGAAGCCGTGGAAGGACAAGGTGGAGCCGTTCAAGTGGAGCAACGAGCAGGCTCAGAAGTACTCCAGCATCCTCGTGCCGACCGTGGACACTGTCCGCGGCATGTGGCTGCTCGACAAAGTGGTGTCGAACCGCAACTTCGCCACGCCGCTGTCGTGGACGTGGCGCCGCATGCAGGAGAAGCAAGCCAACGTGACGAAGCGCTCGGTGCCGAGCCCGTGCCTCTTCATCGGCCCCAGCGGTACGGCGAAGACCGTCACGATCGAGTCGTACCTGCGGTCGCTGAAGGACAACTACGACGACAAGGCGGAGACGGACGATGGCGACGTCCCGCTGGAGCCGATGCTCGTCGGCATGAACTTCTCATCCCGCACGACGGCGCTCGACGCGCACCGCACGCTGGAGGACAACGTCGAGAAGCGCACGACGACCGTGTACGGACCGCCGGCGAAGAAGAAGCTGCTGGTGTTCGTTGACGACGTGAACATGCCGAAGGTGGACCTGTACGGCACGATGCAGCCGATCGCGTTCCTCAAGTTCATGTTCGAGCAGGGCGGATGGTACGACCGCAAGGACCTCATCAACAAGGAGGTGCGCGACACGCAGTTCGTGGCGGCGATGTCCCCGCCCGGTGGCGGTCGCAGCCCGCTCGACCCGCGCTTCATCACGCTGTTCTGCGTCTTCCACATCGCGGAGACATCCGACGACTCCGTGCGGACCATCTTCAAGCAGATCCTTAGCGGCCAGTACGAGGAGCTCATCGAGGGCGGCAGCGCGTTGAACCTCGTGCTGCCGCTCGTGGAGGCAACAATCAGCGTGTACCGCGGCGTGAAGAAGGAGCTCCCCGCGACACCCGCCAAGTTCCACTACGTGTTCAACCTCCGCGATCTCAGCCGCGTGTTCGAGGGCATGTGCCGCGTGACGCCCGAGAAGTTCCAGAAGGAGGAGTCGATCGTGCGCCTGTGGCGCAACGAGATGACGCGCGTGTTCATTGACCGCATGCCGGACACCGCCGACCGCACGCTGGTGGGCAACATGATCCACCAGCAGATCCGCGACTCAAAGGAGCTGACGCAGTACGAAACGTACGCAATGAGCAAGAACCTCCTTTTCGGCACGTTCCTCGACTACGATCCCGAGAAGGAGACGCGCGACAACATGTACGAAGACTTCGGCGACGACGTCGAAGTGCCGCGTCGCGTGCTCGAGCTGTGGCTGGAGGAGTACAACACGCCAACCGTCAAGATCGACCTCGTCATGTTCGACGACGCCATTTTCCACCTGCTGCGTATCACGCGTGTGCTGTCCCTGAAGCGTGGCCACTGCCTGCTTGTCGGTGTCGGTGGTTCCGGCAAGCAGTCGCTGGCCCGCCTGGCGACGCTGATCTGCCAGATGTCTGTTTTCGAAATTGTTCTGTCCCGCTCGTACAACGAAGACGCGTTCCGCGAGGACTTGAAGAAACTGTACACGCGCATTGGTGTGGATCGCGTGCCGACGGTGTTCCTCTTCATGGACTCCCACGTCAAGCAAGAGGGCTTCCTTGAGCTCGTCAACAACATGCTGGCCTCCGGCACCGTCCCGGCCCTGTTCCCCGAGGAGGAGAAGGAGCCGTTGTACGCGTCCGTCGCCGACGAACTCGGCGACCTTGCTCCCACGAAGGACAACAAGTGGACCAAGTTCATCGACCGCTGCCGCGACAACTTGCACATCGTTCTGAGCATGAGCCCGTCTGGCGAAACGCTGCGCACCCGTTGCCGTAACTTCCCGTCGCTGATCAACAACACGACGATCGACTGGTTCGACAAGTGGCCGGCGCAGGCGCTGAGCGCAGTCGGCAAGAAGTTCCTCAACACATTGCCCCTCGAAGAGTACCTGCGCGAGCCGATCAACGAGCACGTCGTGCACGTGCACGAGTCGGCCGACGCGCAGTCGCAAAAGTTCCTGCTGCAGCTGCGCCGCAACAACTTCGTCACACCGAAGAACTTCCTCGCTTTCCTGTCCCTGTACGGCCAGTTGCTCGAGCACAAGAGCAAGGAAATCGACGAAGTGTACGGCAAGCTCGATGTTGGTCTGAAGCAGCTGAAGAAGGCGTCCGACGACGTCGCGGTGATGTCCACGGAGCTCGAGAAGATGGATGCCGAGCTGCAGCTGAAGCAGAAGTCGAACGAAACGTTCCTCGCCGAGACGAAGGGCGTCAAGGCGAGCGCCGAGCGCAAGAAGGCCGAGGCTGTCGAGTTCGAAGAGCAGCTGCAGAAGAAGAACAAGGTGATCGAGGAGGAGTCTGCCGTCGCGAACAAGCTGCTGGAGGAGGCCCGTCCGGCCATGGAGAAGGCCACGGAGGCCGTGAAGAACCTCGATCCCACGAAGGTGCACGAGTTGAAGTCCTTCAAAACCGTCGCGCCGACCGTCGACGCCGTCGCGCGCATGATCTGCTCTGTGTGGCCGAAGTGCGACAAGCAGTCCTGGGATCAGGCGAAAATTCTCATGGGTAACCCGGACTTTCTGCCAACCATCCGCGATCATTTCCCGCTCGACACGCTCACATCAAAGAAGATGAAGATGGTCGAAGACATCATTGACGGCGCCTCCAAGGACAAGGACACGCCGTTGTCGCCGGAGGACGTGCAAAAGGCCTCCGTCGCCGCTGCCGAGTTGTACCGCTGGATCAACTGCCTTCGCGACTACTGGGCGGTCGCGAAGGATGTCGAGCCGAAGAAGAAGCGTGTCGCCGAGTTGCGGCGCGAGCAGGAAAGCATGGAGCGGCAGCTCGCCGTCACGCAGGCGGACATTGCGAAGCTGAACGAGCACGTCGCCGAACTCGAGCAGCAACTCGAGGAGGGTCTTGCCACCGCTGAAAAGCTGCGGAAGCAGGCTGAGGTGATGACCCGGCGGCTGAACGCAGCGCGCCAGCTCATCACGGGCTTCACGAGCGAGCGTAGCCGCTGGCACACCGAAATGGGCGAACTCAAGTCGAACAAGAACAAGCTGTACGGAGACTGCCTCCTCGGAGCCGCGTTCATGAGCTACTCGGGTGCGTTCACGTACCCGTTCCGCTGCGAGACCCTCGACATCTGGATCGCCGACGTGAAGGCGCGCGAGATTCCTTCGACCGAGCCGTTCAACCTGCGTCGCCTGATGACCACAGACGTGCAGTCGTCGCAGTGGGTCAGTGAGGGCCTGCCGACAGACGAGCTGTCGATCCAGAACGGTATTCTGGTCGTGGAGAGCACACGGCCGCTGGGCAAGGACCTGAAGAAATCCGCCAAGGTGCGGTTCCCGCTGTGCATCGACCCGCAGCAGCAGGCAGTGAACTGGATCAAGCGCCGCTACGCCGACCACGGCTTGGAGGTGGCAACGTTCTCCGACCCCGACTTCCTGAAGCGTCTGGAGGCCTGCATTCAGTACGGCAAACCGTTCCTCTTTGAGAACGTCGACGAGTTTATTGACCCGATTGTCGACTCGGTGCTCGACCCGCAATTCACGGAGGAGAGCGGCCAGCGCACCGTGCGTGTCGGTGACAAGTCGTTGACGTGGGATGAGAACTTCAAGCTGCACCTTTGCACCAAACTCGCCAACCCGAACTACCCGGCCGAGGTGTTCGGCAAAACGCTGGTGGTGAACTGCTCCGTCACCCGCGACGGTCTGGAGTCGCAGCTGCTGAACACTGTTGTGGCCCACGAGCGCGCCGACATTCAGAAGCTCTCCGACGAGCTCGTGCAGTCCATGGCGGCCGACAAAGCTAACTTGAAGCAGCTCGAGGACACTCTCATCCGTGAGCTGTCGCTGGCGACCGGCAACATTCTCGACAACCAGGAGCTGATCGAGACGCTGGAGACGACGAAGAGTCAAGCAACCGAGGTCAACAAGAAGCTTGAGCAGGCGCAGCGCACGGCGGAGCAGGTCGAGGAGAGCCGCCAGGCGTTCCGCCCCGTGGCGCGCCGCGGTGCGATTTTGTTCTTTGCCATCGCGCAGCTGTCCTCCATCAACATCATGTACGAGTACAGCCTTGGCGCGTTCTCGTCCGACGTGTTCGAGATGTCGCTCGACAAGGCGGACACTGTGCTGAACGATGCGGAGAAGCGCAACCAGAACGTGATGGAATACCTCAACTACTGCCTGTACGCCTACGTCTGCATGGGTGTCTTCGAGAAGCACAAGCTCATGTTCTCTCTGCTGATGACGCTCAGTCTCAAATTGGACGAGAAGGTCCTGCAGCAATCCGAGGTCGACTTCTTCCTCCGCGGTTGCGTCATTGCTGCCGAGGGCGAGTTCCCGCCGAACCCGACCGCGCTGCCACAGAAGCAGTGGGACGATCTGTGCAAGCTGGCGCAGACCGTGCCTGTGTTCAAGAACCTGCCGACGGAGGTGCGCGAGAACCTGAAGGCGTGGGAGGCGTGGTACGGCCAGGACCGCCCCGACGACATCACGAGCGATCCGATTCCGAGCGGCTACGCGTTGCCAGTGCCGCCACCTGCCGAGCCGGAGCTTGACGAGGCTGGCGAGCCGATCGTGCGGCCGCCGAACCCGAAGGAGATTTCCAGCTTCCAGCGCCTGTGCCTACTGCGGTGCTTCCGCCCCGACCGTGTGTACTCGGCCGTGAGCCATTACGTTGGCGTGGCCCTTGGTGAGCGCTTCACCGTGCCACCGATTGTGTCGTACCAGTCCGTCTACAAGCAGTCGAGCTGCAACGCCCCGATCGTCTGCGTCGTGTCGCCGGGCGCAAACCCGACGGACGAGATTTACAAGCTGGCGGAGAAGCTGGAAGTGAAGCATATCAAGTCCATTTCCCTCGGTCAAGGCCAGGGCGAAGAGGCGATGAGCTACGTGCAGAACGGTTCGATCCGCGGTCACTGGGTGCTTCTGCAGAACTGCCATCTCCTGGTCAAGTGGATGAAGGAGCTGGAGAAGTCGCTCGAAAAGCGCGACCAGGCCAAGCCCCACCAGGACTACCGGCTGTGGCTGACGACCGAGCCCACATCCGACTTCCCGTTGGGCATCCTGCAGCGCTCGCTGAAGGTGGTGAACGAGCCGCCGAACGGCCTGAAGATGAACATGAAGAGCACGATGAGCAAGATCAGCGAGGAGCAGCTGGAGCACTGCCCGCACTGGGCGTTCCGTCCGCTGGTGTACACGCTGGCTTTCTTCCACGCCGTCGTGCAGGAGCGCCGCAAGTACAACCGCCTTGGCTTCAACTGCGTCTACGACTTCAACGAAACGGATGCTGCGATTTCGATGAGCCTCGTGGACACGTACCTCACGAAGGCCTTCGAAAACGACGACCCGCTGCCGTGGCCGACACTACGCTACCTGGTCGGTGAGGCGATGTACGGCGGCCGTGTGACGGACTCGATGGACCGGCGCGTCGTGACGGCGTACCTGGAGGAGTACCTCGGCGACTTCCTGTTCGACACGTTCCAGCCGTTCCACTTCTACGCGGACGACAAGGTGGACTACTGCTTGCCGAAGCCCAGCTCGGAGGAAGCGGGCGCGACGGTGACGTACCAAGACATGCTCGACCACATCGACCGCATGCCGCTGGAGAACACGCCCGATGTGTTCGGCCTGCACCCCAACGCGGAGACCGGCTACCTCATTGCGGCGACGAACCTGCTGTGGGAGAACCTGATCGAGCTGATGCCGCGGCAGAGCGGCGGCGACGGCGCGGGCAGCAACGCCGACGAGGAGCTGTACAAGATGACGGACTTCCTGCTGGAGAAGGTGCCGAAGGAATTCCTCTTCGACCGCGCCCAGACGAAGCGGGGCGAGATTGAGCGCGCGAAACGCGAGTTCTCGTCGGAGTTCCTCCAGCCAACGCAGGTCGTGCTGCTCCAGGAAATCGACCAGTGGAACCGCCTCGTCGTCGTCATGCGTGCTTCCCTGCAGGAGTTACAGCTGGCGCTCAAGGGTGTTATCGGCATGTCGCAGGAGCTCGACGAGCTGGCCACCGCGCTGAACAACGGCCAGCTGCCGCAGGCGTGGCGCATCAAGGCGCCCGCAACGCGCAAGGCGCTGACGCAGTGGCTGAACCACTTCGAGCGGCGCCAGGCGCAGTTCGACAAGTGGCGCGGCCCCGCGGGCGAGCCGCACGTGATGTGGTTCGCCGGCCTGCGGTTCCCCGAGTCGTACATCTCGGCGCTGGTGCAGACAACGTGCCGGAAGAAAGAGTGGCCGCTGGACAAGAGCACCGTTTTCACGTCCGTCACCAAGTTCAAGAACGCATCCGAGATCGACTCGCGGCCGGAGGACGGCGCTTACCTGGAGGGCTTGTACCTGGAGGGTGCCCGCTGGAACCTCGAGCGGGGCTTCCTCGAGGCGCAGGAGAAGAAGACGCTCATCTACGACCTACCCGTGCTTAAGATTGAGCCCATCGAGGTGTCGAAGCTGAAACTCGTAAACACCCTCCGCACGCCCCTGTACGTCACACGCGACCGCCGCAACGCGGCCGGTGTCGGCCTCGTGATGGAGACGCAGCTGGCGTCCGACAAGCACCCCAGCCACTGGCTCCTCGAGTCCGTGGCGCTGATTCTCAACGACGACTACTAGACACGGTCGCCCAACGGAAGGCACGTTGCGTGTGCCGAGGAGAGGCAACAGTCATCGCCGTGAATGTGTGGATCGTACCGAACAGGTGGAAGAATGTGTGTAACGAACTTCCGTGTGGATAGGGCCACACCACGCGTGTCGTGCTCCTTGGGGTAG
>Ga0255309_1000052_pt1 | contig 14985 bp, 1 predicted proteins | sample MistaT_FD_186103 | JGI IMG/M metagenome (GOLD analysis project Ga0255309, IMG submission 186103) | Metatranscriptome of freshwater microbial communities from Mississippi River, Louisiana, United States - Miss_Colum_RepB_8d (Metagenome... | ecosystem: Environmental > Aquatic > Freshwater > River ... | reverse complement strand
GAAGGGGTACTACTGCCCCAAGGGAACCGGCACGAACTGGCGTCGCTGCCAACCCGGCACCTTCGGCTTGCGCACGACAGCGGGTAACGTGACCACTTGTACTAAGTGCCTCGGCGGTCAGTACTGCGCCGGCTCCGGGCGCTCCTCCACCACGGGCGCCTGCTTCGCTGGCTTCTACTGCACAGTCGGCGCACGCGACGGACGTGGACGCCCAGGTCCGCTTGGCGGCATCGGCGGTGTTTGCCCGCGTGGCTTCTACTGCCCGGCTGGCACCACAAGAAACTTCCAGTTCCCTTGCCCCAGTGGCACCTTCCAGCCCAAGCTCTACGCAACTTCGGCGGCTCAGTGCGAGCGCTGCACGCCTGGCTACTACTGCCAGGGTGCCGGACGCGCCAACGTGACCGGTCCCTGCGCACCGGGCTATTACTGCCCCGGCGGCTGCACGAACGCGCAGTGCCAAGCCTGCCCTGCGCAGAGTGCTTGCCCTCAAGGTCTCCGCCCTGACCCCGTTCTCACGCGAACGGCTGGAGCTACGCGCGTCTCAGGCGCCATCGTTCCCATTGCATGCGGTGCGGGGACCTACGCTCCCAACACAGCCAGCAGCTCGTGCTCACCATGCCCAGCTGGCTTCTACTGCCCCGGTGGTTCGCTCGGCAGCGTTCCTCGTCGCTGCGAGCCTGGCTACTTCTGCCCAGCCGGCACCGGCACCATCCTGCCTGCGTGCCCGACTGGTACTATCGGCCTCATCTTCGGGGCGAACAACTCCAAACAGTGCAAGTTCTGCCCGCCTGGCCGTTACTGCGCATCGCGCGCGTTGACCTCGCCGACTGGACTCTGCGCGCCGGGCTTCTTCTGCTCGGGCGGTGCCGTCGACCCCTACGGCCGCTTCGGCGTCTTGGGTAAGTTGAAGGAGTACTACCCTCGCGACCGCTTTGGGCGTCAGATCTGTCCGATTGGCTTCTACTGCCCGGCTGGAAGCGTCAACCCCATCGCATGCCCCGCCGGCACGTACAGCCCCGACACGGGTCTCTTCAACTTCACTCAATGCCGTCGCTGCGACACCGGCAAGTACTGCCGAACGCCGGCCCTGACGAAGCCGACTGGCATCTGCAGAGGCGGCTATTTGTGCCCGCGTGGGTGCATCACGAGTGATTGCGCGAGCATCTACTCCGCGACAGGCTGCCTCAACTCGCTTCGCGGACCGTGCCCGGTTGGCTTCTTCTGCCCTAACGGCACAGCTGTTCCGGTGCCCTGCCCAGCCGGCCGGTACGCGTCGGTGGTGGGTACGTACCGCTGCCGTGTGTGCCCAGAGCGCTACTACTGCCCCCTCGGCGCCATCGCACCAGTGCCCTGCCCGCAGGGTAGCTACTGCCCGGCTGGCACCGCGAGCTCGGCGATTCCACAGTGTCTCATCGGCACCTACAGCAACCGCACGCGCCTGCGCAACGCAACGGAGTGTGCGCTCTGCCTTCCATCGCGCGCTTGCACTGTGCCTGGCCTGATCCAACCCGATCAGTGGTGCGCTGAAGGCTACTTCTGCATGCGGGGTGCTACGACGCCGCTGGGCACGTTGAGCCCGCGCGGTGGCAGCGCAGGCCCTTGCCCTGTTGGCCGCTACTGCCCGCCTTCGACCGCCGTCCCGATTCAATGCCCCGCCGGCACCATCAACTTCAAGACGCGCGCTGCGAGTCTCAATCAGTGCCGCGCGTGCCCGGCTGGATACTACTGCGCAGGTATCGGGCAATCGCTGCCCACCGGCCGCTGCGACGCCGGTTGGTACTGCAAGGCCGGACAGAAGGTCCCTCGGCCGCCCACGACCGGTTGCCCTGTTGGACATTACTGCCCCAAGGGTTCCGTGATCCCGCTCACATGCCCGCGTGGTACGTATCAACCTGTCAAGAACGCGACGAGCCTCGCGGCCTGCATCAAGTGCCCTCCTGGCTTCTACTGCCTCACCGCCTCCGGCATTCCCACTGGGCGGTGCGCGGCTGGCTTCATTTGCACTGGTGGTAACTGGGACGCTCAGCCCCTCGATTCGTTCTGCCGCAAGGGCTACTACTGCCCGAAGGGCTCCGTCGCCGCGATCCCGTGCCCCCCCGCTCGCTATTGCTCTCGCGACAAGCTTGCCGCGCCAGAAGGCTTTTGCTCCTCGGGTTACTACTGCACCTCTCGCGCCACCAGTCCGCGGCCAACGAACTCGTCCGTGGGCGGCATTTGCCCTGCCGGCTTCTACTGCCCCAACAACGCATCGCGACCCCTGCCCTGCCCTGCCGGCACCTACCAACCGATTCGCTTCCAGTGGTCGCGTGACGGCTGTTTGCCTTGCGTGCAGGGCTTCTACTGCCCGCGCGTCGCTCAGACGTCAGTTACGAATCCTTGCGCGGCTGGCTACTACTGCCCGCCTGGTCAAACCGTGCCGAACCCACCCCGCTACATCTGCCCGATCGGTTTCAAGTGTCCGCTGGGTGTGAAGACGCCCATCCGCTGCTCAAATGGTGAGTACCAGGATCACGTTGGCCAGGCGACGTGCAAAACATGCCCGCCGGGTTCCTACTGCACGGCGGCCGACTACTGCCCACGCACGAACTACACGGTCCCGCGCAAGTGCCCGAAGGGCTACTACTGCCCCCTTGGCACCAGCGCCCCCAAGTCCTTCCCGTGCCCGGCCGGCACCTACTCGAACACGCTGGGCCTCGTGAGCGCGTCGCAGTGCGTTACTTGCGATCCGGGCTTCTACTGCCCTATCCCCGGCACCACGGCCGTCGCTGGTCTCAAGTGCTCACCCGGCTTCTACTGCATTGGAGGTGCCACGTCGCCAACGCCAACGGACAACGTGACCGGAGCGCGCTGCACGCCGGGTCACTATTGCATTGCTGGCACCGCTGTGCCCAGCGACTGCCCCGTCGGAACATTCTCCCCGAACACCGGTCTGATGACGGCATCTGAATGCAGCACATGTCCGGCTGGATACTTCTGCGACAAGCCTGGGCTGCTCGCTCCAGCTGGCAGTTGCCAAGCGGGCTACTACTGCCCCTCTGGCTCCACAACCGGCTTCGCGAAGAAGTGCAGTTTCGGCATGTACTGTCCGGCTGGTTCCCCGTTCCCCAAGCGCTGCCCAAGCGGCCAGTTCGCTTCCGGATTCGGAAAGACCAGCTGCGCATCGTGCCCTGCAGGTAAGTACTGCGACGAGACGGAGCCGTGCCGCTACTGCAACACCACAGTTCCAGTCAAGCAGTGCACGAACAACTACACGTGTCCTCGTACGTGCCCGCTTGGTCACTACTGCCCCTCTGGCACGCGCGTGGCGACGCAAAACCCGTGCCCCGCCGGTCGCTATGGCCGGCGCTTGAACCTTGCTTCCGTGGCTCAGTGCATTGCATGCCCGACCGGCAATTACTGCCCCTTCCCAGGTCTCTCAACCGTGAACGCTTTGGTCTGCGCCCCAGGCTACTGGTGCATCAACGGCTCGAGCACGCCCCGCCCGACCGATGGCGTCTCTGGAATGCGGTGCCCAGCAGGCAAGTACTGCCCCGCTGGCACCCGCGTTCCTATCTCATGTCCCAAGGGCACATTCAACCCCGCGTTCGGCTCCCACAACATCACGCAGTGCGTCACCTGCACGGCCGGGATGGCGTGTACCAAGACGGGCCTGACGCGACCGGACGTCAACTGCACAGCTGGCTTCTACTGCCCTGGTGGTATGCTTGCGCCCGCGGTGCCTAAGTATGAGTGCCCCTTCGGCCTGTTCTGCCCGCCTGCGTCCCCTGCCCCGCGCCCCTGCCCGTCGGGCTTCTACGTGTCTGCCAAACGTCAAGCCGTGTGCAAGCCGTGCCCTGCTGGTAAGTTCTGCAACTACGCCAACAAGTGCAAGCTCTTCAACTACACGACCCCGACGACGTGCCCCTTGGGCTACTACTGCCCCATCGGCACCAAGTTCGGCACCCAGTTCCCTTGCCCTACCGGCACGTTCGGCAACGGCACCGGACTGACTCACATCGCCAATTGCACGCCCTGCCTCCCTGGTAAGGTCTGCGGTCTTCCAGCGTCTCTTTCTACGCAGCTGTTCAACTGCAGTCAGTCGTATTACTGCAAGGGCAACGCCACACGCCCCGACCCCACCGACAACGTCACGGGTGCGCTCTGCCCTCGCGGTTCCTACTGCCCCAAGGGCTCATCTGCTCCTATCCCGTGCCCCGTTGGCACCTTCAACAACGGTACCGGGCTGTGGGGGAGCACGCAGTGCCAACCCTGCCTTTCAGGCTACTACTGTCAAACCACCGGACTTACAGCGCCTACTGGTCAGTGCTACGGCGGCTTCTATTGCCCGCCCGGCCAGTCGAGCCCGACACCAAGCGCGTACACATGCCCCGCTGGTCGCCGCTGCCCTCAGGGCTCGGGCCAGCCAGTGCACTGCGCCGACGGCACGCAGAGCATCGGGCAGACGGGTCAGACGCAATGCGGTTCCTGCACGCGCGGCTTCTTCTGTAACATTGTTGAGCAGCAGAAGGCACCGTACTTCCTCTCCAACGATCACGTGCTTGAGGTGCCCTGCCCGCGTGGTTACTACTGCCCGCAAGGCACGCCGAGCCAGTTCGCGTACCCTTGCCCGCCCGGCACGTACCGCAACGCTACTGGGCTGCAGAGTGCGACCGAATGCACGCCTTGCCCGCCAAGCATGTACTGCCTGAATCCAGGTCAGGTGAAGCCCACCGGTATCTGCGAGGCTGGCTACTACTGCGCAGGCGGCAGCAACATGAGCAATCCTCACTTGCCCATGGTGACGCCGGATATCGGCGGTCCTTGCCCGAGGGGATACTACTGCCCCTTCGGCAGCAGCGCTGGTAAACCTTGCCCTGTCGGTCTTTACTTCAATGGCTCCTACGCCACCAACGCGTCCTTCTGCAAGCCTTGCCAACCTGGCTCCTACTGCAGCCAAACGGGCAATTACGACCCCAAGGGCCAAGGAGACTGCAAGCCTGGCTACTACTGCCCCGGCGGTGACAGCAATCCGGCGAACCCGGGCTACACGTGCACGATTGGACATTTCTGCGGATCAGGCACTGCGCTGCCTATTCCCTGCCCCGCTGGTACGTACACTCAGCAACGCCAACAGTCGCAGTGCGCGCAATGCCCGCGCTACTACTATTGCCCGATCGGCACCGTCAACCCGATCAAGTGCCGCCCTGGCGCCGTGTGCCCTCCTGGATCACCCAACGAGCTGGTTTGCCCCGTCGGCACGTACATCCAGAACCTCAACCTCCTCCTTGGCGACTTCACGCAGTGCACTGTCTGCCCAGCTGGTAAGTACTGCCTGAACGGCACCATCTCCGGCGACTGCGCGGCTGGCTACGTCTGCCTCTACGGCAACTCGCGTGCGGATCCCAGCTGGTCGACCGACGGCACCATCCCGAAGACGACGGGCCGCAAGAGCGGTGGTCTCTGCCCGTTGGGCTACTACTGCCCGGGTGGTGTCACGCGCAAGATCCCTTGCGTCAACAACACTGTCGGTCTCGCGCCCGGCCTCCAAGCCGCCTCGGATTGCCGCCCGTGCCAGCCCGGCTACTACTGCATCTCGAACTCCATTTACCCGATCCCGTGCCCCCGCGGTCACTACTGCCCTGGGTACGTCAGCTCCAAGACCGGCCTCATTCGCTGCCCAGCTGGCACGTACAACCCCCTCATGTACGCCCCGGATATGTCCTGGTGCCTCCCCTGCAAGCGAGGCTACTACTGCCCGGTCGAAGGCATGACGTCAACGGTCGTCTTCCAAGCGCCGCCTGGCTACTACAGCACAGACGGTCAGGTCGAGCCATTGCCGTGCCCCGCTGGTACGTGGTCCTCCAAGACGAACGGCACTGCGAACAACGTCAGTGCGTGCGAGACGTGCCCCACCGGCTACTACTGCGGCCCCACGGCAACCACGTACAACCGTACCTGCCCGAGCGGCTACCTGTGCCCTGAAGGAAGCTACCAGCCCATGCACTGCCCGGGTGGCTACTACTGCCCCGCACTCGCTTCGGGCCCGATTCCTTGCCCGCAAGGCTACTTCTGCAACCCCGATTACGGCTCCACTACCCCGCTCGTTTGCTGGCGCGGCACGTACTGCCCGAACGTGACGGAAATTCCACTTATCTGCCCGAACGGCTACGTTGGCGTGACGAGCACATCGCTCGTGCGATCGTCATTCAACAACAGCTGTGTTTCGTGCCCTCCAGGTACTTGGTCCAACGATACCGTCAACTGCAAGCCTTGCGGCGCGGGCCACGTCTGCGTTGGACAGACGACTACTGAGTTCCCGACGGACAATGCGACTCAGCTCGGTTACGTCTGTCCCATCGGACATTACTGCCCAGCTGGCAGCGCGATCGAAACGCCTTGTCCGGCGGGCACCATGCGTAACACGACTGGCGCTCGCAGCGTCTCTGAATGCGATCCTTGCCAGGCGACTTACTTCAACCCGACACCTGGAGCCAGCGTTTGCACCTTCTGCGGTCCCTCCGCCAACTCATCTGCGGGTGCATCGTCCTGCACGTGCGTCGGTAAGCATCGCACCTACCAGCCCGGCGACTTCTCTTGCCGCTGCAGCCCTGGCTACGTCTTCTACACGGCCACGTCGCGACTCTCCGAAGACGACTCAACAGAGGATTGCGTGGATGTCGTCTACGAGGTTTGCCGCCCTGGCTACCTGCGATCTGTTGCGGGCCGCTGCGTGCTTTCGTCTGACGATGCGCTCTGCGGCAAATGCGGCAGCGCGGGTGGCAACGTTGATTCCACCACTGGTATCTGCGTGTGCAACTCAGTTGTTTCGGCGGCGTCTGTGTGCGATACCACGTGCCTCGCCCAGTCGAGCCAAGTTCGCATCGACGCCTACAACGGTGAGCTCGTTCACTACAACCCCACGACGGGCGTTGAAACTCGAACCTCCCTCTCGAGCAAGACCATCGTCGGCTCGACTAGCTGCAGCGGTTCGTCCCCCACGTGCAGCGTGTCGGTGATGCGTCTCACGGAAACGGGCCCGACTGCCGTGTACAGTCCGTCGGCCACCACCGTCGGCGCGTCGGCGACGAGCTCTTCCACTCGTCGTCAGCTCATGCAGACGTCAACCTCCAGCGCCCGCTCCGACATCACGCTCAATGATCCCATTGTGTGCATCAACCTCGGTGACGCGATGATGTGGGACATCTCCAACTCCAACCGCACTCACTTCCCCGTCTACGAGAAGGACAGCCTGCTCAACACCAACCCGACCTTCGACTACACGCTTTTCCGCGAGTTGAAGTCGTGGATGGCGGACCCGAACTACACCATCTCCACATTCATCTTCACGTTCACGGAGGAAGGTGTGTACACCTTCTACGACAACGCGCTGCCGGACCGCCACACGATCATTCGTGTACCTCCGGCCAACACGTCGTGCCCGCAAGGATCCTTCTTGGAGACCAGCAGTGGCGGTCTCGTCACCGTTGGCGTTTCCAGCCGCAGCCGCGTCGTGTTGTCGCCTTCATGGACTCTCATTGGCGTCTTGTTGGCTGGCCTTGCGCTCTTCTTCAGCGGTATCGTCTTCGGCATTTGGCAGATCCGCCGTGCGTCGTGGGGCTCCGTTGGCAATGCACTGCCTCGCTACCGCACGCTGTTCATGGCCTACTTGTCCGGCAAATCCGCAGGCATCACCAACCGTGGTATGGTGCGCGCGACTGACGCTGAAACCAACAAGCAACATGAGATCGAAGAAGGCCTTTGCAGCCGTACCATCACGCTTCGCCTGGACACGCCCGTGCACGCCTTCTCGCCGAAGGAGTTCGTTGACAAGCTTGCCAGCTTGGTCAAGTGCCTTCCGACGCACATCGTTTTGATCAGCATCACGGAAGGCTCCACCGTCGTCCGGTTCGAATTCGCCAACTGCGAAAACCCGCAGCAGTATGCTGATTTCCTCCTCGAGCAAATCCGTGACGACACCAACGTCATTCATCTTGAGCTGCCTATTCTCGCCTTTGACGCCGGTGAAGATGACGATCTGTCGTACAAGAACCACCCTGCGTACATGATGGTGAACGTGCGTGACGAGTACTGGGACTACGATCGTACCTACGACGTCAACAACTTCGACGTGCGGACGCTCTACGACAAGCTTGAGGATCAAACGCTTCAAATTGTCTCGTCGCTTGCTAATCAGACAGACGACGTGGCGCTCCTCTGCGACAAGATCTTGGTGGAATCTGAAGTCCTCAAAGACATGTTCGTCCGCGTCAAGGCCGAAGTCGATCGCGGTAACGACCGCGACGTGCGCCTTCTCGAACAGCGCGGTGCCAAGATGGCTGGCGGCAAGGTCGAGTTTGAACTGCCTGAAGACTTGAAGTTCACACTCTCCGAGTTCATTCGCACCTACTTCGATAAGTCCCTCGCGGCTACGAAGAAGGAGATCGACGACAAGAAGAAGAAGGCCAACGACACTGCCGAAGCTGAGCGCCTCAAGCAGCTCAAGGAAGTCGAGGAGAAGATCGCAGCCCTCGACGCCGCTCAGAAGGCGGCAGAGGAACCCAAGTCTCCCTCCGAGCTTCTTGGCGACGCGACCACTCGCGCTGGATTCGACGAAACTCTTGTTGACGTCATCGATGAGATGGATACGCATGACAGGGTGCACGCTATGCGCACGCCAGCAACTGAGTTCCCGCACGACATCAACGACGACAGCGATCTCGAGGACGAGGAGCGCATCACTCGCGCAAAGGCTCGTGAAGAAAACTTGGTTCTCAAGCTTCAACGCGCCCGCCGCATCATGGACAGCGTCGCCACCCCCGTTGGCCTGGACGAAATCCCCGCGTCCACTGGCGTGCGAACGGTGGACGAGTCTCTCCGTATTTCGAAGCTCCGATCGGAGTGGCGCGCTGCTCGCCTTGCGGAACGGCGCAGCCTGGATGCCGAGATCAGCTGCCTCACTGACCCATCTGAGGAATCCGCGGCCACGTCGGAACGCCTCGCTGCGAGCGAGAAGCGCTGCAGCCGCATTTACCGTCGTCTGCGCAAGCTTCGCGACGCGGTCTCGGCTGTGGAAGTCCCCAACACGTTGGCGGACGACGAAACACTGCCACTCGACGAACGCAATGTTCGCACAGAGAAGCGAGTCAAGTTCGTTCAGAACAAGCTTCACAAGGCGCGTAAGGCACGCGCTGAGGCTCTCATCCCATTCGACCTCGACGTCGACAGCGATTGCGACGCCAAGGAGATCACCCGCCGAAACGCTGCAGCTGATGAACTTGTCACCAAGATCCTTGAAAGCAGCGCAGCGATTCCCGATATTCCGTCATTCGAGGTGGCGAACCTCTCCGCTGAGCAGCGCAACGCCCGTCGTGCTGCTGCCGACAAGGCCGTTCTGCACCGCGCGGCTGCCGCCGCTTCACTCGCTGAGGTTATGGGGCTTCCCAAGGACACCTCTGACCACTCCGACTTGGATGATGCCGAACGTCAGCGCCGTCGCGCCCTGCGGCCCGGCGCACCAGGAAGCAACTCGCCGCACAGCCCTTCGAGCCCGACACGTGCTCGCGGCGCCTTGGCGAAGGCCAAGGGCAAAGCCAACCCGCTCGCAGCAAGCGAGCCTGCGACCGTCACGCTCAAGAAGGAAGACTTCACGGCCCTGCTTGGCGCTCGCCGCAACGGTCCTGCTGCCTACGCGGACGATGAAGATCTCGACCAGGATGAGCGTCGTAAGCGCCACGAGCTGCGTGCGGCGTACAAAGCCGGTCGCGAAGCCGCCTTCGACGCCCCCCTCCCCGCCGACGAACACGAGAAGGGCATCAGCGCTGCCGAGCAACGCTTGCGTCACGAGATCAACGACGCGTTCCGAAAGGGTCAGATCGCCACCAACGGCGCGGACCCTGTGGAGCTGCGTCACGCCGCGGATGAAGCCAAGAAGCAGCTCGAAGCCGCGCTCTCCAACACGGAGCAAGCCAAGTACGTGGCCCTTGGACGCACCGCCCAGCAGCAAGCCGCCGTTCCGACGGAATACCTCGCCGAACGTAACGCCAAGGAACTTCAACTGGCCTTCCTCAACGGCAAGCGCGCCGAAATGGTCTCCGAGCCGCTTGCGGCACTCCCCGCGACACGCATGAACGTGTTCATCCGCGGTCGCGAAGCTGCCAAGGATGTTGCCCCTGCAACTGGCCTCATCGAGCTTGAAGCCGCCGTCTTTGCCATGGGCATCAGCGCCGAGCGCGAGCGCACATTCGACGAAGCCCTTGAAGCTGAGGAGAAAAGTGGCAACACGCGTGCGGCAGCTGCGATGAAGCTCGCACACGAACGTGGTCAGCTCGCTGGTCAGTCGCTCGCGGTACCAACTGAGCTCAAGACCCCGGCTGAAATCGTCGCTTACGCCATGGCCGTCCACGGTCTCGACGCCGTCAGCGCAGCTGGTCCCAATGCCACCCGTGCCGTTGCTGCAGCCGCCGCGCAGGGTGAGAAGAAGCGTCTTGATGCCATGGAGCTTCTTGACGAATGGCGTGACGATGTGCCCCTCCTCACCAACGAGCAGGCATCGGAGCGCGCGGCCTGCCGTGCTGCGTTCCTGGTCGGTCTGCAGGGCTGCGCTGCCACCGCGATCATGGACACCCTCAACGAGGAAGGCAAGATTCGCGACCATCAGCGCATCCAAGTCCAGGTTGCGTACGCCGCTGCTCGCAAGGCTCAGCGCATCGCTGACGCTATCCCTGAGGAGCTTTCCACGGCTGAAAAGCAGGACTTCATTCGCGGCCGTACCGCGGCACACCTCGCAGCTTGCATCTCTGAACTCCCTCCTGGGCTTCCACACGCTGCGCAGATCCGCGTCGCCGCCGTTCGCGGCGCGAAGGCTCAGCGTCAGCTCATGCAAGTTCCACCGGAGCTCGAGGACGTACCTGGCCTTTCGCCCGCAGAAGAACGCGCCCGTGCAAAGGGCCGTGCCGCCTTCGCGGTTGGCCAGCGTGGCCACCTCGCAGCGAATCTTGATCAGGTGCTCGACCTCAACACCTCAGCTCTAGTCGCCGGTGGATCCAGCTTCTATCCGTCAGGCCTGCAGCCGTCGGCCTCCCTCGTTCGTGCACCCGCGAGCGTGGTCGTCGCGGAGGCTTCCGCCACCGCTGCTGCTGCTGCTGCTCCTGCCGCCGAACTCGAGGCCCGGCTTGCCGAGAAGCGCGAAGAGTACCAGCGCAACATGAAGGCACTCAAGTCCAAGCAGCAAGTGGAGGCGTCGCAGGCAATGGAAGAACTCGAGTACGAGTCCATCTCCGACGCTAAGCAGCTCGATCGTGATCTCGAGGAGCAGTTCCACGCCGAGCGCAAGAAGCTCATGGCGAAGCACGACAACGAGCTCCTGCAGGTCGACGGAAGCAAGGCAGAGGGCTTGAAGGCACGTCACGCGGCGCAGATGCAGTCCTTGGTGAAATCGCAGGAAGAAGCCCGCCACGCCGCTCAGGAAATCGCGGTGAAGCGCAGCGCGGAGCGCAAGTCCAAGCTGAAGGCCATCCTTGCCGCGAAGGCCATGAACGAACTCCGCTTGCAGAAGACGCTTGCCGTCGACGAAGAGAAGGAGATCAAGCGCTTGTTCGAGCTTGAAAATGCCGAATCTGCCCAGGCGCAGTTGACCCGCGAAACCGAGCTCGAGAAGCAGAAGCAGAAGCTAATGCAAACGATCCAGGCACGTGAACGCCGTCTCAAGGTTCGCAACGCCAAGGAGAAGGAGTTCCTTGAGCAAGAACTGCGTGACATCGCGGACATGAAGGTCAACGGGCTCGAAGCCAATCTCAAGGATCGCCAGCACATCCTCACTCAGCGTCTGCAGGAACTCGCACAACGTGGTCTTGCCGACCCGCATGAACTTGAGGAAGAGCAAGACAAGCTCGTGCGCGACACCGCAGCTGAACAGCAGCGTCGCATCGCTGTGCTGAAGAGCGACCTTGCCGCCGAAAAGCTTGAACGTGAACGCGCTCTCGCCGAAAAGACTGGCAAGCGCTCCCAGGCCCTCATTGAGGTCACTCGGGCGGAGATCGAAGGTCTGCTTCAACAGCAGTCTGCCATCGAGAAGGAACAGCACAGCAAGAAGGCACACTCTGACTCGGAGGCGGCCGCAGTGCTGCTGGCGCGCCAGGAGGAGCAGCGGCAGCAGCTGCGCAAGCAGATGGACGAGTCCCGCAAGGCGGAGTCTGCACTCCTCGGTCAGGACGAGACCAAGGTCAAGGCTGAAGCGGACCGCCAGATTGCAGCTCGCGAACGCGAAGGCCAGCGCCTCACTGAAGCTCAGAAGAAGGCCATCTTCGATGAATGCGCTCGCGATGCGGCCCGTATGCAAGGTGCCCTTAGCGACGAACAGCGCGCCCAGCACGAAGCGACGCGCAAGAAGGTGGAGGAGAAGCGCCGCCGCAAGGAACTTGAACTCCAACGTCAACAAGCCGAAGAACAGAAGAAGGAGCTGGAACGGCAAGAGGCGGAAGCTCGTCGACGCACGGAGGCCGTCAAGAGCGAGATCAAGGTTGCACCCGTTCAACTGTCTGCGGATGCGCAGAAGCTGCAGGCCGAGCTTGAACGCCAGAAGCAGGAAACCCTCCTCGCCATCCAGCGCGCCCAGAAGGAAGAAGAGGCCCAAGCACTCGCCGAAATCGAGGCCGCTCATCAACGAGAGCTCCAGAGTTTGGAGGCTGCTCGCAAAGAAAAGGCGCTGGAGCTCGCTCGTCAACGCGAACACGCTCTCGCCAACGCACGCGACGAAGATCGCGCCGCCATTTTGAGCCAGTTCGAGGCTGACAGTGCACGGTTCGAGCAGGCTGCCAAGGCCGAAGCGGCCTCTCAGGGCGACAAGCTCAAGGCTGCCATCGAAGCCAAGAAGAAGAAGAAGGAGGCCGAATTGGCACGCAAGCATGCCGAAGAGCTCGAAAACGCTCGACGCCGCGAGGAATCCACTGCAAGCGCATCACTCAAGGGCGCACGCATGCAAGCAGAACAGGAGTCGATCACCAAGCTCCTCAGCACGGGTAAGATCTCGGGTGACAAAACGGCGGATGTTGTGGGTGCCGTGATGTCTGACCGTCATCGAGAAGAGACCCAGCGTCTCTTCGACACTCAGAACGCGAAGCGCGAGAGCGAGCGATTCCGTCTTGAAAACATCAAGCGACTTCAAGTCGAAGCGGCAGCGCATAACATGCGCTCCGCCATTGAGGCCGAGTTGAATGAGGCCCACCAAGCGGTCATGGAAGCCCTTGAAATCGAGTTCACCGAGCAACGCATGGCTCTTCGACTCACGCAGATCAACGAAGTCGCTGCCGCTAGCGGCATGGCCTCGCCTGAAGAGGTAATGAATCGCCACCGCGAGAAGGTCCGCAGCACTACGACACAGCAAGCCGACGACGATCTTCAGAAGTTCATCGCTGCCAAGCAAGCTGAACAAGAAGCCATCACGGCAAAGCTCGCGAAGGAGAAGGCAGAATTCGACGCACGCTTGGAGCAACAGATGGAAGCTCGTCGCTTGGCACAGGAGAGGGAGTTCAACGAGAAGGAAGAAATGATGCTCAAGCGTCTCGAACAGGAGCGCGCGGCCCGCGAACGCCGTCTTGCTGATCCTCGCGCGAACGGTGGCTCTGCGCTAGATCAACAGGCGAAGCTGAAGGAGAAGCTGATCGAAGAGAGCAAGCTTGACGCGGAACGCTTACGCGAAAACCTCCAGCGTGAACGCGAGCGCCAGCAGGCCGAATTCGACGAGAAGGTGAAGCGTCGCAAGGAACGCCAAAGCCGAAAGACGAATGCGCTTGAGAAGATGCGCCAGACTGATGCTGACGCCACGGCTGACGTCCCAGCGGCTGATTCCCCCTCTGCCCCCGACGCGGCATTGCGTCCTCAGCTCGAGGCCCTGCGCGAATCTCTGCTTGTTGGTAAGGCCGTTGTTCCACCTGCTGCCGCCGCTGCTGCTCCTCAGACCTTCGTCATGTCCCCTGGAACTGCGCCTCTCGCTGCTTCTGAACCCGCTTTCAACGCCTGGATCGGAGCCATTGTCGAGCAACTGGAGCAGACGGACTCGATCAAGCAACGTGTGCTCAGCATCGAGCGCCAAATCGAAGCTCAAACGCGACAGCCGACTGGTATGTTGCAGTACTACGTCGATCAACGCGATCGCGATCAGAGCTCCAACGAAGGCGTTTTGGCTATTACTGACCTCACGGAACTCACGACGCAGCAGTTCATGGTGTACTTCTTCGGAAATGCACTCCGCGAAAACATCGCGCGCAGCGGTGTCCCGATGCCTCAAGTCAAGATTGCAATCGCGTCTCGACTTCCGCAGACGAACGCAGGCATGATCTCCTTCCGCCACTCGTACCACTTCGACACTGCTCGCGATACTCTCTTCGTGCGCGACACGCGCCTCAAGACGATCGGCGAGTTCTGCGTCGTTGTGATGCACGCGCTTGCGCACATCAAGGTTTCCACCGATTCTCGCTCCTGGAACGATACGGATCCCGACTTCCTGCGAGAATTCTACGGTATTCTGGAGCTCGCGACCGAGGAGATGTTCTTCATCCGCCTGCCTGCCGACAAGATTTCTCGAACGGTGGAACCGAACCGTCCTTACCGACCTGAAGCTATCATGTCGACGAAATCGCTCGGAGACATCGAAAACGCGTTGCGTCGCGTATCGAAGACGGAACGCGAGTCGTTCCTGCGAACGTACTTGCAGTTGTAAGCTCAAGCTCAACTGCGAAAGCCGAGAGAAGGAGGAAAAAACAGCAACAAAAACAGAAAAAGAACAAGCCTTCGGAAAAAAGCACACGAAACTACAAAGAAAAAGCGATGGACAATCCCCTCCCCCTTTCCCCCTCCTTCCTGTGTGTGACCAAAGGTTCGAAGCATGAGTCAGGGCTTGGGCCCCCTGATTTCCAACGCTTCACCGAAGTCATCATAAACCGCTGGATCATGTGCCCCACTGGAAGAAAACGCAACAACCTGTCGGATGTGACTTCTGATGAGTGATCG
>Ga0255309_1000038_pt1 | contig 16057 bp, 1 predicted proteins | sample MistaT_FD_186103 | JGI IMG/M metagenome (GOLD analysis project Ga0255309, IMG submission 186103) | Metatranscriptome of freshwater microbial communities from Mississippi River, Louisiana, United States - Miss_Colum_RepB_8d (Metagenome... | ecosystem: Environmental > Aquatic > Freshwater > River ... | reverse complement strand
TGCACCAGCGGACAGTTACGAGCTACTCTGACCACGACAAACGCTCGACGGTGTTCCCAGCACCGGTCGCGCGAATGTCACAGCCATAGTATCGCGTTGCGAAGCGTTCTCCCCATCCGGTTAAGACACACAAAACCTCTTTCGCAAAAGAAACGGGGTCCACTCTCAGAGCTCGCACGTTTGTTGGTTGAGCTGTTGCATGGTTCAGTTCACACCGCGTTCACTTCGAAAGGTTACTCGCCGCGACCTTCGGTACCCTTCAGCTCTGCAAAGAATCCGGACACGACTTCGTCAATCGTTGACATGAGCTCCTTCATCTTGCCGGCGTTGTCCTTTGCTTGACTGGCGCCCGACATAATGAGCGGCATCAGACCTGCGATGGAAGCGGTGAAAATCGCGCCGTCGCTGAATCCGATGACGCCGAGGACGAGGAAGATGATGAACACGAGCATGAACAGGATCAAGTAGCACAGGGCGATGACGATGGCCGGCTTGGTGAGCTGCAGTTGCTGCAGCAGACCCATCAAGTACGACTCGCGAATCTTGCCCAGGCATGCACAGAACTCTTCGAACGACAGGAAGCCCTCGCCCGACGTGTCGAACTCTGTGAACAGCATGCGCACTTCGCTTTCGGGCAAATGCAGGTGCATACGCTTCAGGCCGTGGTTGAACTCCTTCAGGTCCATCTCGCCGCTGCGGTCCTCGTCCAGCTCGTCAAAGATGAACCGGGCCGCGCGTTCGAACGGCGACATCTCCCCAGCGGCGCCACCGCCGTCGCCGCCGCCGGGCATCATGTTCGCGATGGCAGTGGCCATCTTGCTCTGACGGACGTGGTCGCCGAGCTCGAGGGCCTTCTTCGGGGTGAACTGTACACCCGCCAGCTGCATGAGGTCAACACGCGCTTGCGGGTCGCCCGTGGCCAGCCGGACGATGGCGCTCAGCTTCTGGAACAGAACCATGTCAAGGACATCGTCGTCGTCTCCCACCGCCGCGGCCCCAGCACCAAGGGCAGCTACCGCATCGGGGGCTGCCGCCGCCGCGGAGCGGACGGCGCTGGCGGGCGCGGCGGCGATGCCGCCGACCTCCTTGGCACGTTCCTGCAGTTGCTGCACGGCCCGAAGCAACTCGACGAAGAGCGCCGCGCCGGGGTTGCCATCAGCCGTCGCGAGCACACCGATGAGGATGCCGTGGAGGTCCCGCACCAGGTCCTTCTTCTTCTTTAGCTCCTCCTCCGACGGAGTCAGCGAGACGCATGCCGCGCAGATGCCCTCATGGCACTTCGGACAGTAGCGGAACGGGTCGCGGGAGTAGTCAGAGTCAGAGTAGTCCGTTGGGTTCTCTCCGATGGCGCGCCCACAACGAACGCAGTCGATGCTGGAGCCGTGATCCGCTTCCTGAAGGCACTTAGCCTTGGCCGAGGTGACAAGCTCCGTCGCGTGCCCCGCGTCGCACTTGCACTCGCCACACTTGGCCACGCCTTTGTCGCCCTTTGCCTTCAGCTCGCGCATCTTCGCGACGCTCAACACGGAAAGCTTGAACTTGATCGCCTTCTCCACCAGTTGCGTCACCACATCGAGCGCTGTCTTGGGCGTTGGGTCGCGCACGATCATCCAGATGACGTAAACGAACTCCGATAGCGTCCGGCGCAGGGCGCTCATCTGCATGCTATGACACTCCTTGGTCACGGTCCGCTCCACCTGCTCCGCTGGCGACGCCTCCTCCTGCGACTGCACGATGGGAATGCCGTTGAGCAGGCCGTTCTCCAGCACGCCCTTGTACTCGATCATCCACAGCAGGTCATACAACCAGCTCGTCACGATGTCCTGGTCAATGCCGAAGTGGACAACGGGCAGCGGCATCGGCTTGCGCACGTTGTCAGCAAAGATGGCCTTCTGCGTCTCGACGAAAGCGGTGAGGTTCAGCTCCGTCTTGCCTTCGGCCGTCATGGACCAGTCGTCGACGTCGAAGGCCGCGGCGTACACCTCCTTCGCGCACAGCTGGCCCAGCTTGGGCTGCTTGCGGTGCGCGCTGCGCAGCCAGAAGGGCTGGACCTTGGAGTACAGCCGGCGCATCATGTGCCACGCGTAGTTGCGGAGCCGAAGGTTCTGGCTCTCGCCCTTCTCTGGGTCATCCTCTTCCACCGCCTGGGTCGTGGAGATGCCGATGTTCTTGATCACTTCCACCGCCTCAGCGTGCGTGAGGTCCTTCAGGTCCCGAGCGTAGTGCGCCGAAAGCTCGTCAAACTTCTTCATGGTCTGCGCCACAATCGCCATCGCCTCCGATGTAAACGTCGAGTACAGCTTCTCCTCCTGGCACTTCGTGGCCCAGCCGTCCTGCTGTGTCTTGGCGTGCTCCTGCGGCGTGATCTCCGGGCCGGCGTTGAACAGCGAGAAGCCGCGCTTGGGGGCAACCTGCACCAGCCACGTGGAGCGGAGCAGGGCAAGCACGCGGAGGAACGGGCGCTCGTACTGCCACGTCATCGCGGCCTCGAGCATGTCCAACTCGATGTGCTGGCGCTTCAACTCGGCGGGCGTCAAGCCGTGCTTGCGGATGTTGTGCACCTCCACGTCCTCCACGCCGCCGTCCTCGAACTCCACAGCGTACTCGTTCGTCTCCAGATAGTCTTCACCCTTCTCCGCCGCCGCCTTCGCCGCCGCCTCGTCGTAGATGCCGACGATGCGGCCACGGAGCATCTTCTGGCCCTTCGACGGGCGCTCCGCCTCCACGTTCTGGCGCATCTCGAAGACGCCGAGCTTCATCGCCGCCGGCGCCGGGCCGTCGGGGCGCATCTGCTCCACGGGGATGCTGCGGGCGAAGACGCCGTCGTCGTACATCACGTCGTACGTGCCGTCGTCGCGCACGCGGAACACCTTCGCCTTCAGGTAGGTCTTGGAACCCTTCGGGATCACCTCGACGCGCTGGTGCTTCTCGTACGTCATCAAACGCAGCTCCGCCGGCGACGGGCCCAGCGGGCGGATCTTGTCCGCCGGTTCGTTGGCCTCGTAGTTGCCGTCGTCGAACTTGATCGCGTACGTGATGTGCTCCACCGCACTGTGCACCTTCGCCTTGTAGTACTTCTCGCCGCCGCCATAGCGCACCTCGACGGCGTCGCCCTTGTCGAACGTCTTCAACCGCTCCCAGATGACGTCTGGCAGCTTTTCTTCGTCCGTCGCCTTCTTGAACTTCTCGCATTTCCACAGAATCATGCCCTCGTCGGCCGCCTTCACCGACTGGCGCGTTTTTCCGTCGGGCCAGAAGAACGACGGCTCCTCGTCCAACACATCGACGGAGATCGTGAGCCGAGTGCCGTTGCGGACGAACGTGACGCCAGGGAACACCTCGAGCGAGCTGAACGTGGTGTCGACGCGATGCGCTTTCTTGCGGCGCTTCTTCACCGGCTGCATCGGCACCATCTCCGTGTCGCTGCCGCTGTCGTCCTTCGCGGCGGCCGCGTCAGGGGCAGCGGCGGAGGCCGCGGCGGCACCCGCGGCGGCACTGGCGGAGACTGGCGGTGCCTCGTCGTCGCTGGCCGAGTCGGTCTCAGACTCGGTCACTTCCGGCGCCATCCAGCGGAACATCTTCGGCTCGTCGAGCTTCGACGCGTCCGTGATCTTCCACAACACGCCGCTCTGGGTGTTGATGCGGCGCGTCTCCTTCGGCAATAGCTTCCCGAACGGGCGCGGCTTCCCCTTCTCGTCGATGCGTTCCACCACCAGCTGCTTTCCAGAGTCGTTCTGCAGGTGCCATTGGAACGGCTTCGCCTTGCTGTTCGGCAGCTTGAACGTGCGCGCAACGAAGTTCGGATCCTCCGGCGGGATGACCTCGACGACGCAGCTCGCGCCGGCCTGATTGATGCGCCACAGGCCCGCGAAGTAGGCGCCGTCCTTCTTGGCCACCGCCTTGGCGCCGCTGGCGCCGCCGCCCGGGGTGCGCACCCACGAGGACTGGCCGACGAAGTACGCCTTGTTCGGCTGCAGGCCGATCTCCGGGTCGCCAGTCTCGTACACGACGCGGTACACGTGGTCGGGGTTGACGTGCACGACCTTGGCGGGGAAGAACTCCGCGCGGCCCTTCCACTTCGCCTCGACGCGCTGCTCCACTTCGTACTTCATCACGTTCAGCTCCGACGGCGACGGGCCGTCGGCGAGGATTCGCGTGTAGTGGATCATCTCGAAGTTCTTGCTGTCGTCGAAGAGCACCCGGATCATCTCATGGTGGTCCTCATCACGCTCGTTCATGATCACGCCGCCGGCGAGCGCCCCGTGCCACCACGCCTTGACGTACTGATCCACCTCCCACGTGCCCAACTCCAGGCAGCCCTCCAGCGGCTCGAGCTTCCGCATCAGATTCGTCGGGACGGAGTGGCTCGTGCCGAGGCTACCGTCGAAGAACTCCACGTCGAACGTGCCGTCGATCTCCCAGTGGCTGTTGACGACGTGGCCCGCGAAAAGCTCGTTGCGCTTGTTGTGGCAGCACTCGACGTAGTCGCCGACGGCGTACGGGGCGTCGCCCTCGCCCGGCTTGTCGTCGGGGGCACCCACGGCGTACTTGAACAGCACCTTGCGATCGGAGTCGTACGACGGGTTCGCCGCGCGGAGTTCTTCCTGCGTCTTCCGGCAACCCTCGATGACCTCTTTCGCCAAGACGCCTTCTTCAACGTCCATGATCGCAGACACCTTGATGATGATCTTCTCGAAGTGCGTGTCGCGGTCCTTGCCCACCTCCAGCGGGTTGTACCCGAAGCGCTTGATGAAACAATCGAGGCAGTAGTCGTCGTTCGAGCTCGGGCAGTGCCAGAAGCCGATCCCAACGTCGGGCCCTTCGTCGCAATCGTTGCAGTAGCAGTAGTGAGCGTCCGGCGTGCCGTAGTCCTCCTCCATGTTGTACTCGTCCCAGTTCGCGCGCGTGATGTGAACCAGGTCCGCTTCGCACTCAGGGCACTGCGGCGTCTCGTAGGTCGGCACCGCCGCCGTGATCTTCCAGTCCGGCTTGTCGTCGTACGCGAAGAGCGCGAACAGCCCGCCGACGTCGCCCGGCGTGAGCTTGATGACGCCCGCCGTCTCGGCGGCCGCCGGCTCGTGCGCCTTCTCCGTCGCCTCCCGCAAACGCTTGACGCGCTCCCAGCAGTAGCGCATCTCGGTCGGACCCCGGCAGTCCGTCCACCCGGCGTTCAGCACGACGTCAACAAACATGCGCATGTTCATCTGCTCCTGCCCGAGGAAGTCCGTCAGCGTCTCGCGCAGCACCCGGCGCGTCGTCGCGCTCGAGCGGCCGAGGGCACAGTCGCGGCAGAGGTGGAACGTGATCCGTTTCTCCGCCTCTTGCTCGCCGCACACGAACGTGTCGCGCGCGAGGACCACGGATGTGCACTCGTTGCAAATCTCCAGGTCGCGCCAGAAGCCCTGTTTGGAGCGGTTCGCCTTCATCAGGTGGAACTCCTCCTTGCCCGTGCCGCACGGGCACGGCACCGCGACGTCCGTGGCCCAGCGGTGCTGCTGGGTCTTGCGCACGAAGCTGAACACCGTCGGCGGCTCGTCAGGCTGGTCGCTGACGAGGTCGATGATGCCGCTCCACTTGCATTCCTCTTCATCAACCTTCACGACGTTGGCGTTCCAGCGCAGTACGCTACTCATAGCGGTGAGGGTGTGGTACGACTCGTGCTCCAGCGCCCACGGCGGCGTGTACGCCGTCTCCACCTGGAACAGGCCGCCTCCCGGCCCGTCGTCGAACTTGATCAGGCCGATGCGGTTGTCGCCGGTCACCTGCAGGTTCACCACGGACTCCTTCAACGAGGCGGTGTCCTTCAGATCCGCCTTCTCCACGGCGAACGACTTGTCGAATCCGTCGCCCGACGAGGACGCGGCGCGGGCGATCGTCTTGCTACGCGAGCGCTTCTTGGCCGGCGACCCGGGGCTGCCGTCGAAACTGCTGCCCATGCTTTGCGCCGCCTCGGCGTCGCTGCTGCGGCCGAAGAACACCCACTCGGAGTCGATGCAGAAGGCAGTCACCCTCAGCGTGACGCCCGTGATCGCGTCGGTCAGCTCCTCCAACGCCACGTCCTCCCCTGACGCCACCTCTCCCATGGGGAGCACGACGCGGAGCTGACGCGCCCCGGCGGCGTCCTCGAACTCCATAATGTACTGCGGGCGGACGTAGATCTCGTACGACGCGCCGTGCGTCAGGCGCGTGTACGCCGGGTTGCCCGCAATCGTGTCGTCCCCCGGGGCGTCGTCGGCGTCCTCCTCCTCGCCGCGCGCCTTGAAGTGCTGGAGCAGTTCGTGTTCGAGGTGGTCGAGGAAGTTGGTGTACTCCTTCAGGTCGTGCCGCAGGCCATTCGCCTCCGACGTGAACTTCTCCTGCTTCGTCTGACGGTCCGTCTCCGGCACGTAGGCTTCGACGAGGAGCGCCACCTGGCTGGCGACGCGCTGGCGAAGCTTCTGCTGGTGCGCGACGGGTGTGCAGCGGACGGGAGAGAGGAGGTCGTCCATCACCTTGGGGTCCAACGCCTCCAGGCGCTGGAGGATGCGCTGCTCCGCCTTCTCGCGGCCCGGGCCCTCCGGCAGCAGCATCACCAGCTTGTTGGCCACTTGGGGCAGGATGTCCCTCACGAATTTGTTGAGCGACGGATGGAGCTCGAAGTCCTTGCTGAGACCGCTCAGGATGGTCATCGCGGTGGCGAGGCACGAGAACACGGCCTCGGGGCACTTGACGTTGCCGTGCTGGACGATCAGCCGCAGCGCCAAGACGCCGGCGTGCACGACAAGGTGCTCGACGGGCTCATCCACCGTGCGAAGTAGCGCGGCGGCAGCGGCGTCGAACTCCATCCGGTACATGTGGATGCAGCCGAACACCAGCGACACGTCCTTCATGCGCTTCTCCGGCGTGTCGCTGCCAGCGTTCGACATGTTGCGCAGCGCCTCCAGGCCCGCTGGGAACACCTTGGACGTCTGCAGCGTCGGGTCGTCCGGGTCCTCCGCCGGCGTCGACGCCAGGAGGCAGTCGCTTGCCACGCGGTTCTGTGCGACAATGGCGGCGACCGTGCGGTCCTTCGGGAAGAGGAACTCGGCCATGAGGCGACGGGCGCGAACCATTCGCACGGGGAGCAGCAGCGCCACGATCGCCGGGAGGCTGCTCACCTGCTTCTTCTCATCGGCGTCGCCAAGCATGCGCGCGATGCAGTTGCGGCAGCCCTCGTAGCCGTCCTTGCCAGGGTCCTGGCAAATGATGAGGTGGTGCATCAGGAGCGGGATCACGTCGCCCGACGCGAGGCGGTGCAGCAGACCGGAAATCCGCGGGTGGCCCTTCGCGATGATCTGTCCCGTCTCGTCGCGCTTCTTGCGCAAGTCGACGCCGCCGTTCTCGATCGGGATGTCTTCCACGTTCGGAATGCGGTCCTCGGGCGGCGTGAAGAACTGCATGAGGCTCACCAGCTCCGTCACGGACACACCGCACGCGCCGGCAACCGACGACATCTCCGCCGACGGGTTGCCCTGCCAGTGCGAGCCGTCGAAGCCGTAGCCGCCGTTGGCGCCACCGGCGACGCGGGCGGTGAGGCGCGCGAGCTCGATGAACAGGCGGCGGCCGTTGATCGGGAAGTACGCGCCGAGCACGTCGAGGACACAGCGCGGCGTGTTCTTCCCGCGCACGAGCACGGACAGCAGGGCGGACAGCGCGTCGTTGCGCGACTCGGTCGGGTACCACGACGGGATGCCGTACAGTGTGCCGAAGTCCTCGCGCATCTCCATTGTGAGTGTCTCACGGGACGTCACGAGCATGAAGGGCGACATCGCGCCGAAGCAGCGCATACCGAGGCTGTGCAGGCTGTCGCCCTTCGGGCGCAGCGGGTAGTCGGCGTACAGCCGGTTCCACTCATCCAGCGCGCCCTCCTTGTCGTTGTCGACCGCCTTCTTCCACCCGTCGAGCTTCAGCGTCGTCGCGACCGCGTCGCCGCTGCTCGCCATGGACGGCGCGCCCTCCTCGCCGAAGCGCTTCATGTCGCCGGCGCCGCCGCCGCGCAGCAGGGCGTCCCACGCCATGGACGGCTGGTAGCAGCGCACCACGGCCTGCTGGCCCGCCTGCCACAGCACGTCCTTCAGCTCGTGCAGCTCCATCGGGAAGTCCATGTCGCGCACGCCCACCTTACCCACCGCCGGCAGCACGCCGTCCTCCTCGAACGCCTTGCGGCGCGCCACTTGGTAGCTGACGCGGGCGGAGATGAAGGGGCACACCTGACTGAGCAGCGTGTCGATTTCCTTCCAGAAGACGCCCCGCATGTACTCCGCATCCTCGTTGCCCTCGAGGAACTGCCGGTACGCCGACCGCCACGCGAAGAGCAGCGCGGGGCCGTGGAAGCAGGCCTCGAGAATCTCCTCCTCGTAGTAGCCGAACTCTTTCGTGCCGTCAACGTCGGCCTTGAAGGCCGCCGCCTCCTCGTCGTCGCCCTTGCCAGCGAGGGCCTTCTTCGCGTCCTCCCCCTCCGTGCGCTGGCGCTCCTCCTCCCCCTGCTTCTTCTTCCTCTCCGCCTGCTTCTCCACCGACACCGGCTCTTCCGCCGTCGGCGTCGGCGCGAGCTGCTTCTCTAGCTCGGCCTTTGCGGCGGCTTTCGTTGCCTCGCGCAGGCGGTGGTGGTAGATAGCGACGCGGATCACGGACACTTCGTTGTTCCAGTCGCGCTCGAGCATCGTCTGCAGGAACGCGTCCTTGCGCTCGCGACGCTCCGTCGCCAGCAGCCTCAGTCTTTCCTGCTCCGGAGTTTCAGAGTTGCCAATACTCTGAAACTCTGGGGGCTTCGCAGTGACGATGACGTTGCCGTCCTTGTCGGGCAGAACGGTGCCTTGCTGCGTGAAACCGATCACGGCACCGATGCTCGCGTCCAAGCGGACGCCGCCGACGGCAACCAGGAAGGACACGATGTCGGTCTTCAGGATGTCCGGTGTCGCGCAACGCTTCAGCTCAACGCCCCGAAGGCGCTTCAGCACCAACTTGACGAGACCCGCGTTGTCCTTGCCGAGATTGCTATCCTTGAACTCATCGATGGCCTTCACGGGATCGATCAGCGTCTGCAGCGCAAGCGCCGGCACCTTGAACGCGTGTGCGAGCTCGCGCGGGTCGACCATGGACTCTTCGTGCGGCGTGAACTTTGACGCCGCTACGTTCTGCAGCAGGTCTTCCGGCACGGAGCGCTTCTCCTGAGTCCGGGGGTTGAGGTACCGGTGAGGCCACTGCTTCTTCGGGATCGACGGCGCCATCTCGGTCGCGATGCGCGCCGCGGCGTTCTTGATCTTCTCGTGGGTCGCGGCGGGATCCAGGTCGGGGTGCACGACGAGCCAGGCGCGGCCGACGAGCAGCTCCGTCAGCTCGGCTGACAGGGCCTCGTCGTAGCCGATTTTGAACATGCGGTGGTTCGGGATATTCGAGAAGGCGTCGCCGGCTTCGCCGCGGCGGGTGAGGCGGTCGCGGTGGAACATGTCGTCCATATTCAGGTTCGGCATCATGCCGAGGCGCGCGTACCCAGCGTTCAGCTGCCGCAGCAGGCTGGCCAGGTCCTCCGACAGCTGGTCCTCGGTCTGGCGCGTGGCCGCCTTGGCCTGGCTGGGCTTCAGCAACCACGGGTCCGCGGGGTCCATGCGGTCAACGAAGGTCGCCGCGAACTTCATATCCACGTTGGCGAACGTCATGTCCTGCTCGCCCACAAGCGCCTTCATCATGTCGCGACCAAAGTCGAAGACGCGACGGGCGGCCGGAAAGGCCTGCGCGAAGTACACGCGCGACGACTGGAGCTTCTCGCGCAGCTCGCGCAACTTGTTGACAACCATCCAGTCCTCGCTCAGCGCGTCACAAACGCCCTCAAACTCGTCCTCGGGCAGCGGCAACATGCCCTGGTACGCAGGCGGCAGCAGGAAGCGTGTCGGCTGGTATGTTTCCTTATCGTCCTGGGCAAAGATCCCCTCCGCCCCCAGCAGGTCAATGCGACGCAGCATGTCTTCCTTCGTGTCGCGGCGCGCAGCCTCCGCCCAGCAGTAGCCGTTGGCGAGCTGCATCAGTTCCTGCCACGTGAACGTGGCGCGCACGGTCGTGTGCACGATGCCGGCGAAGGTGCGACAGTGCAGCAGCGCCGTACCGGGCACGCCGGTGATTTCCTCCAGCAGGGCGTAGTTGCAGAGGCTGCCGGGGAGACGGAACCGGAAGTTGAAGCACGTCAGCAGCGCCAAGTACTGATCCACCAGCCACATCGTCAGCACCGCCGCAGGGTTGGTCTTCTTCTGCTTCTGCACTTGCTTGGCGATCAGGATCATGTTCGCCTTCAGCTTCTCTATGAAACCGTCCGGAGTCCCGAAGATGTATTCGAGCGCCTTGGCGTTCTTCTCCGGGTCCTTCATTAGCTTCATCTTCAGCGGCATTGCCTCAAGCTCGATCTCCGTCAACGTGCGCAGCACCGTGCGCTTCGACTTGAGCAGCGCGCGGAGCGTGCCCTGCCACTGCCACATTGTCGTGTACTGTCTCACAATGTCAAGCGCCGCGGTCACGACGCTGCTCGCTGTCCCGGATTCGCCCAGCAGTGGCTTGATCAGCGTGTGCTCGAAGCGGTCCTTGTCACCGCTGAGCAGGCCGGTGAGAGCCGCAAGCGCGGAGCGCTGGGCGGCCGTCAGCGAGAACTTGAACTGAATGGCGGACACGATCTGCGCGGAGGCGGATACGTAGACGAGTCGGCGGTCAACCTTGCTCGCCATCTTCGACACGTCGCCCTCCGCGTCTTCGAGCTGGCGCGTCGCCTGCAGCGCGTTCTCGTACTGCTCTAGCGCGCGCGCGAGGTCGTCGCTCTTCTTCCCGTCGCCGCCGGACCGAGCAATCGCCATGACGCGGTTGATCGGCACCTTCGTGTTCTGCGTGAGCATTGCCACGATGCGCCAAGCCGCCTCCTGGAACTTGTTTTCGGCGTCCCCGGCGAGAAGCAGACCCTCCCGGATTGCATCCAGGAACAGTTCCACCAGCGCCTTCAGCTTCGGGGCCTCCAGCTCCTTCGCGTCTTTCTCCGGAGGAGTGTAGCCCTCAATGTCGTCGATGTCGTATTCTTTGCACATCAAGTGCAGGTTCAGCATGATCGCTTCGGCCTTTGCCTTGGGCAGAAAGAGCTTCTGGCCCATGCAGTTCAGGACACGGTGACTCTCGTTCCACTCGAGCGACGACACATAACCCTTGCGGCGCACGCCATCCACGTAGCGCGCCATACAGCCGATGTCCTCGGCAATGAACGTCACCGTGTGCTTCCAGTCCGTCGCCGCCGGTTCCGCCGTGAAAAAGCACTCGAACTCCACGACGTTGACGGCGTCATCATGCGCCTTCCGGCACATGATCGGGCCGTCGAGGTTGACCAGACTGATGTGTCCATCCAAGCCGTCGCTTTTGCAGATGCGCGCTAGCTTGAACTTGATCGTGTTCATCACGGCCGTCTGGCGGTCCTTCTCCTTGATCTTCGCGTCAACCACACCGCCGCGGTAGCTGACGTTGTACAGCTGGGCCTTGGCAGTGTCCCACGCGTACTCGGCAACGTTCGTCACCAGCTGCACGCCGTTCACGGAGTGCACGACCTTGCCGTCCGACAGGTCGACTTCGACGACGTCGCCTGCGGCGTCGCGGAACGCCACCTCCACGTCGCCGAGCGTGCGCATGATGCGCGTGTTTGCGTGCGCGTTCGGGTCCGTCTGCGCGGTGACGCGGCGGCGGAGGTCCACGAAGTGGTGCGCCGGCGTCTCCTCAAGGTGGTCTTCCAGCGCCTTGCGCGCTTCGAACAGCGCCCCGTACAGCTTCTTCGCCTGGGCGTCGGTCGCCAACTTTTTCGGATTGTAGTCTGCGTCGCCGGCGCTGGGCTTCGTCGCGCGCCACTCGTTGTACTCCTCCTCGGCGTCGATGACGGCCTTCAGCTTTGCGCGCAGCTCGTCGGCTTCTTTCGCCAGGGCGAACTCGGAGTCCAGCAGCGCGTCGAAATGGCTTTTCAGCGGCTCGCGCCGCCACTCATCGAAGAGGCCAGCGGCGGCACGCGCCGCGGCCAGGATGTTCTTCTCAACGAACGCTTTGGCTATGTTGAACACGTGAATGAACGAGCGGTTGAGCTGCGGAATCTCGGCCGTCAGCACCTGCATGGCCACGTCGATGTACTTGCCGGTCTTGTCGCCGCGCGAGTCGTCGAGCATCACCTGCGCCAGCGACACGAGCGACGGCTGGTGCGCCTTCATCTTCTTGCGGTGCTCCTTCGGGACAAGCTGAACCAGGCCGGTCACGACCTCGGCCGCGCGGACGGGGAAGCCCAAGAGATGGTTCACGAGCTGGATCGCCATCGGGCGGAACACAGCGGGCACCTGCAGCGACTTGTCCAGAACCTCGTCCAAGGCAGCGCGAAGCGTGATAGGCTGCGGCTGCGTCATCTTCAGCAGCAAGTTCAGAATGGGCTTCGGGACCTGCAACGCCACAGCCATCTTTTGGATGGCCCGGTCGGCCAGCTCGGCGTTCTTGCTCATGACGTCCAGGTACATGCCGTTGTCGATCTTTGGGATGTCCACCAACGACGCGACCTTGTCCTTGGCTGCGCCAGCCATCGCGGCGGCGCCGTCCATCATCTCCTCGACGATCTTCGGGCTAGACGCAACCAGCTTCATGACTTCCTCCATGATCTTGTCCTCCAATTGCTTCTGCGCGGCGAGCGCCGTGCGCTTCATGTCCTGAACCGTGGTGACGACGACGAACACAAACATGAAGACCGACGCGGCGAAGGCCGCCATGCGCTCGGGGGCGATCAAGACGCCGAGAACCCACCAGATCATGACCGTGTAAACGTACCACGTCACGAAGATCGTGAAAATCACGACGCAGACGCCGATCAACGCCGACACCAGCAGGCGGAAGGCAACGAGAACCCTCTCGGCGAATTTGTACGGGCGAGCGGCGGCTGGGACGGAGAGACGGTTGTAGGCGACAAGGATGACAATGGGGTCGACGCAGATGAGAATGATGAACGCGACGCAGACATACCACAAAATGGTCGTGATGTAGTTGCGCGGGCGCGAAATCGGAATGTCGAGCACGAAGCGGTACATCTCCCTGGCCTGGATGATTTCGGTTGTGGTGGAGTACTTCTCGTGTTCAAGCTCCAATGGCATCGAAATCAGGTACCCGGCGAAGAACGGAGCGAATGCAAAGAACATAGTCATCCCTGTCTCGATTGCCACGCCCAGCAGAAGCCACAGGTTGCGGAAGACGAAGCCGCTCCCAGCAGTGGGGCGCTTCGGGTCGAACGGCGGGCCCTGCGTGCTCCGGAGAACGAAGGCGTACGACGGGAAGCTGGAGAAGTGGAACTCGAGGGAGCTGACGACATGGTTGACGTATTGCTCGAGGAACTCCGTCTCCGGGTAGGCCTGGTACTGCACGCCGGTCACAACGGGCACCTGCTGAAGCTCCACAGGCATGCCCATGGCGTCGAGCGCCTTTTGCACTTCGACTGGGTCCACGTTGGCGTCCTTCTGCACCGCGTACGCCATTATGTTCTCGAACAGGACCTTCGTCTCGCCATCGGACCGCACGAAGAACTGCGAGAACCCCTGGAAGTCCAGGCTGAACTCGGCGTTGGTGGCGACATTCTTCACCTTCTTCAGTTGTGGCACCACGAGACGGTCCATCTGCGAGATGCGGCCGCCGGGGCCCTTGGCCAGGAATTCGACGATGTCCTCGCGCTTGTGCGGGTTCTTCAACAAACGGAGCAGGCAGAAGGTCTCGAAGCGGCGCATGAACGTCTCCCACGGGACGTTTTTGATGACGACAGGATCGTCGTTCGTGGGATCCAACGCAGAGTAGTACAGCGACAAGTACCGGGCCATCGTTTGGTCCGGGGGAAAGATTAGCGAGTACAGGCCACGCGCGGTGTGGAAGGACAGGTACGACGCAAAGAACAGAAGCGACACTGACGGTCCGTAGAAGCAGGGCTTGTCGTAGCTCGTTGCCGCGCGGTACAGCTTGCGCGGTGCCGAAAGCATCAGCAGACCAGCGATCTCGACGCGGAAAAAAATGATCACTTGGAAGGTGAACATGGTCCCGATGAAAGCACCAACAGCCGCCGCAGCTTGGAGGAACACACCAATCTTCGTCTTCTTCACCTTGGCTAGGGTGTACACCTCTTTCAGGGTCGCGTTGGCAATATCCGTGCGCTTGTTCGGCTCTGAGCTGGCAGCGTCGCCCTCAGCCACAGTGGTTTTGTCGAGCTGGTACAGACTCCACGAGTTGGCCACAACGCCGTTCTTCTGCACTTCGCGATCCGGGCGGAGGAAGCCAGCCACGACCTGTGGCGTGTTCACCAGTTCGATGAGCTTCGCCGCGATGTCGTACTGGTCTTCGTTCGAGAACACGGTGAGAAGCAGCGCTTCGAGCTGTTCCCGGTTGAGGCGTTTTTTGTGCTCCGACGGATTCCGGTATATCGGCGCGGTCAACGACTGCTGCTGTTCGAACGCGCGCAACGCGGCCCCGGAGTTGCCGGGGACACAGCGGTAGTGGGACAGCAGCGACCAGTAGCCACGGTGCGACACCTGCAATGCGTACGCGGTGTAGAACGTGAGGAACTCAGGACCAATGTCCATCAGGATACGACGGCTCGCGACCATGAACGCGACGCCCATCGTCGGCGTCAGCACTTCCACAGTCTGCACGTACTCCTTGAACGACAACTCGTTACGCCAAGTCTTGGTGTTGTTGATCGCTTGCGAGACACGGGGGTCGAGCTTCGGGGTTTCCTCCATGCCGGCGCCAGCGATGCGCGGATTGTACGGTTCTGGATCGCCGGTAGAGGGTGAAGGTGTGGACAAGCCAGTCGGGTCGGTCGTGTTGGAGTAAATGTCGTTGATGTACAAGCTCGTGACACGCATGTCAACGTTCGTCGTGGCCCGCGTAGTGGTCGAAGCAAGCCATGATGCGTAGAACGGACAGTCGCTAACGTTGAAGATTGTGTCGTCACGTTCGTACTCTTTCAGCTGGCAGGGCGAGGCAGTCACCGTCTGGAGTCGCTGCGACACGCAGTATTGGTGGTCCTCGACCGAGCCGGAGAAAATGATGTTGCTGTCCTGCGACGGGTTGAACGCACGAGTAAACAGCAAGGGTCCGAAGCCGTTCGCAACTTCGATGTTACCTTCAACGTGGGTCATTGATACGATACCAGTGGAGATGTTGACCTTGAGCGAGTTTTTGTACATACCGGCACCCACAAAAATTTTTACTGGAACCTTGGCGTTGATCGAATCCACTTCGACGCTGTAAAGAACGCTCTGCGACGTGGGTAGGTTGACTTTTGTGCTGTTGTTCAAGACACCGATTTTTCCCTCCAGTTGCTCGATGTTGAGCACGGACTTGTCAAGAAGGAATCGAAGTGAGTCAGCCGCGGTACGACCGGGCTCAACGCACATCTCGAGCGCGCAGTTGAGTGTCTTTGTACCGTCGACGACGATGCGGTCTCCAATGTAGTAGACGTTGATGGAGTTTTCGAGGGTGAAACTGCGACCAGACACACTGAACGAGGGGAAAGAGCTGTTGCCCGTTGTTGTGTCGTTTCGGAGGGTGAGGCTAGGACGCGACTCCAAGCCGGACCGGCCTCCACAATGGCCCTTCACACGCACGTAGCACTGATTGATTTCGACGGTGCGCGTGAACGGAGGAATGCCGGAGTACGGGTCGTCATCGGAGACGAACGCGCTGAAGAGGATGATGAGCAGCACACCGAAGACGGTGATGCAAACGCGGATCACGTGCAGGGGAGGGAATTGTCCCACGGCAGCGAGCTGCTGGTTCTTGTCAGCCGACGCGAAGACGATCTCCTCAATCGTCGGCTGGGGAAGCGCGGTGGGGTCTTTCTTCTGCTTGCCCATCGCGCGGGTTATGTGTTCGGTCGATACACGGTTAATAGGGGAAAAACTGTCAAACTCGCCGGAATGGTGAGTTTCAACGCTGTTGTGAGCGAAAGCGAAATCAGAAACTCTCAGCTGGGAAATGAGAGCTCTGTGATGTCAATAAAGTACAGAAACTG
>Ga0255309_1000031_pt1 | contig 16550 bp, 1 predicted proteins | sample MistaT_FD_186103 | JGI IMG/M metagenome (GOLD analysis project Ga0255309, IMG submission 186103) | Metatranscriptome of freshwater microbial communities from Mississippi River, Louisiana, United States - Miss_Colum_RepB_8d (Metagenome... | ecosystem: Environmental > Aquatic > Freshwater > River ... | reverse complement strand
CTCTATAGGAACAACACGCTCAACAAGCGCTGACCCAACTTGCCGGCCTCAAAGTCGGTACGGCCCACCGACAGAAAGGCAAGGCGCGGCGGGGGCGACAATGTCGGAGCGAGGCGGGGTTCGTCTCGCTGGACGCGCACACAACATCCGTACTGGTGTTTTTTTCCCCCGGTGACCCAATAACAGAATCCCCACGGTAACAGCAGCAGGCAACTGGCAGGTATGCACATTGGGAGGGAGGGGAGGAGGGGATTCTCTTGACACTGGAAAAACGGGGGAAGTGTTGGGACAACAGGCACTCACGCCAACAACGTGGTTTCACTTGGAGGCCAGCGGGATGCGACTACAGGTCGTCCAAGGGGTCGAACGTGGACGATTCCTGCTTCCGCTTGTTCATGAGCGCCTCCACCTGGGGGTTGGTGATCTTCTTCTTGATCGTCGGCAGCGGCTTCGCTGCCCCCCCGGGGCTTCCCGCAGCCGTCCCGGGCGCCGCGCGCACGGCCCCGGCGTGGCTTTCGCCGAGGATCGGCGCGTCGAGCCGCAGCTCGCCGTGCATGCGCGACACGACGGCCGCCGCACGATCCATCTCCGCGAGTGTGCGCGCGTTGCGGCGCGGGTCCTCCATCGCGGTCATGGTGAGGTTCTGCCGGTCCCGCTCGAAGCCATCCATGATCTCGTTCTTCATACGCGCCACCGCAGCGTCCTCCTCCCTTGCAGTCACTGTCTTGAACTTGTGCTCCTGCTTTTTCCAAGAATTCTTCGCCGCGGGCTCGTCGTCCAGGGGGTCCACGCTGCCGTCCGCTTCGTTTTTGGGCACTTCCAACGCAAGTTCGTCGTCCAGCAGGCGAGCGTCCTTGTCGCCGGTGCTGGGGCGCGCGATCTGCGAGCCGCGCTTGCATTCGAGCACGCCGAGCACAATGTCGTGGAACATCTTGCCCACCAGCAGGAACGAGAACGCCATCAGGATGGTTCCCGACGACTCAACACCCTCCCAGTTCGGGTCCTTCTTCCAGAAGGCGACGGCGATCAGGATCATCGCCACCATTTGCGAGATGTATCCAAGCGAGAAGAAGACGTTGAACAGGTCGATGCGGTACGGCCGCGCACCGAGCATCAGCAGAGCCTGGATGACGAAGAGGCCCACCGTGATCCCGAGCTTCGCCACGCACTGCTGGTACGTGACGGGCACCCAGCCGCCGACGCAACCGAGGATGAAGACGAAGAGAACGTCGATGAGCATGAAGTGGTTCCAGCCGGTCCGGAACTCGTCGAAGAACAGTCCGTTGCGCAGCACCCACGTCGGCGCCGACGGCTTTGCCAGCCAGCGACCGCGCATGATGAGGAGGCGTTTCAGGAACGACTTGCCCTCACGCATCGCGGGCGGCGCCTCGTCCCACGCGGCGTTGAAACCGGCGACCGTGCGGGTGTACAGGAACACGGGGGTTCCGATGCCGATGAAGAGGAGGCTGAGAGCGCCCACCATGCGAATCACGACTTTCGGACTGTACAAGACGGCCTTGAGGGAGTACTCCACCGTTGCCTGGTAGTAGAGCAGGACCGGGAACATCAGCAGCGACGGGAATCGCACATACGCCATGCCCGCCGCGAAGGACTTGTCGAAGTACGGCCCTGTCAACCGGTAGCGGTACACGCAGTACGCGACGCCCAGGTGAATAATGGCGAAGAATACGAGCAGCATGAGCACACTCAGACCCGCGGTGGCGAACGTCCCCACGTCTTCGTCGGAACCGATGGACAACTTGAAGCCTAGTTGGCCACCGAAGATGTTTTTGAACCAGGGAATGTCTTCCTGATCTTTCTTCCACAGTGGGTTGGGGCAGTTGAACGCGCTCATGATGGCGTCGATCTTGCCAGCCTGCGTCGCCGCACCAAGGCTGAGCGCGCCACCGACAGCGGCGGCGGCACCGGTGGTCTGCAAGGTCACCTGCGCCTGGTCCGCGTCGTGCACCGACGCCTGGGAACCTTCGATTTCGAAGTAAAACGTGTCCGCCGCGGGGTCCGGCTGGATGTCGTCGTGAATGGCTGTGCGTTTCACGCGCAGTGCCACCGTTTCCCGGTTCGACGTTTGGAACCCGGCGACGGGGCCGAGCCGCATCCGGAGCGTCGTGCCGTCGCCCTGCACAGGCTGGAACCGAATGAACTGCGCCGGGCTTCGCTGCGCAGTGGCCATCACGCCGTCCGGCTGCGCCGCCACCGCGGTGTTGGACGTGAGCGTGATGGTGTTGTTCGCGTTCTCCGCCTCGCCCGTGCCAACGAACACCTGCGTGCCCAGGAAGCGGTAGAAGCCGTCACCAGAGAGCCGAATGTCCACCGTGGCCGTCCCGCCGCGCACTTGGGCGATGGTGAACAGGGGGCGGCTGCTGGGTGTGACGACGCGTGGCATCAAAATCGACCGCACCTGGGACTCCACCGCCACGTCCACGTACTTCAACGACGAAGCGCCGCTGTCGACGGTGAGTCGCACGATGCATCGGCGATTGGAGGGGCTCGGCAACCCCGACGTTAGTTGCACCGTGCGCCACTCGTTCGAGTCTTGCCAGCTGAGGCGGTCGCCACCAACGCGGATCTCCGAGCACGCGTCGCCGCCGTCGCGGTCCTGCGTGACGAGCAGCGACGCCGGCTCGACAGGGCGGATCTGGAACTCGCGTACGTTGGCGATGCCTCCGGTCGGAATCGTCGTTGGGATCGGCGTCACTTCGAACCGCAGCTTGTTCTTCACGACCACGTTCACGACGTATCGGATAGTCTTGTCGAACTCGTTTGGCGCGCCGCTGTTGAACCGGAACAGCACCGACGTGTTGCCGCTCTGGTCGCCGGGGGAGAAAATGGTGAACGTTCGCAATGTGGCGGTACCCCGGCTTGTGATTGCCTGGGAGAAGACGAAGTCCGCAGGCACAGTCAGGAGACCAGGGTCTTCGGCAATCACCTGCACGTGGACTTCATCCGAAAAGTGCACGGGCAAGCCGTCCAAATTCAAGTGCAGCGTCTTCGCGTTGCCCGCTCCCGAGAAGATTTCCGCCGAACGCAGATGGACCGTGGCATTCTCCGGCGTCGACACGTGGAATCCGTACACGTCGCGGATCACGAGCTGCTTCGTGCTGGGGCGAGGGGTCATGGCGAATGTCGTCGCAGCGGCGGCCGAGCGACGCAGCCAGCTGAGCGTGACGGTGGCGGCGTTGTGCGGGAGGCGGCCGGTGATGAGGAACGACTTGGTCAATACTTCTTCCGTGTTTTCGCGCAGACTTTGCCATTCCAAGAAGGCCGGCGTGATCACCATCGGGTCCGTACGGGGGTCGTCGCCGGCGCGGGCGAGCACCGACACCGTTTGGCCAGGCATCGGGTACTCGCTCAGCCGCACCTCGAGCCGCTGGGCGTTACCTGTGCCGATGAAAATCACCTCGGGGAGCGAGTCCAGGACGTCGATGGTCTCCAGAGGCACGAAGCGAATGCGACCGACCTCGAGCATTTCTTGCTCGATGAACTCCTCCGGCCCAAGCGCGGAGACCCACACCGCGATCGGTCCCGTGGGCACCTGTGACAACACGCGGAACGTCTTCGTCAACTCCGTGGCGCCCGTTTCGAAGAGCGCGACGGGTGGGCCAAACGTCAAGTCAAGCGTCTCCGTGGCCGCGGCGAGGGACCGAGCGAAGACTTGGATGCGCACGGGGCCAGTCAGCGTGGGGCCGGTCAGGGACACTTCGAACTTCCAGCCCGTTGTTGGTCCGACATAGGCTGACGCCACGCCGTCCGCGTCGATAGTCTTCACCAATGCGTCCGGCGCTTGACGTACGGTGACGTTGACCTTGTCGTTCACGAGGAACGTGGTCGATAGAAGGCCGTTCGGCAGGCGGTATTCGTTCGCCGGACCGGAAATCGCGAATGTCAGCGGTAGCCGCGCGTCAGTCTTTTGCAACCCAGTGATGACAAACGATTGCGACAGCTGGCTTCGAGTGGAAAAGAGCAAGATCGTCGGAGTGACCATGATTGACGTGATGTTGGTCAGCCGAGGCGTGATCACAAGTGTGGTGGCGCTGGGCGGGGCCGACAGCGTGACCGGGACGGAGTGTCCAGAGCCGACGAACGTTTCGATGAGCGGCGACAGTGACATCGTCTTGCGTGGTGAGACATGCACGTAGAAGGTCGGCACGGGGGCGTAGATGGACGCTTCGGGCAAGCACGACACTGCAACGAGAGCAGGAGCGTTGAAGAAAAGCGCGGTGCCGTTGTTCTCGGGCTTGAACGTCACCGTCGTCTGGTTGTTGTCGGTCGTGCACTCGACGACGACGGTGGAGGGGCGGAACGAAAATCCGAAGTTGGTCATCTCCGGTACGGTAAACTCCGCCGGGTCGGTAAGGTACCGGCCGTCCGACAGCTGTTTGGGCAACAAGTTCGGGTCGTCAGTGAACATAGGCAGCCGGAGCGCGCCGTCTGGCAACTGTTTTCGTGCCTGCTGCAGCTGAAGTAGCGCGCGAATCTCCATGGAGTCGAGCGTGTTGCGGACGGACACGTACGGAGGGGCTTTCGTGATGAGGTAGCGGAGGCGGCAGCGGATCGGCGTGCCGTAATTGCCACGCACAACGATCGTTTGCGATCGTGGCGCCGTCGTGGTCCAAGTGAGCGTGCTTGGCGTGATCGAAACGGCGTTACGCTCGCCGTCGACCAGGACCGCGAGATCCATGGCGACGTTAGCTGGGATGGTCACAGTCACCGTGCGCTGGTTGCGTGCGCCGACGTACAGCACCGCCGGCGGGGGAGTGAAGTCGACCAGCTGCAACGGGAGCACCGTCGTGGCGGCCGATGCCAGCTGGTTGCCGACAAGACTCTCCCCCGTGACCACGAAAAAGTCGAGCGACACAGGCGTTGTGGTCGCGGTGATGCCCCACACGTAGAAGAACTGCGCGGCTGTCTGCTGAGCGCCCCACGACAGCGTCGCTGGCTGCACGCGAAGGCTGCTGCTGGCGGGCACGGGGGTCACGCTGATGTTCGGCGGCTCCGCGTTCTCCGGGAGTGGGAGCACGTGCGAGAGGTTGACCCACACCTTGAACTTGTTGTCCGAGCCCTCGAACAGCGTCGCCGGCAGCGACGAGCGTGTGATGTTTGGCAATAAGAAAAACGTCGTGCGCGGTTTCGGCAGTTGCAAATTGTGCAGTATTGGCACGTTGGACGTGAATTCCAGCGTGAACTCCACCATGCCCGGCTCCGTGCCAAAGACGGTCAGCGCCTGTTCCGCGGGGGTTGTTTCCGTCCATTGCAGGGAACCTGCGGTCGCGGCACCTGTCGCGGTCGTGTTCACCCAGGTCACTGACATCGCCACAGTTTCCCCTGCTTGGAGGGTGTGGAAAAGCGTGAAAATGACCTCGGGAGCGTTGGCGGCACCGACGAAGGCTTGCGTTAGCCACGAGTAGCCCACCTTGGCCGCCGGCACGGTCTCGAACGCCACGGGTGTCATCGTCCGGTTGTATGTCGCAGAGCCGTTGCCGCCCACAGCGAACCGAACCTCGCTTGGCTGCGAACACGGCGTGACCACCGTGACGTCGATGGACTGCACGGGGTTTGGCACGGCCGTCCGTCGGAACGACAACGTTTTCGCGGGCAGAGAGATGCACACCACGGAGTCCACCGGCTGCGGATACAGATGCACGTCAACCACGTCGCCGCTGCTTGCGGGCAGCACGCCGATGTCGACGGTCAGCGAGTAGATCTGCCCCATCATTAGTTGCCGCGGGAGGTTCCGGGCAACTATCTGTTGCGGCGCGACGATCGACACGGGGCCGTTGAAGGCCACGCTGACGAAACGCGCGGACCCGTTGACGCCGACTCGGATGTTGTACGGTCCGTTGCGTTTGAGGGCACGCATTTTGAAGCTTTGCTGCAGATTCATGGTTTTGTCCGTCCACGTGACGCTCGCCGGCTCGAAAGCCACCGCCGACGGGTCTCCCTCCCATTTTGGTGTGACCGTGATCGATTCGCCAGGGAAGGTCCGATCCCCGACGGTCACAATCACGTCAACCACGCTACCGACGTAGATGGAGCTGGGCACCGTAGCGGTCACGGGAAGGGGACCGAATACCTCCAAGAAGCCGCCGTTGCTGGTCTGCGGGGCAAACCGCGGCGGCCCGGCGACGGTGAAGGTGAACTGCGCGAGGGGTGAAACGCCCACACCTTCCACCTGCACGAACTGTTCCAAGTCAGCGGTGGTCTGCATCGTCTGGCCAGAGAAAAAAGCGTCATTCTTCCGAATCGAGCTGACGGTGCCCTTGTATGTGGGCACCACGGACAGGGACTCCGTCGACCTGAGCGCTTCGGGCAGCCGGATGCGGAACGCAAGCGGTGTGCCCTCCACGAACATGTAGTAGTTCGTGTTCGCAAAGCGCTGCTCCTCCGCCGTCACGACTAGCAACGGCTTTGCGTCCAGTGTGATCATCGTCGGAACCGTCGACAAGAAAATGACGTTCGTCGTGTTGACGACGATCGACACGGTCAAGCCGTCGCCGACACACGACGCTTCAAGCGAAACGGCCTTGGTGTTGGGCTCGTTCTCGTTACCCGGGGTCCAGTGCAGCACGCGGGGGCTGACAGCCAGGCACGGGTGGTTTGGCTGAAACGTCACGGACAGGTCCTGCGTCAGGGTCGACCACTTGGGGGTGAACGGGTCGAGGTTGATTGTCAACGGGAATGCGTTTGCCTTGCCCAGGAAGACGCGCGTCGGCGGCGGCGCAAGCGCGATCTCGTGTGGGTCGCGGACGCTGACCTTGAAGTTTGTGGTGGTTCCAGTAAATTGTCCACCGCCGCCTGCGACCGGGAAGGTGATTGAGCAAGTGTCGCGGACCTTGAGACCTCGGAATCGGATCGTTTTGACCAGCGTGTCACCAGCCCGGAACGACACCTGCGAAGGTGCGACCTCCACAAAATCCGGAACTCCGTTGACGCAGGAGAAGGCGACGGACACGTTCAGCGGCTGCCCGAGCGGCGGTGCGTTGCCGATTTCAATTCGGACGTCAATGAAGTGCGCCTCGGCTGTGTACAGCCTGATGTGCTCCGCGGCATGCACGATCAGCACGTTGGGATCCACGACGGTGACCTCGGCATCCGGTGGTGGGTTGAACTGGGTGGCGTGCGCGTCGCTCACGTTGTAGTGAATGCTGCCTGTGCCGACACGCAGCGGGGTCAGCGTGAAGTACTTGGTCAGCGGATCATTCAACGCGAACGTTACGGTCGGCGGCTGCACCGAGAACAGCGGGTCGCCTGACGGCAACTCCGGTGTCACGGACACAATCTTCGACTCCTGGAGCGTGATGGCGACCTGCACCGGCACCAGGGAGTAGGCTGATTTGGGCGTCAGGATGTACATCTGCAGCAGCGGCTTGATCTTCAGTTGGAACGAGTACGACGCGAGCACGTACTCGGAATCTTTGGTGAAGACCAGCGTCACGGTTTCCAAGTCGGTCTGGCCGCGGCCCACCAATGTGATTGTTTTGGGGGCGGCCAAGGCGACGGCCGCACCGACGGCGGTCTCCCAGTACACCTGCGGGAGCGTCGACGTGGCGGAAATGGCGGAGACGGCGCCCGAGTACTCGACGCTTACGAGAATCTGGTGCCCGGGACTGGGCCCCGCCTCCAACTGGATAGAGAAGGACACCGGCTGGTACGCCAGGTACTCGGTGAACTCCGGCGGCGTCACGGTAATGCGCTTCAGCGGGCGGAAGAACGTGCTCGGGAACGTGTTCTCGCTGAGCAGCGACGGGTGGAGCGCAAACCGGTTGCGGCTGCTGCTGAAAGTGACGTAGAACGACGCGGCCTGGGAAACGGAACAGTACACCGTGAACACGCCGATCTGGCCGGCGGCGTGCATGAGGTTGACGGCCGTGGAGGGGAAAATCGCCACGTTGGAGTTGTTCGAGTGCAAGGTCACTTCGAGGTCTTCGTTCACGAGCAGCTCCGCGACCACGACTTGAATTGTGAAACTGTTTTGCGACCCAACGTATGTGTACAGCGGCAAGGGCTTGACGGAGATCAACGCTGGGTTTTTCACCACAATGGAAATCTCGCTGGACGGACGAATCGTGCCCTCGTAAGCATTCGTGCCGGACGTCTGCGAAAAGAGCAGAATGTTCGCAACGCCCGCTGTGGCGGGGCGGATCACGAAGGTCTGCACGAGAGGATCGTCGATTGCATCCCACGTGAACGTTGGCGGTTCGGACACGTTCAACGCCGGTGACATGACCGTGTTGATCGTCACGACACCGGCTTCGGGTGCCTCCGAGAGCTGCGCCTCGAACGTCGATGCCAGCCCAACGTACATCGTCGACGGCGCCGTGGCGGTGAGCGTGCGTAGGGGCGCAAAGAACATCAAGTGCTTCTTCAGTGTCGTGACATCGAAGACGTTGGCACCGGGGCCGCGGAGCTCGAAAGAAATTTCCACATTGAGCGGTGCGGTCAGGACGGAAATGGTGAAAGTCGCCGTCGTGAGGTCGCGCATGAAGACCGTCCGGGCGGGGATGAACGCCTCCGTCTCCGGCACGGGGTCCATAATCTTGCTCGCGCCCGTGCGATTCTTTTTCAAAAAGATCTCCACTTCGCAGTCCACCGTGGGTGCTGTCGAAAACCTAAGCGTCACCGTCGGGCTCTCACCGAGGTACGCTGTTGTGGCGGACACAGTTGTGGCGACGGTCTCCAGCGGTCGCACCTGCACCGAGCGCACTCCAATCGGCTCGTAGAAGTTGTTTGTGTCACGTAGCTCGAACGAAACTGACTCTGGTGCGGGGGCGCCAGCGCCGATAGCTATGACATCGAACGACGCGCTGAACTCGGTGAAGTTATTGTAGAAAGTCGCGTTTGGAATGAACGTCAGGTTGCTGACGGCACCGGACGCGGACGTCGGCGTAATGGTGAGGTTGTGCGGCTCCAGCGGGCGGACAGCCACCGATGTCGTGACGGTGAACTTATTCACGGCACCTGGGTAGAGGAACGACCGCCACCCGGCGAGTCCCAGCTGGTTGGGAAGGATGACTTCCACCTCGGCGGTCGCGGCGACGGTTTCAAACTCCGTCGAGCCAGCCGACACGAAGCTTAGCCGCGTGGGCGGCATAACCTGGTCTGACTGGGCAGTGACGGTCACGGACTTCACTCGTTCGCCTGGGCCGAAAGTGACAGTCGGTGGGTTCACCGCCAGCGGGTATTGTGTGTTGCCCAGCGTCGGGACGATGTCAAGTTGCCCGCTGAGTGGCGCCGAGGGCAGCGTCACGTTGAAGGTCGCGCTTGTAAAAATGTACATTGTCGGTACGAAACCTTGAAGCGTGGCAGTCAACTTGTTCAGAATGTTCACTCGCGTCGTTACACCCACAACAGCGATGACGCTTGAGGCGAACTCTTGACTCGACGACGACACTGTGATGAAGCTCCTGACGCGTGCGCTCATTTGGAACACAGTACCCGTGATGTCGATGGCGGCGCTTGGGCGGTTCGCAGTAAGCACAACGGAGGTTTCGTTGAACGTGAACGCCGGGGCCGTGCTAAACGTCACCGTGATTTCGTCGTTGGCCAAAGTGGGCAACGACTGAAGCTCGAGCACCATCGTCCGACGGTTCTCGGCTCCAACGTAGATGTTTTCGCTGAGAGTCTTGATCTGTACGTACTTCTGTGGAAGCACGGGGACGCTGAACGATGCCGTCACCAAAGTGTAGTGCTCGGCGCCAGAGCCGGTGATGACCACGGAAAGATCCTTGTGCGGTGAGATCGCGTTCAGCATTTGCAGCGAGAACGTCCCCGAGAGCTGCGGCGTCTTCGCTTGGAACGTCAGTGGGTCCGAGATGATGATCTCTGGACCGTACACCAGCGCAACGGTGATGGAGCCAGCGATTGCAGCCGATGCAAGACTGAACGTGAGGGTGCGGGACGTGTTTGCAACCAAGAGTGTCGTGGCGGGGTTGAACGACAATTGTGCCTGAACGCGCGGGAGCAGCCGCAACTTCGGCAGGGTCGTCGGCAGCCTGAACGCCTCGGTGCCCACGTCGATGGTGGCGGAGAGGGACGCGGGCGTGGGGTTCGTCTCCGCTGCGGTGACGTACACGTCTTTCTTCAGCTCGCCCGGTGCGAACACCAGCCTGGCCGGCTGAAACACCGCTGCCGTAGAGCGCCCGAGATACGCCAGGGACACAGTCACTCCGGTGTGCGCGATCGGTGGGGTTCCGAGGTCAACGGTGATGGGCACGGACGTGAGCTCGTACGCAAACGCGCCGTCGCTGTCTGTCATGTTCGCGAGCGTGCGGATGTTGATCACGTTGCGCGGATGGATGCGCACAGCGTCCACGGGTTGTTGCGCCACCGACTCGAAACGCCGCTGTACCTTCGTGTTGTCGGCGCAGTTGGTGCTGCTGATTTGGAAGATCACACCAACCGGGCTGGGAGTTTCGCCAGTTGCGGTCAGCACGAACGTGGTCGACAGCTGCGAAGGGTCCCCCGAAGCCAGCCACACCTTCTGTGGAGGCTGGAAATTGCCATCGCCGGAACCGAACTGCGGGGTGATCGTCAGCTCCGTGCCGGCGCATGGCGGCAGGCGGCTGATTGACACACCAATGGACATCGTGGTTCCCACATACATGTCCGCATGCATACCAGACACGATGATGGTTTCCAGCGCGCGAACTTCAATGACGTGCGGATCCGGTGCGTTGTAGTCTCCCGCCGCGGACTGCAGTCGGTTGACGACAATACTCACCGGGGGGCTGGAGTACGTCGCGATGAGTGTGAAGGGCACCACCAGCGCGTTCTGTGGAAACACGCGCGACTCGGGGACGAAGGTGATCGGTGCACTGTTGCCAGTGAAACTCGGCGCCAGCTCAAGCGTCTTGCCCGAGGTGGGCTTCTTCTGAATCGTGCATGTGCCGGCGTACTCGATGGGTTGCGTCGGATTGTAGTAGATGAACTTCGGGAAGTCAACGATAATGCTGCGGGCGTCAAGAATGTTTACCACGAACCAGCTCGGGTTCGGCTTCGGCAGGTAGATGTTCGGGCCGCTCGTGACGACGAGCGTGATGTTGAGACCGGGCGGCGGCACGAGGTCCGAGCAGGAAAGGTCGAACGATTTCTCAACAGCCGCGGAAGAGCCGGCCACCCACGTCAAGGAGCTTGGGATAGCGGTGCAACCGCCCGTGCCGGGCACGGTCACGCCGACGACGAGATTCGCGTACCCCGTCGGTGGGTTCCAGCTCGCGGTCACGGCCACCGGTGCGGGGGTGTTCTGGTACTGGTTCAGATTCGGCGCCACGACGCTGATGGAGCCACGGTTCTTGAACGTGACGGGGTAGCTGGGCGCTGACCATTCGCTGGGACGGTAATTGGAGGCTGTCGTGCCGGTGAACGCGTACGTAATGAACTCACCGGAGTTGGCTTCAGCGATCGGCGTGAACTTCAACGTTCCACTCATTCTGCTAGCGTTGAGCGTGATCGTCTTGGGGTTCCACGAAATGGCGGAGGCCGTGAGGCCGCCTCCGTTCTCGCCAGTGATGACAACGTTGCCACCGCCGTCGGGAACGGTCGGAAGCGAGAACGAAAGCGTGCGCTCGAACTCGGGGCCGACGAAAACGAGGTTGTTGGTGGCGAGGGAACTGTCAAGAGTGATCTGCTCGAGAGGATGAACGGTCACGTTGAGCTTCGGTGTCAGCAGGTTGTACTGAGACACCGCGGATCCCGAGAGGGTGAAAGTCAGCTCGACGATACGAGTTTCGTCCACGATGAGGGCCGACAGAATGGTTTCGGCCACGCGCAGCTCCACCGGGTCGCTCCCGAGGTACGTAGGGGAGAAAGCCGCGTCGCTGAAACGGAGCAGCGTCGTGTTCGCGTTCGAGACCGTGACACTGAGCGTGCCCGCGGAAGTGAGCGGAAGGTGGCTCAACTCCACTTTCAACAGCGAAGTGTTGAAGCCAGGGGTCGGGTTCGTGCCGGGTGGCACAATCGACCCGTAGAGCTTATTTGTCGTCCTCGCGGTGATCGTGCGTTGAGCAAGGACGTTGGTCTGCACGTTGGGCGGCGTGTTGTAGTAGACGGCCGCGCTTCCGTACACCGAAGTCGCCTTGATGACACCGTTCGCGCACGGAGCCACGGCCAGCAGCGTCGTCTGCTTCTGAGTCTGACCGGGAAGCAGGAAGAGCTCCGAGATAGCGAAAGTTGCCTTGTCGGGGGCGTTGACACCATTGCAATGGTACTCGAGTGAGACGTTTAGCACCAGGCCCGCACTGGGCGGAGATCCGGTGAAGAGCTTCACGTCACGAACTTGGGACACAAATGTTTCCGCGCCGGTGTACGACGTGTTGAGGACCGTCGACGAGATGGTGAGGGCGGACTTCGTCTGGATAATAACGTTCGACAGCACAGCGGTCAGCGCGGCGAACGTGTTATCGCGTGCGACGTTGAACTGCAAGTTGTGTGTGCCTGCCGGTCCGGTGACGGTCACCAGCTGGGCTGCAGTGCTTGACAGCAGAAAGGTGCTGGGGGTGTACGTGAAGCTGCCAACGGGGGTCGTGACGTTCAGTGGCACAGCAGGCACACGAGGCGCGGCGACGGAAACGCTGAATTGCACGCCGTCAAAGTACGGCGCCGAGGTGGCGAGCGCCATGGCCACCACGGACAGCTTCTTCATTGTCAATGCGACTTGCGTCGTGCCGGTGACGTAGCTTTCGGACGTGTCTGCGACGGTGAAGGCCACGTTCTGCGACGCGCCATCGGAAAACGTGGCCGACGTGATTGGCGTCACGGTGAAGTACGTGACCACAGCCGTCAGAGCGGCGGAAGGAGGATCGATCGTGAAAAAGCCGTTGCCGTTTGTGGACATGCTGACTTGGCCCGAGCTCGGAATCGACGGGATTGTCGCCGTGCACGACAGGGCATGACCAGGTCCGAAGTACAGCGTCGACGCGTTGCACGCGATGGCCACCGTCAACGGCGCCAGCAATGTCACGGTGAGCGGCGCGATATCGCCCTCGATCTTGCTCTTGACCGAGTTGGTCTGCCCCGCATTGACTGCGAACGTGATGTCGAACGGGAGCCCGATGCCGCTGCCGGTTGGTGTCAGCGCCACAGCCGCGGACGTTGTGCCGGAAAGGATGGTGAAATTGGCAGGGCCGGAGAGATGAGCTGGGTACGACATGTCGAAGATTTCATCGTTCGGTGCGTTCGAATCGCGCGTCATCGTGAAGTCGACTGTCTGGCCCCCAACCGTGTAAATGGTGATCTCGCGGATGACATGAGATGCATTTGTTGCGTTGACAATCGCGCGGGGGTACGTGTTGACGCTGCCACACGTGATGTTGGCGCCGGTGTCGTATCCGGCGGCATTGCCGCTGGCGATGATGAATGCGTCCGTTTTGTGGAACGGGCTGGCCGGCGTGTCGCCCACGGCGTAAAATTCAAAGACCTTCGGGTCGAGCGCCTCGTCTGCGCTGCTCCACGTTGCCGACGGAGGATTGAACGCCAAGTACGTGGGGTCTACGGATGGCGTCACGGTGAGCGAACCGGACGCGGGTTTCGCCGGGATAGTCAGCGTCACCGTTCTCTTGTACTTGTACCCGATGGACATCGTGTTCGGCAGGTCTTGAGTCACCGTGAAAGTTTGCAGCGGGTTCACGACCAGGGCAATCGGACTCACCGTGGATAGGAACGAAACTGGTTGGTTTTGAAGGGCAAAACTGATCGTGCCAGTGCCGTTGGTGAGGGGTATCAAAACGAAGTTGTGCGAGTACTTTCCGTTGTTTAGCTGCGTCGATCCTGTGGCAGGGCTGAACACCCCGGCCGTCCCTGTCCACGTCCACGTGATGTCGATGAGACCAGTCGCTAGAGACGTCGCCGGCGCCGTGACGGACACGGTGACGACCTCACTGACGAAGGCAGTCGAGGGGCCTTGCGAGACGACGACGAGCGAGCTGGTGACCGTGGTACTTGGATTGGGCTGATCCGTTCGGAAGTACGTCTGTGAGCCAGAGACAACCGCCACCGCCAAGTTGCAGGTGGTGCTGCCCGGGAAGTTAAACGTGAACGTCTGACCCGTCGTGGACGCGGCGGGATACGTCCGTCCCGGGGACCCCGGTACTGCTTCGGTACCACCACAAGAAAGAGTGACGGTGGAGCTCGCAAGCGGGGCGATGTTGGGTGCCACCGTGAGGGCGTAGTTCTGGTTGGCACTCATCGACGCCGACCAGCCGGTGACGGTGAACCGAACTTTGGGCTGCACGGAGACGTCGTTCGTGCCGGATGGAGCGTCAAATTGCTCATGGGGAGCCCCTGAGCTTGTCGTGGGGACGACCGACCACGACAGCGTGCACGTGGTGCCGGTGCTCAGCGTCGTGTATGCAGACGACGGTCGCAGCGTGAGGATCTTGGCCGCGTTGGCGCCTGGGTTGAAGACGGGCCAGCTGCCGACGAGCGCCAAGTCGGCGCCGCAGGTGCTGGACACTCGCACTTCGAAGGAGCGCAGGTCGGATCCGACGTCGTGGCTCGGTGTCAGTGTGATTTGGAAGTCGTTCTCCGCCACTGCGGTGCCTGGCAAACTTACTGCGATGGTGCCTCGCGGACGCACTTCAATGTTGATGGACGGCGTCACTGAATTGTAGTACTGAGACGCAACGTTGAAAAAGATCGTCTTCGTGCCCGTCGTCGCTGAAGCCGACACCACGAGGCTCGTTGCTTCGCCAGCGGTTTGGTTGCATTTGTAGTCGCCAGAGAGCGACGTGCCGGCGAATGTACCCAGGTTGGTGCAGGCCGCGGTGTTGCAGTACGTGATCGATCCGGTCGGAACGTCGCGTGACTTGTATCGACAGTGGTGCACTGTACCGAAAGTGACAGGGCTGCCTTCGTCGTAGTACACCGAGCAGCACCCGACGTCGTTCCGCTGGAACTGGATTTTTATCGTGTTGCCGGGGTACACCACCTTGCCTGTGGTGGGCAACAGCACAGACGCCGTCAGCTTGGGGTGGACGATGAGCCACGCGGATTCACTGCCTGGCAGCATTCGGTGCTGGTGGTTGTTGTACTTGATTTTGTTCGCCAGGTTGATTGTGCCGGACGACGACGGCGTGAACACAACGACGCACTCATTGCTGTTCATCGGAAACTGGCAATCGGTGGTCCCGGACATCGCGCCGGTGGCGACCATCTCCATCACCATGTTGGGGCCGCCGGTGTGGTACTTCCTTATGCTTTCAGACGATTTCCAACGGGTGCGGCACGCAAAGCCCACAATGCAGGGCACCTGTCGGTCCGCGTCGAGGCGAGCGTACCGATAGTACGTGCTGCTCTCAACGTCGTACTTGCGACGCGAGCAGATGAACGGGAAGAACACGGCGCCGGGTTCGGACGACCAACTCGTGTTGAACACGTAGTTGGTGCTGGTTGCGTACGCCGTGGTGTACCACACACTGCTCGAGCCGTAATTCGGGACGTTGTCGAGGTTGGCGGCCACATAGCTGTCACCGCTGGTATACCAGCCGTAGTTGCCGCTGTTCTTGTACAGGCCGGTCCAGAACTGGTTGCCGCCCCACTCGTGCATGGAGCGATAGTTGTTGTACACATACTGACGAACTTCGTTGGCGAAGGATTGGTTGTGACCGAGCGTGCCGAGATCACCACCCCACGTCTGGCAAAGCGACCGTGCCGTGGTCCACCGCGTGGCCCACGGGACGAACATGTCCTCGTGGTCATTGTTGCCCCGGTCGACCCAGAAGTACGGCGGGGACTGGCGCATGCATGCGTGCTCTCTGACACTGATCTCACTCGGCGCGCTTTCCGAGCGGAGCGCCTGACACACCGCGGGAGCAACGCTCTGCGCCGTCGTGCAGCCGCCCGTACACGCGAGGTTGACGCTGCACCGATGCACTTTCAGAATTGGCTCTTCGGTGCAGAGCCCGGTCCACGTCTGACCGGTGAGCGCCGCGGTATGGCGAATGTAGGAGGGCTGCGATGACGTGCCAAGGAGCGACGCGCTCCACGGCGGGGATCCGGATGTCGAGGGCACGGAAAGCGTTTCGGCCAGCCAGTAGCAGCCACCCAATTCGTTCCAGAAGTTCCACCACCCAGGGGACGAGCTGGTGGAGGTCGACCGGGAGTACGCGTTTGCGGACGCCCACGTGAGCATCGTGCCACGCATGGCCTCGCAGTTGGCCTGGACCGCAGGGTACGTAGCGGTCGCCGGGGCGTAGTAGTACTCCGTCCGAGTGGCGTATGGGTTGTTCGAGTCGTAGTAGTCGCCACGATCGATCCACCGATTGTTCACGGCGCGGTCGATGCTGCTAGACTGGCGAGCTTGAAGCGAAGTGCAGAAGGCGTCCCCGTTCTTGCCAAGGTCCGCAATGTCGCCCTTGTTGCAGCTTGAGTAACTGACTGCAATCCCATTGCACGTGCATGGTGGCGGCGGTGGTGGCGGTGCGAGGCATAACGGTGCCAAAAGCATCACGAAGAATGCGACGAGATGCAGACGGGGCGTCATCTGCAACTCGGGAATGGGTTGGCCTTGTAAAGCCGTTCAATAAAGTACAGAAACT
>Ga0255309_1000029_pt1 | contig 16727 bp, 1 predicted proteins | sample MistaT_FD_186103 | JGI IMG/M metagenome (GOLD analysis project Ga0255309, IMG submission 186103) | Metatranscriptome of freshwater microbial communities from Mississippi River, Louisiana, United States - Miss_Colum_RepB_8d (Metagenome... | ecosystem: Environmental > Aquatic > Freshwater > River ... | reverse complement strand
CGAAACACACGCTCGTACAACAATGCGTGACGCGACTTCACCAGTTTCCCTCCCACTCGTGATGCATGGAATTGTTCGAGGTGCACGAGCGGAACTAGCGAAGTGTGTCACGACCGGAACACAAGGAGCACAATAGTGGCTTCGTTACCTTCAGGACACAAATTGATCCTCCCACCGGAGGGCACTGCATTGGCGTGAGGGGCGGATGAGACACAATGATGTTTTTGTTGTGGTTTTGGGTTTCACTCCTCAGCTTCGTACCAGTTGCCTTCGGCGTCTTCGTAGTAGCCAGTGGTGGGATTGAACGTGAGCCCTTCAGGGGCTTCTTCCCAATCACCTGTCTCCTCTTCGGAAGCGACAGGTACGCCACGTGGCTGCGCCTTGCAAGGATTGGCAACAACGCTGGGGGAGTCTGGCTCGCAAGCCTCACGCTCTTTCATCAAGCGCTTCGGCCTGGCGACCAAGAAGTAGTAAAGGCATCCAACGGTTCCGATGACGAGGACTACCAGGCCGACGATGGCGGCGGCAAGGAACGTAGCGTCACCACCGATGTTGGTGAAGAAACGTTGCGCTGCGGGAGGAGATGGCGTTGCTGCTTCGAATGGGCTCGGCGTCGGCGCGGGGGCTCCCTGTCCAGTCTGCAACGCCGAGAAGCTGTTGATGATGTATCCGGGCGGCAGCACCTGCTCCACTGCGACGAGGGCGGCGTGAACTGACGTTGTGGCCCGGTTCGACTCAGAGACGTTCCAATCGACTCCATAAGCGAAGTTTATTGTGAAACGGGTAAAGTTGTGGTTGTCGGTCCACACGTTAGCGACAGCGGTCTCGTCGTCGACCGTCGCATTCTGGGGCAACGTTGTATGCTTTCTGCGAGCTAGTGCAGACAGATACTGCGTGACCAGCGATCGGTTGAAACCTGTGCTTGCTGGGGCAGTGCAGTTGATCAGAATGAAGCTGTAGCCGACTTCGATGGTGACGAGAGGTTCCGGAATTTCAACGTCGATTAGTTCTGCTTGGACGTTTGAAATACGGTAGCCGTTGACCTCCGTCAAGTTGCGCAGACCCGTCATGACACGAGGCAGATCGGACTCGCTCGACGAACTTTTGCTGCGACCTCGTCGAGCAGATGCTTCGGACACAGAGGGATCCTCTTCAATTTCCATCGACACGGCACTGTTGCTGCTCTCCTGAGTTCCACCGGTGGCAGATGTCACTTGCAGCAGCTGGCGGCGGCGGGTCGTTCCGGGGACGATGTCAACGAACTTCATCCGGGCCTCAGAGATGCCCAAAACATGCGCCATGGCGGCAGCGAATGTGTCCTTGTTGTTGAAAAACTCATCGACAGGGACCGAAACATCCATGTTCACAAAGATGATTGGCTCTTGACGAAGATCCACAGATAGTCCGTCTGCGCGCAGGGCCACGGACATGACATTGATCTCCAAATTCTGCTCGCCGTCCACGAGTTTGTTGTGGAAATGTGTGGACGAAACGTCCGTCAGACCGTTTGGCCATGCCGCTGGAGGTGTAAGTTGCCACGGGTATGCACGCGCAACAACGCTACGTTGGCGAACCCCGTCGTGATACACGCCAACGCGCGCTTGAGAGTTGAGACCGAAGTATCGGACGTTGACGGTGATGCCAGCGGGGCCAGAAAGGCTGAGATGTTCATCGTTTGCGAGCCAAAGCCGCATCCACGCCGGGGGCTGCCCGCGGAAGTACAACGTGTAGTTGCCACCGTGCTGCGCGACGAAACGCCAGCGCGAAAGCCGGTCAAGAGTGGCACGTTGCACTTTGCCTTTCATCACAGGCCCCGAAGCGAAGTCGATGGAACCACCCGGGCACAGTGGGTGACCATTTCGACCGATCATACCATCACCCTTGCAAAGGACAACCGGGGCTGCGCGACGCGTCAGCTGATCATCACCGAGATGCTCAATGCTCAGCGACACCAGCTGCTGAGACGTGCCATCGCAAACCGTTGCGTTCCACTCGGGGCGAGCCACGCAACCAGCCTTGATGGGCAACGTTGCAAGGTTGTCGCGCAGACCGATGCCGTCCCATCCGCCCGCCAACGCGGCGAAGTTCGCATCGCGGATCATCGTTTCGCTGGCAAGGATGTTTGCGGGACCAGTACGTCCAGTGAATGAGCCGTCGATGTCAGCAAGCCAAACCTTGTTGGGGGCATCTGGCCAATAAGCACCGAACTTGATGTTGTCAAAGTCAAGCCAGCGACTTTGCTCTCCAACGGTTAGATGCCCTTCGATGTTTCCATACATCTTGCGTGCCCAGAACTGACCGCCGTTTTGAATGCCACTCCACGAAATTTGGCGGAACGTGTGGTGGTGGAAAGTGTCGTTGCTGTATGGGTTCTGATAGAAAGCAGCATCCTTCAGACCACACGCGTCATTGCCGTTGAAGTTGGCGAAGTGGACGTTCTGAACGTCGGCACGACCCTTGAGCGTCGCGTAACTATCGGGTTCGTGGAACATGAACTTGTGTTCACCTTTCGTGCGGCCGTTTCCAAATGCTTTCATTGTGAAGACACTTTCCAGAATTCCGATGCTCCCCATGAACGGCCGCTGTGACTGGAACGTCACGCACCACGGCTCCGAATCGAGCAACGAGGGGCGGCAGCGCAACCGAAGCTCAGCGTTGCAAGCGTGACCGTTCCAATGGCCAGCGAACGTGGAGTCGCGCACTTGCACGTTTTGCTGAACTTGCCCCACATCCATGTCGGGCGTGTGCATAAGAGCAGAGAACCCGATCTGGTTGTGGACGGAAAGAATGTTCTGCACGCGCAAGTTTCCGCTGACGTACCAAGCGACAACGCCGTGATCCCCGGCGTTGTGTGCAGTCACACCACGGATCAGACGGCAAGTTGGCCGGAAGGCATTCCATTTCAAGTACGGATCGGCCGGATTTTCGTAAACAAGGACACCGTCGCGGACAGAGTGCGCGACGTTGTTGGACCAGGCGTCTACGGCCGCCGTGCAATGGTCACCGTCGGTCAGATATCCTGCAAACGGAAGACTAGCAGCCACGTTGTTGTGAAGGAAGTTGCCCGGACCAACACGGAAGGCTGCAGGGCGACAATCGTTCTCTGCGCCGCCAATGAACTGGTACGTGAAATCGCACTCGGGCAGTGGCGGGAGACCGGCAACCACGAGATTGCCGTCAATGCTGTTGCCGCTGCTAACCGCGCGAACACCATCGCCTTCTGCCTTGTAGATGACGTTTCGAGTCACATTGAACCCGGAAGTGGTGTGGCGAATCGCGATACCATGAGACATTGCCCGGACTATGGCGCATTCCGAGATGAAAGAACCCGCTGCCGTGGTGTTGTCTCCGCCTGAGATCAGACCATCAACCTCAACTCCTGCGTGGAAGGACGCTTCCTGGCCGACATCTTGCAACAGCACGGCGGAAAGCTGAACTTCCGCCGTCTTGATCCGGGACATCGGGAAGCCGTTGCCCTCGGTGCCGCAACCCAGAGTGTTTGCATCGGTGCAGCCGATATTGAGGTTCCAGCCCTGGCCAAACTGCGGACGGTCCGTATTCGCTCCGCCGATGCTAATCGTCCGGGCTAGCACGGCGACTTCAGCTCCAATCATGACTTGTCGGCCATTGATGACCTGCGGCGTCAGTTCGCCAATGTGAGAGAAGCGAAGAGGTGTATCAATGGTGATGATGTTTCCAGCGACGTTGGCAATCGTGCGTTCCTCCGACTCTTCGGTGTACGAGTTGCTTTTCTTGTAGATCGTCTGACGGGTAGTTCCTGCGATAACGATCTTATCTCCGACAGCCCATTGCACGTCATTGGTGAGTTGAATGGTAGTGGTTCCGACGGGCGCAGTCACGGCCAGCTGTGAAAAGATAGGGTTGGGGCGGCGGCCGTACAGCTGCAGTTTGCCATTTTCGACAGTGAAGGCGCGAGTGGACCATGGCAGCAGTGTGTACGGTCCCTGGTTAAAGAAGTCGGGCATTCCGTACGCAATTCGCACTTTACACGCCGTCAGCGGGTGCGTGTGATTGCCGAACCGGAAGATACCACCGCGCAAATGAACAAACTTCGCCACGCGAAGGACGACTTCAGTGCCGTTCGTGGGGCAGTGCTCGTTCAGTAGCTCAAGCTTGCCTTCAACGAGGAGGCTGCCCACGGAATACTCCGCTTGGCCGGTCAAGCAAATCGAGTCCCGGTATGTGATGTGAACGTCCGCTCCCACGGCGGGCACAGCGCCGCTGGCCCACGACGAGGCAACGTTCCACGGAGTGCATGCGCGGTCCGACGTCGGTGGAGCTGCCGGCGCTGCAGGGCATCCGCCAGGGGGACAAGAAGCAGCGACACCATTGATGCGGCGATCTGGGAACTTTAACAATGCGTTGAGACTGCCGCCTTCGCGATAGTATCCGCTCGTGGCGTCATTCATAGTGGGCCATGAAACAAGCATCGCTTGCACAGAGCGCCCGTCGAAAGAGGCATTGATGCTGTATCGAGGAGCGAGGTCTGTCGACGCGAACATCATTTTCTCCGTGGGCTGGTAGTACCGGTCGTCGATGCGCCACATCCAGTTCGAAGGGTTGCTGGAGTGCTGGAAGTTAATCGTAACATTCTTGTTGATCGGAGCTATGACAGAGTACTCGTGCTTGATCTCCGGCACCAACTCAGTGCGGCCGTCAATCGTCCACAGTTGATCCTTCCAGATCTCGTTCGTGTTGGATACACCGAAGCGGCGAATTTTGTAGTTCCCGTTACACACGATCGCAGGGCGAAGCGTGTTGTACGTTGTTGGCGCATCTGGGCATTGAGCTGGATCGAAAATGGTGGTCTTCGTCACGATCTGCGAATTCGGCGTGCCCGAAAGGGTGCCGTCCTCATCGTACAGGTGGCCGTGATGGTCGAAGCGGTAGAGGATGCGATTGGGGGAATCGATCCAGCGCAGCCCCTTGGAAACTGCTGACCAACCCCACGGGAAACAGAAGGAGAAGCGACTGGCCCACGCTTGAGGCTCGTAGCCGAAGTTGTTGCCATCCCAATTCACGAACGTGATGTTTTCAGAGAAGAAGTTGTCCCCAAGCGGCAAGTTGATGGCACGACGGCGCAGCGATCGCACATATGGGTCGTTGTTCGTCAGCGCGATTAGCACCGAGTTCCGAACACCGAACGTCATGTTGCCGGCGAGCTCGGAGTGCTCGGTCCAGAACGCGGAGGCATCCGGGTGATCAAGACCGTTGTCGGCCGAGATGAGATTGTCCCAGATGACCGCACCGATGCTCCCGACCTCAGAGTGTGCAGAGGTGACTCCGTGGATCTTGTTCTTGTATGAGAAATGATTGACGATTGTCGCCTGTTTGTCAGCCGAGTTGCGGTTGCACTCTTGTACCTTGGGCCACCAAAACTGGAAAATGTTCAAACCGTACTTGGCGTTACTGTGCGCAACGTTGTCGCGGAAGTCCCACATGGGGTGCGTCGACGGACAAATGGATGTCGAATGCGTCGGCCCCGTGCTGTGGGGGTGGAACGGCGCGATCCAGAAACCGTACGCGTGTCCACCGCAGGCGCGGTTTCCGACGACCTTGTTCAGTGGAGACACGACCCAGAAGTTTGCGGGCGTGATATCGGTGTTCAGGTTGGACGTTGATGAGCGAGCCATGATAACGACGTTGTTCTCGATCACGTTGTATTTCTCGCTGCCATCCTCAATGAAGAAAGCGTGGCCGTGCGTGTCGTAAACGACGTTGTTCACGTACGTGTTGTTGTTGACTCCATGGATCGAGTAGGCACGGTTCAAACTCCTGTGAACTGAGGTGCCGTTCACGTAGCTCGTGTTGGCGTCATGTGTCACGTGGAAATGCACCGGGTACCGACCCACAATGTACTGCTGCCCCACGTCGCGCATCTCAATGTAGGACAGGCGGGCGTACTTGTCCGCCGTCTGGCCCATTGGCATCAGGAACATGGTGCCGCCAAATCCGTAGCGTTTCGTGTTTTCGTCACCCTGCACGACGACGTTGCGGGTAAGAAGAATCACTTCCGCAACTTCATCGACGCACACAGCAGGGGACCCGAAGCACTGGCGCTCACCGTAGTGCATGTAATGCAACGGCTCGTTCAGCGTGATCGTTGCCGTGGCTCCGTTCGTGATAGCAGAAATGGTGCGTTCCTCGGCGTGTTCCACTTTGTAGTCCGTCGATGCAATCACAATTGTTTCACCCACCTGCCAATCGATGGGGCCCCGAACGGAAATCGTCTCCGAATGTTCGTTGGCAGTGGCAGTCAGCTGCGTCCACGTCTTGTCGCGAACAATGCCGTGCATGTCGAGAGCACCGTGACGGAGCGCCAGCACCTTCGCACCGTGGACGGGAATCTCCGGGGTCAAGCGATCGCCGTGAAGAGTGATTGTAGCTTTCGCGGTGTGCGGTTGCGATGGCGTGCCCACTGTCATGCGTCCAAAGTTGATCATGATGTACGTGCAGTCCAGCGCAAGATCGACGTTGTCGAACTTGAAGTGGCCCATCACGATAATGAGGAACAGCTGCGGGGGGCTAATGTCGAGGATCACCGTCTGGCCACTCGATATCGTGACGGAGTCGCCCTTGATTGGCAGCGGACCGCCGCCCCACGTGGTGTGCCGCGACCACAGGTCAAGGTACTGGTACTTTGCGGCAGACCCAACCTGCGCAATTCCGTACGTTGGCGTCGCGACGCGGAGGTTGGGGTTTTCATCGGTGGCGTGAGCACCCGTGGTGCAATGCAACTCGTTTCCATTGCTCGCAGCAAGCTGCGCTGAGTCCTGAGTGCATGCAATGTTTGCGATCGTGATGGTCATCGGCGTTTCCAGAGCAAGGTTCGTGCCCGTCAAAGTGATGTACGTGCCGCCGGCCGTGCTGCCGCGGTTGGGGCTGACACCGGTGATCGTCGGTGTCTTAGCAGTGTCGTACATGAAGCCAGGTCCAGTGATGGACTCCTGAACACTGAATGCCGAATCACTCACCGACAACGTCACGCCCGCGCCAGTCGCTGACGGCACAGGGGACGTCTTGCAAACAATCTGTGTGGGAGTTACTGACGACACAGTACAAGCCGCAGTGCCTACCGACACTTGCTGGTTGGCAAGCGAATTCGCGAAATTTGTGCCAACAATCGTAATCAGCTGATCGCCACCAAGTGACCCAGACGAAGGAGTCACGCTTGTCGCAGTCATCGTGTACGTCCACGTCTGAGCCGCGGCAGGATCAACGTACGCTGCGCCGAACCCAGCGACGGTCATCTTGACGTTGTACGTGCCAGCTTGATGAGACGTAGGAGCTGTGCATGTCAAGGATGTTTGCGAAAAAACTGTGATCGTGCAATCACCGTACCCGATCTTGACGGAGACGTCCGGCTGCGACGCGCTGCGGAAGTCTCCGTTCAGAGTCACGGACGTCGCATCTTTCGAGCTTGTAGAAACAACTGGCGTGTTCACCAGATTCGAAGTGAGTCGGCAGTTGTTCGTGGCGTCGGCGCAAACCGACCACGAAGATCCACTTCCGGCTTGCGTCGCCACGACGCGGACTTCCTTCACGCCTTCGGCGCAAGCCCCTGTCGTAGCCTGAATTTCAGTAGGCGTGGTCGACACTACAGTCATCAGGCAGCACCCACTGGTAGTCCCCACGTTGACAGCGCAAACGGTAGACGTGGAGCCCGCACGGAAAAGACCGGTACCAGTGATCGTGATCGGCTTGCCACCGGCTTGTGAAGTGAGAACCGTGGAAATCGCCGTCACGGTCGGGATGTACTGGACAGTGTTTTTCCCAGTCGGCCACGTTGCGAGACCTTTGCCGCCAACCCGAAGAGAAATCGGCCACCAGCCGTACCCGTTGGTTGGGCACGCGAACACGATCTCAGCAGACGTCGACGTTGACACAGTGGCCTGGACGCCGTTGATGTACACGTAGTTGTCAGCGGACGAAGGGTTGAAACCGCTGCCTTGCAAGGTAATCGGTGTGTTCGCCTTGCACAGAGCACGGCCCGAAGCGTCGATTTCACCAGCGATGGCGGTGACCTGCGGCGTTGCCGCCGTTGTCCAGGCGAACCCCGTGCAGGCCGACGGGCAATCCGCCTGCACTCCGGAGCGCCAGAGACCAAGCGTTGCGCTGGCGATCTCAACGCCCGAGGAGGTCGCCATCTCGCAGACTAGCTGCGTCGATCCGGAGTTGCTTAGAATTGGGCAAGCATATAAACCGACGCGGACGATCGAGTCCGCGCTGAGACCAGTCCCAGTGATTGTCAAGCGCAAGCCGCCGTTGGTGCCGCTGGTCTTGTAGGGGCCAATGGAGGAAATTCCCGGCTTGACATCGACAACGAAGCCATTCGGATCAGCGAGGCACGTCGAAACTCGCCCACCGCGGCCACCGATGGACAACGTGGTGTCGCAGTCACCACCTTCGCAATTGTACATGGGGCAGTTCAGGTTGAAGGCACTGCCACTGTCGGTCTTGAGCGGCAAGTTGACTCGGTCTGTCCCGCCGTTAGAGTGGCAAAAAGTTTCGTGCGAAATCAAGTTGGCAAGATCCTGGCAGGCGCCGCTGCCTCCGAGGTACCCCCACGAGCTGACCTCGCACTGCGAGTCACCCAAGCAGGAACCGTCGCACATTAGGTACTGACCTGCGGGGCACGCTCGGTTTGTTTGAGCCCGGCCCTTGCCAGGCACAGTGACGGAAACGTAGTGGCGCGAGAACGTCGTAGCGACAACTGTGCACTGAATTTCCGACGTGCTTTGGCTGGTGACGGTGCACGAAGAGCTGCCGCCGTTGAGGCCGATTTGCTGCAACGTGACGACATTGCCGCTCGCCGCGAAGCCGGAACCCGCGATGGTGATGGTGGCGCCATCCGGGGTGTAAGACGGCGGCGAAGTCACCGACGTGATGAGTGGCGTTGCCCCGGTCGTGGTCTGGATGTTGACAGTTCCGTCGTTGATCGTTGCGGCGGTGCCGTTCACAATGACACGAATGTTGTGCGTTCCGGCGGTGCGGGCCGTGTAGCTCTGCACGAGCACTGAGTCGGTGCCGCGGGCGCGCGGCGCACCCGCAAAAGTGCACTCAATGACCGTGGGCGACGATGAGGTGATGGGACAAGCTTTGCCGCCGATTGTCACAGACGCGCGCTTCTTCTCCGAATCGATCGGGAACCCGGTGCCGCCGATCGTGACGGTGATTCCGCCTTCAACACTCAGGGCGGTGGCAGAACCGCCCGACACAGTTGCGCCTGTCACTTCCAGCTGGTAGGTAAACGTAACTCCAGGGGCAGACGGCATTCCAGCAACCGTCACTTCGACTGCGGCGCTGGCGACTGGCGAATCGATCACACCAGCAGTGCAGGTGAGCTCACTCGCCGTGGCAGAAAGCACTGGGCAGTTGATGCCGCCGACGAGGACGGAGTTTGCTGTGAGGGTTGTGGAGAATCCGCTGCCGCTGATGGTCAGAATGCTCCCACCGGCGGCAGATCCGGCTGTCGGATTCACGCCGCTCACGGTCGGCGCCGTCGGTGCTGTGAAGGCCACATTCACTGGCGATGCAGCAGACGAAGACGTGATCGCGCGCACAAGCACGTTGACCGGGCCTTCCACGTATGCGGAAGGAGTGGGGGCTGTGCACGTGATTTCACCGTGCGTCGCCGCCGTCACCGGGCAGTCCAGGCCGCCGAGGGTCACTTTGAAGTCCCCGGCCAAGGTAGAAAAGCCGCTACCGATGATGACAACCGAGCTGCCCGGCGCGGCACGTACCGGCGACGTGGTGCCGTAGACAGCGAGAATGCCCGTCAGCGACGCGCCCGATGGCGCAGCGACACCGGCCGCCGTGGTGGTGGCGGTGGGCGTGTTGCCCGAGCCACGGACCAGGGGACCTTCGATGCGGCACACAACCTGCGACGCCGTTGAGCTCTGCACGGCGCAGTTGGTGGTGCCCATCGAACCGGTGAACGCCGCGCTGTAGGCTCCGGCCAAGTTCGACCCCGACATTGTCACAATGTCGCCGCGGGCAGCCGTGGTCGGGGCCACGGAAGTGACGCTGGGGCGATTCGCGGCGGCCGCAATGATCGTGGCCGACGCCGAGGTGAGACCAATGTTCAGCGAAGACGAGCCGACATTCAGCACAATGTCGCCCGCGGCGGCGGGGTTTAGAGTGAAAGGGTTCGTGAGACAGACAAAGCTGTTGGACTGGACGTTGGTGATGCTGGAGCAAACGGCTTGGGCACCTGCCATTACAGAAATGGCCGCTGCGCTCGTACCGAAGCCACTACCAGTGAACGTGATCTTTGCGCCGCCGCTGCTGCCAATGCGCGGCAGGGGGTTCGTGGTGTGCGTCAATGGGACAGTCACGGCGAAAGCGTTGGTCGCTCCCCGAGCGGCCCAAACAACCTTGAGCGACGTCGCGTCGGCTCGCAGGTCATTGGCGAGAACGCAGCTCAGCTCAGTCGCAATCACATTGCCAGTAAGAGCGCACGTGCCGCCGCCAATCTTGATGGCAGGCTTCAGCGACGCGTCGCTCGTCGCGGCATCCCACGTCGGGAAGTTCGTGCCAGTCACAGTGATCGTCGCGCCAGGGGTCAACGTCGTGCTTGGCGTGACGCCTGTGATCGTGGCGTCTGACGCGCTCGACGCAGTGTATGTCGGACATGTGACGGTCGAGCTCGTGGCGTCCGCCATATCGCCATCCGTGATGCAGCTTGCAGCGACGCCTCCAACGGTCGCGGCGACCGCGTGCGCGCCATCCGACATCGCGCCCGTCGTGCATTGCACTTGCCAGTACGTTTGGCTTGTAACAGCGCACGCCACGCCGCCAATCGTCACTACCGTGCTGCCGTCGAATCCTGCGCCGTGGATTGTGACGTCGTGGCCGCCAAAGGCCGAGCCGCTCGTGTGTGAGATGCGAGCAATCAGAGGCTTCAGCGTAAGAGTCGCCGTCTGGCCGTAACCCTTCGCATTGTTGACGACGACGTTGTGAGCCGTGTTCACGGTGAGTGCAGACGACAACAAGCAAGTCAAGTGGCCGTTCGTGGCGTGACGAACCGCGCACGCAGCGCCACCGACCGTCACTGTAATCGGCTCAGTCGGCGCATTGTACAGCTGCACGGGAAGGTTCGTACCGCCGATGGTTACGGGGAAGGCAGTGCTGTCGGCAGCTCCTGCGGCCCACAGCGGGGTGACGCTCACGAAGTTGTTTCGGCGATGTAGCGACGCAACAACGCGAAGGGGAAACGCAATCGTCTTCGAAGAGGTGTAGAAAATGCGGTTGCCGTTAAGGTAATGCACCTGCCCAGTCGTGGTGTTGATGAGCAGCTGGGCCGAGTCCGCGCGCGGGCCGCCAGCCTCTTGGCGATACACCCCGGCTTCGTAGGCCGTCACGCTGTTTGACGAATCGAAGTACAACGCGAAGTCAACCTCGCTGTAGTCGTCGAACGTCAGCCGCTTCGTGGCAAGCGAAAAGCCAATCATCGTATTGCCCGTGTTTCGGTCGTTGCCTTGAGCATTGAACGTCGCGGAAAGACCGAGGATTCCGCTGCCACTTGTGAACTCCTGGGCGGAGTACGCGAGAGCGTCCCAGCTGCTGCCCGACTTCTTCGCCAGCGACGCCGTCGCTCCGTTCGTCGCAACAAGCTTGGACGGGTCAAAGCCAGCCCATGTGATGCCGTTGGACGGTCCGGCGCCGTAGCGCATGGCGCTCACTGTGAGAGCCTGCGGCGTGGGACCGTTGGTCGAAGCGGAAGCGAACGTGCAAGCGGCACCGCTGCAAGCAAGCGTGCTCGCGCCGGTGGGCGTCACAGTGACTGTATGGGTGCTATCGGCGAGGGTTGGGGCGCGGCACTGGATTTGGTGGGCGTCCATGTACTCGACGGCGCAGTTCGTGCCGCCAATCGCCACAACAACCGGCGCTGTGGCGAGCGTGTAGACGCGCGCTTTCATCAGACCCCACGAGTGCTCGGACTCATCACGGCGCGCCGTGACCGACACAGAAATCGCGGCGTTGGTAGCCGTGTGCGGAATGACAAAGGGAACATCGAGCACGCCGTCTGTGCCGTAAGTTTCACCGCCGAAGAACTGACGGCCGCAGGGGGACGGGCCGACTTGCGGTTCCCAACGGGCGCGCGTGGCGTCGAAGTAGTACATCTTGCCGTCAACGGTCACCTCCACGCCGTGGTTGCTCCACCACCAGCCGTCGATCAACGCAATCTGCAATGCAACGACGATGTGTGTGTGCGCGCCGGCAGTAGCGACGGTGTTCGTGAGCGTCGTCCCACTGCCAAACTTCATGTACCCGCCAAGGAAGCGGCCCAGAGGCGCGCCACACGTCGAGAAGCTGTTGGCGTCAGCAGCCATGCCAGTCCATCCGCTGTTGCCCGCTGCCGTGGCAAAGTTGATATTGTGAACCTGCGTGCCAGCTGCCACGGGGAACGCAGTGCCGTGCACGGTTACCAGCGCTCCAGTCGCTCCAGCGTCGGGCGTGATGGCACCGACGCCGGAGGAGATCTGAACCTGGTTGGACACCCCATCGGCGAACTTTGCGCGACCCTTGCCGAGCACGTCGACGGTCAGCGCTGCCGTGCCGGCGGTCTGGGCGAACGCATCGGGGCGCAGCTGGCAGTGGATGGTCGTCGAAGTAACGTAGGTGAACGTGCACGCTTGGCTTCCGACAGCGGCTTCGCCGCGGCCGAGATTCGTGCCGTCGATGCGGATGCTGCCGAGAATGCCTGCCGTCAGCGGGAGATATTGCAGCCCGGTCACGATCGGCTGATCCGCGTTGTCGTACGAGAACGCACCGCAGCTTGTGCAGGCTACTTCGGCGCCATTGAACCGAACCACCAACGCGGCCGCGCCGGCGCTGACGCCGCCAGGGCAAAGCACCTTCAGACCGCGGACGTGCGCCGACACAACCGTGCAAGTCTGGGTGCCGATTGTCACGGAAAATTGGTTGGCATCAAACGTCATGCCACCGCCGCGGATCTCGATAATACCACCAGTGGTCGGAAGACGTGTCGGCCGCAGCTCGAAGACCTTGGGACGAACCGTGACGGGCCACGCACCAGTGGCGAAACCGTAGTAGTCGGAAAACCGCGCGGAGTACGTTCCGGCCGGCACGTCCTTGCTCACGGGGCAGCGCAGCATGGTTCCGTCATCGTTGTCGCCGCAAGTCACCACCGGAGCGCCGTCACACAGCGTCAGCGAATCGGCGGAGCGGGGGGATGTGGGCGTCGACCCAAGAACAACCTGGGTGTACCCACGGTACCACGTGCCGCAACGGGGAAGGTTCGAACCGAGAATGGCGACGTCGGCGCCGGAGACAACCGTGTTGGGGCCGATGTTGGTCACAGTTGTCGACGGAAGCGCAGTCTCGTACGGCGAGAACAATTGACGGTGCTTAAGCATGCCCTGGCTAGCAGGGAGCGCAGACTGGCCGTTGATCGTGACCTTGAAGTTGTAGCCGCTGAGGTCTTCCACCACAAGGTCTTGCCATGTGACCTGCTGAGAGCCCGTCAGCACAATGTAGCCGGCACGGTCCTCGAAGTAGCGGTTGCCGAGAAACTCCGTCACACCAATGAGGTTGCCATCGACGTACCAGCGGGCAGCGGAAGGGAAAATCTCCACAACCCACTGCTGCTGCACGGCTTCCGTCACGAACGTGCTGATGTCGTCCTCGTACTTGGTGGCTACCGTACCCCCGTCGCGCTCCATGCGGTAGTAGTACTTGCGCGTCGTACCGGAGCCGGAGCCGGGGTAGGCAGCGGTCATCTCGACGCCGCGAGCTGATGACGACACGTCTGGTTGATAACGGAGGAAGATCCGCTTGCCCCACGTGTCACCGCTGCCGGCGGGTGTCGCGGACGGGGTCATCTTCACCTTGATGCGGATCGGACGCTGGAAGCGCATCTTGGGAGACAAGTACTCGTCGGCCGGAGTGACGAAGCCGCCGCTCGTGGCTACCGTCGTGGTGGAAGTGCGGGAGAACTTCTCGAGGATGTTTGCCGTGTTGGAATTGTACGCGGCGACCTGTGGCGTCGAAACAACTGGTCGGCTGGATGGGGCGACGGGAACGCACTCGATACCGTCGGTGCGGAACTTGCTGATCTCGCACGGCGCACCCATCCACTGCACGGCGACCTGGTCCTTCCGGAATGACTGGCCAAGGACGCTGATGTAGATCACGCCGCCACCTTGAGGAGACATTGCCAGGGGGTGGACGCTGTACAGCATGTTGTCGTAGCGGAACGTGCCGATGTTAGAGCGTGTGTCGGCCCCGTTGGTCACGGAGATGGTGCCGTTTTGGGGTGCCCACACGGCGGGAGTCCAGCAGGTGATCTTTGGTCCAAATTTGTACAGGATGCGGCAAGGACGCCCGTCGATGTTAACGGAAACGCTGGCACTGTCCTTGGTCAACTTCCAGCCGGGCACGACAATGTGAATGTCTGTGTTGCCGCGGACGCTGCCGCGCTTTGGCCAGAAGCGAATGGGATTTGCGGACTGGTCAGCGCTGTCCGTGCCAGGACGTACGAGTGCCTGGTCAAAGACAAGCGACTTAGGCGCAAAGCCGAACGTGATGCCCGCAAGAGAGACAACCACGGCGTGGGTGCCGGTCGTGAGGCTTGCGGCAGTTTGGCAAGAAATCTGCGTGTCCGCAGCCGACAGCACAGGGCAGGCAACAGAGTTCACAGTCACCGATAGCTGAGCCTTGTCGTCGCCGAAACCCTGCCCGACGATATTGACACGACCACCGTCCTGGGTAGCCGAGGTGACGACGAGGGACGCCGTCACGGCAGTCGTGCCAATGGCGAGCCCTTTGCCAGCAACGTGCACCTTGACTCGGTGCGTGCCTGCCGAGACAGAACGGCTCGGGACGCACCGGAGTTCTTGCGTGGACGGAACGGAAGTGACAGTGCACGGCACGCCGCCGATCCACACATGGTTCATCTGCATGGTCGCGGCGAAATTCGAGCCATAAATCGTCACGGGCGAGCTGCTCGTGAGACCTGTCGTGGGCGTCAAGCTGGCGATTGATGGGGCTGCGGCATTGTCGTAATTGAAGTTGCACGTTCCCCAGCCGCGGCAACTGTGGCCCGAAAGCGCGATCACACCTCCAGACGTCACCTGGACAGGGGGTACCCAGTCGGGCGAGTACGAGATGAAATCAGACGGAATGTATTCGCCACTGCCTGTGTAGCGAGCGTCGTAGACGCTGTCGCGGGACAGCTTGTGGTTCGGTGTCGCGCCTTTGAAGTAGACTTCGATTTGGATGCCGATCTCGCCGCCGCCGCTGGCGCAGAGCGCCATCATCCAGTACTTTTGGCCGACAGTCAGTGTCTGCTCGGACGATTGCTGCACCGTGGGCCAGGTGTAGTACGAGTTCGTGTGATAATGGGTGAAGGCAATGCGGCGGGCGTACAAGGGCTGGTCGTCGGTGATCTGCGTGCGAGTGCGCGGCACGGGATCTTCGGACGTGCTGAGCCAAAGCTCGCACTGGTCGTCGCCCTTGACGTAAAAGACGTAGTTGCCGGTAGCGTTGGGAACGAAGTGGGACGTCACGCGCTGGTACATCGAGTCCGAGGTACCCTCGCGCGGGGAGCGGCGCTCCCCACCGAAGTGATCCTTCATCATCGCCATGGGGGGCTGCAGGTACCGCTCGCTGAAGACGAAGCGCTCAACATCGCCTCCTGCGTTGATGTCACCGTACCACGTTTCCCACTTTGCATGGCCGGCAGTCCACACGCGCGTGGCGGTCGTGGTCGCGGCATGTGGGGTCGTGACGCAAACCAAGTACTGCTCGTTGCTTTCTTCCACGTGGCACGGTGACCCGTGGACGAGAACGACGTTGTCCGACACAGCGCGAGAAAAACTGGTGCCGAACACAGTGACACGTTGCCCACCAGCCGGTGACCCGGTCGAAGGAGTGACACCGAGAATCGTTGGGTATACGGCGACAGCAATCTTGCCGGTTTCATCATCGATACGTTGGTCACCGTGACTGCCCATCTGCACCGAAGTCTCCGAATAGCCAGGGAAAGGCAGAGACTCGATCTGGCAGCGGTAGTTGCTCCAGCTAACTTCGTTCTGCAGATCGCAACGCTCTTCGTTGCCGACGTGCATCGTGAAATCGAAGTTGGCCACAGTGGAGTCACCTTGGGCGAAGCGCTGACCGGAAACCGTCAGCGTAGTGGTCTGCTGCTCCGTGGACGCAACGTACTGCGGAAACACATCCTCAACAGATGGGGTCCGGTCGAAATTGTAGACAAAAAAGCAGCCATTGCTGATCCCACACGTCGACACGACACCGAAACTTTTCACGCTCAAGCTGTTGCGGCCTCGCATCTTTTGCGCGGGCGCTCGGTCGGTCAAGCACACAATGCGAGTTGAGTGGCACTCGTTCGGAATTGGGTCGCAAAACACGCCGGTTTCGCTGTCGCCGATGTACACATCGTTTTGCCGGCCACGTTCATCGAAACCGGTGCCAGTCACGGTCAGGCGGGTGCCGCCTTGGGTGCTACCGTGGTTGGGAGAAATACCAGTAACAACGGGACCAGCCATGGTTGCCGCAGCGCAAGCCGCAACGGCAATGATAAGCCGCGCAAACGTGGAGGTCATGTTTGGCGGCAGCAATCGGAAAGAAGGGTTTTTGGAAAAAATCGCAAGCTGAGTTGCGATCGAAAGTCAGAGGGGTTGACCTGTCGTGCAAGCACGATGCAATAAAGTACAGAAACT
>Ga0255309_1000026_pt1 | contig 17548 bp, 12 predicted proteins | sample MistaT_FD_186103 | JGI IMG/M metagenome (GOLD analysis project Ga0255309, IMG submission 186103) | Metatranscriptome of freshwater microbial communities from Mississippi River, Louisiana, United States - Miss_Colum_RepB_8d (Metagenome... | ecosystem: Environmental > Aquatic > Freshwater > River ... | reverse complement strand
ATCCAATCCATAATCCGCGGTTCCCTGGAGGGGTGCCCGAGTGGCTAAAGGGGGCAGACTGTAAATCTGTTGGCTTACGCCTACGTTGGTTCGAATCCAACCTCCTCCACCAGGAACAAGGCGTCTGCATCTTTGTGCCCGTGGCGTGTTGCAGGCGCAGGAGTGGAGAAAGCCGGTGGGCCTGCAGGGTTGCAGGGAAGGTGCAGTGAAGGGGTTGGTGAGGCGGACCGGGCGGTTTACCGGTCGCACTGGCCGGCCCGGATGAAGTTGCCCGGCGGGTGTAGCTCAATGGTAGAGCAGAAGCCTTCCAAGCTTACGACGAGGGTTCGATTCCCTTCACCCGCTCCAGAAGCAGGCGCCAGGTTCAGCAGCAGATTCAAGCCCATGTGGCTCAGTGGTAGAGCACTCCCTTGGTAAGGGAGAGGTCACGCGTTCGATCCGCGTCATGGGCACCAGATTTTTGGTTCACCTTAGGTAGTTTTCGTTCGTCAGCAGAGCCGTCAAACGGCGGCACCTTATCCAGATCAGGAGTTTGGCATGGCAAAGGGAAAGTTTGAGCGTACCAAGCCGCATGTGAATGTGGGCACGATTGGTCACGTGGATCATGGCAAGACGACGCTGACGGCGGCGATCACGACGGTGCTGTCGGCGAAGTTCGGCGGCGAGGCCAAGGGGTATGACCAGATTGACGCGGCGCCGGAAGAAAAGGCGCGCGGGATCACGATCAACACGGCGCACGTGGAGTACGAGACGAAGGCGCGTCACTACGCGCACGTGGACTGCCCGGGGCACGCGGACTATGTCAAGAACATGATCACGGGTGCGGCGCAGATGGACGGGGCGATTTTGGTGGTCAGTGCCGCCGACGGTCCGATGCCGCAGACGCGCGAGCACATTTTGTTGGCGCGCCAGGTTGGCGTGCCGTACATCATTGTGTTCATGAACAAGTGCGACATGGTTGATGATGCGGAGCTGCTCGAGTTGGTGGAGATGGAGGTTCGCGAGCTGCTCTCGAAGTATGATTTTCCGGGCGACGACACGCCGATCGTCAAGGGTTCGGCCAAGCTGGCGCTCGAGGGCGACAAGGGTGAGCTGGGCGAGGGCGCGATCATGGCGCTGGCCGATGCGCTGGACAGCTACATTCCGGAGCCGCAGCGTGCGGTGGACGGAGCGTTTTTGATGCCGATCGAGGACGTGTTCTCGATTTCGGGTCGTGGCACGGTGGTGACGGGCCGGGTCGAGCGTGGGGTTGTCAAGGTTGGTGAGGAGATCGAGATTGTGGGGATTCGCCCGACGGTCAAGACCACCTGCACCGGTGTTGAGATGTTCCGCAAGCTGCTCGATCAGGGTCAGGCGGGAGATAACGTGGGTGTGCTGCTGCGCGGCACCAAGCGTGAAGAGGTTGAGCGCGGTCAGGTGTTGGCCAAGCCCGGCTCGATCACGCCGCACACGAAGTTTGAGTGCGAGGTGTATGTGCTGAGCAAGGACGAGGGTGGTCGTCACACGCCGTTTTTCAACAACTATCGTCCGCAGTTTTACTTTCGTACGACGGATGTGACCGGATCGGTGCAGTTGCCTGAGGGCACCGAGATGGTGATGCCAGGGGACAACGTGAAGATGACGGTGACGCTGATTGCGCCGATCGCGATGGAGCAGGGCCTGCGCTTTGCGATCCGTGAAGGTGGTCGCACCGTTGGCGCCGGCGTCGTCGCCAAGGTCGTCGAGTAATTTGCCAGCGTACGCAGGCAATCGTCAGGGGTTCTAGGGGCATAGCTCAACTGGCAGAGCGTCGGTCTCCAAAACCGAAGGTTGGGGGTTCGATTCCCTCTGCCCCTGCCACCACCCTGGTCGATTACCTGCGCACGCGCAGCAAGAACGAGCAATGTCGAATCAAAACATCGAGGACGTAAGCAGCGCCGGCGACCGGATCAAGGCGGTGCTAGCCGTGGCGGTCGTGCTGGCTGGCATCGTCGGCTTTTACGCGCTGGCGCAGCAACCGATGATCGCCCGGGTTGGGGCGCTTCTTGGCGGATTGCTCGTCGGTGGTGCGATCGCGTGGTTTTCGGGGCCGGGTCAGCGTTTCTTCGCGTTTGCGAAGGATTCCTGGTCTGAGACCCGTCGGGTCGTCTGGCCGACTCGCAAGGAAACCACGCAGATGACTCTCATCGTGTTTGGTTTCGTGGTCGCCATGGCGATCTTTCTGTGGGCTGTCGACAAGTCGCTCGAATGGGTTCTTTACGATCTCGTCCTGGGCTGGAAGAAGTAAATGAGCAAGCGCTGGTATGTCGTTCATGTCTATTCGGGCATGGAAAAAAGCGTCGCGCGGGCCCTGCAGGAGCGCATCGACCGGGCGGGCATGCAGGAGCAGTTCGGCCAGATCCTTGTCCCGACCGAAGAAGTGGTCGAGATGAAGGGTGGTCAGCGAACGTTGACCCAGCGCCGATTCTTTCCGGGCTATGTGATCGTCGAGATGGAAATGACCGACGAGAGCTGGCACCTGATCAAAAGCACGAACAAGGTCACCGGTTTCGTTGGTGGTCATGGCAACCGGCCAGCCGCGATTTCCGACAAGGAAGTCGAGAAGATCATGGCCCAAATGCAGGAAGGCGTCGAAAAGCCCAAGCCGAAGGTGCTTTTCGAGGTTGGCGAGATGGTGCGGGTCAAGGACGGCCCGTTCAATGACTTCAACGGCACGGTCGAGGAAGTCAATTACGAGAAAAGTCGCGTTCGGGTTTCGGTCACGATCTTCGGTCGTGCCACCCCGGTCGAGCTTGAATTCGGTCAGGTCGAGAAGCTCTGACAGTCTTGCCCCGGGTTGCCCGGGGCTGTAGTAGCCGGCCGCCGTAGAACAGTTTTTCGGCGGTCGTTATTGGAGGAGCGTCAGTAATCCGGGTGGTATGCCCGGGCGAACGCGCGCTTGAACTCAACTCTGGAGAAGCCTCATGGCGAAGAAAATCGTCGGCTTTGTCAAGCTGCAAGTGCCAGCTGGCAAGGCCAACCCGGCACCGCCGATTGGACCGGCACTCGGTCAGCGCGGCCTGAACATCATGGAATTCTGCAAGGCGTTCAACGCCCAGACCCAGGGAATGGAACCTGGTCTGCCGATTCCGGTCGTGATCACCGCCTACGCGGACAAGAGCTTCACCTTCGTGATGAAGACTCCGCCCGCGACGATCCTCATCAAAAAGGCGGCCAAAATCGACAAGGGTTCGGCCAAGCCGCATACCGACAAGGTCGGCTCGATCACGCGCGCCCAGGCTGAGGAAATCGCCAAGGCCAAGTTGCCCGATCTGACCGCCGCCGATATGGATGCCGCGGTTCGCACGATCGCCGGTTCGGCCCGCAGCATGGGCATTACCGTGGAGGGTCTGTAAATGGCTAAGTTGTCCAAGCGAGCCAAGGCCATCAAGGCCAAGGCCGATCGTCAGGTTGCCCATCCCCTGGTCGACGCACTGTCGCTGGTCAAGGAGTGCGCCACTGCCAAGTTTGACGAATCCATCGACGTTGCGGTTCAGCTCGGCGTCGATTCCAAAAAATCTGACCAAGTCGTGCGTGGTTCGGTCGTGCTGCCTGCGGGCACCGGAAAGACGGTCCGCGTTGCCGTGTTTGCGCAAGGTCCGAAGGCCGAAGAGGCCAAGGCGGCTGGCGCCGATATCGTGGGCATGGAAGACCTCGCCGAGCAGGTCAAGGCTGGAAACATCAATTTCGACATCGTCATCGCATCACCCGATACGATGCGGGTGGTGGGTACCCTGGGCCAGATCCTCGGTCCGCGCGGTCTGATGCCGAACCCGAAAGTGGGTACCGTCACGCCGGATGTCGCCACCGCGGTCAAGAATGCCCGCGCCGGCCAGGTCCAGTACCGCACCGACAAGGCCGGTATCGTGCATGCCGCAATCGGCCGTGCGTCGTTTGAGGTCGCAGCGCTGGAGTCGAACCTGCGTGCACTGGTCGAGGCGCTGAACCGTGCCAAACCGGCAACCTCCAAGGGCATCTATCTGCGCAAGGTCGCAGTGTCGAGCACCATGGGGATCGGGGTGCGTGTCGATCCGGCTGCATTCGTAGCCGCGTCGGCGGGCTGAGAGCAGATGTAACAGAACTTTGGGCCGTCGGCCGCGGACAGGATTTCCGTTCCGGAAATCCGGCTCGTGACCGGCGGGTTGTCAAAGACCGCTGGGAACACGGCAGCTCTACAACCTCGTGTTGAGGGTCGGCCGGCGTTTTAAACGAACCGGATACCTGGATATCCGGTGCGCCCTGCGCAGATGGCGGTCCCGAAGAGGATTTTGTGGGTGAGGCTCCTGACAGGGCCGGGTCCTTGCAAACCTCGAGATAGGTCGCCGTATCAAGGCGGGTGCGAAGGCGTGAGCCAACGCCCCATTTCGTAGGAGCTGGACCATGGCAATGAACCGTAGTGAAAAGGCGGCAGTGGTCGAGGACATCGGAGCAGTCGTCGCCGATGCCGAGGTGATCGTTGTTGCCGAATACCGTGGTCTGGAAGTTGAAGCGATGACCGTGCTGCGCAAGCAGGCTCGCGAGTCTGGCGTTTACCTGCGTGTTCTGAAGAACACGCTGGCTCGCCGGGCGGTCTCGGGAACACCGTTCGAGGCGCTGGCTGACCAGATGGTCGGTCCGCTGATCTACGGAGTCTCCGTTGACCCTGTCGCGGCCGCGCGTGTGCTCAACGATTTCGCCAAGGGCAATCCGAATCTGGTCCTGAAGGCCGGCGCCATGAGGAACTCCCTCATGGATGCTAACGGCGTGAAGGCACTGGCCACGATGCCCAGCCGCGAAGAGTTGCTTGCCAAGCTGCTTGGCACGATGCAGGCGCCGGTTGCCACCTTCGTGCGTACCCTCAACGAGGTGCCGGCCAAGTTTGTCAGGGCCCTGGCAGCCGTCGAGAAGCAGAAGGCGGAAGCGGCCTGAATCGCATCGACTTTCGGAACACCCAACCCACATTGAATCGATTGGAGTATTGAAATGGCACTGAGCAAAGAAGAGATCCTCGACGCCGTCGCCGGCATGACCGTGCTGGAGCTGTCCGAGCTGATCAAGATGATGGAAGAGAAGTTCGGCGTTTCGGCCGCTGCTGCTGCTGTTGCGGTTGCCGCCCCTGCTGGCGGCGCTGCTGCCCCGGCCGCTGAAGAAAAGACCGAGTTCACCGTCATGCTGGCTGCTGCCGGCGAGAAGAAGGTTGAGGTCATCAAGGTCGTGCGTGCGGCTACCGGTCTGGGTCTGAAAGAGGCCAAGGACCTGGTTGACGGCGCTCCGAAGGCCGTCAAGGAAGGCATCGCCAAGGCCGACGCCGAGGCGCTGAAGAAGCAGCTTGAGGATGCCGGCGCGAAGGTCGAGCTCAAGTAAGTTGCTCGTCTGCACTGATCCTCACCCGGGGACCGCCTGCCACCGGCAGGCGGCTCCGGGTTTTCGCGTCTTTGCGGGGCCTGAGGCTTGTGCCGGCGCCTTGCGTTCGTTGCAACCCCCAGTCTCTGAGTGACCCACGGAGTTTTCATGGTCAAGTCATCTGCTTACTCGTTCACCGAGAAAAAACGCATCCGCAAGAGCTTCGCCAAGCGTCGAGTGGTGCTGGACGTCCCCTATATGCTGACGACGCAGCTTGAGTCGTACCAGCAGTTCCTGCAGGAAGGCGTCGACACCAACCGTCGCAAGCCGGAGGGTTTGCAGGCCGCGTTTACGTCGATCTTCCCGATCGTTTCCCATAACCAGATGGCGCGTCTCGAGTTTGTCAGCTACACGCTCGGTCATCCCGCCTTCGACGTCAAGGAATGCCAGCAGCGCGGTCTGACCTTCTGCGCGCCGCTGCGTGCCAGGGTCCGCCTGGTCATCATGGACAAGGAAGCGGTCAAGCCGACGGTCAAGGAGATCAAGGAGCAGGAGGTGTACATGGGCGAACTGCCGCTCATGACTACCACCGGTTCGTTCATCGTCAACGGCACCGAGCGCGTGATCGTTTCGCAGCTGCACCGCTCGCCGGGCGTGTTCTTTGAACACGATCGCGGCAAGACGCACAGCTCGGGCAAGCTGCTGTTCTCGGCCCGCATCATTCCGTACCGCGGCTCCTGGCTCGACTTCGAGTTTGATCCGAAGGACATCCTGTATTTCCGGGTCGACCGTCGTCGCAAGATGCCGGTAACCATCCTGTTGAAGTCCATCGGACTGACGCCCGAGCAGATCCTTGCGCATTTCTTCGATTTCGACGGCTTCCAGTTGATGGGCGAGGGCGCGATGCTCGAGCTCGTCCCCGAGCGTCTGCGCGGAGAGATTGCGCGCTTCGACATTGCCGACAAGGACGGCAAGGTCATCGTCGCCAAGGACAAGCGGATCAACGCCAAGCACATTCGCGATCTCGATGCTGCCGGCATGAAGCGTATCTCGGTGCCCGAGGATTACCTGCTCGGACGCGCGGTAGCGCACAACATCGTGGATCCGGACACCGGCGAGATCGTCGTCAAGGCAAACGAAGAGATCACTGAGGACACACTCAAGCGGATGCGCGACGCCAACGTTCGCGATTTCCGCACGCTGTATACGAACGATCTCGACCAGGGCGCGTACATTTCGCAGACCCTGCGGCTGGACGAAACCGTCGACCAGACCGCGGCGAAGATCGCGATCTACCGCATGATGCGTCCTGGCGAGCCGCCGACCGAAGATGCGGTCGAGGCCTTGTTCAATCGCTTGTTCTACAGCGAGGACGCCTACGACCTGTCGAAGGTCGGCCGCATGAAGTTCAACCGCCGTGTCGGACGCGATGAGCTGACCGGCCCGATGACGCTCGGCAACGACGACATCCTTGCGGTGATCAAGATTCTGGTCAACCTGCGCAACGGCAAGGGCGAAATCGACGACATCGACCACCTGGGCAACCGCCGCGTTCGCTGCGTTGGCGAGCTGGCCGAGAATCAGTTCCGGGCCGGTCTGGTGCGTGTCGAGCGAGCGGTCAAGGAGCGCCTGGGCCAGGCAGAAACCGAAAATCTGATGCCGCACGACCTGATCAACAGCAAACCGATCAGTGCGGCAATTCGCGAGTTCTTCGGTTCCAGCCAGCTGTCGCAGTTCATGGATCAGACCAACCCGCTGTCCGAGATCACGCACAAACGTCGGGTCTCAGCCCTCGGGCCTGGCGGTTTGACGCGTGAACGCGCCGGTTTTGAAGTGCGCGACGTGCATCCGACTCACTATGGCCGCGTGTGCCCGATCGAAACGCCAGAGGGCCCGAACATCGGCCTGATCAACTCGCTGGCGCTTTACGCACGGCTCAACGAGTACGGCTTCCTTGAGACCCCTTATCGCAAGGTGATCGACGGGCGGGTCACTGACGAAATTCACTACCTGTCGGCGATCGAAGAAGGTCGCTACGTGATTGCGCAGGCCAACTCGACAATGGACGCCAAGGGCAAGCTGACTGGCGAACTGATCTCGATTCGCAAGGCGGGTGAGACCGAGCTGACTGGTCCGGAGCATGTCGAGTACATGGACGTCGCACCGACCCAGATCGTTTCGGTGGCCGCCTCGCTGATCCCCTTCCTTGAGCATGATGACGCGAACCGAGCGCTGATGGGCTCGAACATGCAGCGTCAGGCGGTGCCCTGTTTGCGCCCGGAAAAGCCGGTCGTCGGAACCGGGATTGAGCGCACCTGCGCGGTCGACTCCGGAACGGTCGTCACTGCCCAGCGCGGCGGCGTCGTCGATTATGTCGACTCGAACCGAATCGTGGTTCGAGTCAATGATGACGAAACCGCGGCGGGTGAAGTTGGCGTCGATATCTACAACCTGATCAAGTACACGCGCAGTAACCAGAACACAAACATCAACCAGCGGCCGATCGTGCGCAAGGGCGATGTGATCGCGCGCGGCGACGTGATTGCCGACGGCGCGTCGACCGATCTGGGTGAGCTTGCGCTCGGCCAGAACATGCTGGTCGCGTTCATGCCCTGGAACGGCTACAACTTCGAGGACTCGATCCTGATCTCGGAGAAGGTCGTTGCCGATGATCGTTACACCTCGATCCACATCGAGGAGTTGTCGGTCCTGGCGCGTGACACCAAGCTCGGACCCGAGGAGATCAGTCGTGATATCTCCAATCTGTCGGAGTCGCAGCTTGGCCGTCTTGACGAGTCTGGCATCGTGTACATCGGAGCCGAAGTGCAGGCCGGCGACACGCTGGTCGGCAAGGTCACGCCCAAGGGCGAAACCCAGCTCACGCCGGAAGAAAAACTGCTGCGGGCGATCTTCGGCGAGAAGGCCTCCGACGTCAAAGACACCTCGCTGCGTGTGCCCTCGGGCATGAGTGGCACCGTCATCGACGTGCAGGTCTTCACTCGCGAAGGTATCCAGCGTGACGTGCGCGCGCAGTCGATCATCGACGACGAGCTCAAGCGCTATCGCCTCGACCTGAACGACCAGCTGCGCATCGTCGAAAACGATTCGTTCTCCCGGATTGAACGCATGCTGATCGGCAAGGCAGCCAATGGCGGGCCCAAGCGCCTTGTCAAGGGCACTGCGATCACCAAGGAGTACCTGGCCGAGATCGATCGCTACCAGTGGTTCGAGATCCGCCTGGCCGATGAGACCGCAGCGGGGCAGCTCGAGGCGCTCAAGGAGTCGGTCGAGCAAAAGCGTCACCAGTTCGACCTGGCCTTCGAGGAAAAGCGCAAGAAGCTCACGCAGGGTGACGAGCTGCCCCCGGGCGTGCTCAAGATGGTCAAGGTGTATCTGGCAGTCAAGCGACGCCTGCAGCCAGGCGACAAGATGGCCGGTCGGCACGGCAACAAGGGCGTGGTTTCGCGCATCGTTCCGGTTGAGGACATGCCCTACATGGCAGACGGTACCCCGGTCGATATCGTCCTGAATCCGCTTGGCGTGCCATCACGGATGAACGTCGGTCAGATCCTGGAGACCCATCTCGGATGGGCGGCCAAAGGTATTGGCCTGCGTATCGGCGAAATGCTCAAGCGCCAGGCCAAGGTTGCAGAGGTGCGCTCCCTGCTCGACAAGATCTACAACACCAGTGGCCAGGATGCCGACATCGCATCGTTGTCGGACGACGAGGTTCTCGAACTCGCTTCCAACCTGCGTGCCGGTGTCCCGTTTGCGACGCCGGTGTTTGACGGAGCGTCCGAGGCCGAGATCCACCAGATGCTCGACATCGCGTTCCCCGACGATGATCCGCATACCGCGCAGGTCGGTTTCACGCCGAGCAAGACCCAGGTCGCTCTGCATGACGGCCGTACCGGTGATGCCTTTGATCGTCCGGTCACCGTCGGCTACATGCACATGCTCAAGCTGCATCACCTGGTCGACGACAAGATGCATGCGCGTTCCACCGGTCCGTATTCGCTCGTCACGCAACAGCCGCTCGGCGGCAAGGCCCAGTTCGGTGGCCAGCGTTTCGGCGAGATGGAGGTCTGGGCGCTCGAGGCTTACGGCGCTGCCTACACCTTGCAGGAAATGCTTACCGTCAAGTCTGACGATGTGAACGGTCGCACCAAGGTCTATGAAAACCTGGTCAAGGGCGAGCACGCGATCGACGCCGGCATGCCGGAGTCGTTCAACGTGCTGGTCAAGGAAATCCGCTCGCTCGGGATCGACATCGATCTCGAACGCGACTGAATTCGGCCTGGGCAAACAAGGAGTACTCGATGAAAGCGTTGCTCGATCTGTTCAAACAGGTTCAGGAAGAAGAGCATTTCGATGCGATCAAGATCGGACTGGCTTCGCCGGAAAAGATCCGATCGTGGTCGTACGGCGAGGTCAAGAAGCCGGAAACCATCAACTACCGCACGTTCAAGCCCGAGCGCGACGGTCTGTTCTGCGCGAAGATTTTTGGCCCGATCAAAGACTACGAGTGCCTGTGCGGCAAGTACAAGCGCCTGAAGCACCGCGGCGTCATCTGCGAGAAGTGCGGTGTTGAAGTCACGCTGGCCAAGGTGCGCCGGGAGCGCATGGGCCATATCGAACTGGCTTCGCCGGTCGCACACATCTGGTTTCTGAAGTCGCTTCCGTCGCGTCTGGGCATGGTTCTGGACATGACGCTGCGTGATATCGAACGCGTGCTGTATTTCGAAGCCTTCGTGGTTATTGATCCGGGCATGACCCCGCTCAAGCGCGGTCAGATCATGACCGAGGACGACTACATCGCCAAGACCGAAGAATACGGCGATGACTTCACGGCTCAGATGGGTGCCGAGGGCGTGCGCGAATTGCTGCGTACGATCAACATCGACCGTGAAATCGAGAACCTGCGTCGCGAGCTCGAGGCCACTGGCTCAGAGGCCAAGATCAAGAAGATCGCCAAGCGCCTGAAAGTCCTCGAAGGATTCCAGCGTTCAGGCATCAAGCCTGACTGGATGGTCATGGAAGTGCTGCCGGTGCTTCCGCCCGAGCTGCGCCCGCTGGTGCCGCTTGATGGTGGGCGCTTCGCCACCTCCGACCTCAACGATCTGTATCGGCGCGTGATCAACCGCAACAACCGTCTGAAGCGCTTGCTCGAACTCAAGGCGCCCGAGATCATCGTGCGCAACGAGAAGCGGATGCTGCAGGAATCGGTTGACTCGCTGCTCGACAACGGGCGTCGCGGCAAGGCCATGACCGGCGCGAACAAGCGCGCGCTGAAGTCTCTGGCAGACATGATCAAGGGCAAGGGCGGCCGCTTCCGTCAGAACCTGCTTGGCAAGCGCGTCGATTACTCCGGCCGCTCCGTGATTGTGGTCGGTCCGCAACTTAAGCTGCATCAGTGCGGACTGCCCAAGCTGATGGCGCTGGAACTGTTCAAGCCCTTCATCTTTAATCGTCTCGAGGCCATGGGCATCGCCACGACGATTAAGCAGGCCAAGAAGTACGTCGAGTCGCAAGAGCCGATCGTTTGGGACATCCTCGAGGAGGTCATCCGCGAGCACCCGGTCATGCTGAACCGGGCCCCGACGTTGCACCGTCTCGGCATCCAGGCTTTCGAGCCGGTGCTGATCGAAGGCAAGGCAATCCAGCTGCATCCGCTGGTCTGCGCGGCGTTCAACGCCGACTTCGACGGCGACCAGATGGCAGTTCACGTGCCTTTGTCGCTAGAGGCCCAGCTCGAGGCCCGCTCGCTGATGCTCGCCTCGAACAACGTGCTGTTCCCGTCGAACGGCGAGCCCTCGATCGTGCCGTCGCAGGACATCGTTCTGGGTCTTTACTACACCACCCGCGAAAAGATCAATGCCAAAGGTGAAGGCATGTTCTTTACTGATCGCGGCGAGGTCCAGCGCGCCTACGACAACGGTGAGGTCGAGCTCGGCACCAGGATCACCGTGCGCCTTCCCGAATTCACGAAAGATCGCGAGTCCGGCGAACTGACCGAGCGCACGATCCGTGTTCAGACCACGGTCGGCCGTGCACTACTGTCCGAGATTCTGCCGAAGGGCCTGCCCTTCGATCTGATGAACCGGTCGCTCAAGAAGAAGGAAATCAGCCGTCTGATCAACGCATCGTTCCGTCGCTGCGGACTGCGCGCCACCGTGATCCTGGCCGACCAGCTGTTGCAAAACGGCTTTCGTCTGGCGACCCGGGCCGGCATCTCGATCGCGATCGACGACATGCTGGTGCCCAACCAAAAGAGCACGATCCTGTCGGCTGCCGAGCGCGAGGTCAAGGAAATCGAGCAGCAGTACACCTCAGGTCTGGTCACTCAGGGCGAGCGCTACAACAAGGTCGTCGACATCTGGGGCCGTGCTGGCGATGACGTTGGCAAGGCGATGATGGAACAGCTGCGCGTGCAGAAGGTCATCGACCGTGACGGCAAGGAAGTCGACCAGGAATCGTTCAACGCGATCTACATGATGGCCGACTCCGGCGCCCGCGGCTCGGCGGCGCAGATCCGGCAGCTCGCCGGCATGCGCGGGCTGATGGCCAAGCCTGACGGCTCGATCATCGAGACGCCGATCACCGCGAACTTCCGCGAAGGCCTGAACGTTCTGCAGTACTTCATCTCGACGCATGGTGCGCGGAAAGGTCTTGCGGACACCGCGCTCAAGACCGCGAACTCAGGTTACCTCACGCGCCGTCTCGTCGATGTGACCCAGGATCTGGTCGTGATCGAGGATGACTGCGGCACCACCAACGGTGTTGCCATGAAAGCGCTGATCGAGGGAGGCGAGGTCATCGAGGCCTTGCGCGACCGGATTTTGGGCCGTGTCGCGGTCGCCGAGGTTGTCAACCCGGAGAACGAAGAGACACTGTTCGAATCGGGCACTTTGCTTGACGAAGACGCGGTCGATGAGATCGAGCGCCTGGGTATCGACGAAGTCCGTGTGCGCACTCCGCTGACCTGCGAAACCCGTTATGGGCTTTGCGCGAAGTGCTATGGCCGCGATCTCGGTCGTGGCGTGTTGGTCAACTCCGGCGAGGCCGTCGGTGTGATCGCCGCGCAGTCGATTGGCGAGCCGGGTACCCAGCTCACGATGCGCACCTTCCACATCGGTGGCGCTGCATCACGGGCTGCAGTCGACAGTTCCGTCGAGGCAAAGTCCAATGGCACGGTGCGATTCACCTCGACGATGCGTTATGTGACTAACGCCCGCAACGAGCTGATCGTGATTTCGCGTTCCGGAGAGATCCTGATCGCCGACGACGCGGGTCGTGAACGCGAGCGTCACAAGGTTCCGTACGGCGCTGCGTTGTTGGTCGCCGACGGCAAGCAGGTCAAGGCCGGCACGCAACTGGCTACCTGGGATCCGATGACCCGTCCGATCATCACCGAGTATTCCGGGCGGATCAAGTTCGAGAACGTTGAGGAAGGCGGTACCGTTGCCAAGCAGATCGACGAGGTCACCGGCCTGTCGACTTTGGTGGTCATCGACGCCAAGCGTCGCGGATCCACCGCCAAGACCGTCCGTCCGCAGGTCAAGCTGATCAATGACGCCGGCGAGGAGGTGCGCATCGCAGCCACCGATCACGCCGTGACGATCAGCTTCCCGACCGGCGCACTGATCACGGTGCGTGACGGTCAGGACGTCGGAGTCGGCGAGACGCTCGCGCGGATTCCGCTCGAGTCGCAAAAGACTCGGGACATCACCGGCGGTCTGCCGCGCGTGGCCGAGCTGTTCGAGGCGCGTGCCCCGAAGGACGCCGGCATGCTGGCTGAAGTTACCGGGACAGTCTCGTTTGGCAAGGACACCAAAGGCAAGCAGCGACTGGTCATCACCGATCTGGACGGCAATGCCCATGAATTCCTGATTCCGAAGGAAAAGAATGTGCTCGTCCACGACGGCCAAGTGGTCAACAAGGGCGAGATGATCGTCGACGGCCCGGCCGATCCGCACGACATCCTGCGTCTGCTTGGTATTGAAGCGCTTGCGCGTTACATCGTCGACGAAGTTCAGGACGTTTATCGTTTGCAGGGCGTCAAGATCAACGACAAGCACATCGAGGTCATCGTCCGGCAGATGCTGCGGCGGGTCCAGGTTAGCGATCCGGGCGACACACCGTTCATTACCGGTGAGCAGGTCGAACGTTCGGAGTTGCTCGATGAGAACGACAAGGTGCGTGAAGCTGGCAAGCGTGAGGCCAGCTACATCAACCTGTTGCTCGGTATCACGAAGGCATCGCTGTCGACCGATTCGTTCATCTCGGCCGCCTCGTTCCAGGAGACCACCCGGGTGCTGACTGAAGCGGCGATCATGGGCAAGCGTGACGACCTGCGCGGCCTGAAGGAAAACGTGATCGTCGGACGCCTGATTCCTGCGGGAACCGGTCTGGCCTTCCATCGTGCCCGCAAGGTCAAGGAGCAGCTCGAAGCCCAGGAGCAGGCCGCAATGGCCGCCGCCGAGGCCGAAGCGCTGTTCGCGCCGGCACCTGGCGAGCAGGACGCAGTCGAGGCTTCCGAGGAAAACGCACCGGGCTCGGCCGAGGCCTGATCTGGCCGGCGGAACTCGTGTGACGAGTTCCGCCGCCGGACGAGCTTCTCGTCGGGACGCAACACGGGTTTGTCGGCAAGCTTTGCCGCTGTTGCGTAATTGGCTGGTTCAGCCTATACTAGAAAGCTTTCCAAATTTCTAACCGGCGCAATCGTTCGCCGGGGCTTGTGGATTGCCTGCCCAATCATGTGGCGGTGCCGGTTCTGCAGTTGATCGCAGGGCTCGCCGATCGTGTCCTGGGCATCGAGACGCAAGTCGACGAAGGGTAGAAGGGAATAGACAATGCCTACCATCAATCAGCTCGTTCGCAACGGTCGCGAATCCGCGGTCGTCAAGAGCAAGAGCCCGGCGCTTGAGGACAGCCCTCAGCGGCGCGGCGTTTGCACGCGTGTTTACACCACCACCCCGAAAAAGCCGAACTCGGCGCTGCGCAAGGTTGCCAAAGTGCGCCTGACGAACGGCTTTGAGGTCATCAGCTACATCGGCGGTGAGGGTCACAACCTGCAGGAGCACTCGGTCGTTCTGATCCGCGGCGGTCGCGTCAAGGATCTGCCGGGTGTGCGCTACCACATCGTGCGTGGTTCGCTCGACCTGCAGGGAGTCAAGGATCGGAAGCAGGCTCGTTCCAAGTACGGCGCCAAGCGCCCGAAGAAGGCCTGATCAGGGCCTGTCGGCCCGACCTGGGTTTTTGGGTGAGCGCGAGTTGCCCCGGTTTTCCGGGGGCTCGCGTTCTCGTTTTTGGCGCGATCCCCAGGGACTTCGCGTCGAGTAAGCGGTCGCTTCCGCAGTTTGCACCGATAGGTGCGGGCGAGTAGGGCGACCATGCGGGCCGCAATGGGGCGACTCGCAGCTGAAGTTTCAATGAGGTGAAAAATGCCACGTCGTCGCGAAGTTCCCAAGCGTGAGATCCTGCCTGATCCGCTGTACGGCAGTGTCGATGTTTCCAAGTTCGTCAATGTGCTGATGCTCGATGGCAAGAAAGCCGTCGCAGAGCGCATGTTGTATGGCGCGTTTGACCAGATTCGCACCAAGTCGGGCAAGGATCCCGTCGAGGTGTTTTCGCAGGCGCTGTCCAACTGTCGTCCGATGGTCGAGGTCAAGAGCCGCCGGGTCGGTGGTGCCAACTACCAGGTTCCGGTCGAAGTGCGGCCGGTGCGCCGTATGGCTCTGGCGATGCGCTGGCTGCGTGAGGCTGCCAAAAAGCGCGGTGAGAAGTCCATGGGCCAGCGTCTGGCCAACGAAATTCTCGAAGCGGCCGAAAACCGCGGTGGTGCTGTGAAGCGTCGCGATGAGGTGCATCGCATGGCCGAAGCCAACAAGGCGTTCTCGCACTTCCGATTCTGATCCGGCTAACCCGGCCGGCCGCGGATCCAAAAGATCCGAACCCGTAGTTCTGGAGCATCCAAGCATGGCTCGCAAGACCCCTATCGAGCGTTATCGCAACATCGGCATTTCCGCGCACATCGACGCGGGCAAGACGACGACGACCGAGCGCATCCTGTATTACACCGGTGTCAACCACAAGATCGGCGAGGTGCATGACGGCGCCGCGACGATGGACTGGATGGAGCAGGAGCAAGAGCGTGGCATCACGATCACGTCGGCGGCTACCACCTGCTTCTGGAAGGGCATGGACATGTCCTATCCGGAGCATCGCATCAACATCATCGACACCCCGGGACACGTTGACTTCACCATCGAAGTCGAGCGCTCGATGCGTGTGCTTGACGGTGCGTGCATGGTCTACTGTGCCGTCGGTGGCGTTCAGCCGCAGTCCGAGACCGTCTGGCGTCAGGCCAACAAGTACGGAGTGCCACGTTTGGCCTTCGTCAACAAGATGGACCGTGTCGGCGCCAACTTTTTCAAGGTTTACGACCAGATGCGTCAGCGTCTGCGCGCAAATCCGGTGCCGATCCAGGTGCCGATCGGCGCGGAAGACTCCTTCAAGGGCGTGGTTGACCTGGTCCGCATGAAGGCGATCCTCTGGGACGACGCCAGTCAGGGCATGAAATTTGACCTGGTCGAGGTCCCGGCCGAACTCCTCGAGACCTGCAATGAATGGCGCGAGAAGATGCTCGAGGCCGCCGCCGAGGCGAACGAAGAGCTGATGAACAAGTACCTCGATTCCGGCGACCTGTCGCTTGAGGACCTGAAGTTCGGTCTGCGCCAGCGCACGATCGCCGGCGAGATCGTGCCGATGCTGTGTGGCACCGCATTCAAGAACAAGGGCGTGCAGGCGATGCTCGATGCGGTCATCGACTACATGCCTTCGCCGGTCGACATTCCGCCTGTCAAGGGCACCGACGAGCGCGAAGCCGAAACCTTCCGCAAGGCTGACGACGGCGAGAAGTTCTCCGCTCTTGCGTTCAAGCTGATGACCGACCCGTACGTCGGCCAGCTCACCTTCATCCGGGTCTACTCGGGTGTGCTGAACTCGGGCGATACGGTTTACAACCCGATCAAGAGCAAGAAAGAGCGAATTGGCCGCATCCTGCAGATGCACGCCAACGAGCGCGAGGAAATCAAGGAGGTACGCGCTGGCGACATCGCTGCGTGCGTCGGCCTCAAGGAAGTCACCACCGGCGAGACTTTGTGCGACCCCGACAATGTGGTGCTGCTCGAGCGCATGGTGTTCCCGGAGCCCGTTATCTCGCAGGCTGTTGAACCCAAGACCAAGGCTGATCAGGAAAAGATGGGGATCGCACTGGGTCGTCTGGCCCAGGAAGACCCGTCATTCCGAGTCCGTACCGACGAAGAGTCCGGACAGACCATCATCTCGGGCATGGGCGAGTTGCACCTGGAGATCATCGTCGATCGCATGAAGCGCGAGTTCGGTGTGGAGGCTTCTGTCGGTAAGCCGCAGGTCGCATACCGTGAAACCATTCGCAAATCGGTCGACGAGGCTGAGGGCAAATTCATCAAGCAGTCGGGTGGTCGTGGTCAGTATGGCCACGTCGTACTCAAGGTCGAACCGCTCGAGCCCGGTGGCCCCGGCTTCGAGTTTGTTGACGCGATCAAGGGTGGCGTCGTGCCCCGCGAGTACATTCCGGCCGTCCAAAAGGGCGTCGAAGATACCTTGCCGGCGGGTGTGCTGGCCGGTTACCCGGTCGTTGATGTGAAGGTCACGCTGCACTTCGGCTCGTACCATGATGTCGACTCGAACGAAAACGCGTTCAAGCAAGCCGCGTCCATGGCATTCAAGGAAGGCATGCGTCGTGCGTCGCCGGTTCTGCTTGAGCCGATGATGGCGGTCGAGGTTGAGACCCCCGAAGACTACGCCGGCACCGTCATGGGCGATTTGTCCTCGCGGCGCGGCATGGTGCAGGGCATGGACGACATGGCTGGCGGTGGCAAGGTTATTCGTGCCGAAGTGCCTCTGGCCGAAATGTTCGGGTACTCCACCACGCTGCGTTCGCTGACGCAGGGTCGTGCCACGTACACGATGGAATTCAAGCAGTACGCAGAAGCGCCGAAGAACGTGGCCGATGCCATCGTTTCGGCGCGATCGAAATAAGCTCGGTCGCAGGCCGGCGCAACTGAAAACTGGAGAAACAAATGGCAAAGGGAAAGTTTGAGCGTACCAAGCCGCATGTGAATGTGGGCACGATTGGTCACGTGGATCATGGCAAGACGACGCT
>Ga0255309_1000014_pt1 | contig 19529 bp, 14 predicted proteins | sample MistaT_FD_186103 | JGI IMG/M metagenome (GOLD analysis project Ga0255309, IMG submission 186103) | Metatranscriptome of freshwater microbial communities from Mississippi River, Louisiana, United States - Miss_Colum_RepB_8d (Metagenome... | ecosystem: Environmental > Aquatic > Freshwater > River ... | reverse complement strand
CCCAATCCGAGCATGAAGAACGCCTGGAGCATGGCGATCGTCGAACCGCCGAGCAGCTTTCCAACGACCATCGCCCATCGGCCGGCAGGCCCCACCAACACCGACTGCAAAAACCCTTCCCGCCGGTCCTCGATGATCGAGATCGTCGAGAAGATCGCGGTGAACAGCAACGTAAGCATCACCGTGCCGGGGAAGTAATACTCGAGAAACGTCTGTCCCGAATCGTTCGACATGCGGAATGATTGCCGCAGTCCCGCGCCGAACAGGATCCAAAATAAGAGCGGTTGGCCAATGGCGCCGACCACGCGATGCCGCTGGCGAAAGAAACGCACCAGTTCGCGCCATGCCAGCATACGAATCACTAGCCATGGTCGAACCGGTGTCACTGCGCGACTCCTTCCCGAGCCAAGCGATGGCCCGTGCGAGCGAGAAAAACGTCTTCCAGCGTCGGTTTTCCGACTGTGATCGAGCGAACTTCCGTCCCGAACCGCTCGAGAATCCGGCTCACCCAAACACCGCCCGTCGCCGCCTCGAAACGCACTCCACCGTCAACAATACGCACGGAAAGCTGGAAGGCGTCAAGGAGCTTCCGGGACATGGCAGTCGCATCGCTGCACTTCAATTCCACCGCGTCGCCACCGAGGGTGGCCCGGAGCACGTCGGGCGTGTCCAGAGCCACCAACCGCCCCTCATGCAAGAGCGCTAGACGGTCGGCCCGCTCAGCCTCCTCCAATAAGTGCGTTGTGAATACCACGGTCACACCCGCTTCGGCTCTCAGTCTCCGCAAGCCGTCCCACAAATCGACTCGTGCACCTGGGTCGAGACCCGTGCTTGGCTCGTCGAGCAACAGCAAAGATGGCCGATGCAGCGTCGCCTTGGCCAATTCAACGCGCCGCCGTAGCCCGCCCGAAAGCGTCTCGACACGATCACCCGCGCGTTCCGTCAGACCAGCATTGGCTAGTGCGTGGTCGCGGGCGGATCTCAAGTCCCGGCCCGATAAGCCGTACAAGGCCCCAGCGCAATCAATGTTCTCAGCGACCGACAGCTTGCGGTCCAAGCTCGGCGATTGGAACACGACTCCGAGATGGCGACGTACCTCAAGCAAATCCCGCGACAGGTCCAGACCGAGGACAGATACTGTGCCCGATTGCAGCGGAACTAGCGTCGACAACAGACGAAACAGAGTCGATTTACCACCGCCGTTTGGCCCGAGAAATCCAAACACCTCGCCAGGGTGAATCCGGAATCCCAACGAATCCAAGGCGACCCGGTCGCCGTACCGAAAACTGACATCCCGTAGATCAAACGCCGCCGGAGCGTCGCTCATGTCGCGTCGGCCTTGACCGCCGCATCCCCCGCACTGCCACTATTGGCACCGGCCGAGTTCTTGCTCGGAGCGTTGCTGTCCGAACCGGCACCTTCGTCCGCGGCCCCCGACTCGTTCGCCGCCTCGCTACCCGCGTCGACAGCGGGCGGGTTTTCCTCGTCGTCGTAGTCGGAAGCGTACAGAGCCCGCTCCTCGGCATAGTACCGCGTCCGTTGACCCACGTCCGGTACCAGAGCCACCACCAAAAACACCGACATCAACGATGCTGGAATCGTAAGCACGTATTTCCAGTTCGCTTCCCATATCAAGTGCATGAAGAAGCAGATTACCAACATGGCTTTCGTGCAGGACACGGCCATCATGAACACCCAGCCTACGACTGGCGTGTCCTGAAACGGCCAGAAACGCGAATAGGTAAAGAAGGACAAGGTGGTCAAGCCGCATAAGGCGAGAAAGACCATCATGTACTTGCCTACGCCGCCATGCGAATGGTCACTATGACCGCTGGAACTCGACATCGCAAACTCCCAAAACGACGGCTAGAACAAGTACAACAGCGGGAACAGGAAAATCCACACCAAGTCGACGAAGTGCCAATAGAGTCCACCGTTTTCGAGCAGGTGGGCATTCGACGCATCCAACCGGTAACGCAGCATTAAGACAAACATCAGCAGGCCGACCGCGACGTGGATCGCGTGGAAACCGGTGAGCAGGAAGTATGTGCTTGCCCACATGTTCCCGCTCGGAATGTGGATCGGAAGCCGCAAACTGTGATAAGCGTCGTTGATGCCATGTTCGAGTTTGTCCAGGGCGGGCACCAATCCGAGCCAACCCTCGACACGTCTCAAACGTTCCGTGGCAGCCAACGCCTTCTCGTCCGATACCGCCCGCGCCTTCACGGTCGCCGCTAATTCCTCGCCAACTTCAGCCGCGTCACGCTTCTCCAGTTCAGCCTTTTTCGTATCAAGCGACTTTTGCTCCTCGGCGATGGCGGTCAATTCCTCGGCGATCGACTTTTTGTCCCGCTCCATTCGCTTGGTTTCGGCGGCGAGGAACTTTTCCGGCTTGTGACCGTCCCGCGGATATATGAACCACGCCAAGCTGTTGAGCGCCGCTTGCCGACGTGCCGGATCTTCGCTTCGAGCGGCCGTCTGCTCGGCCCAATAAACCAAATAGTCCCGCAAATCCTCACACCGCTTTTGATCTTCGCTTGGGGTCGCCGCTTGGCCTTCAGCGGCCTCCGCGCTTGCCTTCTTCGCCAAGTCGGTCGCCAGGTCGTTGAGTCGCTGCCGAACAGCGGACGCGTAGTTCAAATCGGCCTTATCGTAAATCAAACTACGCGGCGCCGAAGGGTAGATGCCGTGCGAGAACTTGCTGCTGTACTCGTACATTTTCACGCCGAGAAAAACCGAGCCCAGCACAAACGTCGCCAAAAGCCACAACCGGGCAAGCGAGCTCTGATTCAGTTTCGCGGCTTCCAGACCAAGCACAATCGTGACGCTGGAGCAGATCAAAACGAACGTGTTAAACGCGCCGATGGGCTCGACCAGATGCACGTCGTGCGGATGCGGCCAAGTGCCTGAGGGAACGCCGAAGCGCAGAACAACATAAGCGCCGATCAAGCCCGCGAAAAACATGATTTCCGTTGACAAGAACAGCCACAGGCACAATTTGCCGTTCGCGAGCGGCAAGCCCGGTTGGTAGGCCAGCTTGATATGACCATGGCCATGGTCGTCGCCGTGGCCACCGTGAGTGTCGTGCGTCATAGGAAATCCGTCAAGCAAGCGGAATGATCAACAGGAGGCCCAGCAAGGCCGGGAGGTACACCAACGACGCCCGGAGCAACAGACGGGCCGAACCCTCCGTACGCTGAGCGAAGAATATCACAGCACAAGCCAGTTGGGCAACGCCGAGCAGCAGGACGAGCGCGGCGTACCAAGCGGCCCCTGGCGCCGGTCCAGAGATCGCCGGGATCAGACTAACCGGCAGCAGGGCCGCCGCCGCCATAACCGCCTGAACTCCCGCTCGCCGACCCGTTGGCTCGACAACCGTCATCATCCTCAGTCCAGCCTGGGCGTATTGATGGCGGTACAACCAAGCAATCGCCATAAAATGCGGGAACTGCCAGAGGAACATGGTCAGAAACAATGCCGCCAGACGAAGATCGTACGGTCCCCCCACCGCGGTCCAGCCAATGCACAATGGCATCGCTCCGGAAATCGCTCCAATTGCCGTGTTGACTTCGGACCTTCGCTTGAGCGGCGTGTACAACACCACGTATACAGCCCACGTCCCAACCGCCCAAGCCGCCGCGTCGAGAGACGCGAAGACTGTCAAGCAAGCGACTCCAGACACCAAAGAAACCGCCGCGAAAGACAATACCTCGCGGGACGACATACGCCCCGAGGGTAACGGCCGATTCGACGTTCGAACCATAAGGCGATCCGAAAACCGCTCCAGCCACTGATTCGACGCGCTGGCGCTGCAGGCTACCAACGCCGTCCCAATTAGCGTGTTCAATAGCAGCGACAGATCGGGCCACCGCCACTCCGCCGCGTATGCCGCGACGGCCACCGCGATCAGCATCATGATCGTGATTCGGGGCTTTGTGAGTTCCACGTAATCCTGCAAGCGAACGGCCAGGGTTCCCCCTCGATACTTTCCCGCTTTGACCGACTCAACCGATGCCATTGCGTCACTCAAAAAGTTTGAATTCAATCCGTGTCGCATCGCCCCAGGCCGACCCACCGATCCACCCTAGGCCAATCGCCCCTTGGTGGCTTCCGAACGCATCGAGGACCTCTCCGAATCCACGGCGCTGAAGGGGAGCAGCCGCAACGACCAAGTCGCTAGGGAAACCGCCACCGCCAAAATCAGCGAGCCGTTGGCGACATGGGCCGTCGTCACTAACCCCTGCCACAAACTGTCAGTCTGCACCAAAAAACCCGCCGCGAAGTCCCACTGCCCCAACCACATCGGCCAGCCGTACTTCACCATCCAAGTTCCCACACCCAAGGCGAACTGACCTACGATCAACCCGAGAATTCCAACCGATCGCCAACCCAGCGGACCGCGACCACGAGTCGCCTTGACCAGCAAAACCGAATGAGCCACCAAAATAACCGCCATCCCAGCATGGAAAAGGAAAACGCCGCGGAAGTATCCAGGAGTCGCGTTCACGGGTAGATGACGAATCGCCGCCCCGAGCACAAGCTGGAAGTAAGCGAGCAACGCGGTGGCGACGGCAAGACGCTGAATCGCGGGCGCATTTGCCACCCATCCACGCTCCGTAACCCACCACCGCGGCGATGTGAACGCCAGGATCGCGACGGAAAGCCCGAAGAACGCCGGGCCGACGCACCCATGGATCATGGCAAGCTGACGATCGTCCAAAACGACCCGCATCCCGCCAAGCAAACCCTGGCCAACGACCGCGAGCAGTGCGAGCACCGATACCACTCGCATCCAAGGACGACGTTCATACAAAAAGACAACGGACACCAGGGCAATCGCAATCAAACCTACCAGGGCCCCCATCAACCGATGACCGTGTTCGATGAACAAGTCAAACGGGCCCGTAACCCAGGTCTCCCACGGGTACAAAAAAAGATTGTACCCGTAGGTCGACGGCCAATCCGGTACCGCCATGCCGGCATCGTAGGTAGTGACCAAACCACCTACCCAAATCAGCGGAAAAGTCGCCGTCACCAGGGCCTGGGCGACCAGCCGCAGGATCCGGGGACTAGCAAGATTACCCGCTTGTTCCGATGCCACGTGAAGCACTCCATCCTTATCGGAAGACCACTCAATGCTAGTGTCCGCCCGGTGACTTCGACTTCACACCCGGCGGCGGCGGCTGGGTCTGCGGATAGTAATCAGTGGCCACTTCCGGCGACCCGTACTCGTAGGGGCCGCGGTAGATAATCGGCTGGAAATCGAAATTGCCATGGCCCGGCGGGCTCGGAGCCATCCACTCCAGCGAGTTCGCCTTCCACGGGTTCCGCCCGGCACGCTCTCCGAAGAACATGCTGTGGAAGAAATTGAACGCGAAGATCGCTTGGCTCGCCACCATTCCAATCGCGCAAACCGTGATGAACTGGTTCACCGGTTGCAAGTGCTCGAAAATCTTATAGTCGTACGGATCCGCAAGGCGTCTCGGGAACCCTACGGCACCCAAAACGTGCATGAGATAGAAGGTGCCGTTGAGGAACACAAACGTCAGGAAGAAGTGGACCTTGCCGAGCGAGTCGTTCATCATCCGACCAAACATCTTCGGGAACCAGAAGTAGATCGCCCCGAACACGGCCATCGCCGTTCCGCCGAATAGTACGTAGTGGAAGTGAGCCACGATGTAATACGTGTCGTGGATGAAGATGTCGACCGGCGTCGCCGCCATGAAAATCCCCGACAATCCGCCAATGACGAACATGGAGACGAACGACAACGCGAACAGCATCGGCGTGTTGAACGTCAGTCGACCGCCCCAGATGGTTCCGAGCCAGTTGAAGACCTTCACCGCGCTCGGCAGAGCAATCATCATCGTTGACACCATGAACGCCATGCCGAGTAGCGGTTGCATACCCGACACAAACATGTGGTGGCCCCAGACGATGAAACCGAGACCGGCGATGCCGGAAATCGAGTAGACCATCGGCTTATAGCCAAAGATCGGCTTCCGGGCGAAGCACGCCATAATGTCGGAAACCATGCCCATGGCCGGCAAGATCATGATGTAGACGGCCGGGTGCGAGTAGAACCAGAACAAGTGCTGCCAGAGCAACGGCTGACCGCCGCCGCTCGCCGCCGCCGAGTTGTTAACGACCAGACCCTCGGGCAAGAAGAAACCGGTGTTGATCAATCGATCCGTGACCTGCATGAAGCCAGCAGCGGTGAGCACCGGCAACGCGAACGCCTGGAGAATTGCCGTGATGAACATCGCCCAGATGGTCAGCGGCAAACGGAACATCGTCATGCCCGGGGCCCGCATCTGGATGATGGTCGTCATGTAATTGACGGAGCCCATCATGGATGACACGCCGACGAATGTTACCCCGAGCAGCCACATGGTCTGCGATAGACCGCTCGAGGGGGCCGCGTCCTGGACGACGGACAGCGGAGGATAAGACGTCCAGCCTGAACCCGCGCCGTTACCGGGCATGAAGAAGCTCGAACCGATGCAGAAAAACGCCGGCCACATGAACCAGTAGCTCAGCATGTTCAGCGTCGGGAAGGCCATGTCATCGGCCCCGATCATCAGGGGAATCAGGTAGTTGCCGAAGGCGCCAGCCAAAATTGGGATGATCACAAAGAAGATCATCACCGTGGCATGCATCGTGAACAGCGTTGTGTAAAACTCGGGCGCGATCTGGCCGCCCTCACCCGAGAACAACATCCGACCGATCACCGGCATGTCGCTCCAAGGCCAAGCCAGCTGCCACCGGATACCGAGCGCAAGCAATCCCCCGACCAAAAACCACAGCAGGGTCGAAAACAAAAACTGCAGGCCGATGATCTTATGATCGAGCGAAAAGACGTAAGTGCGGATGAACTTGCCTAGTTCAATACCGCCGGCATGCTTCTCCGCATGCCCAAGGGCACCAGCAGGTACGCTAGTCATTTTCGTCAGCTCCTGTCTTCGGTTGGAAACCGCTGCGCTCCTGCTCAGCGTACTGACCAGCAAGCCAAGCGTCGAACTTTTCGCGGCTTTCGAGCGTCATTTTGCCACGCATCTTGTAATGTCCCCATCCGCATAGCTCAGCGCAGACAATGTCGTAGACGCCAGCTTTATTGCCATGGAACCAGACAAATTGCTTCATTCCAGGGACGACGTCCTGCTTCACCCGCACGTGCGGCAAAAAGAAGCTGTGCAACACATCCATGCTTTTAATCTGAATCACCACGTCCTCGTTCACCGGCAGGTGCAAATCATTCACCTGATGTACGTCGTCCGGCGTGCCGATCACGTTGTCTTCGCCCGCATAACGAATCCGCCACTCGAACTGCCGCCCTGTCACTTCCACGATCGGAGCTTGCAAGACGTCGTCTTCGGTTCCCTCGATGCCGTCCGGACCGGCCTCCGCAACGGGCCGACGCATTTTCTGATCCGCCCAGGCGTTCATCTGATAGATCGCGATGAACAAGAGAGTCGCGGCCGGCAGAACAGACCAGACAATTTCCAGGGCGTGACTGCCGTGCATGTAAACCGGCGGTTGGGCGTTCTTCGCCGCGTCGTATTTCCACATGAACCAGAACAGAGCAACGCCCGTTCCGATGAAAATAACACCTGTCAGATACAGGATGAACATGAAAAGCTGGTCGATGACGCCGCCGTAATCGTTTACGTTCTCAGGCAACCAATGATCCCGAAAGGGACCAACGCCCGCGATCGCCAGAACGAAGGCGAGCGTTCCTAGGATTGGCACCGATAAAAACAACAGGCTCCAAAACCGTCCCACGTTCGGTTCTCCCTCTTAGAGGCGTTCGCGTGTGATCTGTGGCTGCTGCCGATCCTGCTTACTGAGCGATTCATAAGGCAGGCTTCGCACGTAATCAACGATATTCCAAATGTCGTCCGGCGTGAGTCCCTTCTCGTTCTCCGGCGTCTTCATTGGTACCGCCGGCATCGGCGTGCCATCGATCCCGTTGGCGATACGCCAGTACAGGTCAATCGGACGGCGCCCACCGCGATAAATGCCAAGCCGTAGGTTTCGGGGGCGGATGTTCCGCGGTTCGAGCGCACCCAGGGCGAGGTACTGGCTTAGCGTGTCGGGCTTCGCTGGATCCAACTCTTTGGTCCAGTCATCGTAATCGTTGATTTGCCCGTCTCCCAATGCGGAGTCGCCGTGGCATTTCACGCAGTTAGCGATCGACCCGTAGAAGAGCTCACGACCACGGGCGATCGACTTCGCCTTCGCCTCGGGATCTTCCCATCCGGCGGTCCTCTCCTCAATTGGAACTGCCAGACCGTCCGCCTCAAGCCACGGCTGAACGACTTCGGTCACGATCTCGTTCAGGCGAGCAATCTTCCCGTTGAACGATTCCGGATTTTTATCCTTTTCGGAAACATCGAGAACGAGCCGTTCGCCTTCGCTGAGTTCAACCACTTCGTCCGCCAAACGCCGCTCGACCTCGCCACGCAACGATAAGTATTTGACGTAATGCACCAGCGACTCGACCTCGTCGTTGTCTAGCACTTTGAACGAGGGCATGGCCGTCCCGGCGACACCGTCATGGAGGATTTTCCGCAAATCCTCATGAGTGGGCCGCTGGCCCTTCACCGTCGACTTGAATTTAAAACGTCCCATCCGATAGTCGCGAGGATACGGATTGAGAAACGCCGCCGTCGGTCCCAAACCGTCGCCTGTGACGCCGTGGCAATGCACACAGTGTTCTCGGTAGAGACCATGCGGCTGACCCGTTTTGTCGCTGGCGACCTTGCCGGCCGACATCTTCACCCTGTCGAGATCCACAAGCGGTCCCAGTTCCAAACCCGGCACCTTGGGCAAGTGCGGATCGTCGGGCGTGCCGAAATACGCAGCCAGGATGTTGGCCATGTCAGCGGACTGAGGCTTGGTGAACTCAGTTTGACCTTCGATCTCTTTCCGTTTCACATACACCAGATTCCCCCGAAACTCAGCTTCGGGCGCACCGCAACCAGCCGCGAACGCCAGCAGCAGACCGGCCGCCAAAGCGTCGCGACCCGTCCAGAAGGACAGGCGTGATCGGATGGATTCCGCTCGCATAGTGATACCTGTGAATAAATGGGAGATAACGCGAATGTCCGTTTGCCACAGCATCGGACGTTGGGCAATTACTGAAACAACGAGCTGGGAATCTGTACCTCGAGGGAGGTCGTTTCGCCGGCGGTGAGCGTTCGCTTGAACCGACCCTTAGCCCACTTCTCCGAGGCTCCGTTGACGGTGACCTCCTGCAAGAAATTCGTACGCTCCTGCCACACGCGGAATTCAAGCTCCACTCCGGCTGGCAGATTCGGGATTTCGAACGAGCCATCCGGCTTGGTCACCGCGAAGTACGAATTCCTGCGAGTGATCATATACGCCTTCATCCAAGGATGAATCGCGCACGCGACGGGAAACGGCTGGTCCTCTTCCGCCTTGGGTTGGTACAAACCCGCCGCGTTGGACGGGATCGTCTGGTCGTAGGCGGGATTCTTCTTGGGTTTGAGACTCGTGTTGTGACCGACGGGATCGCTGTTTTTTATCCGGATCGGCTGCGTATACTGCAGAGCAAGCAAGCGGGTTAGGAATACGCACTCTTTCTGATCGAAAAGCACCTCGTCCGACTTCCCGGAACGCGATTCCGAATGCGTCCAAGGCTCTTCATCCGGTAATTTTTGCGAGACGAAAACCAGAACGTTAGCCAGTCCACCGTCCGGTCCTATGACGAACTCCTGACTCAGTACTGGTCTCCCGCCGGGGGCACAAACCGCCTGATCCTTGTCGATTGTCAAGGGTGCGGCGGATGGCCGGTCACCTACCACTTTGAAGACGCCAGACAGCGTTGCCCAGCCCGTTGGCATCGCGGTGCCCTCCGACGGGGCGGCGTCTGAGGATGCATTCGCATCGTTCCCGCTTTCCAATTCCGATCTTAGCGAAGTTGCTACGGCCAGATCGGGGGATACGTTAATCGGCAACTTCGAACCACACCCGGAAGCAGCCGTAACGAGTGTTCCAAGAGTTCCAAGAAACACGGTTTTCCAGTGTCGTTTCACCGATTTCTCCCCCACAGACAAGCAAGCCAACTTGCCAAATCATTCCAAACGTATAAATCCCCAGACGACCGCCATCCTCCGGCAGTCCCGAAGCGAAATGCAGTTACTTCGCCAAGGTTTTTAGGGCCACCTTGAATGTACCGAGATCGTTGGCGCCAGCCTTGATGGTGAAATCCGCCCGCCCCTTGCTCCACTTGACCGTTTTCCCGGATCCATCCTTAACTTCCTGGATGAAGCCGGCGCCCTCGTGCCAAATCTGAAACTGCCACTCACCAACTGGGAGCTTGGGAATCTTCACCGTGCCCGTGGCATCACTCACGGCCGCGTAGGGATTATCCCGAACCAACAACTTCGACTGCATCCAAGGATGGATCGAGCAACTGACCGAAGCCGGCAAACGCTCTTCCTTCTTGAACGATTGCTTCAGCGAACCGCCAGCCGGAATGATTGGATTCACTGGCGGATTGTCCAACACGTCAATCTTCGTGTTGTGGCCGATTGGGTCCGAATTCCTCAGCACAAGCGTCTGGGCCGTCCATAGAACGGCTGTGTGCGGTTCGAAACGGCAACCCTTGTTGTCGAGAACAACCTCGGTTCCTTTGAGCTTTTCGAGATCGGGGTGGATCGCAACCTTCTTCCCAACAGCAGGTCGCAGGTAGACGAAGACATTCCCGATCCCACCGCCTGGCCCGAAAGAGAGGGTCTCGTCAACCAGCTTTTCCTTGCCGCAGACCTGCTGGTCCTTGTTTACCGTCAACGGCTTGGCGGCTGGTGCCGCACCATCCAGCACGAATTTGAGAGTCAAGTCACCCCAGGTCTGCGCCCGAACGTTCCCAGCGCAGAGACATGCACTCAGGAAAAAGACTGACCATAAAACCTTACGCATTGAAACCTCACTCTCTGTTGGCTCGAACTACCACAAAAGGCGATCAACTAGCCGCCACCACCAGCCGCTGGCTTTTCCGCCGTAGCGGGTTCTCCCGTGGCAGCCTCCGGTGCCGCAGGCGGTGCCGCCTGCTGAACGAGCGGTGCCACGAGCGTCTTATCTTTGGCGTAGTTGTCGTAATTCATAAGCAAGTCCACCAACGCATCGACCTGATCGATACTTGTCCCGTGGTACAGATCCTGCGATATGCCTCCGAAGTTCTTCGTGTCCGCCGGATCATAGGGGATGTTCACGGGCATACTCGTGTAGGGCAGGATGCGCTTCGGATTGGCGATCCAGTCCCGTAAGTAGCCGGGCCGCAAACGCTCGTAAATACGAGCCAAATTCGGTGCTTTGGCTCGATCGGCGCCGCTTGGCACGTAGTCACCAACGATATGGCACTTCACACAGTAGTTGCTATTGGTGACCATTCGCATCGCATCCTGTAGACGCGATCGAGACACGGCCCCGTCGCTCGCTGGTTTAGCGGCGACCGCGTTGGCAGCCGCTTGATAAGCGGATTCCTTCGCAGCCAAGTAAGTCGGAAGCCGGTGTTCCGTGGCAGCGTATGGGAATTCCGCCCCGTCATTGCGTGCGAAATACTCCGCCAAATCCGAGGCCTCCTCGGCCGACATGTTGAACCGGGGCATCCGCAGAACCACGGCTGGCCTGATCGGGTACGGATTTAGCAGGAAATTATGGAGCCACTGGGATTGGACCTTCTGCCCTTCGCCAACGAGTGGAGGAGGCACCCAAGCCCACGATTCGGTGCCCTTCGCGGCGGGGTTTACCTGCTTTTCACGCTGTGTCACGTGAGGCAGTAGGTATCTGGCAAGAACGCCACCCTCCGTGTCCATTCGCTTGGTCAATTTGCTGGCGGCGACATTGACCTGCATGATCCCCGGTTCGTATTTCTGACCGTCGATCAAAGTGGGTTGCCACAGTTCAAAGGGATAGGAAACCGTGTTCCGCTCGTAGTCGCCATCGTTTTCAACGGGATCGCCCTCGACATCGTTCACGACGGGCAACGCATCCGCGTCGTTAAGCGCGGGCATCCCCGTGAGATGTGCCTTCACCAGCCCGGCAGCGTCAGCCTTTTTCGACTTGGCGACAGATTCCGGCGAAAACCGAGCGGCAAGGTACGGGTACTGGTTCGTTGCCGCTTGCTCGCCGTATTCGCCGGGCTTCGACGTCACCTCCCAGCGTTCGGCTTCCAAAACGTGGCATCCGCCACAATTATACTTCTCGAGAGCCTGCCTGCCCTTGATCCAGGCGGTTTGATGGGCGTCGGGCTTATAAATGTACTTCGGTGCTGGCGGGTCGGAGACCAACCCTAGAACGAAAGTCATGATCGCTTCCCGATCCGTGTCGGAAAACGGGAACTTCGGCATGCGAAGACGCTCGTTGTAACGCTTGTTTTCCGTCTTCTCGTAATCGTAGCTGCGTGGCTCGGTCAGCTTTTGCCACAAGAAGCCTTCACGATGGCCTGCTTCGATGTGCTTCACATAGAAATCAGGCGTCTTTCGAACCGGATCATGATGAACCTTTGAGTGGTCTCCATGATCCTCGGTGGAAACGTAGCCAACTGGCTGCTTGCCTACCGATTTGTTGGACTTGGCCTCTTTGCCATGGGGCGTTGCGGCGCCATGACCACCGCCATGGTGGGAGCCATGGCCATGCTTGTGCAGGAAGTGGGTGATGTGCTCAAAGGCCAACTTGGCCGGCTCCTTCCGACCCCAGTCCGCCAACCCCGTTCCGATCGGCTTGGCGTCTTCGAAACCCGGAATATCGTGACAGCCGAAGCAGCCGTACTTGGCGATCGACTTACGCCCGATGTAGTTGAGCTTCTGCCGGGCCGAGACCTCCTTCGATGCGTCGAAGTCGGCATCTGGCACAAGCAGTTCCTTTTCCGCTCCCTTGAGTGTCTTCTCGAGCCGGGCCGGTACACCAAACTTAGCGTACTTGCCCGCCGCTTCGACATAGAACGCCTCTTCGAGGTTTTGCCGAGTCTGCGTCTCCAAATCGCTAGACACGCCGTCTCCGAGGCCGATCGGCGCCCAGTCGGCCTTTGATGTCAACAGGTACTCGACAATATCCGCGACGGGATCCGTCGTATGAACAACGTTACCCTTTTCGTCCTTGTGCTGTATCGGATCGAGATACAGGTCAGGCATGACAGTGCGAGCGTGGTACTTCGTGGGCTGCTTGATCCAGGAATAGAGCCATTGACGACCGAACTTGTTCCGCTCGGGCGCGAACTTGCTGCCCAAGCCGGTCAGATTCGGTCCCTGCATTACTTCCTTCGGATCCCGGTAGGCCTGAATGTCCTCGAAGTCACCATGGTTATGGCACGCGAGGCAGCCGCGTTCCTGGAACGCGACCTTTCCACGAGCAATCCGCCCTTCCAGTTTCTCCTGGTCGGTTGCCCCAGGTTCATTCACAGTCGCTTGCGGGAGGAAGTCAAAGGTTTGCGAGCGATCCTGTAGGTAAGCGACCATGCCAGCGATCTCAACCTCTTCCATCTTCTCGGTGCCGTGGGCGGCTTCGGCCTCGAGATGACTCCAGAGTTTAAAGAACTGCGGCATCTTTGTTGATGGTCGGAAGTGCTTCGGTTCGCGAATCCAATCAACCAGGAAATCCGTGTCCGACTTTTTGGCGACGAATCGCAAACTTGGACCGGACTTTCGCAGCTTCCCAGGAGTTTCTTCGTCTTTCAGTAGTTCAGCCAGGCTGTGACTGGCCGCCGGGAACGCTGGATCTGGCGACTTGGCGTCCTGGGTAAAACGAGCAACGAGTTTTGCCCTGGCCTCGGCACGCTCAGGATTGTCAACCACAGCATGTAGTGCGGCCAATTCGTCACTGGTCAACTTGCCCAGTGCGTCCGCCTTCTCCAACTGATGCTTGATTTGCTGGGCAGCGGCAAAGTAGTTTGGTTCGAGACGAACGTCCGGACCAACACGCCGAGTTGGACCATCGTACCCCTTTACCTCATGGCATCCGTAGCAACCGTAGGTGACCATGAGGTCGTATCCGTGCGTTAACTTGGGAGCCGGCGTCTCCGGGAATCGCGGACTCGCTTCCAGTTCTGTCACGTCATGATGGCACTTGAGGCAGGACGCTTCCGAAAAACGCCTGGCGTACATTGGAAAGATCCAATGCGGATTGTCGAACCAGCCATGTTCCTTCGACCATTCTTCGTGCTGTCGCTTCGAATCCGGAGTGTGCGAAGCCCACTTGAACTGGGTCGCACTACCCTGCCCTTCGTGACATACGGTACAGGCGAACGTTTGAAGTTTGTGTGGACTGGTTGACCCGACGAACAGGTCGAGCCTCGGGTGAGAAGTGTAAGGGTTGGCGAAGCCCCGGCGAATTTCAATCTCCATTGGCTTGCCGAATTCAGCAGTCGTCAGCAGCATTCGCTCGACTTCCGCTGGCGAATCGACGAAGTTGCCGTTCACGCTCAGGATCGTGTCACCGACGGTGACGCCAGGAGGCGGAAGAGGTTCGTCCGAGTTTGAGACGGTCAGGATAGAGCGACGCAACGCTTCACCAGTCGCCTTGGAGGTACGAGCCTCGCTCAAACTCGGCTCCGCGGTTGCCGCGAGCGAGTTCGGCAGCACGAGCGCCACGGTCACGTCCTCGCGTCGGACGAGTCCCTCTTGCGCAAGTCTGAAGCCATAGACCTTCTCCAACAGGTCCTGTTCGGCGGTTGTCACGAGTGATTCGCCGGCGGCCGACCGACTCTGACGCGACTCCAGAACTTCCTTCTTCGCCGCTTCCACATCCGCCTTGGCTGGGACGGCGAGCACAACGGAATACGTCCTCACGCCGTCGAAAAGCGGCTTGTCAGCGGTTCCGGGCAGCGTTTTCTCCATCGCCTGATGGCAGGTGGTGCATCGGTCGAAGCGGCGGACCTTTCGGAAGTTGTAATCGATGGTGAGATCGTCGCTCCACAAGTTGTCGATCTTACGGGGCGAATTGAAAGCGTCGAGTACGGGGAGCGTGAGCCACTTCTTGCCGAGGTATGGAAACTTGTCTGCGAAATAGGTCATCTGCCTTTCAGAGTAACCCGACTGCAGCTTTCGCAGATCGGCTCGATTGTCGTCCAACGCCTTTTTCGCGATGTCCTCATTCGTGCGCGCGACCCGCACGATACTCTGCAGTTTCTTCCGGTGCTCGTCGGCCGCCTGATACTTGATTTTCAACGCTTCCAGTTCCGCGGCGACGCCGTTCACTTGCTCCTGCAATCGCTCGCGTTCCGCTTGCGGCAAGTTGTCACGAACCGCGAGATCCAGCTTCGCACGGATCGCGTCCAGATCGGCGGACTTAAATTTCCGGGCATTGAGGGCGTTGTCTTCAATGAATTTCGCGCGGGCTACGATCTTGGTTAAAGCGTCGATGACCTCGTCGTGGGCCGCTTCCGCCGCCGTGATCAGCTTGCCGTCCGCTTTCGATGGTTCGTCGCCAAGGTCCGCAGTTGCTTTGGCCGCCGCCGCGTTGAGCGACTCGACCGCGAGCGTCTCGTAGAGGTTTTTGCTCGTCGCGTCCTCGGTTGCTCGCCGTTCCGCTTCCGCCTTGAATTGGCTCAGCAGGTCATCCGACACTGGCGCTGTCCGCGCTAGGGCGAACGCGTCCGCCAGTTGCTGATGTTCGCGAATGGCGTCGTTCGTCTCGTACTGCAACTGCAGCCAAGAGTTGTACGACAAATCCATGTGTCGCGCGGTGTCTTGATAGGGTTTCCATTCGCGGTTGTGGTCCGCGTAGAACATCCACATCGTCGACGCCAGCAAGGCGAAGGCTGAAACGCCAAACACACGATGCAGCAGCTTCTGGTTACGCCACGTTTGTTCTGTTGCGGGCATGGACGCCTCCTCCCGGTAAAGCCGTGTCCTACTAGAAGTTCAGCAGGTACTCAGGAATCGCCACGAAGTACTTAAGGTTGATGGACCAGCGGAGGACCATCTTGATGGGCAACAAGAGCATGCTGAGCAGCAGGTTGGTCATCACCATGTACCGTATGAAACCCATTTTGATAAACAGGTCTCGGAAAAACGGAAGGACAGCCATCGCTGGGGGCAGCGCGGCGAAGTAGAGGAATACAAGGATGATTCCCGGCGACTCGCGGAGCATGATATACGCGATTTTGACGAGCAGACTGGACCCTTCGGGCGCTGCTGGCCGTGGCATCTGCAACAAATCGATCCAAAAGAACATCGAGAGGTCGATGTTGTTCAGAGCCTCAACCTTGTGCGTGTCCCATTTCTCGTAGAAGCCGAAGAAGTTCCAGTTTGGACCGCGGAGGAACGTTCCCATCACAATCAGGGTGATCCAGAGCACCAGAAAGCCGAATTGAAACGTTAGGTAGGCGAATTTCCGCTCGTTGATCGTGTAGTATCCCATCCCCTTCTTATTGAAGTCGATATAGGGGATGGCCATCAAACCGACGACGACCGTCCCTGGCAAGGCGACGCCCGCCATCCACGGGTCGTAGTAGACCAGCATTTCCTGCAGGCCAAGGAAGTACCAAGGGGCCTTGGAGGGGTTCGGGGTCTTTACCGCGCTGGCGGGTTCTTCGAGCGGGGCCTGAAGCGCCAAGGCCCAAAGCACGAGGAACGCGGTCAACGCGACCATGCAGATCAGTTCGGTGTACACCAAATCGGGCCAGGTCAGCACCTTTTCCGACTCGAGTGCTTCGAGCGGCAATTCGCCTCTTGCAGTTCGCTCGTCGTTGATCACAGCGCGATAACTGGCGAGCCACGTAAAGAAACCGAGTAGGAAGACCAAGCCGACGATGGGCACGTTGTCTGGTTTGGTAACGATGCTCGCGAAATCCATGTCGGTCATCGAAAAACCCATTACGAGAAGCGATAGGTTCAGACCGGTCCAAGCCACCCAGGGTTTCACGAAGAAATTTCGACCGACGTACATCCCGACGAGCAGCAGTAGGGAGCCTACCGAGTACACGACCGGCCCCATGATGGCATCGAATCCCTCCCGCAGAAACGCGGGCAGCGACACAAGGCCCAAGGATGCCTTGTTGCCACTGAAGGCCAGCGGAGACATTACGAGATACGCGACCGCGACCGACAGCCACACCAAGGCCGTCGACACCGGAAACTTCCGGAGTTTGAGCAGCAGGCGCGACTGGCCGGTTTGCCAGAGGTAAAGTGCGGCGACGCCGTTCATCACGGCCAGGGCGACGTAGTAGTAACCCAGGAAGCCGCCGATGTGGTGAAGAAACTCTTCTTCGCTTACGTGTCCATGCATGAGTGTGATTCCCGTTTACAACGGACCGCTGATACCGCCGTCCTTGCGTACCCGCCAAAAGTGGATGGCGATCAGCAGCGAGGCGGCCAAGGGAATGGCGATGCAGTGCAAAATGTAGAACCGATTCAGGGTCTCTTCGCCGACGAAGCGGGCGCCGAGGAGGCCGAAGCGGGCATCGGACGCGGCGGTGATCATGTCGATACCATCTACCGTGAGCAACGCGGCGCCAGGCCCTTCGTGCCCGAGGACGGGATGGGCGCGAGCCATGTTCGATCCGACCGTGATGGCCCAAATCGCGAGCTGATCCCACGGAAGTAGGTAGCCGGTAAATGACAGAAGCAATGTCAGCAGCAGGAGGATTACGCCGATGACCCAATTGAACTCACGGGGCGGCTTGTAGCTACCCGTTAGGAACACGCGGTACATGTGGAGCCAAACGGTGATCACCATCGCGTGGGCGCCCCAGCGATGCACCTCGCGGAGGATTCCCAACGAAGCGACGTCCCGTAAGGCAAGGATGTCCGTGTACGCCCATTCCAAGGTGGGGCGGTAGTAGAACATCAGCAAGACGCCGGTGACGGTCTCGACCAGGAACAGAAAAAACGTCACGCCACCCATACACCATGTGTAGCTGAGGGCAATGCCCTGCTTTTTGATGGAGACGGGGTGCAAGTGGAGGAAAAAGTTGGTGAGCATGACCACGATCCGATTCCGGCGGTCGACCGGCATCGGATGGCGGAAAATGCTTTTCCAGATTTGGGATTCACGAATGACTTCGCTGAGCGATGGCATAGAAAAATTCCAACTCCGCGACGAATTTCGCCAAACTTACGGGGCAAAACAGCGACGACACGGCTACGTGGGCACGAACGACGAGTTGTCCTTCCACTGGCCCGTTTCCTCGTGGAACACGCGGCTCTTGTCGACTTCCAATTGTCCGTCGTCCGACACCTTGATGGCGTAACGTTCGAGTGGACGGGGCGCGGGGCCTTCAAAGTTCACGCCGTCCTTGTAGAAGCCGCTGCCATGGCAGGGACACTTGAACTTCTGCTCGGCTTCGAGCCAGTTTGGAGTGCATCCAAGGTGGGTGCATACGGTTTTCAACGCGAAGATTTGCGACTGTCCCTCGTACTCGTGCTTGACCACCCAGACGCCGAACTGGGCCTTGAACCGTTCATCCACTTGGCCTGGGGCCAAAGTGTCCGGGAAACCGACTTTGAATTTCGTCGGCGGCTCGGTCAGGATGTTGGGGAAGAAGTATCGGGCCAAGCCAAGGACCCATAGAAGATGGGTCACGGCGAGCGACGTGAAGCCGAGCGCCAACGAGGAACCGGCGATCATGGACGAGACCGACGCGAAAAACCCACGACGAGACTCGCCCTTCTTGGCTCCCTTGCCGGTTGGCTTAGCCTGAGCGTATTCAGGTTTGGCGGGCATCGGCGGGGCCTCCAGCTTTTTCTTTGCTGGAACCGCCTCGATACCCTTCTCTTTCGCCTCGGCCTTGGACACAGGACCGGGTTTGGCGACGCCTGCACCGCGGGCGGCCGCGAGAATGCTGGCCGTGTCAAGCGCGGCGGGTTTAGGGGCCGCAGCACCACCTTCCGCGTTCGCGGCCGCTGGCTTAGCGGCGGGCTTTGCCGCCACAGGCTTGGCCGCAGCGGGTTTCGCGGCCACAGGCGGCGGAGTTTCCACAGTCGGGGCGGCTGGCGTCGCTTCACCAACAGCAGCCTTCGGTCCCTTATCCGCTCGTGCGGCGGCGAGAATGTCGGCGATGCTCATCGCGCCCGGTTTCGGCTTTGCGGCGGCTACGGGTTTCGCGGTGGGTTTGCCTGCAGGGGGAGCTTCTGCCGCCGTCGCCGGTGGGTTATCGGTAACGGTCACCGACGAATTCGTGGAATCGGCTCCGTCGTCCACTGCGGGACTGGCTGCGGCGGACGGTGCCGCCTTGGCCTCGCCAGATGCCTTGGCTTCGCCAGCTGCCTTGGCTTCGCCAGCTGCTTTATTCGCGCGGGCCGCAGCGAGAATCTCGGCGACCGACATCTTCTTATTGTCAGCCATAAATCACGTACGCTCAATGAGTTCGTGACGACCAGGGAACAACCAAGACGCGTTAGGTTCGATCCGCGAAATCGCGGTCCGAACCACCGACCTAACCCCGCGCGGATTCCGATGCCACCCAGCGAAGGCAACTCGGGGCATGAACCGTTTCCAACTTGCGTCGTTAAAAGGTGACACGCGCGGGAGGGGAAGAAGGCGTAGATTTCGAGTTTGTGATATTT
>Ga0255309_1000006_pt1 | contig 23721 bp, 1 predicted proteins | sample MistaT_FD_186103 | JGI IMG/M metagenome (GOLD analysis project Ga0255309, IMG submission 186103) | Metatranscriptome of freshwater microbial communities from Mississippi River, Louisiana, United States - Miss_Colum_RepB_8d (Metagenome... | ecosystem: Environmental > Aquatic > Freshwater > River ... | reverse complement strand
GTTTCTGTACTTTATTGAAAGCCAAAGCCTTCGCGGCGGTCGCTTAAACTCTTCTCGCTCTCTCTCTCTCTCTCTCTCTCCCCCGTTTTTATCAGTCTCTCTTTCCCCTCGGTCGTTCGCACCCCCCACTTCCCTCCCTTCCACTTTCCTCCCTTGTACCGCCCCGCTTCTTTTTTTTTCTTTCTCTTCGTTCGATTCAGTTTCTCTAACAGTTTTTTTTCTTTCTTTTCGCTGCGCTTCTTTCAATTTGCAATGCTGCGATCGATTTCGGTTTTCGCTTTTACAGCGATTCTCATCGTCACGGCCTTGAAAGACGCGCCCAAGGAACAGGGTCAAGGCGACGAAGAACGGTTGTACGAACCCAACACGGACTTCATCGCTGTCGACCACTCAAGTTTAAAACTAGAGAACTTCCACGTTCTCGGCATGATCAAGGCCCCGTCTCAGAGCATTTTCGAAGCTCCGTCACGTGGTTTGAGCGTCCAGCTCGCAGCAGACGAATGCTTTCATGGCGATAACTTCCTTGCCATTACTTCGCGCGCGAGCATGGCCGGTGTCGACGTGGTTTCGTTTGACTACTCATGTGTCATTTATTTGCGTACCGAAGAACCTCGCGTTGCGTCAGAATTCCTTCCTCTGCTCGACAACGTCTACTACCGCACAAAAACGCCGCGCCCCATCATTACGTTTATCGTCTGTCTATGGAAGGACTGGGATTTGACAACCCCAGTCGTGGACGTGGCGACAAGCGTGACCCTCAAACCAGAAATCTACACGTATTCGGAGTCGGGTTTCCCGACGCCGATTGAATCGATGCGGGCAGTGTTCGCTGCCGCTCGCGCCGCGCGTCAAGCTGCCGCCCCCGTGGCCATCAAGCCTCCGAAGCTGGTCGGGCAGCTGCACGACATTCCGCACGAAATCGTCATCGCAGATGGCAAGCAGATGTGCATCGACGAGAAGTACCAGATCGTCGATTGCCCTCCCAACGCCGTCACTTTGACAACAGAGCCCCTCGAGTCGTCCATGATCGCGAGCACGCGCCGCATCGCAACCGCTCCGGCAGAGGCTCGCTACTTGCAGCCTGACGGTGACCTTGAGATCGTTGACTCGGAAATCTATGGAGGCGTTCACGTTGAAGCACAACACAAGTGGTGCGACAACTTGAACAACTTCTACTTCCCGCAAGACATGCCCGCGAAGATCACCCTGAGCACTCACCAGCGCTGCTTCTTCGGCTTGCGCGGGTCCCTGACCGGCGCTGAATGGAAGAAGTTCTTGTCCGGCGTGTCGTTTACCTACGACAACAACGAAGAAGTTCTCTTCAAGGTCTTGATCTTCAAGCCCGCTTACATGCGTACTCGCATGAAGGGCAATCGCGTGACATTCCAGGTCTTTTCTAACCTCGAACCCAAGGAGGCATGCAAGTCGAACAATGCTGAATTCGACTCGTTTGATGAATCGTTTGGAATGCCGCTGATCCGCTGCGCCGCTCCCGCCACGATGCTCTATTACAAAGCTGACGCGATTGAAGAAGGAACCGTCGCTGCTGCTGAGCAAGTGAGCTCCCCGGACGCCGCGAAGTCGGAAGCTGAGAAGACGACCGAGAAGGCGATCGTTTCCGCTCGAAAGACCTTCGAAGCCGAACAAACCACCGCTTACCGCTTCCGTCCGTATAACAAGGGAATCCCCTTCAACGTCTTCAACGCTGAAGACTTGACGGATCTCGCTGCAACGGGGACGGTCTACGGTGTCACAGTCATGGTTGCGGCTGATCAATGGTCGCTGGGCACGTGCGCCTTCACCTTCGTTGGCGTCCCAGCAACCATGACCACCGCCAACGCGCAGTCTGGTTGTGTTCAATGGCTCAACGCAACGTTGACCGGCTTGCAGTACGCTCAAATTCTCAGCCGCACAACGTTCAGCGCTGCAAGCTTCGATTCTTTGACGATCAATTTCGCGTTGATTGTCTGGAAGGATACCGCCGTGCGCCGTCACATTCTGGACCACGTTTCAAAGACTGTTTTCGCGCTCCACAACCCACCGGACCTCGGGCACAAGTACGACTCCGCTGATTCTGCGACTCAGTGTACAAGTGTTTCAACCGGAACGTGGAATGTGGCGTATGCTTCGACGCCGACGAAGAACAACGTCTTCACAACGCTTTCCGGTGCTGGCTGCGCATATCTGAACCTTGCTCGCTCCGCGAACAACACCGCTTTCGTTCCTGGAACCTCCGACCAGTTGGCGACATACAACAACTGGGCCACCGGAAAGCCAGCAACGAACTACACGTGGTGCGTTCAAAACTGCGCTGCTGGTTGGACTGATTTCGCATGCACTGCCCAAGTCACGACTGCCGTCTGCCAAAACACAGGAATGACTTCGACTGAGTACCAGCTCCTCACTCGAAGCCGCGTGTCAACCAACTACGCATGGTTGTCCGCATCCGACGTTTTCACCGCTGCGACGTTGCCGGCCGACGCGTCAACGACGATTTATGGTGCCCGTGTGACGATGATGTCGTCCTGCACGACGTCCGACAGGTTTGTCCTTCGCGCTTCCAACGACAAGATCGTGGTTGTCCAGGAAACCTATTCGGCCAGCACATGCGTGCTGCGTTTCGTCGGTACGGCCACTCTCACTGAATACAACCGACTTCTCATCAGTCTGCAATGGATCGCCTTCGACACTTCCCGCACCGCCAAGCTCACATTCTCGCTCGTCTACTCGAAGATGCTCGACGTCCAAGATGTCATCGGCACTACGTCCAACAAAGTTCACGCCGTCTTCACGGGCCGCATCCGCTCCAATCCGCAGATTCCCTATCCATTCAGCTCTTACTACGACACCTGCCAAAGCCTTGGTATGATTCCTTCCGAAATTCAAGATGTGACTGAAGCTTCCGACACCCTTCCTATCCTGAACGGTCGTAACGTCGAAATCGGCGTGTGGAAGCCCACGGGTGCATCCGCGTACAAGTACTTCGTCGGAACTGGCACACCGTATCAAGCCCCTGCAGGAGCCACAACTCCCGTCGGCACTGCCTGGTGCACGTACCGCGCCGCAGGCACTGGCAGCTACACCCAGCAAGACTGCAACACGACCGATTTCAGCTACATTCAATGCGAGATTTCCACCTGGTCTGGCATGATCATGAACAACGTCCAGGCGCCCAACCCGCCTTTCCGCCGCGGTTGGGATGGCAGCAGCCCCTTGAACCCGTTCAACGTCAGTTTCGGCGCAGGCATCTACGTCCCCATCTACGGTGCGACTGCACAAATCGCTTTAGCGTCGTGCGTGCCAGGCGACACTCTCACGTTGACTGTTGTTGGAAGTCCAGCGATGACACCCACTTGGCAAGCTTCACAATGCGCCCTCAAGATCGTCGGGTCCGGTTCGGAGACCGCCGCCACGTCCACAAGGTATGGTGCCGCGCTGCAGTCGGTCCAACTTACGACGACGAGCACGACTATTCGTGGTCACATTGCCTTCTCGTACGTCCTGTGGACCGTGTCAAATACTGTCCACATGTACCACGACATCGAATCTCATCACTCATACATTGCGTTCCCTGTTTCCACTCTGTCGTGGAACGGTGTTCGCACGTCCTGCCAGAATCTTGGGTCTGATTTCGATCTCCCCATGATCAGCTACGATACCGACTCCTACTGGGCGAATCAGCTGAACAGCGGCGGTTACGCTTTGGGCCTTTACCGCGACGCATCGAAGAACTACACGTGGCAAGATCCCACCACCAAGTACATGTACTACGAGTGGTCCCCCAACTTCATGGGTGCCGTCGGTAACGACTGCGTCATGCAAAAGTCAGACGGCAGCGGCTGGGTCGACACCAACTGCGGTACAGGTCAATTCTCACGAGCAGTTTGCGAGTCGTCCACGTACTCGTTCTCGGGGTCGGTTGCGTTCGTTGTGATCCAGAACAAGTACCAGGCTGTTCGTATTTCCCCTATCGTCAGCGGACTCTCAAGCTCCACGACGGTGATCTACGGCGCCACGATTCAGTCCAGCGCGCTCGCATGCAATCCCCTCGACATGTTCTACGTTGGTACGGTTTTGGACAACATCAACGTCGTCAATTCCGACCCCTGCTACATCATGTGGGGAGGCCCTGAAATCATCACCAGCTACAACATCGTCATGAACGCTGCTGGGTGGTCGTCCGGCGACAACCGCTACCGCACCAGCATGACGTTCGGCTGGGTCTACTGGTCCGTTCCTCAGGTGCGCCGAATGGTCATGGACGTTGCGACATCGAACGTCTACGTCCAACTCGGAGGCCGTGGGTTGAGCTTCAGCAACGCCAGCTACATGTGCTTCAACGCCAGCATGGTTCCATTCTACGAGACCACTGCCACGGATGGCCCTGAAATGCGCCTCGCGATGATTACGTCCAACGTCTCCTCCTGGGTCGCCTCAAAGCGCACGGTGGGTGCCGCATACACGTGGAGCCCCACTGCGACCGCTGTCCTCACGTACGACTCCTTCCCTGTGCTCTATCCGGCCGTCAACACGAATCTTTGCCTTGCGACCATGAAAGGCCAAAGCTTGATCGATGTTTCTTGCGAACTCAACTTGCCGACCATGTGCCGAAGCAGCTCTTGGACTTACAAGGGTACGTACACCCCTGGTCTCTCGCCCTTGAACACACCCAACATCAACACAGCGCGCTACTTCACCATCGACGTGACGACGAAGCTGACCGTTAACCCTGCGGCGCAGACCGGGATCACAACGTGGATGAGTTCCGGAACCACGAAGGTGTATGGCGCAACTATTCAACTGGCCACGTCGCAGTGCGACGCGACGTACACGTTCGCGTCCACCGCCTCGCTCAACGCTGGAGTGACCGCCACCGTCGACACCACCGGATGCCGCGTTGTCTTCACTGGGCCAGATACCTTGGCGAACTACGCACTCTACCTCAATGGCGTGACGGTCAAGACCACGACGTGGACGAAAGCGTCGATGACCTTTGCCTACGCACTCTGGGACATGGCGTACAAGGACCTCATGATCGACGTCGAGGTCGGTGAAGTGATGGTCGCTCTGCCCATGGTCAGCACCTCAGTGTGGTCCGATGCCAGCGTTGCGTGCCGTAACCTCCACTGGAGCGCGAACTTCGAAATGGCCGAAGTGATCAACCCAGGCCAGAACTTGATGGTCTCTCGCCTCGCCGGTGGTGTCGCTGTGCCCATCCGCATGTACCGAAACAGCACGTCAGCCTACCACGATCTTCTTCGCGGTGGCAAGTGGACGCCGCATGCATACAGCAACTGGGCCGCAGGAAGCCCGATTAATGCCCCTGGCACAGCGGACTGCGTGGCGATGGTCAGCGGTGTCTGGAACGACGTGAGCTGCACGTCGTACACGTACACAAGGGCCGTCTGCAAGAGCTCCAACTACTGGAACGTCGTGAACATCGCCCTGATGCGACCAATTGCGAACTACACCAAGGTCCTCACGCAGGCGAACCCGTTCGCGGCTTTCATTCCCGCAGCGACCGCGACACCGATCTACGGTATGACTCTGGCGTCCCAAGCGACGCTGTGCGAACCCACGGACCGCTTCGTCATGACCACAGGTTACGACAACCACGTGACGATCCTCGACCGAGACTGTATGCTCAAGGTTGCAGGGACCGCGACGCAGGCCGTCTACGCCTCATTGCTTTCAGGCATCAACTTCGTGACGGGCGCGGGCCGCCGCACCAACGTGCGCATGAGCTTCGTCTTCTGGCGATCAGACATCATGTTCGGCTTGGTCCTGGATACCACCACGAACAACCTCTACTTCCCGATTGAAACGTCAATGCAGTACACCTCCAACATCCTCGGCCTCCAGACCATCAACCAGCTGTGCACTTCCCTGTACATGGCCACCGCGACCGTCTACAGCGCGAACGAGACTGCTGAAATCGCACGACTGGGCTACGCAGACGGTGTTTTCCTTGGAGCCTACCGTCCGAACACGGCGACGAACTACTCGTGGAACTGGGGAACCACGTCGCTCAGCGGATTCGCGGACTTCTCGCCGTTCGGCCCACAAAACGGCCTGAACTGCTTGATCACGAACCCGTACGGCCAATTCGTGGATGCCGATTGCTTGTCGCAACTGCGTGTCACCGTGTGCAAGTCGCCACAGGGCGCCGCCCCCGGTGCTGCCATCAACCTGGGATTCACCACGCCCAACCTTCAAGGGTCGAGCACGTTGCAGCTCACGTACAACACCGGCACTGGCTTGATGACCGCGACACTGGTGCCCGCTGCCGAATTAGCCTGGTTGCCCAACACCGGCAATAAGGATTACTTCGTTTACAGCGCCACGGTACAGATCGCGATTAAGCAGTGCACTTCACAAGATACCTTGACGCTGAACGGTGCAAGCCTCGGCTTCACGGCGTACAATCCGCTCGTCGCCTTCACTTCCCAGTACGACCAACCGACCTGCACGTTCGTCATCTCCGGACAAGACTACTTTTCAACCTACCAAACTAACCTCCAAGCCGTCCGTCTCTCCATTCCGTCTCTGCCTTTCACCAGCGGCCTCGCCGCCGGCGCGTCGCTGAATGCCCGTGCCATGATCTCCATCTCGTACGTCCTCTGGACCAATCCCGTTGCCGGCGGCCGCGTGTGGACCGATGAGGAAACCATGACGCACTACGTCTACTACAACCACCCGAGCGGGCAGAGCATTTGGGGCGCTTGGGACCGTTGCCGCAGCCTCGGCAGCGGATGGAGCCTCGTCGAGCCCACCAACCCCCGCATCAGCGCCTACCTCTCCAACTCGGCGGGTGCGGATACGCCAATCATGATGATCGCGAATCCCGCTACCGGGCGCTATGGTCGCTGGTCGACCGTGCAGTCGTACGACGCTGTTTACTACCAGAACTGGGGCAACGGACAGCCCAACGACGTCGGCAACGTGAACTGCGCCATCGCCGCGAGCTCGCTGGGATGGAAGTGGGACGACCGCGACTGCCCGTCGCTCACCTTGACGACCATCATGTGCCAGAAGCAGGACTATCAATGGGGCTGGACCCACAACTTCTACCTTGCGCCCACGGCGTATGGTTCGTACGCTTCCAACCAGTTCACCAACGTCTTCAACGGCTTGAGCGGCTCCTTCCCCACCACCTCGGGCGCGATCTCGTACGGTGTGACGCTGCAGATCCGCAACACGGATTGCTACGAGCTTGACCGCCTGATCCCGACGTACACGGTGAACCGCATCTCGATGGTGTACTCAGGTGATTGCGTTCTGCAGATGGCTGGTGCGACATCCAACGCGGACTACTGGACCTTCACGAGCAACGTGCTCTTCCAGAGCCCCAACGCGCTTCGCCGCTCCACCATTGGATTCGGGTATGTCCTGTGGAAGAACCGTTTGATGCGCAACGTCCTCATGTACATCACGCCGTCCACCACCGTCGGCCGCATCTGGTCCGTCTACGAATCGACGATGATCGTGCAATCAGGTGCAGCATCGTACACGCCGTTCCAAACCGCCGAGATGTGCGCCGCTGCTGGCATGACGACTGCGCAAGTTGACAGCAAGGATGAACAGGCTTCGCTGCGCATGCGGCCGTGGTCTACTGGCGTTCTTCTCGGGGCCTCGCGTCCTGCCAATTCCGTCAACTTCACATGGATCGCCACTGGCACCCAGATGCCCTTCGCCGACTTCGCGAATCAGGGTGCCCCGGCCAACGGCCTGAACTGTATGCAATTGAACGCCGCCGGTGGCTTCTTCGAGACCGTGGCTTGCTCGTCGCAGCTCCCGTGGGCGACGGCTGCCCTCTGCATGACGAACACGACTGTTTACCCTGGCCTGAGCGGTGCCTACACCAAGACCGGCGTGACTCTGGCGCCGACGACCGGCGTGTCGACGATCGCGTGGGCAGCTGGTGCCTTGACGGCGAACGTCTTCTCTCTGACTCAGTCTCTCTCTTACCTCGCGCCGACGACGAGCACCCAGTACAACTCCTACGTCTTCGGCGCCACGGTGCAGCTCGACATCGCCCAATGCAACCCCATCACCGACTACGTGACGGTCAGCGCCGCCTTGTCTGGTTCCTTGACTGCGACGAACGACGCAGCGTACTGCGCGTTGCACCTCAAGACTGGCAACAACGGCCTGCAGCTGGCGACCGTCGTCGGCTCCACAGGTTTGGGCTCAGTCGTGTTCCAGTCGACGGTTCAAACGCGAAACCTCCTGACCTTCGGCTACACAATTTGGACGAACCCAGCCTTCACGTCGATGTACATGGACTTGGAAACCAAGATGGTCTACACGTCGCTCGGCGTCATTGTCAGCACGTGGAATGATGCTTGGCAAGCCTGCCGCGCCCTTGGCACTGGATGGCGTCTGTACGCCAATCGTGACAGCAAGTCCGCCAAGTTCGTGACGAACAACCTCGTGTTCGATGCTTACCTCGACATCTGGCGCTACAACGATACCACTCAGTTCCTGACCACCGACCCTAACACACAAACCTACATGCCACTGGCTTACCAGAACTGGGACCTCACAAGCAACCCTGTGCACCCCAAGTCGGGCCTGGCGTGCGGTATCCTGTCCGCCACCAAGGGCACGTGGCAGACCGTCAATTGCGCCACCTCGAGCGGCCGTTTGGTCATGTGCGAGCGCTCCTCGTGGAACTACCTCTTTGGCAGCGCGTGGAACGATCCCAACGTCAACAAGAACCTCATTCGCTCGACAAGCGCTCCGTTTGCCGCGATGGCGGGTGCGGGCGACTACACGATCTTGTACGGCGCCACGATGATCGTCTCGTCGCTCAATTGCTACACTTTCGACCGATGGAACATCCCGTCCGGCGTCGGTGACATCGACATTCTGCTGCGCAACTCGTCGGACTGCCGCATGATTCTTTCAGGTAAGGCATACCGCTGGCAGTACGCCAACCTCATGCGCGTCGCAACGTACAATGTCGCCAACTTCAAGAACGAGCGTGGCCCGTCTGCCTTCACCTTCGGCTACCTCCAGTGGCTGACACCGGCTCTGCTCGATGCTATCCCCGAGTTCGGTAGTGCGTTTGCCTACGTGACGATCCCCTCCACCGCGCAGTACACCACGACGGGATACAACTTCAACTCGGCCAGCCAGATCTGCGCGGCGAACGGATGGACCCTCGCGTCCATCTTAACGCAGAGTGCTCAGAACGCAGTTCACATGACGCTGCAGTACGGTTCGTCGTGGCTGGGCGCCACCCGTGTCACGTCAACATCGGCCTACACGTGGGATGACGCGTCGAGCTGGTCTGGCTACAGTGGGCTGCGCCCGTGGATCAGCAATGCTACGTCAACGTCGCTGTGCCTAAAGCACGACCAGTTCAACGAATGGACCGAGGCACCCTGCAGCAGCTGGCTTAACTCCGTCACTTGCAAGGTCCCCCTCCCCTCGGCGCCGGCCTGGTTCACCGGGACCGACGCGGCATCTCAGAACACGGACATGGGCAACCAACAGCTGTCCAGCAGTACCAACTTCCGTTTCAACTTCGACAACTCCAACGTCAGCTCAGTGTACGGCGGCTCGACAGCCCTCTACGTCTTCCAAGGCCCGTACGGCACCTTCCGGTGGGGTGCGGTCAACAACGACTACTCCGGCGTGCGTGAGATCTCCAAGGCGATTTACTACCTTTCGCCGCAGTTCTGCGGCGCTGGTGATTCGCTCGGCGTCTATGGCAACGGCGGTGCCCCCCCGACGGGCGTCACTGTCTCGTACGACAACGCGAGCTGCACACTGACGGCGACGTCGATTGCTGCCACCGCACCGATCGCTGCCTTCATGTATCGCTCGCCTGACGGTCTGATGAACACGATCCGCTACAAGTCCGACAAGCAGTGCGACACGACACGAGTGACGATCCAGGTCAACGTGGTGCTCTTCACTGACAGCCGTATCAACACCATGTGGATGGATTACGAAACGCGCAACGTCTTTGCCCTCGTGCCTCCGCCCGCACCCGTCACGTGGAACGTCGCCTACACGCACTGCCGCAACTTCGGTCCCGGCTGGCGCTTGGCTGCACCCCTGACGACAACCTCTCGTGCATGGTTCAACAGGACTACGCTTGGCAGCCCCCTCCCCATCTTGATCCGGCGTGACGCCGCCAACTGGCAGCCGTGGTTCCAGCAGCCCGTGCTCGCTGGCACTTCAAGCACCATGGCGAACTTCTCTCGTCAGGACTGGAACACGGGCTTCCCCGTGACTACCACAGACTTCGATTGCGTGCAGCGCAACGCCAACAACGGTGACTGGGAGAACATTCACTGCAACACCGGCGCCTTCACGCAAGTAGTGTGCCAGAGGGATTCGTGGGACATGTCCCAGCAATACGTGTGGCGCCTCGACCGCGCCAACTTCATCTCCAAGGCTTTCATCTCGCCCGTGTACTCAACCGTCCCGTCCTCTGGACTCACCAACACCATGTACGGCGCCACTGCCATGCTCCAGACGCTTGCCTGCCGCCAGTACGACGTCTTCATCCCGCAAACAGTGCACATGTACATCGCCGTGCACAGCCAAGGTGATTGCTACATCCACTTCCGCGGCAAGACTACCGTGTCGAACTACAACTCTGTGATGAGCACGCTCGCCTACTCGTACCAGGACGTCTCCCGCCTCAGCGTGCTCTACACCTTTGGCCTGATCTACTGGTACACGAGCCAGGCGATGCCTGACTTCCTTGCCTTCGAGGGCACCAACTACTACGCTGGCTTCAACGTCATCTCGACGTGGACCGTGAACCCTAACTACCCGTACTACCACTACCGCGACCAGTGCTTGAACTACCAGATGCGCTTGGGTTCGCTGGAGACCCAATTCGAGAATACTGCTGCAACGACGATGGTGTACCGCCCTCAGGCCATGTTGATCGGTGCCATCCGACCGGGGCCGGGCGCAGCGCACGTTTGGGACTTCACGAACACGACGCTCTCGTGGGCGCGTTGGACGCCGGGGCAGCCCTCGGCACCGACCAAGCAGTGCGTCGAAGCGAATTCGCTCGGCATCTGGAATGAGGTTGATTGCACCGTGGTCCTGCGATGGATGCTCTGCGAGGGTACGGCGGCGTCGTTGACGAACCAGTGGACTGGCTCCACCACGAAGAACTTCTACATCAACAGTGCCAACGGCAACACGCTTCCCTACACATCCAGCTTCCAGCTGGGCGGTTTCAGCGGTTACTCCATGACAAACCCCGTGGACAGCAACCAGCTCAAGTCCATCACGATCACGAGTAACAGTCAGTTCTGCAACTACATGGCCTACGGGCACACGCTGCAGCTGGCCATTCAGCAGTGCATCCCCGGCACCGACCAGATCGCCGATCCGCAGGCCGTCCCCAACGGCTGGTCGCAGTCGTACCACTGGTCGACGTGCACCTTCTACACAAACGGCTACGGCTACATCACGAGTGGCAGCGCCGTGAAGTCTCACACCGACCTGCTGCTGCGTTACATCTTCTACACGTGGGACTCGCAGCAGTTCTATCGCCAGACGCTCCACTTCAGCTGGATCATCTGGAACAAGCCGGGCGTCCTCTTCATGCAGTACGACGTCGAGAACAGCATGGTCTACAGCAGCGCCTTCAACCTCGCTGCCATGTCGTGGAACCAGGCCGCCAACCTGTGCTTCGGGTATGGCTATGGATGGCGCCTCGCGCAGCCCAACAACATCCGCGCGAGCAAGATCCTGTCTGGTACAACGAACCAGACACAGACGAACGTCCCGCTCTACCTGCAGCGCAATGCGACCTCCGCGTACCTCGACCCCGACACCAGGACTCAAGTATGGTTCCAGAACTTCGCTGACGGTTACCCCGCGACACAGAACAACTTCTGCATGGGCACTGACAAGACGAAACAAGGACGATGGATCGACGTGGATTGCACGGCGGCGCTGTATACGACGGTGGTTTGCGAAACGAACTACTGGGGCCTCGCCTGGACCAACGGTGGCAGCATCCAACAGGGCAACCTCGACAAGGCCACGTACGACAACAACCCCTTCCCCTCGATCGCACCCGCAAGCACCTCGACTATCAACTACGGTGTTACGCTGTACGCCCCCATCTTGGACTGCCGCCCGCTTGACTTCTACTGGGTGTACAACTACGTCGACAACCAGATCGTCCTCCAGTACCAGGGCGACTGCATCACCATGTGGGCTGGCGCGGTGACGCAAGACCGCTACGCCGCGCTTATGACCGCCACGCGATGGTGGGCTGTGGACACGCACCGCTATCAGATCACGCACAGCTACATCTACTGGACTACGCCGTACGTGCGCAACATCCAGGTGGATCACCTCCAGGGCGCGGGCTACTACTTCTTCCCGATTGAGTCACGCGTCATGGCCACGCCCAACATCACGTACCCGTACTACTCGGCTGCCGAGTTCTGCGAGAACCTTGGTATGCAGTGGGCTCAGGTGGAGGACGCAGAAATGTGGCAGATCGCGACCCGCACGCTGACGGCGGCGAAGCTTCGCAAAGCTTCCATCGCCGCGAGCCGTCCAGGGTCCAGCGGTGCTTTCACGTGGCACTACTCGGCCACGGCTGTCCTTCCCATTGACGGTGCCACGAGTCCTGTCAACTTCGACTACGGCAACAACTGCCTCGTCCAGACGCAGCGCGGTCCCTTCATCGACGTCAACTGCAGCTCGTACCAGCCCGCCGTGCTGTGCCGTGGCTACCCCATGTCGACCTTCTTCGACCCCACGCCGAAGCCTTACTTCAACATCGGCATGGCGAACTCGTACACGCTTTGCGGTGCCCTCTACAGCAACGACCAGTGCCCCATCGATGAGCTGAGCGGCGCCAACCCCGTCAAGCAATGGCAGCTCGGCAATAATGGTGGCGGCCAATGGTACACTTGGGGCCCGCGCACGGACACCTTCAACAACTACGCGTACTCCAACGCGTGGAATACGAACAACCAGGCCATCGTGTACGGTGTCTCGATTCAGCTTGAAGTCGATCAGTGCATGCCTGAGTGGGGTGACACGATCAGCACAAGCTGGCTGCCTGGCGGTCTGAACTCCAAGTACAACTACAAGACCTGCACCTTCCACGTGTACGGCAACGCCACCATGAACGTGTACCAGAACCAGATTCTGAGCAATGCCCAGCTCACCTCGAACACGGGCAGCGCCATGATCCGCAGCCGCTTCTCGCTGACTTTCGCTGCTGTCTTCTGGCGTGACCCCACCGTGACCAACTTCTACGTCAACACGAACACGGACACGGACTACACCTTCCTGACGTGGCCGTACAAGGTCAGCTGGAATGAGGCTGAGCTCATTTGCCGCCAGGTCAACCCCGGCTGGCACATGGCGTCGGTGCAGGACAACTCCACGGCGCACATCATCCGCTCCAACACCCCGACCGGCCAGGCTATCCCCATCCGCCATAAGCGCAACGCGACCGGCACCTTCGGCGTCTTTAACTGGGATGGCACCGTCACGCCGCTGTCTTACTCAGACTGGGACCAGAACCAACCCAATGGCACTTACGGCGCGCAGGACTGCTTGGCCATCAACGGCTTGCTTGGCAACCGCTGGGACGATGTGGCGTGCAACGACCCCATCTTCACGACGATCGCGTGCGAGGCGCCGAACACGGTGAACTACCTGCGCCACAAGCTTACCCGCTACGTGCCGTACAGCAGCAACTACAACTACTACCTCAGTCCTGTTCAGCCCTTCTCGTCGCCCCCGACCTTCTCCGGCCCCGGAACGGTGCTTTACGGCGCAACGCTGCAGAGCCACACCTTCTGCCGCCTCCACGACCGTTTCTTCTTCGGCGTAACCCACGCCAACGTGCACCTGGTGCGCTCCGACCACTGCCTCATGTGGATCGGTGGCACCGCGACCGGCGCCGTGTACAGCTCCATCATCCAAGGCATCCGCTGGGTTGCTGGCGGTCGCAGTGAGCAGCGCAGCTCTGTGACCTTCTCGCTCATGTACTGGACGAAGCCACTCATGCGCGGTATCGTGTACAACCAGTACAACGCACACTTTTATCTTCAGCTCAACGTGCGCACGTTGTACACCAGCCGCCCCAACTACAACGAGTACGACTATGTCCACGCCTGCGGAGACCTCAACATGTACCCCGCAGAGATCACTTCGTACAATGAGTCTCGCGCGATCATCAAGGCGACCCACTGGGGCCCGCTCGCAAAGACGATGCTCGCTGCCCAGCGCAGCAGCGCGAGCGGCCCTTGGGTGTGGCCCAACGCCGGCCAAGTGGACTACAGCGAGTGGCAGCGCACGGAGCCTGGCAACGCTTCGCAGAACTGCATGAAGATGGACCCGTGGGGTAACTGGATGACCCACGACTGCACCCAGTTCGCCGACGCCGTTCTTTGCGAGGCTGACGTTCCCGTCAACGCCTACTTCACGGAGGAGACCAAGACCCTGCCTACCATCCCGCTCTACGATACGAATGGCGCCGTGCGCCTCTTCAGCAAGGGCAGCGGCAATGTGGTGCAATTGGCCCAGATCCCGGGCTCCGACAACTCCTTCAACGCCGACTTCTGGGATGGCAACAAGATCAACGACAACGGTCGCGTCAACGCCCGCAACAACCAGCAGCTGATGGGCGCGGGTACAACCCAGCTCATCTACGCCCAGTGCATGAGCGGTGACGTGTTCCGAACTGGCAACAGTGGTGAGAACTGGGGCGGCACATACGCCACTTCGACGCAGTGGAACGACAACATTTGCAGTCTCCACGCCTACGGTGCTCAGTCACTCGGCGCCATGACGAACATCTTCTCCCCAGCTTCTGGGGGCGGCACGTCCTTCTACGCGCACGCGGGCGACAACCGCGGCAGCTATACCTTCATGCAGATGTTCAGCCCTGATATTGCCGTTTCCTACGTGATCGGTGACTTCGAGTCACGCAAGATGATCTCAGTCCTGATCCCTCCCGCTCCTGTCACTTTCGACGCTGCACGCAAGGAGTGCTTGAAGCTGAACGGCCACACCATGCTCATGCCCACCCACGCGCGCGAGCTTGACCTGCTGCGCCGCTACATGGGCAACAAGAACGCGCCGCTTAACATGAAGCAAGTGAATGGCCAGTTCGTCTACTGGAACGACGCCAACTACAGTGACTTCATCCCGCTCCCCATCACCGACTGGGCACCCGGGCAGCCGAGCAACCCCGCCTATAACTGCGCCGGTATGTTCGGCTCAGTGTCTGGCCAGTGGATGGCGCGTGACTGCGCGGATGTCGTCTATGATCGCATTCTGTGCGAGACGTACACGGCTGAGTACTGGTGGTCGTGGACCGTCACCCAGCTCCCGACGGCTCAGCAGGCTCTTACCAACCTCACTATCAACTACGCGTACCAGCTCGCAAACCTACCTGTCGCCTCCGCCTTCAACATCCCCATCTACGGTGCGACGCTGCAGAACGACAACTGCCACCAGTTCGATAACTTCTACTTCGGCACCTACGTTGACGACGACATTGCCTTTATGCGCCAGGAGGACTGCCTCCTCGTCCTGGGCGGTAAGACGTCCATCACCAAGTACAACCTGGTCCTAAACGGCAGCATCTGGAAGGGCACGTACCCGCTGCGTACCGTGGTGCACTTCTCGTACATCTACTGGATCTCTCCTTACGTGAAGGATCAGATGTGGAACGAAATCCGATCGACCGTCTTCTTCTCCATCTACTCCACCACCGAGTTCACGCCGGTCACGCCGGTCTACTCGGCCGCCACGTTGTGCTCCTTGCAGAACGCCTCCGTCGCTGAGATTATGGATCTCACGGACAACCGCCAAGTGAAGAAGGCCGTGCAGACCTACGGCCAAGCTTACATCAACGCCAAGCTCGTTGGTAGCCAGTACGAGTGGGGTTCCGGAGCACCCATGGTGTACCACGACTTCTATCCCATGGAGCCCAACAACATCACCCAGGGATACGCTTGCTTGGTCGCGCAGGTGGGTGGCGGCTGGGTTGACATCAACTGCAACTCCCGCGTCAACGGTGTGGTGTGCATGTACCCCGTGAACACGTCCTTCGCTGGCCTCCAGACGCAGCCCATCCTGGAGCCTACGTTGGCGCTCGACACCAGGACCAACGACACGCAGACCTTCGTCATGCGCTGGTCGGGTGGGTCCTTCACGCCCAAGGCTAACGTGTTCGGTGATCCTGCCCGCTCTGCAGGTGCGCCGACCCTCGTTGGCTACGCTCGCTGGCTCAACTTCAACTCGCAGAATGTGCAGACCGTGTTCGGCGTGACCGTGCAGATCACCAACGCCACGTGCCGCAAGGGCGTTGACACCCTGACAAGCACCGCGACGACACTCGGCGCGATTGCCGGTTACACCTCGTCCATTTGCCAGCTTCAGATCCAGCTCACCAACACCCTTAAGCAGTCCCTCAACGACGCTTACGACGTTGTGCGCGGTGTGACCATGACGACAACTGACCCAACACTGCGCTACAGCATGGGCTTCACGTTCGCGCTGTGGACGCTGCCTCAGACCACCGCCGTCTTCTTCGACCACGAGACACGCCGCTACTACAGCATGATGACGACCTCTTTGATGTCGTGGCAGGAGGCGTATGTGGCGTGCCGCAACCTCGCGCCTGGCTTCACCCTTGCCGAAGTCCCGAACTCCGCCGTCCACGCGTGGATGATCGCGACGCGCACGTCGTCGCCTGTGCCTATCGCGCTGACCCGCAACACCACGGGTGTCTTCGGCGTGTGGCGTGACCCCGCGTGGGCGCCGCAGTACTACTCGGCCTGGGATGCTGGGTACCCCAACGGTGTGCCTGGCCTCGATGACTGCGCCTACCTCCCGCCGAGTGGCGTGAACGGCTCCAACGCCTGGCGCGATGGTCGGTGCCAGACGAAGATGTTCACCTCCGTCGTCTGCATGAACGAAACATGGGACTTTGCTGGTGCTGCCGTGTGGGTCGCGGATCCGGCGACGTACCCTGCCAACGCTGGTATGAACACCGCCGTCTTCCAAGCAGGCGAAGTGCCGACCAACGGCCAGCTCGTCTACGGCGCCACCATCATGGAGTCGTGGGCGAACTGCAAGGCGTACGACCGCATCATGATGAAGCCCGGTGCGCAGGATGCGTGGATCCTCCCCATCCGCGACGAGGACTGCCTCTTGATGCTCGCCGGTCGCCGCACCGCTGTGCAGTACGCACCCGTCCTCCTCGGCCTGCAGTTCCGCGCTGTCTTCGCCGCGCGTGCTACCGTGTCCTTCGGTCTTGTGCTGTGGACCGACCCTCACGTGCGAGAGCTCGTCATCGACGTGCGCAACAACCACGTCTACACCACCTTCACGGGCGTGATGACGTGGGCTAAGTCCGCGACTGGGTACCCTGGCTACCCCCCGCCCAAGATCTGCAACGACGTCGCCATGTACCCCGTGGAGGTGCAGGACAAGGCGGAGGCGGATGAAGTCCGCCGCTCCGCGCTCCTGTACACCGTCTTTGTTGGCGCTGTGCGTCCGACGGTGGGTGCGCCCTTCCAGTACTACACGTCGGGCGGCCCGATGCTCTACGCCGATTTCTACCCGCGCAACCCCCTGACGACGAATCTGCTGTGCATGTCAATGCAGCCCGGTGGTGGCTGGCAGGACGCCAACTGCACCCTCCCGCTGCAAGGCGTGACGTGCGAGATGGACACGTACCCCAACGTGACCTCCGTGACCCGCACCGTCGCCATCACCGCGGCCAACGCCGAGACCACCGCGCGCTTCTTCTCGTACTCGACTACGACTGGTGTCATGTCGCCCAACCCGATGCCCGGCTCCATGCTCGGCTACCTGGCCACATCGACTACAGCCTACGGCGCAACGTTGGCCCTCCTGGTGACAAGCTGCTTGCCCTCGATCGACGTCATGTCGCAACCGTCGGCAACGATTCCGACGCTCTCGTGGTACTACAGTACCGGCACGTGCCACATGGAGTACACGGGTCTCACAACGCACTCGACTCTCTACACAGCCCTGACGACGACCGTCTTCACGACCAACGTTTACGACTCGCGCTTCCGCACGGCCTTGACCTTCTCGTACGTCATTTGGTCCGACTCTCGCATGCAGGGCGGCACGGTCGCGTACGACCATGAGAGCCGCAAGGTGGTCTTCTTCTTTGACTCCATCATGCAGGACAAGACGTGGGACACGGCGTACGCCCGCTGCCGTAGCTTCGGCACGGACTGGACGCTGATGGAGCAGACCGAACGCCGTGATCGACAGATCCTGCACACGTTGCTCTTCAACAACGCCGCCCTTTCCGCCAACCCCGCGCCCATCCTCATCGTCAAGAACTCCAGCGGCGCCTTCGGTTTGTGGCGTGACGGTGTTTCCCGTCCCACTGCGGCGTACACTGCGTGGTCCGCCACGGGCGACTCGCAGCCTACTCCGTGGGTTGGCGACTGCGCCATGGCGCGCACCGGAGTGCTGACGTCATGGGAAGTGGTGAACTGCAGCCAGGTCGCCTTCATGCGCATCCCGTGCCAGAACACCAACTACCAGCTGGCGTCCTCCTTCATGTGGCTGCTTGCTTCGTCGTCGTACTCCGCACACCCGAATATGGTGGTGTCGACGCCGATCCCCGCCGCAGTGCTGCCGACGGGCTCTCTCCTCACCGCCACCGTCTACGGTGCGACGGTGATGCAGCGACGCCGAGACTGTGTCACGTTCGACCGCTTCACCTTCACCGCTTCGGATGATCGTATCGCCGTCGTGCGCGACCAGAACTGCCTTGCCATGCTCGGTGGTGTGACGACGATCGCCCGTTACAACACCTTCGTGCAAGCCATCCAGTGGCGTGGTGTCGCGCCTTTCCGCAGCGCTGTCTCGTTCTCGTACGCGTACTGGACAAGCCCTGACGTGCGCGAGCTTATCATCAACTTCGAGACCGCCGCCGTCTACGCCGTCAACTTCCACCAGGCGCCCTACGTGAACCGCGCTTGGTACGCGTGGTACTCTCCGGCTACGTACTGCAACCTCGTCAACATGCAACTGGCTGACTTCGCCACCTTGAACGAACTCTACGAAGCGTCGACGGCACTCCGCGAGGGCTTCGACGCCAGCACGGGCCTCTTCGCCACGTCGACCGCGGCCGCTTTCACGTGGACCACGGGTGCGGCCATGTCCGTCAAGAATTGGCGCCCGCTCGAGCCGCTGCTGTGGTACGGCGACAACTACTGCGCCTCCCTCCGCGCTATCGGCAACATGGGTGAGTGGTATACGTCCAACTGCAGCAAGACGCAGCCGACCCTGATGTGCAAGAACACGTCGTGGCCCATGGTCGGCACGTCGACGTCGGTCCTCACCCCTGCCACACCCATGTCGCCCACCACGCTCCGTACGATCGGCTTTAACGCGCTCGGTGTGATGACGTCGAACCCCATCGACGCCACTGCCGTCGCGCACCTCGTCTCGTCGTCGTCCTGGGTCACTCCCATCTACGGTGCCACCGTGCACGTCGCGATTCAACAGTGCATGTCCGGCGACACCTTGGCGCACAACACGCTGCCGGCCACCAATGTACCCAACTGGTTCTCCAGGACGTACGACAGCTCGCGCTGCGCGCTGCACATTACCGGCGAACGTAACCCGTCCATCTACGCTGCGGTTCTCCCCGGCGTCACCTTCTCAGCGTCCGTGCTCCTGCGCCAGCAGGTCACGTTCGTTTGGATCCTGCACTGACTCGCGCGTGAGCAACATGTACGTCGATGTCGTGACTCAGCACGCTTACACCATGCTGACGACCGGTAGCAACTCGTGGAACAACATCTACGAGATCTGCTTGACCTACGGCCCGACCGCGCGCATGCTGTCCATCGACTCCTACGGCGAGTCGACCTTCGTCGACACCATCACGCAACAGGTCCGGGTGCCCGTCTTCCGCATCCGCAACAGCACCGGTGCTTTCGGTGTTTGGGCTGACGGTACCCGCGTCGTCACGGACGACTGGTCATACACCGCGTGGGCGAACGGCTACCCCGTCACCACCCCCGGCAACGACTGCATGGAGTACGTCAACCAGCGCAATCAGAACTCCAAGATGTGCAACGACACGTCGGCCTACAACAACTACGTGTGCGAGTTCCCGCAGTCCTTCTTCGCTGGCCAGCTCGCTTGGACGCTGTCCCCAACGGCGTACTCGGCGCACACCGCGATGACGCTCACCAACCTCATCGACCCTTCGATAATGCCTGCAGCGACAATCCAGCCTATCTACGGTGCCACCGTCATGACCAGCGCCTATGAATGCCGCAAGTACGATCGTTTCCTCTTCACCGCGTCACATGACTCAATCAGCATGTGGCAAGGGTACAACCTCGACTGCATGATGATGCTTGCTGGCAACTCGACCGTAACGAGCTACAACACCGTGCTTCAGGGCATGGTCTTCCGCGGTATCTACCCATACCGCAATACCATGAAGTTCGGCTTCGTATACTGGACCAACTACGCCATCAACCAGCTTACGCTGGACCTCGACTCGTTGAAGGTGTTCGGCTTCCATTACGCAACGACGGCCTTTACCCCCGTGGCTCCGTACCCGTTCTACGACGCCCGCGGCTACTGCATCAACAATGGCATGTCCCTCGCTGAGTACCTGAACCAAGGGGACCTCCGCGAGTCCCGCCGTGGTGCCATCACCTTTGACTACACGCAGCAGCAATGGCTAGGCCTCCAGCGCACGTCCAACACTGCACCATACACGTGGTGGACAGGCAACGCGATGGCCCAGCAGGACTGGATGCCCCGCCGCCCTCTCCAAACCGCCAACCTGTGCGCGCTGCAGCTCACGACCGGTGGATGGCTCGACGCCAACTGCACCACGGTCGCCCGCGGTGTGGCCTGCCAGATTGTGGCGCACCCCTTCGTCGGCGTGTGGACCCAGACGCTCTCGCCCCCGACGGAGCCGTCGCACACCACGATGCACACCACCACCATCTCAGGCAACGGATACATGGTTGCCAACCCCATCGACATCACACCGGTGAGCTACCTTACGGCGATGACCTCCGCCAGCTCCCTCGCCTACGGTTTGATCGTGCAGCTGAACCCGTCCCGCTGCGAGAGTACGGATGTGATCCGCTACACCTCTACTCCAAGCCTCGGATCGGCATCGTACCCCACCATGTCCGACTCGTACAACAACGGCGTGTGCGTCTACGAGATTCAAGGTCAAGCTCAGCTGAGTGCCTACGCGACCATCCTGCCGCTCATCACGTTCCGCACGAACTACTGGGGCTGGCCCTACACTCTGCACACCTCCCCGACGACGGTGCTGCGGAAGTTGCTCACCTTCTCGTGGACGATCATGCCTGACCCGCGCTGGATTTCGGCCAACTTCAACGAGGAAACGCGCGAGCTCAACATTCTCATCTCGCAGCCATCGTCGACGTGGGACCAGTCCTTCTACAACTGCCGTGTGCTCGGTACGCCGTCCTTCGAGATGCTTGAGCCTCACGACAACCGCACCAAGTCGGTGCTGCAGCACTTCGGTCAGGTGCCGCTACGTGTCGTCCGCAACTACACGGGCGGGCATACGTGGTGGCGCGCGGGGCAGCAGCAGATGATCGACTCGATGTTTGACTTCGCTCCTCCCGCGCAGACTGTGCGCAGCGACGGCCTCTACGCCCTTGGCTTGCCGGGGTACGGCACCGTCCCATCGACCAACCCGTCGGGCTACACTTGGACGGCCCCGTACGACATGGTCATCAACGGTATCTCCATGTGGATCCACTCGGGTGGCTACTACGGCACCGCCGGTTCCAACTGGGGTTACTGGGGTGACGACAAGCTCGGGTCGTACCTCTCTGTGAAGATCAACTCCAATGTGATCATTCCTGACTACAACGTTGACCTTCGCCTGAACCGCACGACGGCTGCTACGACGCCCTTCAACATGCCTCCCTTCGACATCCAGTGGAGCGGCACCATCGAGCTGTACTGCGCATCGTACCAACTCCGCGCAGGCGACTCCATCACGCTCTTCATGGCCGACTCGAACTACGCTGACAACTCTGGCTCCATCACAGTGGGCTTCAGCGTCCTCATCGCCCCACCGCAGGCTGAGCTCCTTGGGCAGACCCTCACGGCCACCAACCGCGAATGCTCCTTGAGCAACGCTGGTGACGGAGCGTGGAACCCGTCCGACTGCTCGTGGACCACGACGCAGGCGGCGTGCCAAATCCCGCGCTGGGACTTCTCTGGTTCTAACGCGGTGACCCTCGACGTCAATGTGTCCTACGGCTACAAGTACAACGACGCCCAAATCGTGCCCATCCGTGCCGCCACGCTGCCCGCCGCCGGCCTCAGCCAGGTCGTTTACGGCGTGACGGTTCAGAGCCGCCTGTCGCTCTGCCGCCCCATGGATCAATTCGTCTTCACCGCGTCCAACGACTATCTCTCGCTGGTGTACGACGACGAATGCGCAGTGGGCTTGGCCGGCAACACCACGGTCCAGGAGTACAACACCTTCGTCAGTGGGATGCGATGGCGCTCGGCGAACCCCTTCAACCGCGGCGTCATGACCTTCGCATACGTGTACTGGTCCACCAAGAACGTGCGCGAGCTCTTCTACAACTTCGACAACGGCAACGTGTTCACCGCCTTCTACTCGCAGGTGCCGTACCAGGCGTCGACGTCGTACCCACGCTACCACGCCGCCTACTTCTGCAACGTCAACGGCCTGCAGACCAGCGTCATTACATCAGTGAACGCCACCAACACTGTGGCGTATTCGCTCGGTCGCCGTGGCACCGCCGGTCAACCCGCGATGCACCTGGGCATGAAGCGCATCCCGATGGGTCTCGGCCCCTTCGTCAACAGCGCGGACGGCACCGCCCCGACCACCTTCGACTGGGCCGCGATGATGCCGGCCGCCGGCGACTGCGTCGCGCAGTATCCCGATGCCCTGTGGCGCACGGCCGGTTGCCAGAACGTCCTCCCGTTCACGTCTTGCCAAGCGCTGTCGTGGCCGTTGAGCGGTCAGAACGATGTCGCGCCGAACCAGATCTCTGACCCGGTTCGTACGACCGTTCGCAACCTCACTTTCTCGCCGACGACGACGTACCTCATCGGCCCCAACGGCCCAGCGCCTCTCTTCGACGCGGCCTCCCTGTCGCACTTCCAGAACATGTCCGCCTGGAACATGTACATGTACGGCGCCTCTGTGCAGATCGCGCTGCCGCAGTGCCTCCCCACCGACACGCTGACAACGTCTTACTACGGCTACGCCCTCCAGTGGCCCTTCTACCTCACGTCCGCTTACCAGTCGACGAGCTGCAACCTGCAGTACACCGTGTCGAACGCGTTCCCTATGGCCGAGTGGGTCGAACTGCTCCGTTGGCAATACCTCATGAACTCCGACCCCAAGGTTGGGCAGAAGCGCATGTCGCTCACTTTCTCGTACATTCTGTGGAACGACCCCGTCACCAACACCATGGCCATGGACCACGAGACGCAGCACGTGTACCTCATCGACCGCACTGCACGCAACTGGCTCGCCGCTGAAGTCTTCTGCACGCAGCGCAACCGCGGTTACAAGATGGTGCAAGTGGACTCGTACCGCGAGAGCATGCTCGTCAATGCCTTCCTCCCAACAGGTGGCTCCATCCCAATCCATGCTGTCCGCAACAGCAGCGGCATCTTCGGTCACTGGATCAACGGCCTCCC
>Ga0255309_1000003_pt1 | contig 36506 bp, 1 predicted proteins | sample MistaT_FD_186103 | JGI IMG/M metagenome (GOLD analysis project Ga0255309, IMG submission 186103) | Metatranscriptome of freshwater microbial communities from Mississippi River, Louisiana, United States - Miss_Colum_RepB_8d (Metagenome... | ecosystem: Environmental > Aquatic > Freshwater > River ... | reverse complement strand
TTTTTTTTTGTCTAGAGATCACGATTTCAACGGAGTTCTTAGTTCACTCCATACAGATGGCGACACACGGTGGAGAGAGGGCGTATTTTCTTTTTTGATGTGTGTTTTTTTTTTTTTGATTGCTGGCAGACAGGTTGAAGGCTTCGCGTTCGATTCGAGTCCGCGAAGTGAGTGTGTTTTCTTTTTTTCATGTTTTGGAATCTGCCGTGTGTTGTTTTGTGTGTTTTGCTGTGTCCCAGATTGAAATCGTTTCTCTGGAAGGGGTTCATCCGCGAGGAGCCTTGAAGAGAAGACGGTGACAAAGGAGTCTCAGGGCGGGGATGATGCAAAGCGAAAAGTGCTGGCGGCTGGATTCAATGGAATTCGCTTCTCAGGTAGGGGGGACCATACCGCCAGGGCACTTGAAGAACACGGTCACAAAGAGTCTCAGAGGGGGATGATGCAAAAGAAAGTGGTGGCGGTTGGATTCGCTATGAATGGCGGAGTCGGGTCTGACGTGAGACACACAGCACTCCTCGCGAGACGTGGTCGCCGTTTTCGTTCCATCGCCGCAAGGTGTTCGGAGGGCGCGCGGCCGCCGCGGGGTCCGTCCACAGGTCTTACAGTTTGTTGGCTTCGTTTGAGTGTCCGAGGTTCACTGGTGAAAGCTGGCAGGCTTATGGTGTTGAGGTGGTGAACTGCATCGGACGGAAGCTCAGGCAATCTGTCGACGAGGGAGCATTGGACATGCGGGGCGTCGTGCGGGCGCGGTGGCGACTGGATGAGAGCGAACGAACGTCGGTTGTTTCGCGTTGGGGGTTGGCCAATCAATGATCGTGCACCGAAATGATCTCGGTCACGGAGCGGTCGTTGAGGGGACCAGCTCCGGTTACAACATACCGAGGGAATCCAAAAAAAGAAAGGGGGCCGCCGCAAGCAGAGCACGCGAAGAGTCAAAAGAGAGGAGGGGTGGATCGTTGCGAACGATGAAAAAGTGCCCCGTCGGGGGAGCAGGGGAGGGTGCCGAGTGTGTCGGTTCGGCGAAAAGAAGGTAGGGGGCGCTTCTTTCTTTTTTGTGCATTTCCAGGGAGGGGATTTTTTGAAGCGAAATCGTTCCTCCTCCGGCGCGGACGTAGCATGGGATGCAACCGCAGCGGGAGTCGATAGAAGCGCAAAAAGGAAGGAGGGGAAGCGGACGGGGCGGGCACAAACGGCAGAAACACAGGCTTTCTGCCTTGGGGTACAAGGGGGGAGAGAACAAAGAGTATTGCACGACGCGATCTCTGTGTGTGTTGTTTTTTGTTGTTTAGGGGGTTTAGTCGGAGAACTGCGCCTTGTGACCACACCAAGACTTACATGTTCTCGAGGTCACTGTCGGCGTCTTGCTGCCGCTGGTACGACACGTCACCGAACGGGTCGTCAGCCTCCGCAGCCTTCGCTCGTTTCGGTGCCGCGCTCGGCTTCTTCTTGTCGCGCACGCCAACGAGCTTCTTCACGGGCCCAGCAGGCACGCCGCTCGAGCCTCCAGCTCCAGCGCCGCCGCTGGCCGCAGGCGCGTCGACCATGAACACATCCGCTTCGTCAGCGTTCAACGACGTCGGCGCGTTGTTCAGCACGCGTGGCGCGCGCGTCGGCACTGGCGGCGCTGACGAGCCGCTCGCGCCGGATCCAGAACCGAGCCCAATCATGCCGCTCGGGCGCGTGCGAGTCTGTTCGCCGCCGCTGCCGTTCGAGATGAGGCCCTCTTCCAGTGCGCGGTGCGGCACCGGTTCGGGCTCGAAGTCGTCGTCGTCCATCTCTTCGTACGCGTCCAAGTCTTCTTGGCTGCCTGCACTGCGCAACTGCTCCGCGACGTTGAACGACTTGGCGCGGCCGGGATCTTGGCGTCGGCGCAGCCAAATGTACGCGACCACCATCAGGATCACAATCACACTCAGGCCAACGATCAGGGCAACGTGCGATGCCTCCTCCTCCTTGCACGAGCCGGTGTCGTCTGCAGCCGCGAGTTGCATGAGCTCGTCGTTGGTCTTCGGGCGGCAGTACATCGTCGCGTTGGCGGACGTCGCCAGTGGCGCCCACACGCAGCCAGTGTTGTTGTTGCAGCTGACCAGGTTGTCGTGCTGGCACAGGCTCTTGAGGCACAGGCCAGCAAGCGTGTAGCACTGCGGTTCGGGGCATGTCTTCGCGCCGCCCGACAGCAAGCACGGGCTGCGCCCGCAGGTCTCGCCGTCCCACAGGCAGTTCGGGTCAGCGTTGCAGTTCGCAGAGTTCGACCACGGGCACGGGTTCGCCTCGCAAGCCTGCGTCTGCTTGTTCCACGAGCAGCCTCCGGCGCGTCCGCACGATGTGATGTCCTTCATCGCCAGGCATCCGCTCGGGGAGCACGCCATCGTCGTCGTATTCCACTGGCACGACGCCGACTGCTCGCACACAGCCTGCGTCGTCGACCCGCACAGCCGGTCAATGCACTGCTCAGTCGACCACGTGCACTGCGCGTTGTTCACGCATGCGTTCGCGTTCGGCAGCTTCGGGCAGCCAACCTGCGCGCACGTCCCGCTGCTCGTCCACGAGCACGACGACTGAGCGTTGCACGACGCTGGCTTCGTGATGGCCGTGCAAACGCTCGGCGGCTCAGGCGTCGACACGCACTGACCGCGCGAAGGCTCGTAGTAGCAACCGCTCGCCGCGTTGCAAGTCGTCGCGTCCGTGATCAGCGTGCACGGCGACGGTCCGCACGTGTTGCTCGTCCAAGCGCACGCCAGGTTCGCCTTGCACGTCGCTGGGTCCGTCGACGTGCAGCCCTTCGAGATGCAGCCGCCAGGCACCACAGTCGTGAAGCCGAAGCGCTGCGCTCCCGTCGACGGTTCAGTCACGCCGCTCACGTCGTACATGCAGTAGAAACCAGACGAGTACGTAGACGTGTCCGTCTGTGATGTCCACGTTCCGTCCGTCTGCATAAGCGTGTAGAGCGCGTTGCCAGAGGTCACCGTGCGCGGCTGTGCCGTCGCCCAGTACGCGTAGCCGGGGGTAGACGACGCCGTCGAGTCGCCAACGAAGAAGGGGTTCGTCGAAGCGCTGATGTCCGTCCACGTCCACATCGAGCCGTACGACGAGTACAGACCGCGCCCGCCGATCCAACCAACGTTCGTCCCGAGCGACGTCGTCATCTCCAGTTGGTGCTGGTAGTTCAGCAGCGACGCCAGGCTTCCAGAAACGCCGGCAACAGTGCGGCTGTAGCACGTCGCGTTCGCGGACGCGAACGAGCCTTGGCTCGACGGGATGAACTCGTACATGCGCTTCGTCAGCGGGCTGTACACAGGGCCCACCTGGCGGTACGACTTCCCGAGCATCACAAAGCTCACGTTCTTCTCAATCGGCTCAGTCGACCCAGACACGAACAGCACGCTCTGCAGCGCGGCGTTGTATCCTTCGGACGAGCTCGACAGACCAAGAACAGTCAGCACGCCAGTCGACGCAGAGTAGTCCGCCGTGAACGAGGGGTCGCTCGAGTTGAACAGCAGCGTGTCACCCGCGCGGAAACCGTTCGCGATCGACACAATGAAGCCAAGGCTGAACGACCCAATGTTCACGTTCGCGTTCGGGAACAGCTGGTACGGCGCTTGCCCGGGCGCGTAGCCGCCGGACTTCCACATGCACTTGTCGGCATGGTTCAGGCAGTCGGGCTGCAGGTAGTCGCAGTCCTTGTCAACGCACGTCGACGCCGACGCAACGTAGTTGCAGATCGAGTTCGAGATGCAGTTCTGCACACACGTGTCGCTCGTGCAAGTGCCGTCGTTGTCAAGGTACTGGTTGCACGGCAGCGGCTTGCAGCTTCCAGTCGTCGTGTCGAACACGCAGTTGTCGTTCGTCGCGCATGCCTCGACGCTCAGCAGCCGCTCGCAGCTGCGCGACGGCACGCACTTGTTCGTCACCGAGTTGTAGTTGCATCCGCTCGTCGACATGCACGTCGAGCTCGTCAGCCCCGCGCACTTGTCCACCGTGCAGCGCGACGGAACACTCGACGTGTCCCACGTGCACGCGCTGTCCATCGAGCAGCTGTCAGGCGTGTCATACGCGCAGCCCTGAACGCAGTTGTTCGAGCTGTCCACGCGGCACTCGGGGCACACAGCGCAGTCCGCGAGGCGCGTCGCGCACGTCTTCGCGACGCAGCCAACCATCTGGAACACAGTCGAGCCGTACGTCAGCGACGGCGGCGGCGTCGAAGCCGTGCCGAACTCGCACAGGTAGCCCTGCGTGTTCGGCAGGCTGCTCGTCGCAGAGTCCCACAGGCCGTTCGCGCGGATCACCAGGAAGTTCTGGTCAGTACCAGTCGTCGGCTCACCAAGCGGCCGGTAGTCCGTCACGGGGGACCAGTTCGAGTACGTGCCGTTGATCGCTTGACCGCCCATCACCGAGCTGCGGCCCTGCCAGAACAGCAGGCCCTGCAGGTTGTTCGCGAAGCTCTCGGGCCCAGTCACCCAGCGCCACATCGACTCCACGCTCAGGTCGCTGCCGCCAGCCCAGCCCTCGCTCACAATCGCAGTCGACACAATCAGCGCCTCGTCCGCAGTCAGCAAAGTCGCAAGGTACCCAGACATGCCAAGCAGCGTCTTTGCCTCGCAGTTGATCTTCGCCTGCCACCACGTCAGCGAGCTGCCGCCGTCGTACGTGTAGAAACGGTACATGTGCCCGGACTGCGACGAGTACACCGTGCCCTTGCCGAGGGACCACGAGATGCGGCGCGGCCGCGTGATCGTCGACAGCGACCAGAACTGCACCTGCGCAAGCAGGGATTCGTACGTCGAAGCTTGTGCCGTGCCGGTCAGCCGCAGTACGCCGAGCTCAGAGTACCACTTGTACGTCACCGTGTCGCTCGTCACGTTCAGGAACAGGTGGTCCATCCCGCGCACGTAGCCCGACTCGAAGTACACAGACGCGCCGTCCACGGTCGACACGCTCGGGCTCACGCTGATGTCGGGGAAAAGCGTCACCATCGACGGCCCAGAACGGAACGTCTTCACAGTCGCGTCCGAAGGCGTCGGCAGGAACTGGCACATCGCGCTGCTGCACTGGCTCTGGCTCGTAGCGTCCATGCACTGCATGTCCGACGCCTTGGCGGCGAAGGAGCGTGAGTGCGCTGATGCAGACTGCACGCGCGATTCGCCGGATACGTAGCACGCACCGTCGAACCACAGGCAGCCCTGAGGCGCGGCGTCGCACGTCGCAGCCGTCGTGTAGAGCGAGCATTGAGGCACATTCTTGGTGCACTGGCCGCTGATGAACTGGCAGTACGGCAGCTGCACGCACTGGAACGAGTTCGGCATCAACGAGCAGTCGCACTGGGTTCCGACGTTGCAGTCACGCTGGCGAGTCAAGGCACCCGTGCACGGGGTGCCGTCATCGGCAGGCAGCGTCACGACGCGGTACGACGTCTGCGTGCCGCCCTCGCAAGGCAGAGAGCAGTTCGACCACGTGGACCAGTCGCTGTAGAGGCACTCATCGGCCTGCACAGGGATGCACTTGTGCTGAGTCGAGTTCCATGTGCAGTTGGACTGACTGGAGCACGTCTGACGGTCCGTGAAGTAGCAAGGAGTGTCCGTGCACGTTCCGGAGGAGGACACAGTGCAGCCAGGAAGCTTGGCGCAGTCTGTTGGGGAGGTCGAGCTCGGGCAGGCCTGCAGCTGGCACGTGCCACCAGTCGCCGTCGGCTTCCACTCGCACTGCGAGTCATCAACGCATGCGGTTTGCGTGAAGTACGCGCAAGGCTTCGAGGCGCAGCGCACTCCAGTCCACTGGCACTGTGGGTCCAGCACGCACGTCGCCTGGTCCGTGTACAAGCACTTGCGGCTCACACAGATCGACTCAGAGTCCAGCGCGCACACAGGGTCGCTGATGCACTGCAGGCGTCCAGTCGACGTCGTCGTGTCGTAGCGGTACTCGCACTTGCGCGAGCACGACGCCGACGCCTTCGTCCACATGCAGTTGGTGCGGCCCGTGCAGCCCGTTTCACCCGTGATGTAGTGGCAGTCGAGGTCGCACGTGGAGCTCTGGTTCACAGCGGTGAAGATGCTGCACACAGAGTTCACGCCACACGTCGCCACGGTGAGGTACTCGCACTTGAGGCCGCAGGACGATCCCTGCCACATGCACATGTTGAGCGCAGTGCACCACGTGGACGTGGTGCGCATGGGGCAGCCCTCAATGCAGCTCGCGCCCGTCCACTGGCAGACGGACGTCGCGTTACAGACAGTCGACGTCTGGCCCTTGCACTTGGAGTCATCGCAGGTGCCGTTGATGACGTCCCAGTAGCACGAGCGGTCGGCGTCGCAGCTCGTGTTGACCGAGAAGCGTTGGCCGCAAGGGCGGTTGCACACGCCACCCGCGGTCGAGCAACCGTCGCCGAGCGTCTTGCACTGCTCCAGCGAGCGCAGGGAGCACTCCATCTGGCAGTGGGGTGTCGACGTGTTCGTCCAGAGGCAGTTGTGGTTCGTCGTGCAGACGCCCTGGCCTTGGCCGGCCATGCGCACGTCGCAGCGAGTGAGGCAGCCACTCGTGGTCCAGATGCAGCGATCGAACGTGGCGCACACCTGAGCAGGGGTCTTGGACGAAGAAGTCATGCTGAGGGTTTCGCAAGCATCTGTGCAGCCTGGCAGCGCCACGCCCGGGAAGAAGTTGGACGGGATCCAGACGCAGTTGCTGTCGCCGTTGCAGGTCGCCTGCGTGCCGTAGTGGGCAGCGCAGAGGGCCGTGCAGACGCCGTTCAGCATGTCGCACGAGCCCATGCCGTAGTCGTCGCAGTCGTTCTGGTTAGTGAGAGAGTTGCAGGGCTCCTGGCATGACCAAATGGGCTGCAGCGTCGTCGGGTTGTAGCCCGTTACGTAGGCGATGCAGTTGGGGTCCTTGTTGCACGACGCCGCGTCATTCTGGTACTTGTGATTGCAGCGCACAACGCAGCTCTGTCCGTTCCAGAAGCACACATCATCCGATCGGCAGTCACTTTCGACGTAGCGGCGCGTGCAGGTCTGCTTGCATTTGCCGTCGGACGTCCAGATGCAGTTGTTGTTGTTGTCGCAATCCTGCTGGGTCAAGATGTTCAGGTTGGTGCAGGTGAGTGTGCACGTGCCCTGGTACGTCCACATGCATGTCTTGTCGGCGATGCAGTCGGCCTCGTCACCTTGTTCGAAGCAAGCTTTGGCGCACTTGTTGTGGGTGATGTCCCAGACGCAGCGGCCGCCGGGGCGGGACTGACACTGCGATTGGGTGAGGTTGGGCGGGCACATGATGGGGATGCACGTCTCGGTGAGCTTGAACCATTCGCAGAGTGCATTGGTGGTGCACGTGAAGGAGTCGGGGTAGTCGCAGGGGCCCTTCGCGCAGGAGGCGTTGTTCGAGTTCCAGGCGCACTGAGGGTCCAGCAGGCAGACGCCTTCATTGGTGGACGTGCAAGGGCGTGAGCCGCACAGGTTGGTCTTCTCGTTCCACATGCAGCCGCTGTCGGCGTTGCAGGCGTCAGGTGCGGTGTATTCGTACACGCACTTGGTGCGGCACTGGCTCGTCAGCGGATCAAGCTCGCACTGCTCGTTCTGGTAGCACGTTGAGTTCGGAGTGATGTCGCACCGGCGGCGGCAGAGGGAGATCTGGTCGACCCAAGAGCAGTTGCCGAGACCGACGCACTGCCCCTTGATCGTGACCTGATCGCATGTCGGCACGCACATGCCGCCCTGGGAGCTCTGGCTCCAGATGCACGTCGGGTCAGACGCGCAGCCCGTGGGGTTTTGCGGCCAGCGCGTGGGGCAGCCGTTACGGCAGACGCTTTGGTTGCCCAGCTTCTGCACGATGCAGGTGATGTCAGTGGTGCAGGCGCTGACGGGGTAGCTCGAGCATTGGTTCGCGCACTGGCCAGTCAATACATTGAAGCGGCAGTTGGGATCCTCCGTGCAGGCCGTCTCGTTGTAGCCGTGAGCCAACAGGCAGGAGAGCTCGCACGTGCCGCTCGCCAGGTTGGTGAAGCACATCGAGATCTGCCCGCAGCGCGTCACGTTGAGAGACTCGCAGTCGAAGGTGCATTCCTTGACCATCTTGGTGCCGTTGAGCGTGTTGTTTTCATCGTACGTCGGCACCTGCACATCCTGCAGCTTGCAGCCGGGAGTGCTGGGGCACACCTTGACGTCGGCGTAGAGGCAGTTGTCGATGCATCGGCCGTTCCCGCTGTCGTACTGGCACTGGGTGTTGGCGAGGCACGTGGCCCGCTGCTTCGACGGCAGGTAACTGCAGCGCGTGTTGCACTGCGCGTTGGCGTCGTCCCACTTGCAGGACGGCGCCTGCGAGCAGGAGTCGGGCGACGGGTACCGAATCATGCACCGCGGCTCGCACGAGTTCTGCACGTCGGACCACAAGCACATGGTCGGGATGCCACTGCACGTGATGCGGTCACCGATCAGATCGCACTGAGAGCGGCACGCCTGCTGAGCATCCACCCACATGCACGACGGATCCTGCGCACACGCGACGTTGTCCGTCGGGTAGAGGACCTCGCACCGCTTGATGCAGATGGACTGCGTGCTCAGCCACTGGCATGTACTGTCGGCAAGGCACGTCTTGGAGTCGGTGTTGTGCGCGCAGGCGTACCTGCAGGCGCCCCTGGAGAAAGTGCACAGCGGTTGAGCGTTGCATTGATCGCGAACGGTCATCTCGGGGCAAGCAGGGACGCAGGCCTGACCGGTCGTGTCGTACATGCACCGAGCGTCGGCGTTGCACTGAGTGGGGTCGGTGTACTTGAGCTGGCAGTGGCGATCGCAGCTGAGGAACTGCGGGCTCCAAGTGCACGTCGACTTGCTGGCCTGGCAGAGCGCCTGGGAAGCGATCGTCTTGCAGTCGGGGCTGCAGCGAGGACCAGAGACGTCCCAGTAGCACGTGGGGTCCGCCGTGCAGTTGTCCTGCAGGGCGTACTTGGCGAAGCAGCTCTGCTGGCAAGTCGCGACGCCAGTGCTCTGGTTCTTCGTCCAGATGCAGAGGGCGTCCATGTCGCAGCTGGCCTGGTTGTACTTGGAGCAGTCCGTCGTGCACATACCACGCGTGTTGCTCCACACGCAGTTGGTGTCGGCGGTGCAGTTCGTGGGGTCAAGGTAGAGCGTGGCGCAGTTCTTCATGCAGACGTTGTTGGGTCCAACGCGGCAGTTCTGGTTCGCAACGCATCCCGTCGTCGTCGTGTACGATGAGCAGCGGCGGCTGCACATGTTCGTCGTGGCCATCCACTCGCAGCCAGAGATGGTGTTGCACGACGCTTGGTCGTACGCCTGGTAACGGCACTGCTCGACGCAGGCGCCGTTGAGCACTTCGCACATGGTCGCGGCATTGCACTCGCTGGACGTGTTGGCCGTCACGAGAATAGTGGCGCACGACGAGATGCACAGGCGGTTCGTGTAATCGTACATGCACAGCGGGTCGGCGTTGCAAGGCGTCGGCGTCGTGTACTTGGTCGGGCACGCACGGCCGCACGTCTTGGTGGCCGAGCTGTAGACGCACATGGGCATGGTCTTGCACTGGGAGTCGGTGGGCACGAGGGCACACTGCGTCCAGCAGCTCTGCTTCTCGTCGGACCACATGCAGTTGCTCTGCGCGAGGCAAGCGCTCTGCGTGCGTTGGCCCGAGCAAAGGCTCGTGCACTGCCCGTAGTAGTTGATACCGCAGTCGCTGCGGTTGCAGGGGTTGATGTACGGGCACTGGCGCTGGCACGTCTTGGTGAAGGGATCGAACTCGCAGATGGGCAGGCCGATGCACATGACGGATGTGGTGATGGAGTTGCAGCTCGGCCAGCAAGTCGACGTCTGATTCTCCCATGTGCACTTGGCGTCAGCGCTGCAAGTGTCACGGGTGCCGTGGCGAATGATGCACGAGTCGATGCAGTCGAACTTCTTGCCATCAGCATTCTTGTACTGGCCCCTCTGAGCGTTGGCCTGCAGTTGGCACACGGTGATGGACTGGCAGATGTCGTACGTCATGCCAGGGCGGTTGCAGTCGTTGAAGCACTGACCCGTGTAGTTGTTCCAGTTGCAGCCGTGCGCCAAGTCACGAAGGCACCCGGTCTGGTCACCCGCGTGGCGGAAGCGGCACAGAGGCACGCACGTACCGCCGTAGAACTGGCACAGTGGCATGGCCATGCAGTCGTTGATGATCGTCGCGGAGCCGCACGTCTTGACGCAGACCTGCGCATCGGGATTCCACATGCAGTCGGGGTCGCGGTTGCAGGTCGTCGAGGTGAGATGGCGGAGGTTGCAGACGGGCTGGCAGTTCTTCGCACCCCACACGCAGTAGCCCTGGGCCAAGCACGCCGGCGGCGCGAGGTTCGAGCACGCGGCGTCGCATTGAGCGCGGGCAGCGATGTACGTGCACAGTGGGTCGGCATCGCACTGCTGCTGCGTCGTGAAGGTGTTGTCGTTGCGGTACTTGTACTGGCACTTGCGCACGCACTGCTTGTTGAGGAAGGTGCACTCGTAGTCCTGCAGGCAAGACGCGCCGCCGTTGGTGACGGAGCGGGTCTCGCAGCGACGCTTGCACGAAGTCGAGTACGTGTCCCACATGCACATCGACACGGAGTTGCACGATGATGCGTCGAGCTGCAGGCGGCAGTTGGCCGAGCAGATTTGCTTGGAGTCATCCCAAGCGCAGTTCAGGTCGGCCTCACAACCCGAGACGTTGAACGAACCGTACTTGAGAGAGCAGCGGACGTAGCACTGCGGCGTGGCGAGCGAGTTCCACGTGCACACGGCAGTATTGGCGACGCAGTTGGCTTGGTTCATCAGCGTGCAGTCGAAGTTGCACCGGGCAGTCGAAGGGTTCCACATGCACAGCGGGCGGCCCATGTTGTCGAACTTGTGGGCCTCGCACGTGTCGCGGTCGCGATACGCGGAGCTGCACGTGGGCACGCAGGACGTTCCTGTCCATTCGCACGCACTATCACCGTTGCAGAGGTAAGCGTTGCCGTGCTTCCAGCAGTCGTGGCGGCACTGCATGTAGTCGTAGTCCCATGAGCAGGACGGGTTCTGATTACAAGGAATAGGTGAGACGTACGTCATTTCGCAGTTGCCTCCGCACTTGTTGGTGGTGCCGTTCCACATGCACATGCCGTTCGAATTGCAGCTCTGCTTGCTGCCCAGCAGCTCGCAGTGGTAGTTGCAGGTGGACGTGGTGGTGTCCCACATGCACTCGTCATCGGACGTGCAAGCGGGCGCCGTGCTGTGACCGTAGATGCACTGCGTGTGGCACGCACCTCCATACCACTCGCACAGGTAGTTGTTGAGGCACTGTTGCTTGAGGAAGGTCGTGTCGTTGGTGCCCTGCGTGTCCGCGTTGATCTGGCCGCAGGCGGTGCCACACTTGCGCTTGTTCGGGTCCCACAGGCAGTCGGGGTCGAGGTCGCAAGCAGGCCCTGTCGTGTACTGCGAGACGCAGCGGTTGATGCAGGAGCCGTCCGCTGGGCCGCCGTTCCAAGTGCAGCGCACAAGGTTGTTGCAGACTTGCGGCGTCGTCACCATGGTGCAGATCTTGTTGCACGTCCGCGATCGGAGATCCCATTGGCACTCAGGAAGCGCCTGGCAGTCACCGGGCGTGTAGTACTGCCAGCAGTCGGGCGAGCAGACACCCCTGCTGGGGCGCCACATGCAGTCCACGTCCGAGTTGCAGTTCGCAGCGTTGGTGCCGTAGCGGTAGTAGCACGTGAGCTTGCAAGTGTTGTCGCGAGACCATGTGCACATGCTGTCGCGTGCACACTCGGCGGTGGTGTTGATGAGGCCGCACTTGAGCTTGCACACGTTCTGGATGCCGTCCCACATGCAACGGTCGCCGTTGGGGCCGTTGACGCATTCACTGACAGATTGACGGAACTGGCACTTGCGGGTGCAGGTCTGAGTCGGGGCGCCGATGTTGAGAAGCTCGCAGAGGGAATCCGCCTGGCAAAGCTTCGCGCCAGTGCCGTTGAAGTACATGTAGCCTTCGCACGTGTTGAGGCAGAGACCACGGTAGCGGTCCCAGGCGCAGAACTGCAGCGTGCCGGCTGGCGAGTTGCAGCTGCTCGACGTCGCGTAGCGGTAGCGGCACTGCACGCTGCAGTCGGCGTTGCGCCACTCGCACATGGGTTGGGCGAGGCAGTCCGCGCTGGAGAACTGAAGCTTGCAGATGCGCTGGCAAACGCCGGTGTAAGGGTTCCACATGCATTGGTTGTCGGAATCGCAAGAGACGCGGTCGAAGTGGCGGTAGCGGCATTCGAGATCGCATTGGCGGGGCTTGGTGGTGTCGATGGTGCACATGGGGTTGGATTCGCAAGCAATGGTCGTGTTGTAGCGCAGGCAGCTGTCGGCGCACACCTCTTTAGTGATGTCCCACATACATTCGGAGTCAGCATTGCACGCGCGAGGCGACGTGTAGCGGAACACGCACTTCGTCGCGCACGGGAAGTCACCGCGTTTGACCGGCGACGTCCCCGAGTCCCAGTCGCAGGTGGTGTCAGCGAGGCAGGTGGTCTGAGTGGCAAGGAAGCGGCAGTTGCGGACGCACGTGTTGTCGTTCGCCATCCACTTGCACAAGCCGTCGGTGAGGCAAGCCGGGCTCGTGCCGCGGAGATGGCAGTCTTCCGTGCACACGTTGCGGTACGTCTGAGGGTCGTACACGCAAAGCGGATCAAGGTTGCACTGCGTCGCGACGAAGCTGCCCGAGCCGTAGTACTTGGCGCTGCACCGCATGATGCAGTTGTTGTCGTCGTCGATACGGCACATGGTGGTGTGCGCCGTGCACTCGGCCTTCGTCATCATGCTGCAGTGGCGCAGGCAGTAGCCCGAGTTGCGGTTCCACATGCAACGGCTGTAGTCGTTGCAGCAGGCCTGCGACGCGCACATGGAGCCGCACTGCTCCTGGCACGTGTTGTTGTACCACTCACACGCGCTGTGGTATGTGCAGTTAGCGTAGTCGACATAGTTGCACTGGTTCTTGCAGCGGTAGCGTGCGAGGTCCCATGTGCACTCCTGGTCCTGGTTGCAGGTGGTCTGTGTGGAGTAGCGGTATTGGCACTGTTCACGGCACAGCGCACCGTTGCCGTTGACGTAGCCTTGGTCGTCGGACCACTGGCAGGTGGCGTCGACAGAACAGGCAGCCTGGGTGTAGAGGTAGCGGCAGCGATTGACGCAGGCACGAGTGTTGTCCCACTTGCAGCGGACGTCGGCATTGCAGGGCACAGGGGTAGCATACATGAACTTGCACAGGGTGGTGCACTGGCCTTGGAACCATTCGCACTGAGGCGTGTCAATGCAGTTAGTGCTCAGCTCGTACGTGACGTTGATGAGCGTGACATTCGTCGTCGCGCCGCCGGGAGGCGTGGGGGTCATGGGGACCTGCATGTTGGCAGGGATCGGGTTGGGCTGCACCTTCTTGCCGGTCAGCGCGTACCACTGATCGAAGGCCTGACGGCCGCACGACTGCGTGCAGAATTTGTCCTGGGCCTGCCACATGCAGTTGACGTCGTTGGCGCACGCCAAGTTGGCCCAGTTGACGCCATAGTAGTTGTAGCGGCACGTGTGGTCGCAGTACAAAGAAGTCTGCGTCGACGTGTCGCTGCCCCAACCAGGCGCCCACACGCGGCAGCGCATGGAGTCCTGCTGAGAGCAGTTGTACACGGGGTACGTCGAGCACTGCGGCTTGCATTGATTCGCGATTTTGTCCCACTCGCAGTCCCACTGCGCCGTGCAGTCCGAATAGTGCCAGGAGCCGAACCCGTACCACACATAGTAGCGCTGGCACGCCGGCTTGCAGACCTGGTACTTGGTGTCCCAGCGGCAGTCCTGCCAGTCGTTGTTGCACTGCGTCGCGTTCGTCCAGCGGTACACGCACTGCAGGGCGCAGGTCTGCGTTGCGGAGTTCCACACGCATAGCGTCGGCTGCTGAGCGCACTCACCGGAGTTCATCAAATCGCATCGTTGCACGCAAACGCCTGTGCGAGAGTTCCACATGCAGCTGCTCTGCTCCGCGCAGCCACCAGCGGTGAGGTGCAGCGCGCACACCTTCTGGCAGCGGTCGGTCCAGTTCGCCTTGGTTCCGTCGTAGAAGCACAGGGCGTCGGACTCGCACACATTCTGCTGCTGCGTCGGCGTGGCCGTCTGGGGGAGCTTGAGCAGATGCTTCCAGCAAACGTTGTCGCAGTATCCGAGCGAGGCGTTCCACTGGCAGCGCAAATCCTTGTTGCAGCCGTCGATGTCGGACGCGTTGTACTGGAAGAGGCAGCGGATCTGGCAGGTCTGCGGTACCGTCTGTGTGGTGCCTTCCACGGCATCGAGGTCCGACGTCCACTGGCACATCTGGTCGGTGTTGCAGTCCGCAACGGTCTGGTAAAGATTGCAGCGCTTGTTGCAGCGAATGCGGCCAGCGTCCCACATGCACGTGAAGTCCGTGTTGCATTCAAGTTGGTTGTCCCAGCGATAAGGACACTTGCGCGTGCACCGTTTCGTGCTGCCAGTCTGCGTGATCTCGCACATGTACACAGCCGTGCAAGTCGAGTCACCAGCGTACGTGTTGCATCGGGGACGGCAAATGTTGTTGTTGCTGTCCCACATGCAATCTTCATAGGGATCGGTGTCGCAAGGCATTCGCGTCAAGTGCCGTTCACCGCATACACGCAGGCACACCTTGGAGGAGTTGACGAGAGTCTCAAGCGTGCACTGGTACGAGTCCACGCACTGCGACGGCGTCTGGTACGGGCACTGGATGCGGCACAGGTTGTCCTTCTTCGACCACTCACACCAGTTGTCACCACCGCACTCGACCTGCGTGGGTTTGGAGTTGCAGTTCTGGCGGCACATGAGCTGGTCCGTGCGCCACATGCAGTCGGGGTACGACAGGCAGTCGTCCGAGTTGTTGGCGCGGAACTCGCAGCGGCGAAGGCAAGTGTTCTGGTTGCCGTTCCAGTAGCACAGCGTCGGTGTGTTCTGGCACGTCACCTGCGTGGCAAGGAACTCGCAGCTGCGCTTGCAGAGACCGTTGATATCGTCCCACAGGCAGCGGTAGTCGTTGTTGCAGTTCAGCTTGTCGTAGTACTGAATCGAGCACTTCTTCGAGCAGGCGCCGACGGAGCCGCTGCCCACTTCGCAGAGGAAGTTGAGGCCGGAGAAGCCGTGCGTCGTGTACCACAGTCCGTTGTAGTTCATGTACATGTAGCGAGCGCCATAGCCCCACCAGTACTCCCAGTCGGAAGGCTGGCCGTAGCCCCATGCGCAGTAGCCGAGGCACGCGCCCTTCTTGTAGAACGTGAGGCCCGCACCACCCTCGAGGGCCGCGTCGGGGCCGGTAATCCAGCGCCAAATGTCCCTGTTGACGACGTTGTTTCCTCCGAGGTAGGAGTTCTGGTACATGATTGTCTTGGCGGCGATTAGTTCTTGAAGCGAGTTGATCGTGGCCAAGTACGTGTTCGTGACGCCGTGGTAGCGGTACGTCGCGCAGTACTGGCGGGCGGCCTCCCAACCGCTGGCGACGCTGGCCCTGAACGGGATGAAGGCGTGCGTGTCGGGGTACCAGTCGCACATGGTGCTGGCTTGGCATGAATTGATCGTGTACTGCTTGATGCAGCTGGTCGTGCACATATTCGTCACGTTGTCCCAGTCGCAGAAGGAGTCTTGGACGCACGTCGTCTGGTTCGTGTACTGGTAGCGGCACTGCTTCTTGCAGACTTGATCACCAGTGTACCACATGCACATCGGCGCCTTGGGGCAGTCGACCGATCCCAGCAGCGGGCACTGACGCACGCAGCGGTTGGACAAGGTGTCCCACATGCAGTCCACATCCGGATCGCAAGCCGCAGCAGTGGTGTGAGCGTACTCGCAGCGGATGCGGCAGGTCGAGGACCAGAAGCACATCGGGTTGGAATTGCAGTTTGTCTGGATGTTGGCGTTGTTCTGCGCAACGACGGCAGCGTTCGTGCTTCCTGCAGGGAACTGCAGCGAGTTGTACTCCGAGCAGGCGCGCTTGCAGCGGAAGTCTTCCGCGTCCCAGATGCAGAGGTTGTTCGGGTCCGAGTTGCAGCTGGCAGAGTCTGAGTACTTGAACTCGCACGCCGTAATGCACTTGGACTTGGTCGGGATCAGGTTGTACTCCCAGATGCAGCGCGGGCCTAGGGCCCAGCAGTCCGTCGTGGTCGTGTACTGGTCGCAGCTTCGGACGCACAGGTTCTGGTACCACGTGCAGCCCGCAATCGCCACGCAGGCGGGCTGAAGGCTGTACTCGGAGCAAGCGCGCTCGCAAGTCGACGTGACAGCATTCCAGCGGCACAGGGGCAGGGCGTTGCACGCGTCCGCGGTGTCGGCGTTGAAGTGGCAAGTCATGAAGCACGCCTGAGCGAGATCATCCCATTCGCAAAGTTCCGGCTGCGTCTGGCACGCAAGCTTGGACGTGATGCGCTTGCAGCCCGTCGCGCACTGAGACGCCAGCGGGTTGTACATGCAGTACGGGAATGCCTTCTCGCAGCCGGTAGCGTCGTTGTAGTACTTGAGGGAACACTTCTCGCCGCAACTGCTCGTGGGGAGCCACTCGCAGAAGTTGTCGGCCTCGCAGTTGACCTGGGTCGCGTAGCGGTTGCACGTGTTGCGGCAGATGACCTTCTGGGCGTCCCACTGGCAGCGGCCGTCAGCGCGGCACGCAGCCTCATTGGTGCCGTACTTGAAGCGGCACATCTGACGGCACGTGTTCTGGTACCAGTCGCACATGACGTCGGCAGAGCACTGAGCCGAGGCCGTCAGCAGGCGGCACATCTTCTTGCACAGGAGCGCGTCGGGGTCCCACATGCAGTCGGGGTCCGTGTTGCAGGAAGCTTGGTTGCCATACGCGACGCTGCACAGGAAGTGGCAGTAGCCGGATCGCACCTCGCAGTAGTCGGGGGCGAATTGGCACTGCGTGGTGGAGAGCTCAGGGCAGGACGCCGTGCAGTACAGCTTTCGCTTCTCCCACATGCACTGCCCGTCGCTGTTGCAGTTCGTCATGGTGCTGTAGCGGTAGTTGCAGTTGCGCTTGCAGATGAAGGGGCCGCTCTGGAAGTTGACGTTGTCCCACACGCAGCGGGGGTCAGCAGCACACTCCGCCTGCACCTGGTGCGGGCAGTCCTTCTTGCACAGCTTGTTGGACGTATCCCAGATGCACAGGTTCTGGCCGATGCAATCGCCCGCGTTGCCGTAGATAGAGCACACGTCGGTGCAGATCTGGGCTGCGCCGTAGTCCCACATGCACTGCACGTCGGCCATGCACTTGGTCTGTTGCGTGCCGTAGAGGAACGTGCACTTCTTCTGGCATTGGCTATTGGGTCGTACCAAGCACATCGGATCGCTGTTGCATGTGTTCGGGTTTCCGTTCCAGATGCAGTTCGTGCGGCACTCATTCTGAATGGAATCGAACATGCAGTACGAGTCGGCGTTGCAGGCAGTGCTGTCGATGTAGCGAGACTTGCACGGCAGCTTGCAGACATTGAGAACACCGTTCCACTCGCACATGGCGTCGTCCGTGCACTGGCTCGACGTCGTGTAACGCGCGCAGGACTGCTGGCAGACGCCGTTGATGGACTCCCACTTGCACTGCGGGTCCTTGTTGCAGCCAGCGGAGTCCGTGTAGCGGTACTCGCACTTCTGCTGGCACTTGGTCCCGGCCCACTCGCACATCTGCTGCTGCAGGCAAGTGCCCGAGGTGGTGGCGGAGCTGCACTGCTCGTGGCAGGTCTGCCAAATGGGGTCCCACATGCAGCCCGAATCGGCGGAGCACGCCGCGGGGTTGGTGAAGGCGTACACGCACTTGAGGCGGCAGAGGTTCTTGGTGAGCCCCTGGGTCTTGTCGTAGCGGCACATCTCGGTGGCGAGGCACAGCGTGGGGAGGTTGACGAGCGCGATGTTCAGGTAGATGAACGAGCATTGGCGAGTGCAGGTCCCCTTGTTGTCGTCCCACATGCAGCGGGCGTTGCGCGACGCGTCACAGGCGCCTTGGTTGGTGAAGCGAAGGTTGCATCGGTCAATGCAGTTTCCATCGATCTCCGCCTCGCAGACGGGGTTCGCCTCGCACTGCTCAGGGTCGGAGAACTCGCACTTCATCACGCAGTTGTTGTCGACGTTGTTCCACAGGCAGTCCGCGTTGACGGCGCAGAGTTGGCTCGATTCAATGTTCGCGCAGTTGGCCTTGCAGTAGCCCGCATCGTAGTCCCACATGCACTCGGAGTCGGCATCGCAGGGCGCTTCGTCGTTCCAGCGCACCTTGCACGTGCGGCGGCACTTGAGCATGGCATTGTCGTACTGGCACATGTTCGGGTTGGTGGCGCACAGCTGGGGAGTGCTGTAATAGCTGCACTCCTGCGTGCAAAGGTCCTGCGTCCAGTCCCACTGGCAGTCCGAGTCCGCTGTGCAGCTGTCCATGTCCGTGTGGCGCGCCACGCACAGCAGCGAGCAGGCGGTGCCGGTCCACAGGCACATCGAGTACGAGTTGCAGATGGTCGAGTTGGTGTTGCGGCTGCACGTCGGCGCGCAGATCATTCGCACGGGGTCCCACTTGCAGCTGTTCGACGGGTCGTTGGCGCAGCCGTACGCGGTCGTGTAGCGGTACTTGCACTGCAGCTGGCATTTACCCTTCAGCCACTCGCAATTAGGGTTGAGGCCGCACTGGTCCGAGTTCTGCGCCGCTTGGCACCCGGAGGAGCACTTGCTCGTGCCGCTGTCCCAGAAGCAGTAGATGTCGGAGTTGCAGTCTGTGATGGCGCTGTAACGATACTGGCACTTGCGCTTGCACGTGCCGTAGTCGCCCTCCGTCGTGCACATGGAGTCGGTGGTGCAGCTCGTGAGCGGCACGTACTGGCAGTCCTGGCGGCACGCTGACTTGCTGTCGTCCCACATGCAGCGGGGCACGGCAATGCACTGGTACTTCACGGGGTACTTGAACTCGCACTTGTCCTGGCACGTCTTCGAGGTGGAGTTCCACTCGCAGCGGTCATCGCCAGCGCAGCTCGAGTAGTCAAGGACAAGGTTGCACAGCTTGGTGCAGCGCGCGTTGGTCCCGTTGCGCCACGTGCACATCTGGTCGGCGGAGCATGACGTCACATCCGCATACGAGCTGCACGTCGCGCGGCACTGGCGGAAAGTGTCGGACCACATGCACTGCGTGTCGTTGTTGCAGCCGGCCTTGTTCGTCCACCGCAGGCGGCAGAGGAAGTTGCACGGTGCCCACGAAGGCGTCTGCCACGCGCAGATGTCGGGAGTGTACTGGCACTGCTGCTGAGTCGTGATGTAGGGGCACGCGTAGTTGCACGAGCTCGTCACTTGGCTCCACGAGCAGCGCCCGGTCGGCGACGCCGCGCAAGAGCCCTGGTCAGGCAGCGCGGGGCAGGTCGTCACGCACTGAGTGCCGTTGGGCAGCGTGGTGTTCCAGATGCACTGCGAGTCGAAGTTGCACTGCTGCTGGGCCATGGCGACGTCGTTGGGGTACTGCTGTTCGTAGTAGGAGCACAGCTTGGTGCAGAGGTTCAGCTGAGCGTTCCACGTGCAGGCACCGTCCTGGTTGCATGCTGTGCGGCTTGCGTTGCCCACGTACATGAGGTTGCACGGCTGCGTGCACTTGCCGGTGGACGCGGACGTGGCCTTCCACTGGCAAGTGCTGAGGCGCGCGCATTCCGCCTGCTGGTTGACCTGGTCGCAGCGCGTGGCGCAGAGCTGGTTGACCGAGTCCCACTGGCAGTAGTTGTCGTTAGCGCAGGCCACAGGCGACGTGTAGCGAAGCTTGCACGTCATGACGCACTGTCCGTTCTGGATGCCGCATTGGGGGTTCTGCAGGCAGGAAGCCAGGACGGCGGCCTGGTTCTGCGCGGTGCCCGTGGGGACGTACTGCGCGCACGAGATGACGCAGGTGCGCTTGATCGAGTCCCACATGCAGTTCGGGTCGGCGTTGCACGGGTCGGGCGTCGTGTACTTGAAGCCGCACTGGCGGCGGCAGGACATGGTGAACTGGCCAGCCACCTTGGGCTGATCGACACGCCAGATCCACGCGCAGAGGGCGTTGAACTGGCATTCCGCGTTCGTCGGGATGATGTCACACGCCAGCTTGCACAGGCCGCTCGAAGGCTCCCACGTGCAGGTGTTCTGATTGCGGAGGCAGGAGTCTTGGCTCGTGATGTACTTGCACATCGTGCCGCACTGGTTGTACTCGGTGTTCCAGATGCACAGGGTGTTGTTGTTGCAAGCAAGGCGGTCCGAAGTGGACGGGTACATGTACTCGCACTTCTTCTTGCACGTGCCGGAGCCGTCGTTGAAGCACATGCCCTCGGCTGAGCACACAGGCTGCGACTGGATCAGCGAGCACGTCGTGCGGCAGCTGGACATCTGGTAGTCCCACATGCAGCCAGCATCGGCATTGCAAGAGTACTGGTTGCCATACGCGAGCACGCAGCTGTTCTTGCACACACCGGTGGTCGCGTTCCACACGCACATCGAGTCGATCTGGCACAGCGTGGCGGCGTCGGCGCCGGTGTAACGCGAGCAAGTGTTGTGGCACTGCTGGTTCACGGGGTCCCAGTCGCAGCCCGTGTCGTTGACGCACGCAGCCTTCTGCTTGTACCGGTAGAAGCACTGCGCGATGCAGCGGTTCACCTGCCACTGGCACACCGTGGCCTGGTTGCAGTCGGCGGCTGAGGTCACAAGGTCGCAACGGGCCGAGCACGTGACCGCGATCGGGTTCCACATGCACGCGGGGTCGTTCGCGCAGCTGTTCTGGTCGTTCGTGTACGCGACCTGGCAGGCGGTAAGGCAGGTGCCTTGCGCCCAGTAGCACTGCTTGGCCGCACCGCACGGCGTATCGGTGGTGTACGTCGCGCAGCTCGCCACGCACATGGTGCCGGACCATAGGCAGTTAGGGTTGTTGTTGCACGCAGACTTGGTCGTGTACATGTTGATGCAGAGGTTGGAGCACACACCACCCACGCCGACGAAGCAGTTGCTGTTCGCGTTGCAGCCAGCGGCGTTGGTGCCGTACGACGAGCACTTCTGGCCGCAAGTGCCCGTTTGAGAGTTCCACTGGCAGCTCGCCGTGTTGATGCAGTTGACTTGGTTGCCGATCTCAGTGCACTGCCGGCGGCACACGCTGGTCGCGGCGTCCCACTGACACTCGACGTGCGAGTTGCACGTCGACTCGTTGGTGGCGAGGAGATCGCAGCGCTTGATGCAGGAACCGGAGGACGGGGACCACTGGCACATAGCGTTACCACCACAGGAGAAAGCGTCAGGGATGAGCTCGCACTGCGAGCGGCAAACCTGCAGCGTGGAGTCGAACATGCAGCTCGTGTCGGCCTGGCAAGCCGACATGAAGGCAGGCGACGGGTAAGCGACGGAGCACGTGCCCTTGCACTGCCCGTTGTACCAGTTGCACAGGCTCGTCGCCAAGCAATCACCTTGCGTCATGTAGATGCTGCAGTCATTGTAGCAGAGCGTGTGGTTCTGGTCCCACTTGCAGTTGGCATCCGCAACGCAGCTGGACTGCGAGGTGTACTCGGCGATGCAGCGGCGGCGGCACCGCAGGGACAACTTGTCGTACAGGCACATCTGATTGAAGGTGCACGTCGCGTTGGTCAGCATCGAGCAGTCCGTCTCGCAGCCGCCAGCCTGAGTGTCCCACATGCAGTCCGAGTAAGCCAAGCAGGAGCTCTGCACTGAAGCACGGGCCGAGCAAGGGATCTGGCAAGAGCCGTTCACAACAGGGATGTTGTTGTTATTCACCCACGTGCAGCGAGTCAGCGAGTCGCACGTCTGTTGCAGCTGCGCCGCGCCGATGGCGTTACCCTGGAGGAACAGGTTCGGGAACTCGGTCTGTGTGTAGGACACGCAGTTGCGGGCGCACTGGTTGGCGTTGTTGTCCCACATGCACCACGGGTCGGAGTTGCAGGGGCCAGCCGTCGTGTACTGGTAGGCGCAAGCATACTGGCAGCCAGCAACAGAGCCGTTGACGACCGTGTAGTGGTACACGCAGTTGGGCCACTGCGTGCAGGTGGACGAGTTGCGCTGGGTGCAGGACGTCTGGCAGACGGAGCTGGAGCTGTCCCACGCGCAGTCGCCTCGTGCCAAGCAGGCCGTCTGGTCGTGCATGAAGGCGCAGTTGGGGTAGCACTTGCCACCATACCACGCGCACAGAGAGTTCAAGGAGCAGTCGGTTTGCTTCGTGTACGTGCTGCAGCGGCGGTGGCAGGAGGTCGTGACGGTGTCCCACTCGCACAGGTCAGCATTGGAGGAGGCTTCGCAGATTGCCAAGGTGGAGTGCGTGCGGCAGTCCGTGCGGCACGCCGAGCCGAACCACAGGCACAGCGGTGCAGCGGTGCACGTGCTCGGTTGGCTGTAGGTGGCCTCGCAAATGGGCGTGCAGACGGTGCCGGTCCACGTGCACAGCGGGTCGTTCACACAGGACGCCTGGTTCTGGCGAGCGCAGTTGGGCTGGCACAGGCCAGAGTTGGCGTCCCAGCGGCAGGAGGTGTCCGCATTGCAGGTGCTGTCGTTGAAGTACAGGTACTGGCACTGCTTGGTGCACTTGCCAGTGAACCACTGGCACATGGACACCGTACCGCATTCCGTGCTCGTCGTCACCAGCGTGCAGCGGCGCTCGCAGAGGCCGCGGCTGGAGTCCCACTCGCAGTTGGGGTCAGAGTTGCAGTCAGAGCTCATCACGTAGCGCCCGCTGCAGCGCGCGAAGCACGCCGTATTCGCGGTGTAGCAGTTCGGCCCGTTGCCAGACGTGTAGCAGCAGCCCTGCGCGACGCAGGCTCCCTCCGTGATCCCGAGGGAACCGCACTGCTGGCGCTGCGCAACGTCGATGTTGCACTGGTTGCTGGAGTCCCACTGGCAGTCCCACCGGTTCGAGCACGTCTGCGACGTCTGCAGGCGGTTGCAGGAGCGGCCGCACGAGGCCGTGCTGTAGTCCCACGCGCAGTCATCCGTGTTGCACGTGTTCGGGTTGCTGTAGCGCTCGCCGCACGACCGCACGCAGCTCTGCGAGAAGGCGCTGAAGTCGCAGTAGCTGTTGGCGGCGCACTCCGTCGCGCTCTGGATGACCTCGCAGCTCTTGCGGCAAGACCCAAGGTCCGTGCGCCACGCGCACATGCGGTCGCCGTTGCAGGCGTTGACGGACGTCGTGGCCATGCACGAGTCACGGCACGTGTTCACCGTCACGTCCCACATGCACGTCGTGTCGGCGTCACACGCCGTCTGGGTGCTGTAGCGCGTCACGCAGCGCTGGATGCAGTTGCCGCTGGACCACGTGCAGAAGTCGGAGAGGGCGTTGCAGTCCACAGCCGTTTGCACGGTTGCGCATGCGGCGCGGCACGTGTGGTGGTTCGGGTCAAAAGCGCACAGGAGATCAGCGTTGCAAGCCGACGCAGTCGTGTACGTTGACGTGCAGTCAGCAGAGCAACCCGACGCCGTCCACCGGCACGACGGCGTCGCAACGCACGCAGTCGACGTGCCCGCCGAGCACGGTGGGTAGCACGCCTGCGTCGTCGCGTCCAGCCGGCATCCAGCCAGTGCCGTGCAAGAAGCTGCGGAACGGAACGTGCACGTCGTGTTGCAGAGAGAGTTCACACCGTCCCACACGCACTGCGGGTTGGCAATGCACTGCGACTGCAGCTGGGTGTACTCGCAGCGGGTCGCGCAGATGAAGTTGGTGTTGTCCCACGTGCAGTACGACGGGGTGCAGCTCAGCGCGTCCGAACCGTACGTCGAGCAGCGTCGCACGCACGACGTGCCAGAGACGAAGCACGTCGATTGCCCGTTGCAAGCAGTCACGAAGTCACCGAACAACGTGTACTTGGAAGCGACGTACTGGTCGCAGCTGCGAGTGCAGGCGAACCCAACGGAGTCCCACACGCATTCGGGGTCGGCATCGCACGACGCCTCGGCGTTGTAGCGGAGGGAGCAGGGCGCCGCGCAAGCAGGGCGGAAGTTGGCGTCCCAGCGGCACAGGGTGCCCGCAGTGGCGCAGTCCTTCTGAGTGAAGAGGCCCGTGCACGCTGTGACGCACAGGCTCGACGCCGCATTCCACATGCACACCGAGTTGGCTTGACAATCCGAGCGCTCGGTGGTGAGGGCGCAGCTCGGCTTGCACACGTTCGTCATGGTGTCAAGAACGCAGCGCGGCTGCGACTGGCACTGAGAGTAGTCGTAGTTGTCGCAGGCGAAGTAGCACGACGCGTTCGTGATGCTCCACTGGCAGCCCGCCTGAGCACCGCAAGCAACAGGCGTCATGAGCGCATCACAGTTCTGGTAGCACACGCCGGTACGGTCGCTCCAGTAGCACTGCGATGGCACTGCGCCGCACGTGGCCGCGGTGGGGTACTTGAAGCTGCAGCTGTCCTGGCAGGACGACGCTGCCACGTTGTACACGCAGCCCGGCGCGAGCACGCAAGCCGCCGCGTTGCTGCCGTAGGTCGCGCACTTCAGGATGCAGGCCTGCGTGCCAGAGTTCCACCAGCACAGCGGGTTCGCGTTGCAGCTGCTCGACGTGTTGTAGCCCAGGTCGCACCGCACCACGCACTGCTGAATCGAGGTGAAGCAGAAGGGCACCGTGGTGGACGACTCGGACACGTTCGCGATCGCGGAGTAGCAGCAGCCGGCCGTGATGCAGTCCGTCTGCGACGTCCCGATCGGCGCGCACCGCACCTTGGATGCAGTGCTGACAGCGCACCGGTCCGCGACGTTGCTGTTCCACAGGCAGCGAGGGTTGTTCTGGCACTCAGCGATGGAACCCATGTTGGAGCATTGGCCTGTGCACAGCTGTGAGGCAGAGTTCCACTGGCAGTTGGGGTCCGCGGAGCACGCCGCCTGGTTGAGGACCAGCGGGTACGTGTACGGGCACGACTTGGCGCACGCGCCAGCGCGCATCACACAGTTGGGGTTGGCCACGCAAGCGGACGGCTGCAGGAACTCGCACGCGGTGCGGCACATCTCGCTCTGGGCATCCCACATGCAGTTGTTGTCCAAGGAGCACGTGTTCTTGGTCGAGTACTTGTACTGGCACAGCGTCGAGCAGCCACCAGCAGCCGTGTACAGGCAGCGAGCGCTGGCCTGGCACGCCGCAGCACCCGCGGTCACGAGCTCGCACTTGAGAGTGCACGAGTTGTCCAGCGTGTTCCACACGCAGCGGCCATCGGGCGAGTAGTTGCACTCGTCCGCGGTGGCGCGTGTGGAGCACAGGCGCTTGCACGCGGATTGGGCAACGTTCGCGTCGGAGTCAGTCGCCCATTCGCAAAGATTCGACGCCACGCAGCTGGCCTGGGAAACGCGCCCGATGCACCGGTCCGCGCAGATGCCGTTGGCGTAGTCGCAATTCGGGTTCTGGACGCACGCCTCGCCGCCGAGCGCATCGCAGCGGGGCTGGCACTTCACGTTCAGCGCAGGGTTCCACGTGCAGGAGCTCGACGAGAGGCACGCGACCGCATCGAACCCTTCGCAGTTCTGCTGGCACACTCCGGTGGCGTCGTTCCACATGCAGCCGTCGTCGCTGTTGCACTCGATGGCGGTGCTGTGGCGAAGCGGGCACTGCGCAGCGCAGTTGGACCCGATGGGCGTGTGGCACAGTTGTGCGTTGCCGAGGGTGGCGAAGTCGCAGGCCGCACGACCAGCGGAAGTCACGGAGATGGTCAGGAACTGAGCGTTAGTCACATCGATGTTGATGTTGAACGGCGAAAAGACCTGAAGCGGGAAGCGAGCCCCGCACTGCAGCAAGCCAGAGACCGCCGACGGCTGTCGGTTGTCAAGGCTGATCGCGATGGTCACACCGTTCGTCGTGTTGCCCGTGCAGTAGCGGCACGTGTCGGCGATACCGGCAACAGCGTTGAAGGTCTTGAAGCCGCCGCCGAGACGGTACGTCACGTTGACCTGCGTCTGCTGAACCAACGGGTTCATGGGGTCATACACCCAGTCCTGCGCCTGGATAACCACCGCGTTCGAGTACGACGTGCCGTACAGGCCGATCCCAGAAGCTGGCGTTTGGATCGTGGTCATCGATGTGAAGGGCTCGAACTCGGGCAGCGCGTAGCAGTAGGAGGAGTCACCATACGCGCACAGCGACTGATCGCTCATGCACTGCGCAGCCGTGCGAGTCGCGCAGTTGCGGGTGCACACCATCCCGAAGGGGTTCCACGCGCACAGGCCGGACGCGTCAGCGCGGCACGTCGCGGCGGTGGTGCCGCTGCAGATCGTCTCGCACGCCCCAGACGCGGTGTTCCAGTTGCAGGTGGCGTAGGTCGAGCAGGTGGCGTTCGTCAGGGAGCTGCAGCCGTCGACGCAGCTCGACGCGGTCTTGGTGCAGTTGCCAACAGGGCACGTCGTGGTGTCGTAGTAAGCGCACTTGCGCATGCACGTCCCACGCCACACGCAGTAGTCCGTCGAGCAGTCGCTCGACGTCGCGAAGGACTGGCAGTTGGGGATGCATACGTTCGTCGACGACGACCAAGCGCACGTGGGGTCTGTGCCGCAGAGGCCCGACGTCGTGTACTGCAGGTTGCAGCGCAGGCCGCAGGAGTTGATGGAGGACTTCCACACACACGAGGTCGAGTTGCAGGAGTCCGTGGAGCGGCGGGCGCAGCTGGCGGTGCAGGATGCAGAGACTGCGTCCCACATGCACAGCGGATTGGCCGCGCAGGCAGAGCTGTTGAAGTTGCCGAACTGGCAGTCCGTCACGCACTTGCTGCCCGTCCAGAAGCACTTCGACTGCGCGTTGCACGCCGTCGCGCTGGTGAAGCCAGCCTCGCAGGTGAGCGCGCACTGCTGGTTGATGTTGTCCCAGTTGCAGTACGACTGCGTGCAGTCCGACGCCGTGGCGGCCAGGTTGCACGCCAGCGCGCATTGGCCGTTCACGAGGAGATTGCAGCCAGTGTGAGCGTCGCACGTCGTCGCATCGAGCACGGTGCAAGCTGCAATGCAAGTGCTGCCACTCCACATGCAAGCGGGGTTCGCGTTGCAGTCCGTGGCGGTCGTCAGCCCGAGGTTCTCGCAGCGCGTCTGGCACTTCGAGGTGGCGCGAGGCGTGTACATGCAGAACGGATCGTTGTTGCACTGGGCGGGGCCGTTGATGGAGCAGGCATCGCGGCACACTCCGAGGGTGTTGTCCCACGCGCACAGCGTGTTCGACGGGTCCGTGCAGCGGATGTACGTCTCGAACGTCCCGCACGGGCGAGCGCAAAGCCCGGGGCACTGCAGCTGCAGCGTCAGCTCACCCCACCAGCTGTGGCCCGTGAGGTCCTGCACGTACATCGACAGGGCGGCCGTGCCCGCGGGAATCACGTAGCCCGCGCCGACGCCGCTCGTCACGCCCTGCGGGAACGGCAGCCACGACAGCTGGTTGCCAGCGGCGTAGTTGATGAACCCGGTCGGGCCCGATGTCGGGCAGCATGCGGACTGTGGGCCGATGGGCGTCCCGAAGGGGCAGTCCGTGCACGAGCCGCATCCCGTCAGGTAGAAGGCGATCGGGACAGTGCCCGTCGTCGCCGTGGCCTGCTTGAAGGCCGAAATCGTGCACCCGGCGTACGCAGAAACGCTGAAGTTCACGCACTGGTCCGTGCCGCGGATCGGCCCGATGTACTCCGTGCGGAACGAATTCGGCTTCCATGTGCAGATGCCGGAGAAATCGTTCTGGCACGAGTTGGCGTTGACCTGATTGCAGATCTTGTCAGCGCACACTCCTTGAGACAGGCTCCAGTCGCAGGCGTTGTCGACGTTGCACGTTGTTCGGTTCGGGTACGTGACTTGGCAAGACGTGTAGCACTGGCCGTTGTTGAGGACGCAGTTCGGGAAGCTGGTGCAGTTCGCAACGGGAACAGCGGAGCATGCCATCGTGCAACCAACGACGGGCGACAGCGAGCAGTACGATGCGGAGCCGCACTGCGACGCCGTGAGCGACGAGCAGCGCTTGACGCATTGGTTGTTGGCGGGGTTGATGACGCAGCGGGGGTCCGGGTTCGTCGTGCAAGACGCCATCGACGTGCAGAAGTCGTTCACGCACGTGCCGTTGAACCACGTGCAGTCCGCGCGGAATCCGTTCTGGCAGTCCGACTGGCTCACTTGAGCGCAAGTCACGTCGCAGCGCGGGGTCGCAGCGCCGCTCAGCCACGTGCAGGACGACATGCCCAGGCACGTCGTGTTGACCGAGAACTGGGAGCAGGCAGGCGCGCACTGCGCCGGGATAAGCCACGACGCCCACTGGCACGTGCTGGCAGGCGCGGTCGCGCAAGCAGCCGACGTTCCGTACTTGTACGCGCAGCTCGACGTGCAGGTGCTGCCGACAAGGCGGCAGCGTGTGCCGCTCGTAGGGCAGTCCGACGCCTGGTAGGACTCGCAAGTCGTGACGCACGCAAGGTTGAACCGGTCCCACGAGCAGTACGAAGCAGCGCCCGTGCAGGTAGCCGCGGACGACGCTGCCATCGATTCGCAATTCAGCACGCACTTCGACGACATCCACGCGCAGCGGCTATCGGCCACGCACACAGCAACGGTGTTGTGCGCCGTGTCAATGCAGGGGTTGCGCTGGCACAAGCCGGCCCCAGTGGTGGGCGTGAAGATGCATTCGCTGAACGTCGCGCAGACCGCCTGTGTGATCGTCGGCAAGCAGCGGTTCGCTTGGCACTTGCCGCTCGCGAAGGCGCACGCCGGGTTTTGGTTGCACGTCTGCGCGTCGCCGTACTGGAAGCACGCGCGCTGAGAGCAGTACGACAGGCCAGCGTTCCAGATGCACTGGTTCGCGCCGTTGCAGCTCGTGGCGTCGGTGAAGCTGCAGGGGCGGTCCGTGCAGCGTGGGTTCACGCCAGTGCCTTCCGCAGACTGCGTCCACATGCAGGCAGCGTTGCCCACACAGGAGGCGTAGTCGGCGAGGGGCTGGCACACGCTGCGAGAGCACGAGGTGCCCTGCCACACGCACCCAGGCATCAGGAGGCAATCTCCCTGGGACATGTCGATGCAAGCCTGACGAACACACGACGCGACTGTGCTGTCGTACGTGCATCCAGGCGCAAGGGACGGGTTGCACATGGCCTGCGACACGTTCACACAGGGGCTGATGGCGCATGAGCCACTGTCGCTGTTCCAGTAGTCGCGGCTGCAGTAAACGCCACCGCCGATCATGCGGCAGTTCTCGCACGAGTACCCGCTAGCAATGAGGTTGCCAGGAATGGGGTTGCAGTTCAGCACGCTGCAGCCGCCGTTGTCGCACAGGCCGTTCGGGCGCCACTCGCACTTCTGCTGAACATTGCACTGCACCTCGTTGAGGCCCTGGCACAGCACAACGTTGGACGTCGCCGGCGCCAGGCTAGCCGCTGCCAGGCTGGACGTGTAGCAAATGGTCCACAGCTTGTCGCGAAGGTCGGTCATGTCGACGCCAGTGTACGCGCTGGTCACGGACTGCAGCGCAGCAAGGGCGCGGGGATCGGACTGCATAGCCCATCCGATCACCAGCACCGACTGGCCGGCGTTGTTGCGCGCGAGCCAGTTCGACTTCAGCTGAGGGTTCGACACGTACGAGTCACCCGCGGCGATGATGACAACCACCTTGGCGCGGCCGTTGCTGGACGAGTTGATGACGCCGTTGGCGTACCACAGCGCGTCGTCGAGCACGCAGTCGTTGTTGGTGTTGAGGCGGTAGTTGTCACGGAGACCGTTCAGATCGTTGTTGAGCTGCTGCAAGTCGCCCGTGAGGGTGCATGATCCAGTGCCAGTGCAGATCTGTGCCGTCGGCAGAGACGCCTGGTTGCAGTAGCGGTTGACCGCCACGCGAAGGCCTGTCGTGCTCGCGGTCACCGCTTGGCCAGCAGGGGTCCGCGTCAGCGACAAGTCACGAGCCCACGTTCGAATCATCTCGATCGCGGCGATGGCGAAGCTGCGCTCGCGGCCCATCGGTTGAAGACCGTTGACGGAGCCGTCGATGAGGAAGATCACATCAGCGTTGTTGCAGACCTTCTTGTCGACGCAGTCCAGGTTGTTCCAAGCGCAGCGTCCCTGGTTCATCGAGCAGCCGTAGCTCTTCGCGTAGACCGTGGCGTTACACAGGAGAGGCGTGCAGGAACGGTACGGGGCGGGCGGGTTGGTCAGCCAGTCGCAGCTGGGGTTGCCAATGCAATCGGAAGACGTCGTGTACTGCGAGCACGGACGCTGACGGCAGCGAGGTGGCGACAGCGAAACATCCCAGAAGCCCATCCCGGGGGTGTAATCCGTGTTCACATTCCAGTAGAGATTGCGGCCGTTGTAGCAGTTCATCTCGGAGTCCTTCGAGGAGTACACGTTCTCGTTGCATCCCGTGTTGGACGCTGTCCCGTCCCAGGCGCAGTCGGGATTCGCGTTGCACGTCGATGCCGACGTCAGCGTAGCCTTGGGGCAGAAGCTCTCACGGCAGTACGTCACGCTGGTGCACCAGCCGAGAATGGTGTTGTACGAGCATCGAGCATCGGCGGAGCACAGAGCAGCGTTGCCGTTGAAGGCGTAGCAAACGTCGGTGTATCGGTCGCTTCGCGTCACGCACCACTGCGGGTCGCACCAGCTCGCGCACTTCGAAACGCGGCAGAAGGCCGTGCCTTGGGTGGTGTCCCAAACGCAGTTGACGTTGCTGTTGCACGGGCCTTCCGCAGCGTGGTTGCACTGCAGGGCAGAGCAGGTCGACGTCGTGTTCGACCACGCGCAACGCGTGTCGGCGCGGCAATCCGTGAACGAAGTGTAGGTGCACTTGACCTCAGCGCAGTAGCCCTGCGGCGTCGAGTCCGTGTACCAATTGCATCCGGCCTGGCCGTTGCAGGTCGTCGTGTCGGTGAACTGCGTGCAGCGGTTGAGTCGGCACCCCGGCGTACGCGAATCCCAGGCGCATCGAGGGTCGGCGTTGCAGGAGTTCTGATCGCTGCCGTACGAAGAGCACGGGATGCCGGTGCAAAGGGCGTTGGACGAATCCCACCAGCAGGAGCCAGTGCAGTTGGCCGCCACCGTGATCTGAATGCAGGGGTTCGACTGGCACGTGCCCATCTGCGTGGGGACGAAGTTATTCTTGGAGCATTGGACCGAGCCGTCCGCCGCGATCTGGCAGTCCGTGCAACGGAAGCCAGCTGCCAGCGACTCCAGCGGCAGCGAAACGCAGCCCAAGTTGGGGCACCCATCAGTCGGGCATCCACGGGCGTCCGACGCGTCCCAGGAGCAGAGCGGGTTCTGCTCGCACAGAATGTTGTTGTAATCGTAGGCATTGCACGCGGAGCCGGTGGCAGAGATGGCCAGGCCAACGAGCGAGGTGCCAGAGCACATGTTGTCGAGGAAGTGCTTGAACTGGTTCGCGTAGATCGAGTCGATGTTTTGCGGGGAGGTGATGAAGCGGAATGCGTCACGGAACGCCATGTCATCAGCGGTCAAGCTCGGCGTGATCACGGAGCGAATGTCGAACGCGAACAGAGTGATGTCGGCGCGAGACGCCATGAAGGACGCAACGTTCAAGTAGTCGGCGGGGTACGTGTCGGATAGCACGACCACAATAGCGTTCCCCGTCTTCTGCGCGACGACTTCTTGCAGAGCGGGGAGAAGAATCGGGCGGCTGGCGTTGTCATCGAAGTACTCGAAGTACGTCAGGTCAAGGCCGAAGTTGCTTGCGTCGGAGCCCAGGATGCTCTTCGCGCCAACGTTGCTCTTCACGACACCCCCGGCCGAGAACTGCATCACGGATGCCTTCATGACGCTCATATCCACGTGGGAAGACCAGGTGCGGATCTGTTCCATCACAGACATCTTGTTGTTGGGCACACGGCCCACGCTGCTCGTCAGACTGCCACCGTTGCCGACGAGGAAGAAAACCTGCGTGTTCTTGCAGCCAGTCGTCTCCTTCCACGTGCAAGACGTGCCGACGATAGCGCATCGAGAATCGGCTGCGCATGACACCAGTCCTGTGTGCTGAGGGCAGGGAACTGCGACGCAAGTGCTCGAGCTCAGCTGGCAAACGTTGCCGCTGGTGCTGCATGATCCTCCCGTGTTGTTGCGCGTGCAGAAAACGGGGAGGCAGATGCTCGGCGAGATGAAGGAGTCCCACTGGCATCCAGCTTGAGAGTTGCAAGTGTATTCGTCACCCAAATTCAAGCAAGCCCGCTCATTGCAGACGGAGCCGGCAAACGTGCATCGCCAGTCAGCGTTGCACAGCGCAAGCGTCTGGTAGTTGCAGTACGAGCGTCGGCAGAACTGCGTCGTGGGTGCGATGGTGGCCGGAGGCGTGATCGACGACAGGGCGCAGGCGCCGTTGGAAGACGAGATGCAGTTGGCGACGCTGATGGAGCCGCAGACCGTGTCCAGCGGAATGCATTCCGTGGTTTGGCTCTCCCATGCGCAACGGGAATCGCTCGAGCACGCGGACTCGCTCGTCGCCGTGCAGATGCGGGGACCGCAGGCGCCGTTCGTCCAGCTGCAGTTGTTCTGTTGGCAGGTGATGGAGTCAGCGACGGCGCAGGGGCTCCATTGGCAGTTGGGGAGGAGACCGGTTGCGGACGGCAGCCACAAGCATCCGCTGGTTGCGGTGCACGTGGCTTGCGCGTTGAGCGACGTGCAAGGGTTCACACGGCAAGTGTTCAAGCTGGGATTCCACACGCATCCAGCGTCAGCGCTGCAGAGGGCGGCTGCGGTGTACGCACACTGCTTCTGGAGGCAGACCGACCCCACCATCGCGCATTGAGAATCCGTCGAACATTGCGAGCACAGCTTGGTACAAGGCGTGTCAGCGCAGCGGACCGTCTGATATTGAACAGTTGTGACGGTCCCTTCAGCACACGACGGAACGCCGTCGATGAGTTGGCAGTGCCCGCACTCCCACGGCACGATGCCGTACTTGCGAGGCGGGTAGAGGCAGCCGAGGTTGGGGCATTGACCGCTTCCAGGGCAAACGTCAGCCAGGCCCCAACGACAGTAAGGCGAGCCTTCGCAAGCGCTCTGAGTCAAGGCAGTGCCGCACGCGAAAGAGGACGCCGTCGCGCTGCTTGGGATAAGCGGCGCAGATGTCAGCGTCGAGCGAAGTTGTGCGAGGTTCGTGGTGAACATGGTATTGGAAGTGGGCTGCGAGGCGATCATGGTCAGAGCGTTGTTCGTCGAAGAGATCGTAACGGCGAAAACCGAAGCGCCGATCGATTCCAAAGTCAGGCGCGCGCTAATGGCTCCAGCAACGTTGCCGATCGCGCTGTCACGACCGATGAAGACAACGGACTTCTGACGATACACGGGCGAGGCGGAAGTCAGAGTGTTGGCGGCCGTGGTGAGGGCAGCTGTCAGGTACGAAATGGAGCCACTGCTTGTCGTTTGAGCGGCGAACCATTGCAGGTCGTTGTAGAGCTCGCTAAGCGAGCCGCTGGGTACACCGTTGGTGACGGGCGAGATGAGTGGGCTCTGCTGTGTTCCCAGTGCCATGATAGACACACGAGTGCCGCTCGGGAGCGTGCCGGGTTGATTGTATGTCGAAGCAACGCCTGAAAGTGGCAAAGTTGCAATCCAGGTCTTGAGCGTGGCGAGCACGGCGAGGTACGACGATTGGTGCCCTCCCAGCTGCTGGTACATAGCGTCCGTCGTATCAATGATGACAATAACGTCAGTGTTCTGAGCATTCGTGTACGCCGAGTTCACGCAGCGAGAGACGCTCGTGGCCCACGCGCACGACGGAATCTGCGTGCAGTCGCATTGCGTCGAAGCGTCCGAGCACAAGCGAGGCTCGCAACTGGCGGTGCTTGTCACGTACTTGCACGATGCGTCTGCGGCGCACGAAGTTGACGAGCGTTGGCCGCAGTGAGACGCTTGGCAAGCCGCTGGCAGGTAGACGGTGCTCCATTCGCAACTGGGAGTATTGACGCAATCCCACTCGTCTCCGCGGCGCCCGCACGTGGTTTCGACGCATGTAAGAGACCAAGACCACTGAACGGAGGGAGCGACCGTGCAGTACGAGCGAGACGCGCAGGTGGTGAGGTCGAGGGAGGAGCAACGGTCCTCGCGGCACTTGGGGTTGGTAGCAGTGGTGTCCCACACACACCCTTGAGTCGCCACGCACGCCGCTTGGGAGCTCACGTCACTGCAAACTTCAAGTCGGCAAACACCATACGCGGACCGGATAGTGTCCCAAGTGCACGACGCGGGGTCGCTGTTGCAGTTGATCGAAGTGGTGGACGCAGCACAAGTCTTGAAGCTGCAAGGTGCATTGGGCGTGTACGCGCAAAGCAGGCTGTTAGCTTGGCAATCTTTCGCGTTCAGCGCCGGGCAAGAGAGCTTGGAGCAGGAGTTGTTTGCCCAAACGCAATGAATGTTGTTTGAACAGGATTGCGAATCGCAGATTGACATGCACGGATCGTGCACGCACGTTGATTGTTGGAAGCTCCACGAGCAGAACTTGCTGAGTGAGCAGCTTGCGTAATCCGAGATGGACCCGCAGACAGCGGGGTAGGTGCTAACAACTGTCAAATTGGTGCTGCTGCAGAGCGAACTCAGAGTCAAGTGAAGTGTGTTGGAGAGAACGACACCTGAGTGCGCCGAGGCCGGAATGCTCGCCATCGACTGGAGCGTGCCTAGCACATTACTTCCAGCTGCGGTGAGCGACGTTGAGGGCATGTATGCAAACAACGCGATACCGGCGTTCGTGAGGGAAGCGAAGTTGATCGAACTGAAGTCAGTCGGACCTCTGGTCGCACCAACGTAGATGATCGCCTTTCGCCGACCGCTCGAGAATTGTGTGAAGAACTGCTGGGCGAGAGTGTAGGCGTTGCTGGCAAACGGCACCTGCGTCGACGGCACCATCGTGCGCTGCAAGTAGGTAATCAACTGTTGGGCCTCGTCGATCGATCCAGTGAACGGGTTCGAATTCGCCACGTACGGTAAGACACCAGCGTACACCAGCGAGTTTGTCCTTTGTGCCCCAATCACAGCGACGCGAGTGCCGACGGTAGCTGCGGATTGCCACTTGCTTCCTGAAAGGGGCAGTGTCGGAAGCCACTGACGCACGTCTTCGAGATTGGTCACAACTTGGGCGAAATTGTTCGAGTTCGCGTTTTGAACGATGACCACGATATCCATGCTCTGAGGACACGTGGCAAACGATGCGGCAATGCAGAACGATCCGGTCCAGGCGCAGTTGGAATCGCTCGAGCATTCACACGACGTCGTCAACGCAGAGCACGAGTACTGGCGACAAACGAGATTAGTCGTGTCCCAAGCGCATTGGGTGTCGATCTCACAGTTCGCGCTCGAGCGGCTGGAACAACTCGAACGAACGCAGAGGCCATCGCTCCACATGCAACCAGCAAGGCTGTAGCAACCAGCGATATCGTTTGATGCAACGCAAGCTGCGAGCTGGCATGACTGTCCGTCGGCGCTTGGGGTGCAATGCGACTGTGCGACGCAGTCGACTGTCGACGTGAACTGGGAGCATTGAGGCAACAGGACTGCTGCGGCTGAAATAGCGTAAGTCGGTGGGGATCCCTGATCGCCGAACTCGCAGACAAAGCCGGTGTTGAGCGCACCGTTGGGTTGGTTTTGCCACCTTGCGGAACTGAACAGCATGGACAAGTAGTTCGCGTTGACTTGTCCTGTTGGCTCTCCAATGACCCAAGGGCAGCTGCCGTCAGGGAGTAAACAGCTGATGTTGCAGACGTTTTGCTGGTACGAAACGGGCGTCGCGACGCAAACAGAAGGCGAGCCACTGCAAACAGACTGAGAAGTGGTCACTGTCTGCATGCTGCAGCTTTGACCCCAGAACGGAGTGCCCAAACCGTTGTTCGCCGCTCCTTCGGGACCCGTTGTCCAGGCCCACTGCCCGTTGCTGTTCACGGAGCCGCCGAGGAAGGCCGAGCGTGGAATCAGGTTGTAGATGAAGTCGTTTTCTTGCTGGGACATGATCGTGGCGAGGTAGCCAGAGAGACCGAACAAGTTTTGACTGGAGCAGAAGTCGTTCGAAGCGCTCCAGCCGAGGTTGTCGATGCCGACCCATTCGTAGAGATGAGAGTTTTCCGGGTTGAACAGCGCAGCCGCTCCGAAGCCTGGGGGAAGCAAGTTCCAACGAATGACGCGACGCGAGAGAATTCCGTTCGTTGAGATGAACTGAACACTAGGAATGATTGCGTTGATGTAATCCAGCATTGTGGCTTGACCAGTGATTGTCATGACACCAACGGTCGAGTCGAAAGTAGCTGTGATTCCGGGGATGCCGCCGCCGTACTGAAGCGAAAGTGAGTCGCCTGCCAGGAACCCACTTTCGAAGAATACGCTCGCACCACCCGCAGCGCCGCTGCTCGTGGAACCCGGTTGGGTCAGAATGTTGCCAGTCAAGTTTCCCACTTGGGAATACTGCACAACAGTCGACGCGCCATTTAGAGCGCCGGCCACGAGCACCGCGCAAAAGAGCGACAGGAAGACGAGTTGCCTCATGCCGCCGTGAAGGAAAGAAAAAAAGGGAACAAACTTGGTCCTGTCCTGAAACAAGAGCGCAAGACTGGGAGCCTTAGACTCCAATAAAGTACAGAAACT